>Ga0115550_1000208_pt1 | contig 53962 bp, 48 predicted proteins | sample COGITO_mtgs_1005_FD_87177 | JGI IMG/M metagenome (GOLD analysis project Ga0115550, IMG submission 87177) | Pelagic marine microbial communities from North Sea - COGITO_mtgs_100511 | ecosystem: Environmental > Aquatic > Marine > Epipelagic | place: Germany:Helgoland, sampling site Kabeltonne...
AACCCGGTGTGTTGATCAGAATGGAGGAGGTGGAGCCACCGAACATGGAGCCGTAGTAGACCCCGGCCATCAATATGATGCCGGAGGCCGGATCCAGCCCGTAGGTGATGGGGATCATCAGGGCGATGGCGGTGACCGGGCCCAACCCCGGCAGCATGCCGATAAAGGTGCCGACGAAGCAGCCTACTATCACCATGAAGATGTTGATGGGCATCATGGCGGTGCCCAGGCCTTGCAAGATTCCGTCTAACATGTGATTTCCTTATCCCAGCAAGTAGGTGAACAGCCGACCCGGTTCGAGGTAGACATTGAGCACCTTGGTCAACAGAGCCCAGAAAATGAGGGTGAAGGGCACACTCACCTTGCAGGCGAAGGAGAGGCTCCGCTCGCCCATCAAGCGGATCCCGCCGATGAGGAACAGGGTGGTGGCGATGACAAAGCCGAGCCAGCCGAGGGCCACCCCATAGATCAGCATCAGCAGCAGCAAGGCAAATACCAGCCGCCAGTTACCGGCTTCCTTATGCAGCCTCTCTCCGCCAGGGAAACAGATCAGCAGCAGGGAGAGCAGGGCGCCGACGCCTGACAGGGCATAGGGCAAGGTGCTGGCGGTAAAGGGTTCATACTCGTCCCCTGGATAACCGGGGATCAGGGTGGCGTGATAGCCATAGGCGAGGGAGAGCAGCAAAAACAGCAGCCCCCCGAGCCGCTCCTTGGTCATGTGCATAACGGTGACTCCAATGGGCGGGCCTCGCCCGCCACTGAGGGATTATTTGATGAAGCCGAGCTCACGCATCAGGCCGCCGATTTGCTGCTCCTGGCTGTTGAGAAAGACGGTGAATTCGGGACCGGACTGGTAGAGATTGGTCCAGCTGTTGCGGGCGCGGACCACTTCCCACTCCGGCTTGTCATACATCTGCTTGAGCAGGGCGGCAAACTCGGCGGATTTTTGCGCACTGACAGTGGGGGAGGCAAAGTAGCCACGCCAGTTGGCAAACACAGTGGGATTGCCTTGCTCGCTAAAGGTCGGGATCTGGCTGGCATCCGGCATCCGCTCGGGGGCTGTGACGCCAAGGATCCGCATCTGGCCGGATTTGACCGCCTCCATCGCTTCGCCAAAACCAGTGGAGAGCACCTGGGTTTCCCCTGACAGTACCGCCGCCATGGCGCTGCCGCCCGCATCATAGGCCACATAGCGCAGCTTGCTGGCATCTGCCCCTCCATTCTTGAAGGTCATGGCCGCCACCAGATGATCCAGGCTGCCACGGGCGGATCCGCCGGCTATCTTCACCTTGGCAGGGTTGGCTTCATAGGCCGCCAACAGTTGGGACCAATCCTGATAGGGCGAGTCCAGCGGTACGGCCAGTGCCTGATAATCGGCAATAATGGCGGCGACCGGCGTGAGATCCCGGAAGGACTGCGGCAACTCCTTGGAGAGGGATTTGACGATGATGGGGGTGGAGTTGACCATCAGCGTCTTGTCGGACTGAGCCGAGGTCTCGATCAGGTGGGCGATGGCCTTGGCGCCACCACCGGCCGAGATGTTCTGATAGGAGGCGGTGGTGATGAGGCCGGACTTGGTCAGCGCCTCGCCGGTACCCCGGGCCGTGTTGTCCCAACCACCGCCGGCACCGCCCGGGATCAGAAAGTGGATTTCATCTATTTTGGCCTGTACGCCGAGGCTGGCGCCAAGCAGGCAGCAGAGCAGGGTGCGCTTGAGGGTTCCTTGCAACATGATGTACTCCTTGTGATTGTTGCAAGGAGGTTAATTAATCGTATCTGGTTGGAGAACAATCTGACCGTAATGGCTATTAAGGCTGTTCTGGTCATTTTGTGCATTTTGGTCATGAGCAGACGTTTTGTCGCTGAAAGATGGCTTGATGTCGCGCTGGCAAGGTGCTGGAGGTAAAAAAATCAGGCTCCCCGCGTGAAAAGTGGGGAGCCTGGTTCGTGCTGGCCGCGGCTTGGTCGCCGCTATGTTTTTGCAGCGGAGGAAACCTTGTCACCGATGGTCTCCTGCTGTTTGATGGTTTCAGTGGCCTGCTGTTTGCGCTGCTGCTGCTCCATCACCAGCTTGTAGGCGATGTAGTACTTGTAGATGTTGCCTACGTAGGTCACTGTTTCTGGTCCTATTTTCTCGGCCGCCACATACTCGACGTTATGAAACCAGATGTTGGGATCCAGTCCCCGTTTCTTGGCCTCTGTCCGCAGTCGTGCCACCCGGGCAGGGCCTGCATTGTAGGAGGCAAATGAAAACAAGGCCTTGTCGAGGGCCGTCATGGGCTCGTCGGCGTAGTAGTGATCGATCATCCAGCGCATGTATTTGACGCCACCGTGGATGTTGGGTTCGAGCTGGCGAATGTCGCCTACCTTCAGACCTTTGCCGGTGGCGGGCATGATCTGCATGATGCCGATGGCGCCGACCGGGCTGCGCGCCTTGTGGTTGAGTGCCGACTCCTGATAGCCCTGAGCCGCGATCAGCAGCCAGTCCACATCGAAACGATCGCCGTACTGGCGAAACAGGTCTATCAGCTGCAGGAATTTCTTGCGCTCAGTCTCGGCGGCAGCGCTCTTGACGAATTTGTTCTGCTTGAGATAACGGGCCAAGATGTCCTCTCCTGTGGCCTTGCCCCGCTGGGCTGCTATCTGCTCGTTGAGCATGGCGAGCAACTTGAGACTCTCCTTGCGTACGGCCCAGGCGATGACACCCCCTTCACGGAATGCGGGTTGTTCGTGGATCTGGATGGCGGGAAAAATCTTCTTCCAGAAGCGAGCCTTGTGCTCATCCATGACGATGAAGGGCAGCAGGCCAGCATTGACCATCTCCACCAGATCCTCATCTTCCAGAGATTCCGGTGCCGGCTTGATGTCGATGAGCGGCTCTCCCGCGGCTTTGCGGGCCTGGTTATAGGCGATGAGGCTCTCGAAGTAACTTGAAGAGGGGCGGACATGGACAGTTTGGCCGCCGAGTTCGGTGACACTCTCCACCCTGGGTGAGTGAGGCCCCGAGATCAGCAGTTCCCGCACGTTTTCCAATAAGGGATTGGTAAACGCCACGCCCTGCTTTTTGCGCTGATCCGTGATGGTCAGGTTGGCTGCCGCTATGTCACCTTTGCCGTCGATCAGGGCTTGCAGCAGGGCTTCACGGGCAACCGGAATGAAGACGAACTGCAGCTTGAGGTGGCGCTTGATGGCCTTCTGTTTGCGCAGCTGATCGTTGAGCCGTTTTTCTACCTGCATGAAAGCATCGTAGGTTACGCCCCGTTGGACCCCTTTGTTGATGAAGTAGCCGGTCTTGTTGTAGGTGGTGAGAACCCGGATGGTGCGTCGCGCCAGCATGTCATCGAGGTCACCCAACCGAGGGCGGGACAGTTCCTCTGCGCTAAATGCCAGGGACGCCGGCACTTCGTCGGGCGCTGCCGTCTGTTCAGCCGCCGTGGCTGGCGCCAGGCAGCACAGCATCCAGCCCAGAATGATCCATAACCTTTTCATGATGAGTACCTCACTCTTTTCATTGAGTGTAAGTGGCAGGCAAGGGGCTACTTAGCTCATTGAGTTTGGTGCAACGTGTCAGATAGCACCATTGGCTCTATTTTGTGGTGCCGCAGCCGTCTCGTGCGAGGTAGTCAAGAATACCCGTTGGGGCAGAGGTGTGATGCGGATGGCTGCGGGCACGAGATGTCGCGGTATCTGTCAGGGGACAGGGAATAGGGAAGCCGTGAAATTGAAATATAGAAGGGGAGCCATAACGGCTCCCCTTCTATTGCAGCAAATCCGATGTGGCGTTAGAACCAGAAGCCGATGATGAAGGACCCCGCCAGGGTCAACATGACGTTGGCAACCGCATAGGTGCCCGCATAACCAAGCGCCGGAATGGAGCTGTTGGCCGCTTCGTTCACCACGTCCATGGCCGGGGCGCAGGTGCGGGCACCCGTGATGGCGCCCAGCAGCAGCGCCGGGTTCATCTTCAACACCCAGACCCCGAACAGATAGCCCACCAGTACCGGCAAGGTGGTCACCAGCATGCCGGAGAAGAGCACCACGGCACCGACCTGGCTCAGGTGATCCAGAATGCCGCCACCGGCTTTCAGACCCGTGCTCACCATAAAGACGGCGAGCCCCAGATCCTTGGCCAGACGCAATGCCCCGGGCGGCACATAGCCGACTGTGGGGTGGTTGGCGCGCAGGTAGCCCATCAGGATACCTGCCAGCAGCAGGCCGACGGCGTTGCCCAGACCAAACTCGAGCTGGCCGAATACCAGGGAGACGGAGCCGATCAGCAGGCCCAGCACGAAGAAGGTGGTGAAGGCGACCAGATCCGTGGTCTGGCTGTGGATACTGATAAAGCCGATCTTGTTGGCCAGCAGCTTGACCCGCTGCTTCTCGCCGCTGATCTGCAGCACGTCACCTTTTTGCAGCATGATATTGCGATCAAACGGCATCTCTATCTGGGAACGTACTACCCGGTTGAGGAAGCAACCCTTCTCGGTGAGGTTGAGCTCCACCAGATGGCGCCCGACTACCCCATCGTTTTTCACCACTATCTCTTCGGTAACTATCTGAAGGTCCAGCAGGTTGCGGTCGAACACCTCTTTACCGTTACGGTAATTGACGTCGAGTTTCTCGTGGCTTTCCGGATAGCCTACCAGTGCGATCTCATCCCCCTCCTGGATGACGGCATCACCATCCGGGCTCGCCAGTATGCCGTTGCGGCGGATCCGCTCCACATAGCAGCCGGTGTGGGGATAGATACCGGTTTCCCGCAGAGTACGACCACCAATCCAGGCTGCCAACTCGGGGCCGACCCGATAGGCGCGGATGATGGGGAGGTAGGTTTTGCGACTTTCGTTGTCTGACAGTCCACGTTCACGGGCGATTTTCTGCGCTTCTGTGCTCAAATCCAGCCGGGCCAGTGAAGGCAGGTAGCGCACCACCAGCATCAGGCCTACCAGGCCGACCAGATAGGTCAGCGCATAGCCAATGCCCATGTTGTCGAGCACGGACTGCATGTCTGTCTTGTGAGGCAGGTTGAGCAGGCCGCTGCGCAGGGCATCCTGTGCCCCCACCAAGGCCGGGGTTGAGGTGAGCGAGCCCGCCAGGATCCCGGCGGCCATGCCTGGCCCCAGGTTGAAGAACTTGGCCAGCCCCACTGTCAACAGCAGCGCCGTCAGCAGGATCACCAAAGTGAGGGTGATGTAGTGAATGCCGTCCCGCAGGAAGACGCTGAAAAAATGCGGCCCCGCCTCTATCCCCACGCAGAAAATGAACAGCATGAAGCCGACGTTCTCCGTGGTGGCGGTGAACTCGAAACCCATCTGGCCGAACAGCAGGGCGGTAAACAGCACGCCTATGGTGTTGCCAATCTGGAAATTGCCGAGCCTGACTTTGCCGAGCAACAGGCCGAAGGCCAGTACCACGAACAGCAGCAGGGAGTCGCTTTGATGTAACAGTGTCACGAAATCTATGGTCATGCCCGGAAAAACCGAGGAAAAAAGTGGGGCCGATATTGTGCCGGATCCCTTACCAATAAAGAAGCGCCAAAGGAGGATTAATCGGTAGCAAGCTGCCTTGCTGCCCCTTGGTTGAGGGAAAACACGGGGCAAACAGGAAAATCCGCTCTATTTCGCGCTATCTGCCCCGCTGTCAATTAGTGATTCCTGCTATCTGTGATCCTTGTCCGCATGACCGGCTTGAAAATTTATTCCCTGCTGTTTGGGAGAGTCATTTCATGGTTTTTCAGCATATCTGACTGAAGAGCGGGGGTTGAGCCAGGAACCGGTTCAAGGGGCAGGTACGGATGCTGACCCACTGCTCGCGGGATAGCGAAAAGATATCTGGAAAAGGCATCTGATGGCCGGAGTGTCGACCCATTTAGGGGGGCACTCAAAAACAGCAGAAAATGAGGTTGGGAAGAGAAATCGGAGCCGGTCGATGGCAATGGCCTGCCAAGCTAGGCAGTGACTGGGTTTGACTGACTTACCCACAGATTCTGTGGATAACCCTGTGTGTGAAACTTGGCGATCAGGCTGCAGGCCTCGCCAATACTGGGTTGCAAGGGCTGTTCAAAAAATACCGGAAGAAAAATGTTTCTATAAAAATCAAATAGTTAGACGCAACAGAACAAAACGCTGCTGGCATGGACAGGGAGAAAAATGGCGGATGTCACCGCAGTGAGCGGCTTGTGCATTAAAATCGGCAGAGGAAAGCACTAAAGTGGATAACTTGCACCGAGATGGTGAGGAATTGGCTCCCCCGACTGGACTTGAACCAGTGACATACGGATTAACAGTCCGCCGTTCTACCGACTGAACTACGGGGGAACATCAGGCAAGGAGGGGCATCATACAGAGGTCGCTTTTTGAGGTCAATAGCCGCTTGGGCAGGAGAGTGGATACCCAGGCTACCCCAACTCGGAGTACACTTCTTCCTTGCCGTTTTTTGCCGGGAGTCGTCATGAGCAAGTTATTTCAGTTGGCCAGCCAGTTTCAACCCGCAGGGGATCAGCCAGAGGCGATCGCCCGTCTGCTTGATGGCATCGAATCCGGCCTGGCCCATCAGACCCTGCTCGGGGTGACAGGTTCGGGCAAGACCTTCACCATGGCCAACGTGATCGCGACCCTGAACCGCCCCACCATGATCATGGCCCCCAACAAGACGCTGGCTGCCCAGCTCTATGGCGAGATGAAGGAGTTTTTCCCCGAGAATGCGGTGGAGTACTTCGTCTCCTACTACGACTACTACCAGCCCGAGGCTTATGTACCGACCACGGACACCTTCATCGAGAAGGATGCCTCCATCAATGATCACATCGAGCAGATGCGGTTGTCGGCTACCAAGGCGCTACTGGAGCGGCGTGACGTCATCATAGTTGCGTCCGTGTCGGCCATCTATGGTCTGGGGGACCCCCAGGCTTACCTCAGCATGATGCTGCACCTCAAAGTCGGGGACGTGATCAACCAGCGGGATATACTGCGTCGTCTCGCCGAGCTGCAATACACCCGCAATGACATGGCATTCCAGCGCGGTACCTTTCGGGTGAGGGGAGAGGTGATCGACATCTACCCCGCCGAGTCGGACAAGCTGGCGTTGCGCGTGGAGCTGTTTGATGAAGAGGTGGAGCGGCTCTCCCAGTTCGATCCCCTGACCGGTGCCATCGAACAGACGGTAGTGCGCTACACCATCTATCCCAAGACCCACTACGCCACCCCGCGCGAAACCATTCTGGGTGCCATCGAGCATATAAAGGAGGAGCTCAGGAGCCGCCGGGAACAGCTTCTGTCTCTCAACAAGCTGGTGGAGGAGCAGCGCATCAGCCAACGCACCCAGTTCGACATGGAGATGATGCAGGAGCTGGGCTACTGCTCCGGTATCGAGAACTACAGCCGCTACCTCTCCGGTCGTGCACCGGGGGAGCCGCCGCCCACCCTGTTTGACTACCTGCCAGGGGATGGCCTGCTCATCATCGACGAATCCCACGTGACGGTGCCGCAGATCGGCGCCATGTTCAAAGGGGACAGATCCCGCAAGGAGACGCTGGTGGAGTATGGCTTTCGTCTGCCCTCGGCACTCGACAACCGGCCCCTCAAGTTTGATGAGTTCGAGGCCCTGATGCCGCAAACGGTGTTTGTCTCGGCTACCCCTGGCCCCTACGAGCTGGGCAAATCCGGCGATGACGTGGTGCAGCAGGTAGTGCGCCCGACCGGTTTGCTCGATCCCGAGATAGAGGTACGCCCGGTGACCACCCAGGTGGACGATCTGCTCTCCGAGATCCGGCTGCGGGTCGCGGTGGAGGAGAGGGTGCTGGTGACGACCCTCACCAAGCGGATGTCGGAGGATTTGACCGAATATCTGGCGGATCATGACGTTAGAGTGCGCTACCTGCACTCGGATATTGATACCGTAGAGCGGGTGGAGATCATTCGCGATCTGCGCCTCGGCAAGTTTGACGTGCTGGTCGGCATCAACCTGCTGCGAGAGGGGCTCGACATGCCGGAGGTCTCTCTGGTGGCCATCCTGGATGCGGATAAAGAGGGCTTCCTGCGCTCCACTCGCTCCCTCATTCAGACCATTGGCCGCGCCGCCCGCAACCTCAACGGCAAGGTGATCCTGTACGGGGATTCCATCACCAACTCCATGAGGGTGGCCATCGAGGAGACGGAGCGCCGTCGGACCCTGCAGCATGCTCACAACCTCGAACACGGCATCACCCCCAAAGGGCTCAACAAGTCGGTGGGGGATGTGATGGACATGGGAGGCAGCCGTAGTGCAGGCAAGGCGGGCAGGGGAGGTCGCAAGGCAGCCGAGCCACAAGGGGAGTACCATGTTCGCTCCGCCAGCGAGATCGCCAAAGAGATCAAGCGGATGGAAGAGCAGATGTTCCAGCACGCGCGGGATCTGGAGTTCGAGCAGGCAGCCGCGCTGCGAGACCAGATCCAGCGGCTGCGCCACGAGTTGATCGAGAGTTGAACAATAAGCCGAACGGCAAACGCTGGCTCATCTGGCGGCGCATGCGCCGTCTCTATCAGGGCTTCCGCCATCCTGCCACTCCCTGGTGGGCCAAGGTGCTGGTGATCCTCATACTGCTCTATGGCCTCAGCCCGGTAGATCTCATCCCCGATGTGGTCCCCCTGCTTGGCTGGTGTGATGACCTGACCCTGCTGCTGCTTTTATTGTGGGGATGGGAGAAGTGCCTGCCCGAACATGTCAGGCTGACACTGGATAAACGAGACTGAATCAGTTTCCCTCTTAATCAGGGGTGAACAGGCGTTGGTTATTTATGATTTTTTGGATAAAAAGAGAATCGATTGAGTTTCGCCTTTCGTTGATTAAAAAGAGCTCAATGGGAAGATTGTGACCCTGAATGCATTGGCGTAGACTCCACGCCGTTCACTTCATGAGTATGAAAAAATGGATCTGATCCTGTTTGCGATTGACTTTATTCTGCACGTTGACGTGCATTTGAGAGAACTTTTTGAAAACTATGGCGTCTGGGTTTATGCCATCCTGTTCCTGATCATCTTCTGCGAGACAGGGCTTGTGGTCACTCCCTTCCTGCCGGGTGACTCACTGCTGTTTGCTGCCGGTGCCCTCACAGTGGGCAGTGTGCTGGATGTTCATACCCTGGCGGCCCTGCTGATCATCGCTGCCGTGCTGGGCAACGTGGTCAACTACACCATTGGCCACTTCTTCGGCGAGCAGCTGTTCCGCAACCCTGACTCCAAAATCTTCCGTCGGGATTATCTGGACAAGACTCATGCTTTTTACGACCGCCATGGTGGCAAGACCATTATCATCACCCGTTTTCTGCCGATCGTGCGCACCTTTGCTCCCTTCGTTGCAGGCATGGGTGCCATGACCTATCCGCGCTTCCTGGTATTCAACCTGGTGGGGGGGCTGCTGTGGGTTATTTCCTTCGTGTATGCCGGCCACTTCTTTGGCAACTTGCCCGTGGTACGTCAAAACTTTACGCTGCTCATTTTCGGCATCATCTTTATTTCACTGTTGCCCATGGTCATCGGCATGGCAAGGGCCAGGATGCACGCCAGCAAGGCCGCATCCTGATCGGCGCGTCGCTGACGAGCAGGTCATGAAAATGGGAGCCACTGGCTCCCATTTTTATTGTGTATACACTGGTTCAGCCGCATGGGTGCCCCCTTGAGCCGGTTGCTGATAGCCAGGATCACAAACGCCAGAGGCAGGCGGAAAAGATGGTATTCAGCCCCATAAAAAAGGGAGCCGATGGCTCCCTTTTTTATGCTTGTTACTCTGCATTAGCTGCGGCACCGTCCCTTGACCAGATTGCCGATGGTCACGACCACAAACACCAGCAGGTAGGCGGCGAAGATGGCGACAAGCCACTGAGGCATGGAGAAGTTCAGGAATTGCCAGCTGATCTCGCTGCAATCTCCATCCGGGAAGAATAGCCAGGGCAGCCACTGATCGAGAGGAGCCCAGCTGGGGAAGTCGGCAAAAGGGCTGCATACGTTGAATGGGGAAGGATTCATCTGATAATCCACGTGCTTCAGTGCCAGCTGAAGGCCACGGAAGGCACTGTAGCCCCAGAGCAAGAGGGCACTCCAGCGGAGATACCACTTCTCTGGCGCTATCATGCCGAGCAATCCTGCCGAGAGCACCCCCAGGATGGCGAGGCGCTCGTACACACACATGACACATGGGTGCAGACCCAGCACATATTGGAAGAAGAGGGCACTCAACTCAAGGAACAAAGCGGACGCGGCAAGCAGACCCCATGCCAGTCGATGGGCGGCAATACGACGCAGGAACTCAATCATCTGGTTGATCTCACAGAAAAAACAGTGGCTGAATTAGAGCAGAGCAGGGGATAAAAAGAAAGGTGCTGTCCCAATCCCGCATTGTGAGACGAATCCATTGTTTGTTGTAAGGCCCATCCTGGGGTAGGCAATTGCTTTGAAGACCGTGCCTAGCCGTCAAGTTGAGCGGATACCAGATCCAACATGTGAACAAGTAGCACCGTCAGTTGAAAGCACGGATGGAGTGATGCCATGTAGTGGCACCCATGGCCTGAGAAATTGTCTGAATTGGCGCAGGATGCTGGAACGTTACTGAAAAAGGGTGAATATAAGGCATTGTTTGTATGCGGTGCCCCATACAACAGATAATTGGGAATAGCTAAAAGAAAGGGCCCCTGCGGGGCCCTTGGTCTTTAGTGCAGAGCAGGCAATACAGCGGGGGCACCGCTGTGAGGCAGAAGCCACCCGGCCTGATAAAACCACTCGGTGGCAGGACCGAGCAGCAGCTCTACCGAGAAGAAACCGACCAGCCCCAGCACCAGGGTGTAAGGCAGCGCCATCCACACCATACGACCATAGGAGAGCCGCAACAGGGGGGCCAGCGCCGAGGTCAGCATAAACAGGAAAGCCGCCTGGCCATTAGGGGTGGCGACCGAGGGCAGGTTGGTGCCGGTATTGATGGCGACCGCCAACAGATCGAACTGTTCGCGATTGATGGCATTGTTGAGCAGTGCTGTTTTCACCTCGTTGATGTAGACAGTGCCGACGAAGACGTTGTCACTGACCATGGAGAGCAGGCCATTTGCCAGATAGAAGAGGGCGAGTTGATCATCCGGTTCTGCGGCCAGTACCCACTGGATCACGGGCCGGAACAACTGTTGATCGATGATCACGGCGACCACACTGAAGAAGACGGCAAGCAGGGCAGTGAAGGGCAGAGCTTCCTGAAAGGCCTTGCCCAGAGAGTGTTCGTCGTTGATGCCGGTCAACGAGGTAGCCAGCACTATGACCGACAGCCCGATCAACCCCACGGCCGCAAGGTGCATGGCGAGACCCAAGATCAACCAGATGGCTATCACTGCCTGCACGACCAGCTTGGCCTTGTCCTGCGGGGAGCGCCCAGCTTCCTCGTAACGGTTGTAATCTTCCATGATGTGACGCACGGCATCCGGCAACTTTGCGCCATAGCCAAACCAGCGGCACTTTTCCACCAGAATACAGGTGAGCAAGCCACAGATGAAGACGGGGATGGTCACTGGTGCCATGCGAATGGCAAACTCGCCGAAGCTCCAACCGGCCTGCTCGCCAATGATCAGGTTTTGTGGCTCACCCACCAGAGTACAGACCCCCCCCAGCGCCGTTCCGATGGCGGCATGCATCATCAAGCTGCGCAGGAAGGCGCGAAAATCGTCCAGGTGTTGGCGACTGAGTTCGTGAACAGAGTGATCGTCTGTGTGATCATGTTGATGGCCAAACTCCTTGCCGGAGGAGACCTTGTGGTAGATGGCATAGAAACCGGTCGCCACACTGATCACTACCGCGATCACGGTCAGGGCGTCGAGGAAGGCTGACAGAAAGGCAGACACTAGGCAGAATGCCAGAGATAGCAGGGTCTTGGAGTGGATCCGGATCAGCAGTTTGGTAAACACATAGAGCAGCAACTGCTTCATGAAGTAAATACCTGCCACCATAAACACCAGCAGCAGCAGCACTTCAATGTTGGCTACCAGTTCATGTTTGACTTGTTCTGCGGAAGTCATGCCAATGAGCACTGCTTCAATGGCCAGCAGGCCACCGGGTTGCAACGGATAGCATTTGAGCGCCATGGCCAGGGTGAAGATGAATTCGACGACCAGCAGCCAACCGGCAGCAAAGGGATCGAGATAAAAGGCGATCGGATTGATCACCAGAAATAACAGAATTGCGCTCTTGTACCACTTTGGCGCATTACCCAAAAAGTTCTTGGCAAATGCGTTCCCTAAGCTGATTGGCATAATAATGGGTCTCTGTTTTGTTGTTGATTTCTGCGTCTATGCAGTCGAGGCTAGCTCGACCCAAACATCCGGATGCTGTCCCATATCAGATTGATTCTTCATGATTTTAATCAAAAAGAGCTTTAACTATAAATAACATAGTGCCCCTTGCCCAAGATAATGTCTGTTTTATCTACAGACAGTGGGGCTGGTTGGCACCCACTTCGATGTTTGATACATTTATTTAACATCAAGTTCTGCTTATGTGAGCAGAGGACTGACCTTCTGCTTGCCAGCCTTTCCTGCTTTGCTATTATTCGTGGGCCTTTTTACGCACTACAACAGAGTCACTACATGGTCATAAAAGCGCAGAGCCCTGCAGGGTTTGCCGAGGAATACATCATCGAGTCCATCTGGAACAATCGCTTTCCTCCAGGATCCATACTGCCGGCCGAGCGTGAGCTGTCCGAGCTTATTGGGGTGACTCGTACTACCTTGCGCGAAGTGCTTCAGCGTCTGGCCCGTGATGGCTGGCTCACCATCCAGCATGGCAAGCCGACCAAGGTAAACAATTTCTGGGAGACCTCGGGTCTCAACATCCTGGAAACCCTTGCCCGTCTGGACCAGGACAAGGTACCGGATCTTGTGGCCCAGCTGCTGTCGGCCCGCACCAATATCTGCACCATCTTCATCCGTGGTGCTATCCGCAATAATCCGGAGCAAGCCGCAGAGATACTGCGCGGTGCCAATGCGGTAGATAGCACCCCGGAAGCGTATGCGGAGTTTGATTATCGTCTGCATCACCAGCTCTCCTTTGCCTCCGGCAATCCCATCTATGCCCTCATCCTCAATGGTTTCAAGGGATTGTATAGCCGGGTCGGGCGTTACTACTTCTCTGACAAGCAAGCTCGTGAAACGGCGGATGCCTACTACAAGACCTTGTTGGGGCTGGCCGAGACCAAGAATCATGAAGCCGTGTTCATGACAGTACGTCAGTACGGTATCGAGTCTGGCAAGTTGTGGACCCGTCTGCGTCAGGATATGCCGAGCAATCTGTGTGACAACTGATTGTTGATGCATAAAAAAACGCGCCAGATGGCGCGTTTTTTTATGGTGAAAAGTGGCCTCAGAGCGGTTTTTTATCAGGACAGCGACCGATAATGTCGGCAGGTAAATCGCCGTTATCCTGCTCCAGTACCACATCAAATCCCCACAGCTGGTGCAGATGCTTGAGCACCTCGTGGCGTGAATCCCCAAGAGGGATCCGGTTGTGCGGCACATAGCGCAGGGTCAATGAGCGATCTCCCTTCACCGCTACGTTATAGACCTGAATATTGGGCTCCAGGTTGCTCAAGTTGTATTGAGCTGACAGGGTATTGCGTACCAGCCGATAACCCTCCTCATTGTGAATGGCAGATACCTTGAGATAGTTCTTCAAGTCATCATCGTCGATGGCAAACAGCTTCATTTCCCGCATCACCTTGGGACTGAGGAACTGACTGATGAAGCTCTCGTCCTTGAAGTTCTGCATGGCAAAATGCAGGGTATCGACCCAGTTGGTGCCGGCATAATCGGGGAACCAGTATCTGTCCTCCTCGGTCGGGTTTTCGCAGATGCGGCGCAGATCGGTGAACATGGCAAAGCCAAGGGCGTAGGGGTTGATCCCCGAGTAGTAGCGGCTGTTGTAGGGGGGCTGGTACACCACGTTGGTGTGGCTGTGCAGCACCTCTATCATGAAACGATCGCTGATCTTGCCCTCGTCATACAGGTGGTTAAGGATGGTGTAGTGCCAGAAGGTGGCCCAGCCTTCATTCATCACCTGAGTCTGTTTCTGCGGGTAGAAGTACTGGCTTATCTTGCGCACTATGCGCACTATCTCGCGCTGCCAGGGTTCGAGCAGAGGGGCATTCTTCTCGATGAAGTAGAGAATGTTCTCCTGGGGCTCGGCCGGGTAGCGTCTGTCTTCAACACCGGAGGCTTTGTGCTGCTTGGGCAGGGTGCGCCACAGCTCGTTCACCTGAGTCTGCAGATAATCTTCCCGTGCCTTCTGGCGGCGCTTCTCCTCCGCCAGTGAGATCTTCTGGGGCCGCTTGTAACGGTCCACTCCGAAGTTCATCAGGGCATGACAGGAGTCGATCAACTTTTCCACCGCATCGATGCCGTGTTTCTCTTCGCATTCGGTGATGTAGTTCTTGGCAAACAGCAGATAGTCGATGATGGAGGAGGCATCGGTCCAGGTTTTGAACAGATAGTTGTTTTTGAAAAAAGAGTTGTGACCATAACAGGCGTGCGCCATGACCAGCGCCTGCATCGGCATCGTGTTCTCCTCCATCAGGTAAGCGATGCAGGGATCCGAGTTGATGACGATCTCATAGGCCAGTCCCATCTGACCGCGCTTGTAGTTGCGCTCGGTGTGGATGAAGCGTTTGCCAAATGACCAGTGTTGATAGCCGATGGGCATACCGACACTGGAGTAGGCATCCATCATCTGCTCGGCGGTGATCACCTCGATCTGATTGGGGTAGGTATCCAGTCGATAAAACCTGGCGACCCGGGCTATCTCCTGATGATAAGTCTCCAGCAGATCGAAGTTCCAATCCGGGCCATCGTCCAGTGGCGGTATTTTTCTTGCGGTTTCTACCATATGACCTCCCTCACGCCGCTTGCTTCTTGAACAGCTCCCGGAATACCGGATAAATATCCTCGACCTTGCGAATGTGCTCCATCGCGAAGTGGGGGAACTGGCTGGCCACCGACTCGTACTCGTGCCACAGGGTCTGGTGGGCGCGGGTGGTGATCTCTATATAGGAGTAGTACCGCACCCGCGGCATGATATCCCGGGTCAGGATCTCCCGGCATTGCGGCGAATCATCAGCCCAGTTGTCACCATCGGACGCTTGCGCCGCATAGATGTTCCACTGGTTGGCCGGGTAACGCTCGTTGATGATGTCGTTCATCATCTTGAGTGCGCTGGAGACTATGGTGCCACCCGTCTCCTGGGAATAGAAGAACTCGTGTTCGTCCACTTCCTTGGCTTGGGTGTGATGGCGAATGTAGACCACTTCCACGTTCTTGTAGGTCCGGCTCAGGAACAGGTAGAGCAGGATATAGAAGCGCTTTGCCATCTCCTTGGTGGCCTGATCCATGGAACCCGACACGTCCATCAGGCAGAACATCACCGCCTGGCTGGACGGCACGGGCCGTTTGACAAAGTTGTTGAACTTGAGATCGAAGGTGTCGATGAAGGGGACAGCTGAGATCCGCCGTTTCAGCTCTCGGATCTCCTTCTCAAGCAGGGCTATTTCGGCGAAATGCTCGTTGGGATCGGTGGCCAGCAGGGCCATCCTCTCTTCCAGTTCATGCAACTGGCGTTTCTTGCCGGCTTGCAGTGCCATACGCCGCGCCAGCGAGTTTTGCAGAGAACGCACCACGTTGATATTGGCTGGCACCCCGTTGGAGGTGTAACCCGCCCGGTAGGTCTTCATCTCCATTAACTGGTTGAGCTGGGTTTTCTGCAAGCGAGGCAGCTCCAGATCTTCAAACAGCAGATCCAGATACTCATCCTTGGAGATCTGGAACACGAAGTCATCTTCGCCTTCCCCCTGATTGGATGCCTGACCTTCGCCCGCCCCCTGACCACCGCCCCCTCCTTTGGGACGGTCAATCTTGTCACCGGAGACGAACTGGTCATTGCCGGGATGCACCATTTCCCGCTTACCGCCTTGCCCCTGATGGAAATGGGGTTCGCCTATATCCTTGGTCGGTATGCTGATGCTCTCGCCCTTGTCCACGTCCTGAATGCTGCGCTTGGAGACAGCATCCGAGACCGCTTGTTTTATTTGCTTCTTGTAGCGGCGGATGAAGCGCTGCCGATTGACAGCGCTTTTGTTTTTGCCGTTGAGCCTGCGGTCGATAAAATGCGCCATAACTCCCCCTTGAACCACGGCAGGGTCAGGATGACTTGCGTACCCTGAGATACCATTCGGAGAGCAGTCGCACCTGTTTGCGGGTGTAGCCTTTCTCCATCATCCGTTCGACAAAGTTATCGTGCTTCTTCTGCTCCTCAGCCGAGGTTTTGCTGTTGAAGGAGATAACCGGCAGCAGCTCTTCCGTGTTGGAGAACATCTTCTTCTCGATCACGGTGCGCAGCTTCTCGTAACTGGTCCAGTTGGGGTTACGGCCTGCATTGTTGGCCCGGGCTCGCAACACGAAGTTGACGATTTCGTTGCGGAAATCTTTCGGGTTGCTGATGCCGGCGGGTTTTTCAATCTTCTCCAGCTCACTGTTGAGCGACGCGCGGTCAAACAGCTGGCCGGTCTCGGGGTCACGGTACTCCTGATCCTGGATCCAGAAGTCGGCATAGGTGACGTAGCGATCGAAGATGTTCTGGCCGTACTCCGAATAGGATTCGAGGTAGGCGGTCTGGATCTCCTTGCCGATGAACTCCACATAGCGCGGCGTCAGATAACCCTTGATGAACTCGAGGTAGCGATCGTGCAGCTCCTGCGGGAACTGCTCACGCTCTATCTGCTGCTCCAGCACATAGAAGAGATGCACCGGGTTGGCGGCCACTTCTGCGTGGTCGAAGTTGAAGACGCGGGAGAGGATCTTGAACGCAAAGCGGGTTGACAAGCCATTCATACCCTCGTCCACACCGGCGTAGTCACGGTACTCCTGATAGCTCTTCGCTTTGGGATCCGTGTCTTTCAGGCTCTCGCCATCATAGACCCGCATCTTGGAGTAGAGGCTGGAGTTTTCCGGCTCTTTCAGTCGGGAGAGGACGGAGAACTGGCCCAACAGTTCCAAGGTGCCAGGTGCGCACTTGGCGTCAGTCAACTCGCTGTTTATAAGCAGTTTTTCGTATATCTTCACCTCTTCCGAGACGCGCAGGCAGTAAGGCACCTTGACGATGTAAACCCGGTCGAGGAAGGCTTCGTTGTTCTTGTTGTTACGGAACTGCTGCCACTCTGATTCGTTGGAGTGGGCCAGCAATATACCGTCGAAGGGCAGGGCGGAGAGCCCCTCTGTGCCGTTGTAGTTCCCTTCCTGGGTCGCGGTCAGCAGAGGATGAAGCACCTTGATGGGGGCTTTGAACATCTCCACGAACTCCATGATCCCCTGGTTCGCCTTGCACAGCGCACCTGAGTAGGAGTAAGCATCGGCATCATCCTGGGCATAATGCTCCAGCATGCGGATGTCGACCTTGCCGACCAGAGAGGAGATATCCTGGTTGTTGTCATCACCCGGTTCTGTCTTGGCGATGGCAATCTGATCGAGGATGGATGGGTTGACCTTCTCTACCTTGAACTTGGAGATGTCGCCACCGAACTCGTGCAGTCGCTTGGCCACCCAGGGTGACATTATGGGTCGCAGATAGCGGCGCGGTATGCCGTACTCTTTTTCCAGCAGCTCGCCATCCTCTTCGATGTCGAACAGACAGAAGGGGTGGTCATTGACCGGTGAGCCCTTGATGCGATAGACAGGCACTTTTTGCATCAAGGATTTGAGCTTCTCAGCCAGAGAGGATTTGCCGCCGCCAACCGGTCCCAGCAGATAGAGGATCTGCTTCTTCTCTTCCAGCCCCTGGGCCGAGTGCTTGAGGTAGGAGACGATCTGCTCGATGGCCTCTTCCATGCCGTAGAAATCTTTGAAGGCGGGATAGCGTGCAACGACGCGGTTGGAAAAAAGGCGACTGAGTCTGGGATTGACCGAGGTATCGATCATTTCCGGCTCGCCGATGGCGACCAGCAAGCGTTCGGCAGCGGAGGCGTAGCAGGCTTTGTCCTGCTTACACATATCCAGAAACTCCTGGATGCTGTACTCCTCTTCCCTGGCTTTCTCGTATCGCTGTTGATAATGCTCGAAGATGCCCATAACTTTGCCCTCGTTATAGTCGCTTACCCTGAAAAGAGTGGATCACTACTTTTGTTCTGTTTACCTCATTAATCCTAGTCAACAGCCCCCAGTAATCCATCACCATCTATTGGTTTAAATTTGCAAGGGTACTTCCCGATCCTGATGCGGGAAGGCGCAATCAGTGACACACCTATGTTACTGACTGTTAAATTATTTTTGCCACGATAGTGAGGTAAATGTCAAAGAGATAAAAAATAAATGTTTGCCAGAAAATGGAAAGGACAACGCATTGTTCGGGTCAGTTGGCTGTAACACAGACGGGGTAAGGGAAGGAGGAAAAGCGAATGGAAATAGTTATTACGTTTACGTCAGCGGAATGATGCTTGTTTGGTGTTTAAGCTCTAATTTTCACATTGACGTTACATTTTTGCTGCTCTAGATTGGCCCTGTGTCGGCAGCCATCGCTTTAGCAAGAGAGTGATGGCTACTGATACAAAGCTCTGTTTAAGCACGTTTCCGTTGGCTTGACCCTCGCATATGCGAGGGTCTTATTTTTTCCGCGGGTTGTTGATGTGCACTGGCATGATCAGTTGTTATGGGTGGGGTAGAACCGTGATACCGCTGCCAGCACCTCGGCGAATGGATGCGCCGCCAGCTGGCCAAATCCAGCCAGGCTTTTTGCCTTGACCCGAGTGGTCAATGGCGTGGCGATACCGCACAGAAAACGGGTCAGAATGCGAGGATGGCGGGTGTGGCACAAGGCTATCAGGGGATCGCACCAGGCACGCAACCCGTTTTCATTGGGCAGGGTGAGGGTTGGCAATGGCGGCAGTACGGCAACCTCGCCACGGCAGACGGAGCAGTGCCCGCATTTGCTGGGTGCCTGCTCGTCGGCAAAATACCGGGCCAGTTCCTGACTCAGGCAGTGGCTTGATGTAAAAAAGGCCAGCAAGGCCTGCAGCCGAGCCAGTTCACTCAGCTCCTTCTTCTCGAACAGGGCGTAGAGTTCGTCTGCCAGTGCATTGATATCAACATCTTGGCGCAGCACCCGATAGACATCGGTCATCTGCTTGCTTTCCAGCTCTATCCAGCCCTGTTGTTGCAGATAATCCAGGGCTGCTGCCGCACGGTGCCGTTCCCCCTGATAACCCTGCCAGAGGGCATCAAAGTCCATGGTGCACCAGCTGCGGGCCTGCGGTGCGCAGGCAAACAGCTGCTCCAGAAACTGGCGTCGGTCGGGATTGAAACGGGTCAGGATCTCGGCCTTGTCCAGCACGAACTTGAAGCGATATTCGGCGAAGTAGCTGTAGGCTGGCATTATGATGCCCGCCATTTCCAGATAGACCAGCAGAGTCTTGAGCGGCAACTGGCGGATGTTGGTGTCGTTGGAGAGACGCAGCAGACCAAACTCCCACTCGCTGCCACCTTGCGACATGATCTCGAGCAGCGCCACTATGGCCGCGCGATCGGGCGTATCCCCGTACACGAAGTTTTCCAGCACGGGGAGCTGCGCGCGATTGGCCAGCACTATGCAGCGGGAAGGGTGTCCATCCCGGCCGGCACGGCCAATTTCCTGACTGTAGTTTTCGATGGATTTGGGCAAGTCATAGTGGATGACCCGGCGAATGTCCGCCTTGTCGATCCCCATGCCAAAGGCGATGGTGGCGACAATGCAGTCCACCTTGCCAGCCATGAAGTCATGCTGGATCTGGCTACGCAGGGCCGAGTCGAGCCCGGCGTGATAGGCACTTGCCCTGATCCCTACCCGTTGCAGCAGGTCGGCACAATGCTGCGCCGTGTGTTGCAAGGTGACATAGACGATGGTGGGGGCCGTAGGCTCTCGTCGTATTTCTGCTTGCAGCCAGTCATCACGCGCCTCGGCGGGCAGCGGCACGACCGCCAGATCCAGGTTGGCGCGATAAAAACCGGTGACGACCAGTCCCTCATCCTCGATGTCGAATTTGGCCTGCATGTCGGCCATGACAGCCGGGGTGGCGGTCGCGGTCAGCAACAGTACCTGAGGTATCTTCAGCTCGCGGCGATAAGCGGGCAGCTTGAGGTAGTCGGGTCGAAAGTTGTGGCCCCACTCCGAGATGCAGTGCGCTTCATCCACCACCAGCATCGACAGCGGCACCTGCTGGATGAAGCGACGAAAGCGCTCGTTCTTGAGTCGCTCTACCGAGATCATCAGGATCTTGAGCTGACCGTCACTGACCTGCTGCATCACGCGGCGGCTCTCCTCCGGCGTCTGGCTCGAATCCAGGGTAGCCGCGGCAATCCCTTTGCTGTGGAGAAAAGCGAGCTGGTCGTGCATCAGCGCTATCAGGGGGGAGATCACCAGGGTCAGATGGGGCAGGGCGAGGGCAGGCAGCTGATAACAGAGGGATTTGCCGGAGCCGGTGGGGAAGATGGCAGCCGCACTCTGGCCTGCCAGCAACCGGCTGATCACCGCCTCCTGACCGGGCCTTAACTGGTCGAAGCCGAAGTGGCGGGTCAACAGGGATGAGATCATGGCAGGGACTCCAGCGCAAAACCACCATAATACCACCGCTCGGGAGTGCCTGAACGGCCCTTCAGAGGAAAACAGCGTCCATTTGGGCGCTGTTGATATTGTGTTATCGCATTGTTGTAGTTTTTTTGTGAGGTAAACCGGATATTTTTCAGTGATTATGTGGAAAAAAGCGATTGCAGATGGGATATTCCTTGTCCGTAACCCCGTGTGTCTCCGGACTAGCTCAATAGAAGGCTTGCCGGGGCAGACGACGCCAGCCTGTGACATGGGTGTCGCCTGGTGTGGTGGTTACCAACAGGACTAATGATTCACGCACTTCGGTGCTCAGGGACTATTTGATGACACAACAACACCCCCTCATGAGACTGGTCAACAGCACCAGTCTGGTAAGCCAGATCCTGGTCGGTCTGGTATTCGGTATCCTCCTTGCCATGTTCATGCCGGAATGGGCCAAAGCGGCGGGTCTGCTTGGCAGCCTGTTCGTCGGTGCCTTGAAGGCGGTTGCTCCACTGCTGGTCTTTGTACTGGTAATGGCAGCGATCATCGGCCACAAGCAGGGTCAGAAAACCAATATTCGCCCGCTGCTTGCGCTCTATCTGTTTGGTACCTTCGCCGCTGCCGTGGTAGCTGTGATTGCCAGTTTCCTGTTTCCCTCCAACCTGCATCTGGTGGCCAACACGGCGGAAATTACCCCGCCAGGCGGCATCACTGAAGTATTGCAAACCCTGCTGTTCAACGTGGTGACCAACCCGGTGAAAGCACTGATGGATGCGAATTACATCGGCATTCTGGCCTGGGCCATTGGTCTGGGTATCGCCATGCGCCACGCCAATGACAGTACCAAGGCGATGATCACCGATTTGTCCCACGGCGTCTCCACCATCGTCAAGGCGGTAATCCGCTGCGCGCCGCTCGGTATCCTGGGGCTGGTGGCATCGACTCTGGCTGAAACCGGTTTTGGTGCCTTGCTCGGTTACGCCCAACTGTTGGCCGTACTGATTGGCTGTATGCTGTTTATCGCTTTCGTGGTCAATCCGCTCATCGTGTTCTGGAAGATCCGACGCAACCCTTATCCACTGGTGCTGACTTGCCTGAAAGAGAGCGGCGTGACCGCCTTCTTCACCCGTAGCTCCGCTGCCAACATTCCGGTCAACATGGCGCTGTGTGAAAAACTGCGTCTGCCGGAAGATACCTATGCGGTCTCCATTCCGCTGGGCGCCACCATCAACATGGCCGGTGCCGCCATCACCATTACCGTGCTCTCCATGGCGGCGGTACACACCTTGGGGATGGAAGTGGATCTGGCTACCGCCGTGCTGCTATCCGTGGTCGCCACCATCAGTGCCTGTGGCGCTTCCGGTGTGGCTGGTGGCTCCCTGCTGCTGATCCCGCTGGCGTGCAGCCTGTTTGGCATCGGCAACGACATCGCCATGCAGGTAGTCGCCGTGGGCTTCATCATAGGTGTGTTGCAAGATTCTGCCGAGACAGCTCTCAACAGCTCCACCGACGTGCTGTTCACCGCTGCCGCCTGTATGGCCGAAGATGAAACCCTGCTGGATGCCGCGCCGCTGCCAAGCCGCGAAGCTTGATAGCCAGCTTCATCAAACCATTGAAAACGCCCTCTTGTGAGGGCGTTTTTTTATGTGCGTTATTGATGGCCGAGTGCATCAGGATGTGAGATCCCTTCAATTGGAGGGATGCGTGTGGGCTGAAGATCATGGCGTAAATAGGGGCCAGCTTGCCAACAGACATACCCGCCGGATGGACTGTCTGTCAGCCGCTTATCTATGTCCTGCCAACATACGACCACCGGTAGCCTGTCATGAAAGGAACCAGGCGTGGGGATGTGATGTTCAGGAGATAGGCTCGCTGCGGGCCAGCCTGTCAATTCGGTGAGCTGGGCCGAGCCATGCTTCTCGAAGGCGTCCTGACTGAGCCAGGTTCGTATCGCCAAAGGCTGGGTCTGGTGAATTCGTAGATGACGGCATTGTCGCGCCATTGACACTGGAAGAGTGCGGTTTAGCATTACAGGAATGGGTTATTTGTTCATAAAAAATGCCCGCCATCACTGGCGGGCATTTGCTTTGCCGTTATGGTCTGGTGATTAGCCAAACAGCTGGTAAAGGATGGCGGAGATGGCAATGGTACCCATCAGAGCAACAAACGCGTTGCTGATGTGTCCCTGGTATTTTGCCATGGCTGGTACGCGTTTGATGGCGTACATCGGCATGATGAAGAGGATGGTGGCGATGATGGGGCCACCAAGAGATTCAATCATGCCCAAGATGGAGGGGTTGGCGATGGCCGTGCCCCACAGGGTGAGGATGAAGAAGGCGATGATGAAGATCTCAACCTTCTTGTGGTTCGGCTCTTTGCCGGATTTGCGCATGTTCTGGACGATCATCCCTTTCAGACCTTCACGGGCACCCAGGTAGTGACCAAAGAAGGAGGATACGATGGCGACGAATGCAACCAGCGGACCGAAGTAAGAGATGATGGGGCTTGCATGCTGGTTTGCCAGATAAGAGAGCACGGCAATATTCTGTGACTTGGCTTCAGTCAGTTGTTCCGGGGTCAGGCTCATGACACAGGAGAAAACAAAGAACATCACGAAGCCCAGCAGTATGGTGGCAGTGCGCTTGAGAATGGCATCGGACTTATCGACTGCATGGTCGCCATGATCACGACGCTGGGCCAGAGAGAAGCTGGAGATGGCCGGGCTGTGGTTGAAGGAGAACACCAGTACCGGGATAGTCAGCCACAAGGTAGTGGCGAAATCCTTGGCAGACGGCACCTGGGACAGGGCGGCGCCAGTCCAGTCGGGGATCAGGTAGAAGGAGATACCTACCAGGATGGCGATGAGTGGGTAGACCAGGAACTCGGTGACCTTCAGCATCAGCTTCTCGCCCGCCAGCATCACCGACATCATGCCCATGATCAGCACGATGGAGAGGAGCCAGCGCGGTGGCGCAACCATCTGCAACTGGTTGACCATGAAGCTTTCGACCGTGTTGGTGATACCGACACCGTAGATCAGCACTATGGGGTAGATGGCAAAGAAGTAGAGCAGGGTGATTAATTTACCGGCGCCGACCCCGAAATGCTCTTCCACCACTTGTGTGATATCGGCATTGGGTTGCTTGGACGAAAGTACAAAACGGGCGAGGCCACGGTGGGCCAGATAAGTCATGGGGCCGACCAGCAGCGCCATGACCACCAGTGGCCAGAAGCCACCCATGCCAGCGTTGATGGGCAGGAACAGGATACCCGCGCCGACGGCAGTGCCGAACAGGCTGATAACCCAGGTAGTGTCTTGTTTGCTCCAACCGCGAGATTGGATTGAGCTCGTTCCTTGCTCCTGTGAGGCTGCAACTTCCTGTGCGCCTATGACTGTATTAGACATGTGTCTCACCCCGAATGTGTGTTTTTTGTTGAGTCGGCGCAAGGATACGGTTTTTCTAATCAAAAATGTTGATCAAATTCACCTTTGTGAGGGATAAACCCTCACTCTTTTATGGAAATGTGATCGAAAGAATAAAAAATCAATTTTTTTTTATAAACCTATACGTTAGTTTATTGTTAACGCGCAAATATTACACTGGGATATGTTTACAAAATGTTACGTGGCAAGTTGGCGGGATAGCTGGCGGATCATGCTGGCAGTCGCCCCCCAGATGAAGTGATCCTGCCAAGGTATCCAGTAGATGGTGTGTAGCTGATCGGCCCTTGGAATGGTCAGGGCTATGTGGTGGCGTGGATCCAGCAGATGATGGAGTGGTACTTCAAAGGCTTGAGCCACTTCATCCTGGCTCAAGGTGAGTTGATAATCGGCGGCAACCAGCCCCAGCACGGGTAGCACATCGTATTGGGAAATCGTGTTGAGCGGGGCCAGGGTACCGATGATCTCGACCTGAGCCGGTATGATGCCCAGCTCTTCCCAGGTTTCCCGCAATGCCGTGTGGATCAGGTTGTGATCGTCCGGATCTTGTCGCCCACCAGGAAAGCTAATCTGTCCCGCGTGATGACGCAGGTGTGCGCTACGGCGGGTCAGCAGCAGTTGCAAGCCGTCGGCCCGCTCCACCAGCGGCAGCAAGACGGCGGCAGGTTTGAGCCCTGCCACCGTCAGTCGATGGGCGGGGGCAGGGCGTTGCAGTAAAAAGCGGGTCAGCAGTTCGGCGCGGTCCATCTTGTTTATTCTCTCGAATCGTCTCTCAATCCTGCGCTTGGGTCTCTTTCATGGTCACTCCGTTATCCATTCTGTCAACTTCTCAACTTCTCAACTTCTCAACTTCTCAACTTCTCAACTTCTCAGCTTATCGGCTTTTCAGCGTTTCCAGCAACGGCAGTATGCGGGCCACCTTGTCATAGGTTTCCTGATATTCACTGTCAACATCGGAGTCGGCGATGATGCCCCCCCCGGCCCAGCAGTGCAGTTGGCCGTCTGCTGCAATCAGAGTGCGAATGCAGATGCTGGTGTCCATCCGGCCATGCTGGCTCAGATAGCCGATGCTGCCACAGTAAGCGTTGCGGCGCTGGGGCTCCAGCTCCTCAATGATCTCCATGGCCCTGATCTTGGGGGCACCGGTGATGGAACCGCCCGGGAAACAGGCGCGCAGCAGATCCACCGCCAGCCAGCGGCTATCCAGCTCTCCGTGGATGGTGGACACCAGATGATGCACCGCCGGGAACGACTCCACGGCAAACAGGCTGGGCACGCTGACGGAGCCAGGACGGCTTACCCTGCCGATATCGTTGCGCAGCAGATCCACGATCATCAGATTCTCTGATCTGTCCTTGTCGGCGCCAGCCAGTTCGAGGGCGCTGGCCTGATCTTGCTGCGGATCGGCAAGTCGGGGGCGGGTACCCTTGATGGGCTTGGTTTCGATATGGCGATCATCAAGTAGCAGAAACCGCTCGGGGGAGAGGCTTAGAATGGCGCTCTGTGGCAGGCGAACAAAGGCCGAAAACGGAGCCCGGTTGGCGCGGGACAACACCTGATAAGCCTGCCACTCATCGCCGCAATAGGCGGCGCTGAAGCGCTGGGTCAGGTTGATTTGATAACAGTCCCCGGCACTCAGGTAAGCCTGTACCCGCGCAAATTTCTCGCCGTACTCGGCGCGGCTCATGTTGCTGCGCCACTCGCTCTGCAGGGCGAATGGCGGTGTTGGCATCTCGTGCTGCGCGGCCAGCCACTTCAGCCGGCGATGGAGGCCTGCTTCATCGCCCCAATGCACCAGCTGCCAGGCGCCGCTTGCTACGTTGCGCAGCAGGGCCCAGTCATAGATGCCGACTGCCATGTCCGGGACGGTCACATCCTGTGCGGCCAGTGTCGGCAATCGCTCGAAGCGACGGCCAAGATCATAGCCAAACAGCCCGAGGGCGCCGCCAATAAAGGGCAATTCGTCACAGTGCGGTGCTTTCTCGCCCAGCAGATCCCGTTGCCATTGTGCCAGCAGGGTCAGGGGATCCGTGTCAAACGACAGACACTGTTCGCCCCAGGTTATCCAGGTCAGTGGCCCCTCTGTCTGCAGGGTTGCCAGCGGGTCGGCGCTGATGATGTCAAAGCGGTTGTCCGCTCCCTGCGGGTCGGCCGATTCGAGCAACATGGCCCAGGGCTGATGATGCAGACGGGCAAACAACGCATGCAGCGCTGTCTGGTGATCAAAGTGGTGGATATGAAGAGTTGGTTTCATTTTTTGTTACACAGGCAACAGTTTGCACCCTGCTCCCTAGCCGGTATGGGGGGGCAAGCGTATCATAGGCATCGGAATTTTTAGAACAAACACGCCGTTGTCTATCGGGCCGACAGGCATATCGCCTGACACTATGACACCGAAGCACGGCTCATATGGAAGCCCTTGCTCTGCCACCACGACGGAGACAAGGACCAGTGAGGATGATATGAGCATCATTAAAAAACAGGATTTTATCGATTCCGTCGCCGACGCCCTGCAGTACATCTCCTACTATCACCCCCTTGATTTCGTCCATGCTGCCAAGGCTGCCTATGACCGTGAGGTCAACCCGGCCGCCAAGGATGCTCTGGCCCAGATCCTGATCAACTCCCGCATGTCAGCCGAAGGGCATCGTCCCCTGTGCCAGGATACCGGTATCGTTACCTGCTTCGTCAAGATAGGCATGCAGGTGCAGTGGGACAGCGACATGACGGTGCAGGAGATGGTGGATGAGGGGACGCGCCGTGCCTACACCAATCCGGTCAACCCACTGCGCGCCTCCGTGCTGGCCGACCCGGCCGGCAGCCGCAAGAACACCAAGGATAACGCCCCTGCTGTCGTGCATATCGACATGATCCCGGGCAACAAGGTGGAAGTGAGCATAGCGGCCAAGGGCGGCGGCTCCGAGAACAAATCCAAGATGGTGATGCTCAACCCATCCGACGATGTCGTCGAGTGGGTACTGAAAACAGTGCCGACCATGGGCGCCGGCTGGTGCCCGCCCGGTATGCTGGGCATCGGCATTGGTGGCACCGCCGAGAAGGCGGCCGTGCTGGCCAAGGAAGCCTTGATGGAGCACATCGACATTCAGGAGCTGATCGCCCGTGGTCCCAAGACCACCGAAGAGAAGCTGCGGGTCGAACTCTATGACAAGGTCAACAAGCTCGGGATCGGTGCTCAGGGTCTGGGCGGCCTCACCACAGTGCTGGACGTGAAGGTCAAGAGTGCCCCGACCCATGCCGCCTCCAAGCCGGTGGTGATGATCCCCAACTGTGCGGCCACCCGCCATGTCCACTTCGAGCTGGATGGCTCGGGGCCGGCCGAGTTGACCCCGCCGAAACTGGCTGATTGGCCGGAGATCACCCGCGAAGCCGGGGCCAATGTGCGCCGTGTCAATGTTGACGGTATCACCAAGGCGGAGCTTGCCAGCTGGAAGAGCGGCGACACAGTACTTCTCTCCGGCAAGATCCTTACCGGTCGCGATGCAGCACACAAGCGCATTGCCGACATGTTGAAAAATGGCGAGGGTCTGCCGGAAGGGGTAGATTTCACCAACCGTTTCATCTATTACGTTGGTCCGGTCGATGCAGTTCGTGACGAAGTGGTTGGCCCTGCCGGCCCCACGACGTCCACCCGAATGGACAAGTTCACCGACATGATGCTGGGGGAAACCGGTCTCATCGGCATGATCGGCAAGTCAGAGCGTGGCCCCAAAACAGTCGAGAGTATCAAGCAGCACAAAGCCGTTTATCTGATGGCCGTAGGGGGCGCAGCCTACCTGGTCGCCAAGGCGATCAAGAAGTCGCGGGTGGTGGCTTTTGCCGATCTGGGTATGGAAGCCATCTACGAGTTCGAGGTGGAAGACATGCCGGTGACAGTGGCGGTGGACTCTCAGGGCAACAATATCCACGAGACAGGCCCGGCCTACTGGTCGGCCAAGATTGCCGAGCTGGATGGCAAGCTCTCCTGATAGTCGTGTTGAGCCAGGGCCAAGGATACTCGTATCATTCCTGTGGGGTGGCACGAGCAAACGACCAGGCCGTCTGTGACATTGGGTGACAGCGTAAAAAGGCGACCTTAGGGTCGCCTTTTTCTATCGTCCCGCAGGTTGGCGTTGGTACTGGCGTAGGTGCACAGACCAGACGGGTCACTTCTGCTTGGTCACTCTTCTATTGCCCTTTTCTTGCGCTCTTGTCTGATCCCTTCTCCCCTTGTTCCATTTCTTCACGGCGATTTCGAGTCTCCAGGCTTTCCTGGGCTATCAGTGGTTGAGATAGACATCCTGTCCGCCGTAGGCCAGCGGGCCGCTATGCACGGGGAGTCGCGTTCCTGCAGGCTCGAAAAAGCGGGTCAGCACCCCGAAGCGTTGCCCCAGTTTGCTCAGCTTGACGCGATCCAGCGAAACCTGTGCAGGCAGCCAGGTCAAGACTGCTGCGCAGTGACCATTGCCCAGACTCTGCTCCAGCATTAGCTGCCAGTTCTTGATCTTGGGGCTGTGCACAACCAGCACCCGAGCGGGGTTGATCCCCTGAGCCTGCAGCTGTTTGGCCACTGGCAGGCCTGGCGGGGCAATCAGCAGGATCCAGCCCGTGTCACCATGGCTCAGTCTCACCAGCTCGTCGAGCAATGGCCGCTCATCGCTGGCAGGTGCGGTGTGGCACGCTTCTTCCACCTTGCTTTGATGGCGGGTTGGCCAGGGATTGCTCATGCTGACAGACGCGGCGAAAGGGAGGTGACTCATGGGCTGGCTCATATGTTTGTCCTGTATGGATAACCATGCTGTATGCGCATACAGTAGTTGCAACTCAGGTCAGTGACAAGCCATTTATGGCCAAAAATGTGATCAAGCTGGCAGGGGATGAAATCATGTTATTGATTGTAAAAGATATTTTATTTTTACCAGAGTGCTTGTTTTTTAGGCTATGGACAAAGAGGGAGGTGGCGCCCATGGTTATACAGTATCTGGATGAAGAGGAGAGATGAAGATGGACGTCAGTACCTTGCAACGGCTGGATGCCAATATCCTGCTCGGGATCATCAATGAGAAGTTGCGGCTGGAGTGTGATGGCCTGGAGGAACTACTGGCTTATTACGACATGACGGAGGATCAACTGGCGACCCGGTTAATGCAGATAGGCTATCACTACGACCCCATGAGCAATCAGTTCAAGGCCCATGGTTGAAGGGGAGTCGATCGTCATCATCGGGGAGCCAATCATGCTTTATGAACAGCGCACATTGAAATCGTTTTCAATGTGCGCTGAATTTTCAGTTATTTTCATGGATTTTCAGTACTTGGCAATGATTGAAAACCTATTCACGGATTTATATTTGCATTTATTTGTTAACTTACTGATTTTAAATGAAATGAATGTTCCTGATTAATAAGTTTCAGGAAAGGGTTTTCAAGCTTGAACTGTCATTTTTATACGTTAAAGTGTGACTTGCGTTAACTTTTAAACCATCGGCTTTAGCTAGTATGCCCACGCCGGAACATATTCTGAGATAACAACAGCACCGGTCCCTGATGGGATAACAATTTTATTATTCTGTAACGAAGGAAATGGTTTATGGCTACCAAGAAGAAGACAGACCAGGATCTCCAACTGGATAAAGATCAGCTCAAGGCGAGTATCGTGCGTCACCTGCGTTCTACCTTGGGTACAAGCGAACAGAAAGCCTCGCCAGAAGCGTGGTGGAAAGCGACCGCAGCCGCCGTCAATGAACAGGTGTACGAGCGCCTGACCCGTACTCAGCAGACTCATTTCAAGAAAGATACTCGTGCGATTCATTATCTCTCTGCTGAATTCCTGATGGGGCGTTTGACCTCCAACAACCTGCACAACCTCTCCCTGTACAAAGTGTGTGAAGAGGCGTTGGGTGAACTCGGTCTGGAACTGACCGATTTGTGTGAACAAGAGCCGGATATGGCGCTCGGCAACGGTGGCCTTGGCCGCCTGGCTGCTTGCTTCATCGACTCCCTTGCCACCCTGAATTACCCGGCTGTCGGTTATGGCATCCATTACGAGCACGGCCTGTTCCGTCAGGAGATCCAGGATGGTCGTCAGATCGAACGCCCGGACTCCTGGCGTGAATATGGCAATCCCTGGGAGATCTGCCGCCCGGAATCCGTGCAGGAGATCCCGCTCTACGGCTATGTGGAAACCGTGTTCGGCGACAAGGGTGGCCTGAAGAAGGTATGGCACGCAGGTCGCAAGATCAAAGGGGTGCCTTGGGATATCCCTGTGGTGGGCTTTGGCGGTCACACCGTCAATATCCTGCGTCTGTGGGAATCCCGCGCCTCCGAGTTTTTCGACTGGGACGTGTTCAATGCCGGTGGTTACATCGATTCCCAGGCTGAAAAAGCCCAGGCCGAAACCATCTCCAAGGTGCTCTACCCGAATGATGAAACAGATGCGGGCAAAGAGCTGCGCCTGATCCAGCAGTACTTCTTCTGTGCCTGCTCCATCAAGGACATCATGCGCCGCTACAAGCGGGTACATGGCAGTGACTTCAGCAATTTTGCCGCGCAAATTGCCATTCAGCTCAACGATACCCACCCGACCGTGGCTATCCCCGAGCTGATGCGGGTGCTGGTCGATGAGGAAGACTTGAACTGGGATGCCGCCTGGGCTATCTGCTATCGGGTCTTCTCCTACACCAACCACACACTGTTGCCGGAAGCGCTGGAGAAGTGGTCCGTCAGCCTGTTTGAGAAGGTGCTGCCCCGTCACCTGGAAGTCATTTACGAGATCAACGCCCGCTTCCTGAGCGATCTGGTCGAACCCAAGTGGCCAGGTAACGATGCCATCAAGGCCAAACTCTCCATCATTGAAGAAGGGGATGTACGCAAGGTGCGCATGGGCAACCTGTGCGTGATCGGTTCATCCAAGGTGAACGGCGTGGCCGAGATCCACTCCAAGCTGGTGAAAGAGGATCTCTTCCCCGAGTTCGCCGAGCTGTGGCCAGAGAAGATGTGCAACGTCACCAACGGCGTGACGCCCCGTCGCTGGCTGCTGGCCTGCAACCCGGAGCTGGCCGAGCTCTATAACGAAGTGGTGGGCAAAGAGTGGCCGCTGCAGCTCGACAAGCTGCGCGCCGTCACCAAGTTTGCCGATGACAAGGCATTCCAGCAGCAGTTCATGACCATCAAGCGTCATAACAAGGAGAAACTGGTCAAGGTCATCAAGGCCGAAACCGGCATCGATGTGAGTGCCGAGGCGATCTTCGACGTCCAGATCAAGCGTCTGCACGAGTACAAGCGCCAACAGCTGAACCTCATCCATATCATGGCGCTCTACCGTCGTCTGCTGGCGAATCCTGACTATGACATGCACCCTCGCGTGTTCATCTTCGGCTCCAAGGCGGCGCCTGGTTACAAGCTGGCCAAGGACATCATCTACGCCATCAACAAGCTGGCGGAGCGGGTCAACAACGATGCTCGCATCCAGGGCAAGCTGAAAGTGGTGTTCATGCCGAACTACCGCGTGAGTCTGGCCGAGAAGCTGATCCCGGCAGCCGATGTCTCCGAGCAGATCTCCACTGCAGGTTACGAAGCCTCCGGTACCGGCAACATGAAGATGGCACTGAACGGCGCCATCACCATAGGCACGCTGGATGGGGCCAATATCGAGATCGCGGAAGAGGCGGGTGCCGAAAACTGCGCCATCTTCGGTCTGAACGTGGATGAGGTAAAGTCTCTGAAGGCGCGCGGCTACAACCCGTACGACTTCTACTATGCCAACTCAGAGCTCAAGGCCGTGCTGGATTGGTTCGACACCGACTACTTCACGCCGGGCCGTCCGGGCGAGCTGGCCTCCATCAAGCGCTCCTTGTTGGAAGGGGGCGATCCCTACCTGACCCTGGCCGATTTTGCTTCCTACTCCGACGCGCACAAGCTCATCGATACCTGGTACCGGGATCCGGCGCTGTGGGCGAAGAAGGCCATCATCAACTCGGCTACCATGGGCAAGTTCAATTCGGACCGTTCCATCCAGGACTACGTGGATCGGATCTGGAATCTGACGAGCTGCAACGTACAAGGTTGATAACCTCTTGATATGAAAAGCCCTCGCAATGCGAGGGCTTTTTGTTTCAGGGCATTTGGGGATCAGAGAATGTCCCCGACAAAGTAGGCAAGCCCTGCCAGCAGCACGGTGAACACGACGTTCAGTGCCATACCGGCTTTCATCATCTCTTTCTGGCGGATATGACCGCTGGCGAAGACGATGGCATTGGGTGGGGTGGCGACCGGCAGCATGAAAGCGCAGGAGGCACCTATGGCGATCAGCACCGCCATGACGATGGGGGATACGCCCAGCGCTTCAGCCACCCCGGCAAACAGCGGGATGAGCAGGGCTGCGGTGGCGGTGTTGGAGACCAGTTCGGTCAGGAATACCACGAATGCCGCCAGCATCAGCAAGATGATGAAGATATTGGCATCGGCCAATACGGCTGACAGGTGGCTGGCCAGGAAGGCGCTGGTACCGGTCACCTTGAGGATGGCACTCAGGGTCAGACCGCCGCCAAACAACATCAGCACGCCCCAGTCGGTGTTCTGATTGATGTCATCCCAACTGGCGACACGGCTGACAGCGATGGCGATGATGGCACCCATGGCGATCAGGGTATCAAGCTGAGGGATGCCGCCCAGGGCACTGGAGATGGGTTGCGAGCCGATCCAGAGCACGACTGTGGTCAGGAAGATAGCCAGTGTTACCTTGCGCTCGCGGGTCCAGTTGATGGTGACATCCTGGATCTCCACTCTGTGGTTGAGCTGCGGACGGGTCACCAGATAGAGCAGGGCAATGCCGCAAGGCATCAGGATCAGCACCACAGGCACACCAAACTTCATCCAGTCGGTGAAGCCAATCCCCATCTGGGCGGCAGCGATGGCATTGGGTGGACTGCCGACCAGGGTGCCTATGCCACCAATGCTGGCGCTATAGGCGATACCCAACAGTACGAAGACGAAGGTGGCCCGTTCCTTCTTGCTGTCGAGCCGTGCCAGCATACCGATGGCCAGCGGCAGCATCATGGCGGTGGTGGCGGTATTGCTGATCCACATGGACATGGCCGCCGTGATGGTAAACAGCAATATTATCCCCCAGCCCAGATGACCGTTGGCCAGGTGCATCACCTTGCCCGCCATCAGGGTATCCAATCCCTGTTTGGAGAGGGCGGCTGCGAGGGCGAAACCACCAAAAAACAGGAACAGAATAGGGTTGGCAAAATCGGTGAGGGATTTGCTCATGTCAAGCACCCCGAGCACTGTGGCCAGCAAAGGTACCAGCAGGGCCGTGATGGTGACGTGCAGGGCTTCGGTCAACCAGAGAATGGCGATGAAGACCAGGATCCCCAGCCCTTTGTTGACCATGGGATCAAATGGCAGCCAAGCCAGCATGGCACAGAGCAACAACACATCCAGGATGACAATCCCGGATTTGATGTCCAGCCAGCGAGATGGGGTAGTAGAGGGTACAGCCGATGTGTGCATAGTATTCTCTCGGTTAATTTATGGTTGTTGTTGTGTTGCCGAGATTACAATTATTCCCCTGTTTGAAACAGGGGGAAGTCGTCAAACCATGCCGGGACTCACAGACTCAAAGCAGCGCGAAACACCTGAAAAACAAAAATTAAACAATTATTTATCAATTAAGGCTATGCCACAGAGACAACCCACTCCTTGAACAGGTTTTTGGGCAGAGAGCCGCTGCGTTGTGCCACCATCTTGCCCTGTTTGAATATCATCAGGGTGGGAATGCTGCGGATGGCGTAACGGGCTGCGATGGCAGCTTGTTGTTCCGTGTCGACTTTGACAAAGCGGAAGTGGGGCTCAAGTTCGCTGGCAACCTGTTGAAAAATTGGTGAAAATTGTAGGCATGGTCCGCACCAGCTGGCCCAGAAGTCCACCACGACCGGAAGATCGGATTGGATAAGAATATCGAATTGATCCTCACGGCCGATGACAGGTGTGATACCAGAAAGCGAGGACTTGCAACGACCACATTTCGCGTTTGAATCCATTTTTTCGGCGGGCAGGCGGTTTCTGGTGAAGCAATGACTACAATAGGTAGTGATAAATGACATAATTGATTCCTGTAAGCATAAGCCCTGCAACATCTTTATTGCACTGACAGGGCAGAGTAACGGTAACATAGCAGTCAGTTATCTTTCACAGCCAGTGGTCCGTTAGCGGATACACGGTCATGACATGAGAATCGAGACGGGATGAATAATGTGACACGGGTCAATCGTGTTGTCCTGAGCCTGATCATCGTCGCGCTGCTGGCGTTTGCCGGCTATTGCTGGCAACTGCTCAGCCAGCAACACAAGGCCTCCGAGCTGAGTGTGGCAGCGGAATTGATCCTCAATCGGGTCAATACCGACACTATTTATCTGCTGGGGCGCGAGAAAGCCAATGATGGCAATGTACAGCAGCGCCTCAACCAGTTGTCGAGCAACCTGGACAGCTTCGTGCGCCAGGTGCGCAACGATCCGGATACGGCCGATAGTCCCAACTCCCAATCCCTGCTGCACGATATCGACAGCTACCTGCTGGACCTGGCCAAGCTCTACTCCATGGAGATGGCCATCCAGTATATAGAGCAGCCTTTTCAGAAGCAGCTCAATGCCTTGCTGGCGACCCTGCCTGCCAGCTCTGCGCTGGCCATTGATCTGGTCGAACTGGCGCAGCTCAGCCACTACCTCAAGCGCAGCTGGGACAGGGGCGAGCAACGGCAGCTGCAAGCGTTGCAGCAACGACTCAAGACCGCCTATCCCGAGTATCCCCAGGTGGCCGGGCTTGCCCAGTTGAGCGAGGACGTCAGCCGTCAGGTGGTGGATTACCATGTGTTGCGCAACCAGGTCATCGACATGCATGAGCTGGATGGCTTGTCGGTCTGGAAACAAAGCAAAATGGAGCAAGCCTCCTCCCTCAAGAGCCGTTTCTACCTGATGGTGCTCGCGGGTGCCATGGTTTGCTTCGCGCTGGTAGCGGTGACCCTGTGGCGTCGCAACCAGAAGTTGAGCGAGCTGTCACGCCAGACCGGCTTGCTGGCGCAGGCAAAAAGCGATTTTCTGGCCAACATGAGCCACGAGATCCGCACCCCCATGAATGCCATCATAGGTTTCAGTTCCCTGGCGCTGCAAACCGAGCTGGATCAGCAGCAGCGGGATTACCTCAGCAAGATCAAGTCTTCGTCAGATACCTTGCTGCTGCTTATCAACGACATTCTGGACTTGACCAAGGTGGAGTCCGGCAAGCTGACCCTGGAAGAGATCGATTTTGACTTGAGCGAGCAGATAGATTCGCTCGCCGGCATGTTTGCCGATCTGGCCGAGCGCAAGCAGGTCGAGGTCATCATCAACAAGTCCCCGGCCGTGCCCGATTTCCTGCGCGGCGATCCGCTGCGCCTGGGCCAGGTACTGGTCAATCTGGTCAACAACGCCATCAAGTTTACCGAGCGGGGCGAGGTGGAAGTGGCCATCACCCTGGTCAACCAGCATCCCATGCGGGTGCGTTTCAGCGTGCGGGATACCGGGATTGGCATCGCCGAGGATAAGCAGGACCAGCTGTTCCAGCCTTTTACCCAGCTGGAGGCGGGCAACACCCGCAAATATGGTGGCTCAGGTCTTGGCCTCAATATCTCCCAGCGTCTGGTTGAACTGATGGGCGGGCGGATCACTGTGCAGAGCAAGCCGGGGTCCGGCTCTGTGTTCCAGTTCGAGATCCCCATGACCAAGGCGGTGTACGGGGTATCGGGCCGCCGGGTCTTTTTCGAGCATCAGCCGCTCATTCTGGTGATGGATGACAATGAGCTGGTGCTGGACTTGGCCAAGGATATTCTCGGCCGGGCCGGTGTCCGGGTCGTGGCTGTCAACAGCCTCTCCCGGGCGCGTCAGTTATTGCGGGAAGAGGGGCAGAATATCCGACTGGCTATTCTGGACTGGCGCATGGGGCAGGAGGATGGCCTGGATCTGGCCCTCGAAATGTACCAGCACAGCCAGTGGCGGCGACTGCCTATTCTGATGACCAGTGCCTGGGCCAAGGAGGGGCTGCACGGGCGGATGGAGAGCATGGGTCTGACCCATTTTCTGCCCAAGCCCATGACCGAGAATTCCCTGCTGGCCAAGGTGGATGAGCTGCTCAATGGCAGCTCCCATGATCATCAGGTCCGCCAGGCCGAAGCCCAGGGCGATCAGCAGCACTTTCGTGAGCTGCTGCAAGGTGTCCGGGTCTTGCTGGCGGAGGACAACAGAGTCAACCAGCAACTCATCATCGAGTATCTGCGCCGGATCGATGCCGTGGTAACCGTGGTCGGTAACGGGCGCGAGGCGGTCGAACGGGTAGCCGAGCAGCCTTTTGACGTCATCCTGATGGATTTGCAGATGCCGGTACTCGATGGGTTGGATGCGACCCGCCAGATCCGCAAGATGGTCGACAAGCATGACGTGCCCATCATAGCGCTGACGGCCAGCGCCATGCCCGGTGACAGGGAGCGTTGCCTCGGTGTCGGTATGAACGGGTATGTCACCAAGCCGGTTAGCAAGCTGGATCTCTACAACAACCTGTTGCAGTGGGTGAAGAGCGCCAGCGGCGAGCGCCGGATCCCGCTGGAGGTGAAACCCCCTGATCTGATGGGAGTACTGGATCTGGAAGATGCCCTCAAACGGCTGGAGCAAGACAAGGAGGCGCTGCAGATCCTGTTCAAGCTGTTTATGTCCGAGCACAAGGATGATCTGTGGGAGATCCGCTCCGCCCTGCGTCGCCAGCAACCCGAAGTGGCCTGTCGTCTGTTGCATACCCTGAAGGGGGTGTCCGCCAATATCTCCGCTGCTCGTCTGCAGATTATGGCCGGTGATTTGGAGTGGCGACTGCGCCAGCAAGAGGAGTTGACCGAGCCGGATCTGGAGCAGTTGCAACAGGTATTCAGTCAGACCCGGGAGGAGGTGTCTCACTTTCTGCTGACCGGAGAGCAGCATGAATCACCATACAGCCCCGTGGGGCAGCGAGATGATCGCTTATTGTAGGGAGACAAATAGCAATAATTCTCAAGCCAGCCACTTCAGGCTATCATGACCCTCTCGTATCGCCCCCTTCTGGGGGCGATTGCATTACGTTTCCCCGTGACGGGCGGCAGCCTTGGGCTGGCCGCGACAAAGGACATCTACGTGAGTGTATTCTCAAGGCTGGGCTGGTTCTTCAAGGAGCAGTGGCGGCGTTATCTGATCGCCATCTCCTTGCTGATGATGGTGGCACTGTTGACCGTGATCCCGCCTAAAGTGGTGGGTTGGGTGGTGGATGGCATCGCCAAAGGTTCTCTCGACAACGACACCCTGATGGGCTATCTGGCGGGGCTGTTTGTGCTCGGTCTGCTCATTTATCTGTTGCGCTACGTATGGCGGGTCATGTTGTTTGGTGCCTCCTACCGGCTTGCCTATGTGCTGCGCAACCGACTGTTCAGCCACTTCACCCGCATGAGCCCCGATTTTTATCAGCGCCACCGCACCGGCGATCTGATGGCTCACGCCACCAACGATATCCAGGCGGTGGAGATGACAGCCGGGGAAGGGGTTCTGACCCTGGTGGACTCCATCATAGTCGGGGTGCTGGTGCTCTCCATCATGTGCAGCCAGTACTCCTGGCAGCTGACCCTGCTCTCCCTGCTGCCCCTGCCTGTGATGGCATTCTTCATGAACCGCTTCGGCACCCAGATCTACAAGGAGTTCAAGGCGGCGCAGGGGGCCTTCTCCCGTCTCAACAACAAGACCCAGGAGGCACTCTCCGGCGTGCGGGTGCTCAAGTCTTATGCGGTTGAATCCCTGGAAGACAAGGGCTTTGCCGAACTGACCCGACAGGCGGGGGCGTGCAACATGGCGGTGGCCCGCATCGATGCCAAGTTCGATCCTGTCATCTACCTCTGTATCGGGTGCTCCTACTTTCTCGCCGTTGCCGGTGGCAGCGTGCTGGTGGTACGTGACGAGCTGACGCTGGGGGAGCTCACCAGTTTCACCATGTATCTGGGTCAGCTCATCTGGCCCATGTTTGCCATCGCCTGGCTGTTCAACATCATAGAGCGGGGCAGCGCCGCCTATTCACGCATCGAGAGCATGCTGGCCGAGCGCAGCGACATCGAAGAGCCGACGGAGCCGGCGGCGTTTGTCTCTCCCTTCCCGCTCCAGGCCAAGGGGGTGAGCTATCAGCTGGAGCAGCGCACCTTGCTGCGCAATATCGATTTCAATCTCCAAAGCGGCGGCATGCTGGGGATCGTCGGGCGCACCGGGGCTGGCAAGAGCTCGCTGCTCAAGCTGTTGATGCGCCTTGCCAATCCCACGTCTGGTGAGCTCACCATGGGCGCAGTGCCCATAGCGCAGCTGGCCCTTGGCGATCTGCGCGGCCAGTTTGCCTATGTGCCCCAGGAGCCGTTTTTGTTCTCTACCACCATAGCGGCCAACATCGCCCTTGGCCGGCCCGATGCCAGCCAGGAGGAGATAGAGCGGGTGGCGCGCATCGCCTGTGTGCACGATGACATCTGCCGCTTCCCCAAGGGCTATGAGACCGAAGTGGGGGAGAAGGGTGTGACCCTCTCCGGTGGTCAGAAACAGCGACTTTCCATTGCCCGCGCCCTGCTGTTGGCGGCGCCAATCCTGGTGCTGGACGATGCCTTGTCGGCGGTGGATGCCCATACCGAGCAGCAGATACTGCAAGCGCTCAAGGCCCATAGACGCACGCTGATCCTGGTCAGTCATCGCATGACGGCAGTGGAGCAGGCCGAGGAAATCCTGGTGCTGGAGCAGGGCCACATCAGCGAGCGGGGCCGCCATGGCGCCCTGATGGTCCACAACGGCTGGTATGCAGACATGGTTCGTTACCAGCGACTGGAACAAGATGTAGAGGAGAGTTTGTGAACCCGACCATTGAATGGCGACTGACTGCCTGGTTGCGCCCGTTACTCGCTTCTGGAACAAGATGTGGGGAGACGCTGTGAATCCAACGATCAAACGCCTGCTCGCTTATTGCGCCCGTTATCCTCGCTGGCTGGTTCAGGCGGGGATCTGCCTGCTGCTGGCCACCGGCGCCGAAGTGGCCGGCCCTCTGCTCATCAAGCTCTTTATCGATGACTATCTGGCACCCCGCCAGCTGGTGTGGCCTCCCATTGCTGCCATCGCGGCTGGGTATCTTGGCCTGCAAGTGCTCTCGGCGGCGGGTTTCTATCTGCAATCCCTGCGTTTCAACCGCATCGCCCAGGCTGTGGTGCAGACCTTGCGCGAGCAAGTGTTTGCCACCGCGATCCGGCTGCCGGCCCGCTACTTTGACCAACATCGCTCCGGCTCGCTTATTTCCCGCATCACCAACGACACAGAGGCGATCATGAACCTCTATGTGCAGGTGATCGGCCTGCTGGTACAAAAAGTGGTGCTGCTGTGCGGCATCCTTATCTCCATGGCCCTGCTGGATGTGCGGTTGATGCTGGTGTGCGCCTGCTTGCTGCCGGCAGTGGCGGCTGTGATGTGGCTCTACCAGAAATTGAGCGTGCCCGTGGTACGGGCGACCCGCAGTCTGCTGTCCGACATCAACAGCCGCCTCAATGAGTCGCTGCAGGGAATGCCGGTCATTCAGGCCATGGTGCAGGAGCGCCACTTTGCCAATGCTTTTGCCGAGGTGAATCAGCAGCACTGGTCGGCGCGCCTCAAGAGCCTCAAGATCAACGGCATACTGCTGCGCCCCCTTATCGACCTCTTCTACATGATGGTGTTGATCGGCCTGCTGGCCCTGTTTGCCCGCGAGGGCTTGAGTGCCGGTGGGGCCATCCAGGTGGGGGTACTCTACGCCTTCATCAGCTATCTGGGGCGCATGATAGAGCCGCTCATCGAGATGACCAACCAGCTCAACCAGCTGCAGCAGGCCATGGTGGCCGGGGAGCGGGTATTTGCCCTACTCGACGAGTCCCGTGAGAGCACGCAAGGCGAGAGTCCTGCGTTGCAGGGGCGGGTCAGCTTCGACAAGGTGAGCTTCTCCTACGATGGCCAGCAGCAGGTGCTTCGTGAGGTGAGCTTTGCCGCTCGCCCTGGCCAGATGCTGGCGCTGGTGGGTCACACCGGCAGTGGCAAGTCCACCATCATCAGCCTGTTGATGGGGTTTTATCCGCTGGATCAGGGCATTATCCGTTTCGATGATCACCCCATGGCTGAACTGTCGCTGGCGGCGGTGCGCCGCAGCATAGGTCTGGTGCAGCAGGATCCCTTTATCTTCGTTGGGACTTTGGCGGAAAACCTGCGGCTCGGCCGTGACGGCATCGACGAGGCCCGCCTCTGGCAGGCATTGACCGAGGTACAGCTGGCAGACTTCGTGCTGAGCCTGCCGGATGGGCTGAGTACCCTGATGGAGGAGGGGGGCAAGAACCTCTCCGCCGGTCAGCGGCAGTTGCTCTCCTTCGCCCGTGCCCTGGTGGGAGATCCGCGCATCCTCATCCTGGATGAAGCCACCGCCAGCGTGGATTCCCAGACCGAGCTGGCGCTCTCCACGGCGCTGGCAGCAGCCCGCCGTGGCCGCACCACCATCGCCATCGCTCACCGGCTCTCGACCATAGTCGATGCCGACGAGATCCTGCTGCTTTCCCGCGGTCAGGTAAATGAGCGGGGCACCCACGGTGAGCTGATGACGCAGGGAGGACACTACGCCCAGCTGTTCGAGATGCAGAGTCAGGGGGCCTGGCTGGAAGAGAAACGGGCCTGATCGCAAGGCCCGTTGTAAAAAAGAGAGGGAGCCCGAGGGTTCCCTCTTTTTTTTTGTGTTCACCGACAAGCAGCAGAAGCGTGATCGGCAACCTTGTAGAGCAGGGTGGTTGCGTGGCAACATACTGTTTACATTAACTCATCGGATCAGTTTGCATATGGACCTGCAACGTTTCAAAGCCAATCTGGCGCTCCGGCTGTTTGCCTGGCGCTACATTCCCGTTATCGGCTTTTGTGCCCCCGTGATCGAACGGATGGATGCGAAGGCACTGCGCATTCGCATTCCCCTTGGCTGGCGTACTCGCAACCATCTGGGCAGCATGTATTTCGGCGCCCTGGCGACCGGTGCCGATCTGGTGGGGGGATTGCTGGTAATGGAGAAGGGACGGACGAGAGGCAAGAAGGTACATTTTGCTTTTAAAGATGTACAGGGGGAGTTTCTGAAGCGGCCCGAGGCGGATGTGCAGTTTGATTGCGCCGCCGGGGAAGAGATAGATGCCATGATCGACGAATCATTGGCGACGGGGCAGAGAGTCAATCGTCCCATCCAGGTGGTGGCGACTTGCCCGTCACTGAATGGGGATGAGGCGATGGCGCGCTTTGTGCTGACCTTGTCGATCAAGGCCAGCTAGTCAGCAACCGGCTCACTTGCACCTCCAGGCAGGAGGAAAGCGGCCGGTCTTCTGGTTCGGTTCCGCTTGCATCACGACTGTCATGTCGCGGATGCCAGCCACTGACTAGGTCACTTTTCTGATCTGCTGGTAGTGCTTGCGGGGATCAGAGGATCTCAGGGCTCACGCCCTCTTTTACCACGACTTTCATGCCGTTGAAGTTGACCACTTGTTCGGCCACTATCTTGCAGCGTTTGCGGGTCTCGACCTGACCGTCCACTTCCACCAGACCGTCGGCGACGAGCGCCTTGGCCGCGCCGCCACAATCGGCCCAACCCTGATGCTTGATAAGGTCACACAAGGCAACGAAGGGGTGGCCTTCGAGCAGAAACGTCTCCATGGGAAATCCTCTAGATGGATGAATGGCTGAAACAGCAGGGCGAGTATTTTAGGCAGTTCAGGCCAGCAATGAAAGGGCGGGGTAGAGAAGGCATCATAAAAGCAGCGTGACAGTGTGAACGACAAGCGTCAGCCCGGCGGGTGCCGGGCTGACTCAGGGAGTGCAAGTATTGAAGTCAGCCCACCTTCACCACGGCTTCTCCGGTCACGGCGAGGGCGCCGCCAGTGGCCAAGATGCGGGTGGCCAGGGTGATGATGGGCTTGTCACTGCGCATGGCGATGATCTCCACCTCGGCCGTCACCTCATCTCCCACAAATACCGGCTGCTTGAAGGAGAGGCTCTGCCCCAGATAGACGGCGCCCTTGCCCGGTAACTGCTGGCCCAGCAGCCCAGAGAAGAGGCTGGCCAGCAGCATGCCGTGCACTATGGGTCGCTCGAATGGCGTGGTAGCGGCAAAAGCCGAGTCCAGGTGCAGGGGATTGAAATCCTCCGACAAGCCGGCGAAGGCCTCGACCTCGGCCGCGCCGAACCGTTTGGTCAGGCTGGCTTTTTGCCCAATTTCAAGGGGGAGTGTGTTCATGCGGGCTCCTCCTCCGGGGTGTTGGCAAAGACAGGGTTGAGCCGCACCTTGACGTAACCGCCGGGGGCCGCCTCCAGTCCCTCGCTCGGGATGCGGGCGGGTACGGATGTGGCCTCCTCTTCGCGCCCCTTGATGAAGGCTGTCATCTCGGGCCACCAGGAGCCGCTTTGATGGGTTGCCTGCTCAAGCCAGGCGTCCGGGGTGTCACTGTCGGCATTGCTGTGCCAGAAGCCGTACTTGTTGGCCGCTGGCGGGTTGATGATGCCGGCAATGTGGCCCGATTCAGCCAGGATGAAGCGCTGCTCACCGCCAAACAGCTTCATGCCTTGCCAGGTGCCCTGCCAGAGGGCGATGTGATCGTCCATGGCCGAGACCAGCAGCACAGGGGTCTTCACCTTGGCCAGATCGATGCGGGTGTTGCGGATCTTGAGCTCCCCCTTCACCAGCTGGTTCTCCAGATAGAGACGGCGCAGCAGACTGTTGTGGGTCTTGCCCGCCACGTTGGTGCTGTCGCTGTTCCAGTGCAGCAGATCGAACGCCACCGGGCTCTGGCCCTTGAGGTAGCTGTCGATGTAGTAATTCCAGTAGAGGCTGTTTTCCCGCAGCAGGCTGAAGGAGACCGCCAGCTGGCGTCCATCCATGATGCCCTTGGCCTCATTCTGGGCCTCCAGCGCAGCTATGATGGGCTCGTGGATGAAGATGCCAAGCTCCCCCGGCTGGGAGAAATCGAGCAGTGTGGTGAACAGGGTGGCGGAGCGCACCCGCTGTTTCTGGCGCCGTGCCGCCAGCCAGCCCATGGCGAGCGACAGGGCGGTGCCGCCGATGCAGTAACCGATGCCGTGCACCTCACGCTCGCCGGTGGCCGCTTCCACGCCGTCCAGCGCGGCGATCACCCCGTCGACCACATAGTCGTCGAGATCAATATTGGCCTGCTCCCCCCCCGGGTTGCGCCAGGAGATCATGAATACCGTCTGGCCCTGGGCGACCAGCCAGGCGACCAGAGAGTTCTGGGGCCGCATGTCCATGATGTAGTACTTGTTGATGAAGGGCGGCACTATCAGCACCGGCGTCCTGGCCACGGTTTCCGTGGTCGGGCTGTACTGGATAAGCTCGTAGAGCTCAGTGCGTTGCACCACCCGGCCCGGCGTCAAGGCCAGATCCCGCCCCAGTTCGAAGGCGGACTCGTCGGTCAGGCGGATGTTGAGCTGATCGGCGCTGCGCTCCAGATCCTCGGCCAGCAGGGCCAGTCCGCGCACCAGATTCTGGCCGTCGGATTCCAGGGTGAGCCTGAGCAGCTCGGGGTTGGTGGCCAGAAAGTTGCTGGGCGCCATGGCATTGAGGTATTGGCGGGTAAAAAAGCGCAGCCGCTCCCGGCTCTTCTGGGGCACCCCTTCCAGCGCATCTACCGAGGCCAGCAGGTGTTTGGCTGTCAGCAGATAGGATTGCTTGAGGTAGTCATAAAGGGGCTGGTCACGCCAGGCGTCGTCCTTGAAGCGGCGATCGCTGCGCTCCGGTGTGATCACCGGCTCGCTCTCCTGGCCTGCGCTTTTGAGCAGGGTATGCTGCATCAGCTTGAGCTGATCCTGCCACCAGTTCATCTGGGCATTGATCAGTTGCCAGGGTTGCTGAGTGCCCTGTTCCAGTACCTGGCCCAGATCGTCCAGATTGGTCTGCAACAGCGCCTGCGCCGTGCGCTCTGTCTGTGCCTTGGCCATGTCCAGCAACTTGTCGTTATAGTGGGCCAGGGCCTCGAACAGCGGGCCGTAAGATGATTGGCTCATGTTCTCTCCTTCACCCATACCCGTGACAGGGCGAGCCTGTCGTGTCGGGTCATGGGGAGATGTGGCTGCCCGCATCGGGCAGCCAGGGGGATATCAGGCCTTGCCCGTGCTCTTTTTGATGCCGTCGGCCGCCAGGGTATCCAGCTCTTCCTTGAACTGCAGACCCAGCGCATTGAGCTTCTGGATGTCATCCAGCATCTGGCGGGAGAGCTGGCTTGCGGTTTCCAGCTGCACAGTGCCGAGGGCCGCCAGGCTCTGGGCATCCTGCACCTTACCAACCGCCTGCAACTGGCTCAATCCCAGTTCGGCATAGGCATTGGCGGAAGCCAGCTGCAACCGGGTCAGTTGTTCAATATTGCTGGCCAGCAGCTGGTTGTAACGGGTGAGGGGGGCAGCAAAGCCTTGCATCTGCTCGGTAAAGGTCTTGATTACGTCCATATTCATCGCGCGTCTCCGTGGTTGACAGCAGGGTATTGCAAAAGGCCGACAGGCCCATTCTTTGGTTACATCCGTTCGACTACATCCTGAAGTCGTTGCGTGTCGTTTGCTCTGTTCAAACGCACGTTTGATCATTGTGTTACCAAATGAGGCTTGATGTAAATAATATAAATGTTAATTTTTGCTTAAATTTTGATTCTGGTCTGGCCAGGTGACCGAGTGAATTCAGACGGGGAATGACGCAGCCACGCCTGCCCGGTCTCGTTCCTTCCTGCCAGTACTGATAGGCTGGCGCCACTCTCTGACCGTCAAGGAAAGCCCCGATGAAACCTGCCCACCTCTTGCTTGCCTGTGGTTCTTTAGCCCTGAGTGGTATCTCCCATGCCAGCACCCCGATCCAGGTCTCGCTGCCCGGTGTCAATCTGCCTGCCTCCCATCAGGTCGAAGGCGCCAGAGCCTCCTTTCTCTATGGCCGCACTGGTCAGGTAAAAGGGATAGATCTGCCCATCTTGGCCCTCTCCGACGTGGATCAGTTCAGCGGCCTGCAGCTTGGCGTCTTCCTCGGCGCCGGACGGGTGCGCCACCAGTTCAACGGTGTGGCCATCAATGCCGTCAACTGGCACGAGGGACAGGACAAGGGGGTAAACCTTGGCTTCGTCAACCTGACCAACAATGTGCAGGGCCTGAACTGGGGCGCCGTCAACATCGCCAAGGGCAATGCTCTGGCCAACGTCGGGTTCGTCAACTATGCCGAACGCACCACCTTCCAGTTGGGTTTCATCAATGCCACCAAGCATCTGGACGGGTTGCAGATAGGCCTTGCCAACTACGCCGAGAACGGCATTTTCCCCATACTGCCGCTGATCAATTTCAAGAAATCCTTCTAAGACGCGCTCCCGGCCTTGCTTTAGGAGGCGCAGCCATTACCCTGTGCTCCATTGATAGCGCGCAGAGGTGACACGGGCATGACAATGGAACACATGGATGCTATCGGCATCGGCTGGGATGTGAGAGGTTGGCAGGGCAATGCCCAGGCGGTGGCCGTGGTGGGCTGGCAGGCGCGCGAGCAGCGCCTGCACTGGTTTGGGGTGTCGCCCCTGTTCCGGCTGAGTTCGCGGGTGGCGCCGGATCTGGATGCCCTGCTGCGCCCGGCGCTGCAAGACGAGATGAATCTGATGCAGGTGCTGGCTTGCCCGCAGCTGGCACTGGGTATCGATGCGCCGCTCGCCTTTCCACGGGCCCTGGGCGATCTGCTGGCGGGGAGGGCAACCGAGTGCGCCGTGCCCCAGCGCGAAATTGACAACCCTTATGCCTATCGCGATTGCGAGCGCTGGCTGCACCGGCAATATGGCAAGAAGCCCCTCTCCGCGACCTTCGACCGGCTCGGCAACAACGCCACGCTGGCGCTCTCCATGCTACCCCGGCTGGGGGATCTGCAACTCGTACCCAAGCTGCAGTCTCAGGCCGATCGCGCCGTGCTGGAGGTCTATCCCGCTTTGGCCAAAGTGGGTGGCAAGGCGTCAGCTGTCAGGGCCGAGCTGCAACCCCATCTGCCTGCAGAGTTGGCGACGGGCACGGATCGCTATGACGCTGCCATCTGCGCCCTGATGGCGCTTCAATACGCCGCCAAGGGGACTGTGCCTCTGCTGCCACCCCTGATACAAGCGCCCGCCGACATGGTACTGGATGAAGGCTGGGTCTATCACTTCGCACGCCCTTGAAAGCAGGGCCGAGTACTGACCTCTCGGCCGTGTTCTGCTCCTTTTCTGCAGGGTGTTATACAGGGCACCCGGGTTTTTCTCTGCTTTCCTCAGTGCCATCACGCAGCCAGACCAGATGCTGGTTTATTGCTCTCATATGCCATCAAACAAAAGCATGGGATCACCCTGTGAAACTCGGTCAAGCTAGGTGGAACCGCCCCTGGTCTGGCAGGGCAAAAACGGCACTAACAGGGCATGGGGTGGGATTTTGATGACAAATTCACCGTTTGATGGTGATTTCCAGAGCTAAATAGCGGTTTGTGCCGCACAAAAGTAGAAGTGCAATCTCCTCATCCGATATATTGCGCCTTTCCCTGTTCTTCTCTGCGGTGATGTCGATGAAACGCATTCTCTCTATCCAGTCCCACGTGGTGTTTGGCTGTGCCGGTAACAGTGCCGCCGTGTTTCCCATGCGCCGTCTCGGCATGGAGGTGTGGCCCGTCAACACGGTGCAATTCTCCAACCACACCCAGTACGCGGCGGGCTGGCAGGGGATGGCGATGCCTGCCGGTCACATCAGCGCCCTGGTAAAGGGGTTGAGTGATATCGAGGTGCTGGGCCAGTGTGACGCCGTGTTAAGCGGTTATCTCGGCTCGGCCGAGCAGGGGGGCGAGATCCTGGCAGTGGTGGCCGCGGTCAAGGCCGCCAATCCCAATGCGATCTATTTCTGCGATCCCGTCATGGGGCACCCGGAGAAGGGGTGCATAGTCGCCCCCGGCGTCACCCGTTTTCTCACCGAGCAGGCGCTGCCGGTGGCCGACATCATGGCACCCAATCTGCTGGAGCTGGAAACACTGTGTGACACCCACCTGGTGGATCTGGCCCAGACCCGGGTGGCTGCCCATCAGCTGCTGGCCAAGGGGGTCAAGATGGTACTGGTCAAGCATCTTGGGCGTGCCGCACAGGAGTCGGGTCGTTTCGAGATGCTGTTGGCCACCCCCGAGGGCGACTATCTGATCGCCCGTCCGCTCTATGCGTTTGCCCGCCAACCAGTGGGGGTCGGGGATCTTATCAGTGCTCTGATGCTGGCCAATCTGCAGACCGGCTACGATGCCGTGACTGCCTTCGAGCGAACCAATGCGGCGGTGGATACTGTGATGCTGCACACCTGGCAGGCAGAGGCTTACGAACTGCAACTGATTTCAGCTCAGGATGCGTTTGCCGAGCCAGTGATCAAGGTGCGCGCCGAGCGGTTGGCCTGATCATCCAGGCTTGCGAGCCCATGATCACACGGCAGGCAGGGCTGCCGTGTTCACTCCCAGCGCGACTGCCTGATAGTGTTCCACTGTGGGGAAGGGGTCGTAGAAATGGTGCAGCAGTGCCTTCCATTGCTGGTACTGAGCGGAGCCGCGAAAGCCCTGGGTGTGATCTTCGAGCCGCTGCCAGCTGACCAGCAACAGATAACGGTGAGGATCGGTCAGCGAGTGCTGCAACTGATGTCCGGCGTACCCTGGCATGGCACTGATGATGGTCTGGGCTTGCCCAAAAGCCTGTTCGAAGGCGGCGGCCTGACCCGGGACAACCTGCAGATGGGCGACTTCCAATATCATGATGACTCCTTGTCTTGACGGGGGAAGCGCCATTTCAGCAGTTCAGGCCACAACGAACAAGGCCAGCCGTCAGGCTGGCCTTGTTCGTTGTCGATCATCAAGGAGTTTTATCCCGGATCAATCCCGCGGATAACGGGCCCGATAGCGCTCGGCCATGGCGTTGGCCGCTATCATGGCGTTGTAAACATCCTGCTCGCTCACGGCCATCGGCATATTGACCATGGTGTCGAGGGGATCACAGGCAAGCGCTGCCACCTTGCGCCACTCGCTCTCGATGAAACGGGTCAGCCCCATCTCCTGCAAGGTCATGGGCAGGCCGGCAACCTGGATAATGCGCATTACCTCATCGACCTCGGTCTGGGGGGCGCGCTCCAGCACCAGCTGGGTCAGCAGACCGAATACCACCTTCTCCCCGTGCTGTGCACGGTGCAAGTCAGGTACCACCGACATGCCGTTGTTGACCGCATGGGCTGCCGCCAGACCACCGGCCTCGGCGCCGACGCCACTCAGGTAGATGGTGGCTTCAATGATCTGCTCGAGCGCCGGTGTGGTGACATGATGGTGAATGGCATCCATCGCCATTTCTATGTTTTCCCCCAGCAGCTCATAGCAGAGCTTTGCCAGGCCAAGTCCGGTACGGGAGGGGCGCTTGCCCACTAGGTTGATGCCATCGGCCCGATAGCAGGCGCGGGCCTCGAAATAGGTGGCCAGGGCATCCCCCACGCCAGCGGCGAAGAAGCGGGCAGGGGCCGCCGCTATGATGGCGGTATCGGCGATCACCACGTCCGGGTTCTGGGGGAGGAACAGGTAGCGCTCGAACTCGCCCGCCTGATTGTAAATCACCGCCAGCGCGGTACAGGGCGCATCGGTGGAGGCAATGGTGGGGAACAGCACAACGGGACGGCGCAGGTAGAAGGCAACCGCCTTGGCCACATCCAGGGTCTTGCCGCCGCCGATACCGACGATCACGTTGGCGCCCTGCTGTTCGGCGAGATCGCAGAGGCGACGGATCTCGATATCGGTGCATTCGTAGTTGAACTTCTCGACCCGTCCTTTCAAGCCTGCTTGCAGCAGACCGGCCAGCGCCTCTTCGCGCACCCGTTCCAGGATGAATTCATCGCTGACGAGCAGGGCGTTGTCGCCAAAATCTTTCACATGATCATGGAGTTGAGGCAGAAGGTCGTGACCTATGATGAACTTTTTGGGAGAGGTGACGGTACGAGGCAGAATAGGCATGCAGGATTCCTCAAGGCAGTGAGTGACACCCGTTAGGTATGCAAACGGGTCTTCCTGCCACACCATACGCCTCGCTCGCCATCAGGTGAAGGGGTAATGGCGCAGGCTCCTTGTCAAAATTAATCAGATGGCGCTTTTGATTGTTTTTGCAAAGGGGCGTGCCCTGCTTGAACAAGCGCGCCACGCCGCAGCACAATGCGCCCTCCGGGGAAAGAGTGGGCGCCTTGCTTTCCCGGAGGGCATTCATCAGAGCTGCTTGTAGAAGAAGAGGGTGGCGGCCAGGGTACCGTCGGCATTGCGGGCAAAGTTCGGGATCTGGCCAACTTCCTGATAACCGAGCTGGCGATAGAGGCTGGATGCCACGTCGCCGACCCGGGTATCGAGCACCAGCAGGGTGCGTCCCTTATCCCGGGCGCCTTGCTCCATTGCTGCCATCAGGGCGCGGCCGACGCCCTTGCCACGGGCGTGGCTGTGCACCATCAGTTTTTCTACCTCGGCCCGGTGGCGGCCATTTGCCTTGGTGCAAAGCGCCAGTTGCAGGGCCCCGACCAGGTGGTGCTGCTCGAAGGCAACCCAAAGCCGGCGCCTGCCCGCTGCCAGCTCAGTCTCGATCCCTTGCCAGTATCCCAGTCCCTGCTCTTCTGTCAGTGGCGGCAAAAATCCCACCGAGGCGCCATTGGCCACGCTGTCTTGCAGCAGGGTGATGAGCGCAGGCTTGATGCCCAGGGTGGTATCAACCTCAACTATGTCCATCGAGAGTCCTTGTCAAACGTGGTCGCGACAGCGGGTCTGGCCCGCTGCGGCTGAATGCACAGATACAATCCAGTGTCATCAGCATGACTGGTCAGACTCGCCTTTTCTGATGCCGATTTCAAGTCGGGCACCTCTGCAGGGTGCGCAGGATCACGCTTGTCCATCAGCCCCACCACGGGTCCATCAGCCACACGTCTTAGCGGATAATGTTTTGCTCTGCCAGCCAGGCGAACAGCAGGCGGGAAACGGGGGAGATTTGTTCGAGGTGGCGGCTATCGAGCCAGCGTAGTTCGGCGATCTCGGCCGAGGCAACAGGTGTACCGCTGGCCTCGCCGGTGTAACAGCGCAATCGGACCTGCACGCCTTCAGGCTTGCCATCGGCCTGGGCGCTGAATTCGCAGGCAAGGCGCAAGGTGTCGGCTTGCAGGGTCACGCTCAGCTCCTCTTCGATTTCTCGCATCAGCGCCGCTTCATCGCTCTCTCCCGCCTCGCGTTTTCCGCCGGGAATGTAGTAGATGGCCTTGCCGTGGGAACGGGCGCAGAGCAGTTGCTGATCCTTGAAGGTCAGCCAGGCGAGTTTGTCGATCATGAGGGCAGTCTCTCTGAGTTGAGGGTGAGGCTCTGCTCGCACAGGGTGCGATAGGAGCGGGTTTCGAGTTGCCTGGAGGAGAGGCCGAGCCGTGTGGCTAAATCCTGCAACTGCTGGCGATAGCTGGGCAGCAAGGTCTCGTCATCGGTCATGATGGCCAGCTCGGCAAAGTCGCCGAGCCCGTCCAAGTGATCCAGCGTGACGTGGAAAGGGCCGACAAAGTAGATGCTGCGCCGCTTGCTGATGGCCAGCACCTGCTGATAACCCAGGGTCTGCAGCATGCTCGCAGCCTTGTCTGCGTCCGTGATATTGACCGCCTCGCAGCGATCCTGCTCGGGCCCCTTGACGATCCAGAGCTTTATGCCGGAAGGCTGCATGGTACGGATCACCAGGCTCTTGCCCTCTGTGGCCAGGGTCGGTTCCGGTGTGTCGAAGTAGCTGTCCTGTTCCAGATTGTTTTCCAGCATGACTTCCGGATCCAGCGTCTTGAGCGTGGAGATGAAGGCGGGTCTGTCATCCAGTCGATATTTGAATTCGACTTCATAGCGGCCCTGAAAATGATCCTGTGACATTGAGGCTGTCCTTGTAAGCTGCTGGCGTTTGCTGGGTTGCAGCCTACCAAAGTTGAGGGGGTGGCCCAAGGGGTCAGCCTTGCTGGAGATGGAAACGCTCTGTTTCCCGTCGGGTTCGTTTGCGCTTTGTGATTTTCCAGCAGAGCGCTTTTCTGCAGGCGTTGCTGATCGGCGGATTGCCTTTGTCAGTGATCCGGCTGGCCGCCAGTCTGTCAGCAAGAGAGGGAATGAAATACGGGTGTTAACAGGTGGTGAGTCCCTGGTTAGAGAGTCGCCAATGGGCGCCAAAAAGTTCGCGCTGGCGCACAGGATGGGGCGCCCGGACTGGGCGGGAACAGGCCCCTGTGGTTTAATCCTTGCCACTTTCGCGGTAGCTGCTCCCGCTTGATGGGCCAGCTACCCCCGCTTTGGCAAGATGCAGGTGATCAGATGCAAGTGACAGCAGAGAGCAAATTTATCGGACTCGGGGTGGCTGGCAACTTCGCCGGCCACCTGGAGCAGGCTGGAGAAGCCTCGGATTTCGTGGCTGTGGTGGTGCGTGATACCACAGCGCCCAAGGCGCTGTTTCCCTTCTATGTGCCGGGTCACCCGGGCCAGCTCGGCGTCTTCCCCCTGAGCGAGAAGTCCATCTTGCTGCCAGAGGCTGCGGTCAGTGGTGACGAGAAGGTGCAGATCGAGCCGGAAGTGGCGCTCTGGTGCGAGCTGGAGTACGCAGGTACCCAGGTGGTGGCCATCCATCCTCGCGCCTTTGGGGCCTATAACGACTGCTCCATTCGTCGTCCCAATGCCAAGAAGATCAGCGAGAAGAAAAACTGGGGGGAAGAGAGCAAGGGGCTGGCAGCCAATCTGCTGCCACTCACTGGTTTTACCGCGGGTTGCGAGCTTGATGACTATCGCATCGCTTGCTATCTGGAGCGCAATGGCGAGCTGCACGTTTACGGGGTAGACAGCGCCGCCGTTGATTACAGCTATTTTCATCGACAGCTGCTGGACTGGGCCATCGACAAGTTCAACCATCAGCAGGATGAGGGCCCGGCAGAGCATATTCAGGGGCTGCTGGCCCAGGCTGGCTACCCGTCCCATGCGCTCATCAGCATAGGCGCCACCCGTTATACCCCGTTTGGTGAGACCCACTTCCTCAAGCCTGGCGATACGTCCTGCGTACTGGTCTATCCGGCCAGCCGTTATAGCGAAAGTGATATCCGCGAGGCCATTCGCACCCGCCAGTTCGGGCCGGATGTGTCAGCTCTGCTGCAAGCGGTCAAAACCCGCTAATTCCACCACCTTCCCCCGTGCTCGCGGGGGAAGGCTCGCCTTCTTGCCATTCCAATCCCGTCTTTTTTCGCTGTGCTTACATAACCTGATGATTTATTTTAACATTCAGCCTGTTTAGCAAGGGTGATAGAGACACATCATGGTAGAACTCAAAACGATCGGGCTGTTTCTGGTCACGGCGGTGGCCGAAATCGTCGGCTGTTATCTGCCCTATCTCTGGCTGACACAGGGCCGGAGTGTCTGGCTGCTGTTGCCAGCTGGCTTGAGTCTGGTGCTGTTTGCCTGGCTGCTTTCACTGCATCCGACCGCTGCTGGCCGTGTCTATGCCGCCTATGGTGGCGTCTATATCTTTGTCGCCATCCTCTGGCTCTGGCTGGTGGACGGTATCAGGCCCACGCTGTGGGATCTGGTGGGTTCGCTGGTGGCCCTGCTCGGCATGGCCATCATCATGTTTGTGCCAAGGCCCGCTTAGGATTCGTGGGTGAAGTCGCGCCGGTAATCAGATCAGGAGGATCGCCATGGTGGTGATCAGAGCGTGCAATGAACAAGACGTAGCAGGTTTGCTGGCCCTTTATCGGGAGCTGAGGCCCCATGATCCGCCGCTGGTTGAAGCCGAGGCGACTCTTGCCGCCTTGCTGGCCCAATCCCATGTGCGGCTTATCGTCGCCGAGGTGGAGGGACAGCTTGCTGCCACCTGCCAGCTGGGGGTGATCCCCACCCTCACCAACGGTGGCAGGCCGTTTGGCATCATAGAGCACGTGATCACGGCGGCCCGCTTTCGGCGCCAGGGGTTGAGCCAGCAAGTGCTCGAGCAGGCGCTGGCCATCGCCTGGCAACAGGATTGCTACAAGGTGATGCTGCTGTCGGGGAAGGGCCGTGAGGCGGCCCACCGCCTGTATGAAAAGCTGGGTTTCAAGGCCGGCATCGAGAAGGGATTCGTCATCAAGCAAGTGGATGCCAAAGGCACAGCCGAGCCTCTTTGGTAAGGCTGTTCACGCCACACAACAAGAGTCATGTCATGAAGATTGAACAAGCAAAGACGCGGGATCACTCGACCCTGATCAGCCTCTGGGAAGCCTCGGTACGCGCCACTCACCACTTTCTGCCAGAGGCGGAGATAGATGCCCTCAAGCCACTGATCCTGGAGCACTATTTCGCGGCCGTCGATCTGGTCTGTGCCAGGGACGAGACAGGTATCACCGGCTTTTGCGGCGTGCACGATGGCAATATCGAGATGCTGTTTCTCGCACCCGAGGCAAGAGGCCGTGGCATCGGACGCCTGCTGGTGACCCATGCCATCAGCCGCCAAGGGGCAACCAGGGTGGACGTCAACGAGCAGAATGTGCAGGCGCTCGGCTTCTACCAGCGCATGGGGTTTGTCGTGACGGGGCGCTCGCCACTGGATGGCCAGGGCAAACCTTATCCGCTGTTGCATATGGTGCTGGCGGATTTCGAAAAGGTGTGATCTATCCCGCCAATAAAAAACCGCCTTTCTGAAGTGAACCCCGAAAGTTGGACACCCAACGAGTAGGGGTTTTCGTTTATATGGGAAAGCAAAAATACTCGACCGACTTTAAACGTCAGGTTGTTCTCCATTATCTCAACGGCCATGACGG
>Ga0115550_1000213_pt1 | contig 52905 bp, 54 predicted proteins | sample COGITO_mtgs_1005_FD_87177 | JGI IMG/M metagenome (GOLD analysis project Ga0115550, IMG submission 87177) | Pelagic marine microbial communities from North Sea - COGITO_mtgs_100511 | ecosystem: Environmental > Aquatic > Marine > Epipelagic | place: Germany:Helgoland, sampling site Kabeltonne...
TCGGCCTGGCGATGGGCGCGAATGGTGACCGAACTGGCGTTGGCATGCTTTACCACATTGTTGAGCCCCTCCTGACAGACCCGGAACAGGGTGACCCGCTGGGCGTCGGAGAGCCCCTCGTCCGTCAGTTGCCACTCGAGCCGGGTGACGATGCCGTGGCGTTCCAGCTCCAGTTCTCTCAGCAGGCCGCGCACCGCCTGCTCCAGACTCATGTCGTCGAGCTGGCGGGGGCGCAGGCGGCCGAGCAGGCCGCGCACCGCATCATAAATACCCAGGGAGAGCGTCTCTATGAGGGCGCTGCTCTGGCCGACCCCGGCATTGTCCGGCGCGAGACGCCGTACTATGCCAGCCTGGGTGCGAATGGCCGTGATGGTCTGGCCTATGTCATCGTGCAGCTCGCGGGCTACTTCCTTGCGGATGCTCTCCTCGGTTTCCAGCAACCGCTCTGTGAGTTGACGGTTATGGGCGAGCTGGCGGGTCAGCGCCTGATTGAGCTCACGCTGGCGCTGGATGCCGGCCCCCAGCAGCAGGCCGGTCAGGCTCTGGGCCAGCAGGGAGAGCAGCAGATCCAGCGGGTGTTCGTGCCAGGCCTGCCCTGCCATCAGGGCGACCGTGTTCATCAGGGTGGCGAGCAGGGCCCCCTGCCAGCCGTAGCGCCAGGCCATGGCCATGATGGGGATGGCCAGACAAAACGGGGTGAAGCGCACCAGCGAGTCCGGCAGGCCGAGCTGCAACCAGAGGCTCAATACAAACAGCAGCAGATACCAGACCAGATGGCGAAAACGCCAGTCCACCGGTTGATCCACCAGAGCGGGTCCCAGCGGCACCCAGGTAGCACGGGTGAGGTAGTGCCAGATCAGCATGCAGGTGGAGGTGAGGGTCAGGCCGCCGGTCAGGGTGAGCAGCAGGGCGGTGAGGCCATCTTCCCCGGCCAGATGCCAGAGCAGGGATTGCAGCAGCGCCGCCACGGTGACGGTGGCGAGCAGCACCAGCAGCTGTTGCCAGTCGTTGCGCACCTGCTGGCGGCGGGCGATGAGCAGTGGCAGCAGGGTGAGCAGGCTGCCCGCCTGAACAAGTGGCCAGGATGGCAGGCCGACTTCGCTGTCGAGCCAGTAGAGCAGCAGGGATTCACTGAGCAGCAGCGGCGGCCAGTAGGCGATCGGGCTTTGCAGCAAAAGGCCCAGGCGCAGACCAAACGGGAACAGCAGCACCGCCAGTATGGGGGACCCCGCCAGATGCAGGCTGATGCTCCACAGGCAAAACCAGCCCGCGGCAAAGATGAAGCAGGCCGCCAGCGAGATGGCGACATAGCTGGCAAGCCGGGAGATCACCAGCTGTCCAGCATGCGGTGGGCCAGCTCCACGTTGTTGCTGACTTTCAGTTTGTCCATCAGGTTGGCGCGGTGCACGTGGACCGTCTTGGGGGAGAGTCCCAGCTGCTCGGCGATGGCTTTGACTTCCAGCCCCCGCGCCAGCAGCTGCGCCACTTCCCGCTCCCGGTTGGTGAGGGGATCCTGACTGTTGCAGGCCAGCTTGTGGGCTATATCCGGGGTCAGGTAGCAGCCACCGTGGGCGGCGGTGCGCACAGCGGCGATCAGCTCGTCCGGGCTGCAACGCTTGGAGAGAAAGCCCTTGGCGCCGGCCTGCAACGCCTGCTCGATCAGCGCCGGACTGTCGTGCACCGACAGCATCACCACGGCGAGGCCGGAAGGCAGTCGCTTGAGCAGGTCCAGCCCGGATTGATCCGGCATTGAGATGTCGCACACGCACAGCTGCACGCCGCTGCCCGGCAAACCGGCCAGGGCGTCGGCGGCGCAGCCGAATTCGGCCACAACCTTGAGGTCTGGCTCGAGATTGAGCAGTTGGGCAAAGCCGGAGCGGACGATCTGGTGATCGTCGATGAGGGCAATCTTTATCATGATGTCAGCCTGAAATCTGCGGCCAGGGTGCTGGCGCGGCCAACAAGATACCTGCCGCTTTGCCCGGGCTCAAGGGGAAGCACAAATTGTGGTCAAGATAGGGGCGGATCCCGCCCTAAAGCTTGATCGGGATCAGGGGAGGGGATAGCTCAGAGTCAAGGGGTGACCGGGAGCAGACAAGAGCAAGCGCCGCCGAAGGCTGTCGGGTCGGCGCCTGCCCCTGCCCGTGTTGGCAGCTAGCTAGCGGTGCAGTTCGCCCGCCCGTTCCGGCTGATAGACAACTTCCAGGATCTCGACCTGGATGGTGCGACCGGCGGGTCCCGGCCAGGCGATGCTGTCGCCCACCTTCAGCCCCAGCAGGGCGCTGCCGACCGGTGCCAGCACGGAGATTTTGGACTCATCCCCCTGCACATCCTTCGGATAGACCAGGGTCAGGCAAAATTCGTTTTCGCTGTTTTGCATCTTGAAGCGCACTGTGCTGTTCATGGTGACCACGTCCGGCGGCATGTCGGCCGGCTCGCGCATCTCGGCGCGGTCCAGCTCCTCTTGCAGTGCCAGGTGTTGGGGGTGGTTGCCGAGCAACTGTTCGATACGATCCAGGTCCAGGCTGGAAATCACAAGATTAGGTTTTTGCATAAGATATTCCTTATCAATGGGTTATATGACCAGGATGGCAGGCAAGCTGGTCGCAAAAAGAGTATTGGATACGAAAAAACAGATCGGGAAGGCGATGCCCCCGAACGACTCGCTGTCAGGGGCGAGGGCGGGGGCTCAACGGGGTGTGAGCTGGCTTGGAAAAATCTTGAACGCTTTCATGGGGATACCATAACCATTCTGGACTGCTTTGGCAATTATCCTGATAGGGTTGTCAGGGGGCCTGATAATCGTACTGCTTGAGGATGCGGGCCAGGCTGCCATCGTCGTGCATGGCCAGAATGGTTGTGCGCCAACGCAGCGCGTCGGCAGGGGGAAAGCGGGGGCTGGCGGCAAGATAGAGGGTACTCTCTTGCAGAGTATCGCCACGCACCAGATCCGTCAGTGGCAAGCCCGCCTGCTGCTGGTTGTAACGGGCCGTATTCCAGGCAACGGCCCAGCCCTGAATGCGGTTTCGGGCCAGCTTGTTGGCATTGCTGACCTCGTCGGTGACCGGGTCCTGCTTCACTCGACCAAGCGGCTGGAGCAGGTTCTGACCGTGGGAGCCACGCATCACCCCTATGGTCAGGCCGGGCAATGTTTTGACAGTGAGTGGCGCCGGGTGGAATTGACGATGGCCCACCAGCACGAAGGCTTCGTCCAGCAGGGGGGCAACCCAGAGAAACAGGGGTTCACGCTGGGGGGTTCTGGCCGGTGGCAGCAGCAACACATCCTGGCGATGGCTGGTCTGGCTGAGGGCGCGGGCTAGCGGCATCAGCTCTATGGTCAAGGGCTCCTTGAGGCGACGGGCTGCTTCTTCCAGTACCTCTATGGCCATGCCGCTCGGGGCTCCCTGGTTGGAGCGAATGACATAAGGGGGGATCTCGGCAGCAAGGACCACGACGGCGTGGGCCTGAGCGCCAGCGAAGAGGGCGGTACAGAGCAGCAGGAGCAAAACGGGAATGCGCATAAGAGGCCGGATCCGGGATGAGTACACAGAGTGTAACATCCCGTTACCGCAAGTCAGCTCACCCCATGCAGGGGACAGGATCAGTCGAAGAAGTCCCGCAGATCCAGAGTCTGATAACCGTCCAGTTGCAGCCAGGGCAACTGCTTTGGCAAGGATTTGAGGGTGACCTCCATCCGGTAGCTGCGATAACCGTCCAGGCTGGCGGATTCCACCACCAGGGGTATCTGCCATCGGCTCGACCAGAGGATGCGGGTGCGCTGTTTGCCATCGCGTTTTTCATACCAGCGTGCCTGCTCGGGAGCCGCCTCATCGAGCGGGGTCATCTCTTGCAACAGGGCCGGGTTGATGAGGTAGCGGATCCGCTCCCAATCCGGTTTGAAGGCCACCTGCCCATACTCTTCAACCGGCACCTCCACCAACTGGCTGTGCCAGGCGTCGGCGTAGCGCAGTTGCAGCTCACCGCGCGTGTCGCGGGTTACCCAGCGGGCCGCCATCTGGTGGGTGAAGTGTTTGTGGCCAGGGGTAGCATCGTGGGTGGCGTGATAGGCACGGGCCAGGGGCAGGGGGATCAATCGCTGGCTCCACACCTGGTTGTCGACCCGTATCCATTTTTCCTGCCAATGGTTCTCCCGGGCTATGCCATCGCTGCTGGTGACCCTGTCCTGATAGCTGATCCGGGCGGCGAGATCCGGGGGCGTGTCATCGGCATGGACATGAAAAGAGAAGGTGCTGCCGAGCAGCAATAAAGGAAGCAAGCATCGCATCATCATCTGTCGCTCGAAAGAGCCGGGGCCCGGGCTCAGGATGAACCTGGGCCCCCGCTGCTTACAGGCCGAGCGCCTCCCGCAGTTTGCCGAACACCTTGGTATTGTCCAGTGTGCCCTTGAAGCGGTTGCTGCCGGCACCATCGGCGAACAGCATGACGTCACCGCCACCGTGGGTCTCGGAGCCCAGCTTGACCCCTGTCTCCTGCAGGTAGTCGTTACTCATCACCTCGTCGCTGGTGAGGGTCGGGCGCACATCGGGGCGGTTGGGGCCGTTGCCAAACACCAGGGTCGTGAAGGGTTTGCCATCCACGTCGTTCTGGGTCGAGCCATCACCGTTCTTGACCAGATCCAGCACAGGGTTGCCCTTGGCGGAGTAGCCGTTGATGGTCATGGTGTGGTCATGGTCGGCAGTCACTACGACCAGCGTATCTTTCAGATCCACCTTGCCCAGCGCCGTCTTGACCGCTTCATCCAGTGCCACCGCATCGGTGAGGGCACGCTTGGCGTTGGTGCCATGCAGGGCGTGATCGATGCGGCCCCCTTCCACCATCAGGAAGTAACCCTGACTGTTCTGGCTCAAGAGATCGATCGCCTTGGCGGTCATTTCGGCCAGGGACGGCTGGGTATTGGCATCCCCCTTGGCGACGCGGTCCAGCTCGTAATCGAGGTGGGATTTGGTGCTGAACAGACCCAGCACCTTGCCGCTGCTGACCTTGGCCAGCTCGCTTTGGGTGGTGACATAGTTGTATCCCTGAGCGGTCAGCTCGGCGGTGAGATCCCGACCATCCGCGCGGCCACTTTTATTGCTGGCGCTGTAAGGGGTCCAGTGATTGGCACCGCCCCCCATCAGCACATCGACCCCATCCCCGAGGGCAGTGTTGAAGCCGGCGCCGCCCGGCACCGCCTGTTCGGCGATGGCATAGGCCGCATCTCTGTGGCAGATGTGGGAATAGGTAGCCGCCGGGGTGGCATGGGTCAGCTCTGTGGTGGTGACGGCGCCGACCGACTTGCCCGCCGCCTTGGCCAGCTCCAGTATGGTGGGCGCCGGCTTGCCGTTGTCGGCGGTACAGTTGTTGATACCCTTGTTGCCGTTGGCATCCTTGCCGGGTGCCACGGCCAGGGTGTCGCTGCTCATGGCGATCACCTCGTTGTTCATCTTGACACCCGTGGTATAGGCCGCCATGGAGGGGGCCGAATCCGTGGTCTGGGCATCGTTGGAGAAGGTCTTGATGCGGGCCGTGCGCGGCAGCTTCATCATCTCCAGGTTGCCCTCTTCCCCCACCTTGAACAGGCGGGTGGCAGTGAGCACTGTGGGGCCCATGCCATCACCGATAAAGAGAATGACGTTTTTGGCGTCACCGGCCTGTGCCTGGGTGGTTGCGCCCAGCGCACTTAACAGGGCGGCGCAGACCAGCGTGTGCTTGATGGATGTATTCATCTGTTTGCTCATGAAAGTGCTCCTTACAGCTTGGCTGCAGCCTTGACCTTGCCAAAGACGGCTGTGTTATCGAGAGAGCCGTGGAAGCTGTCCGCTCCCTGGCCGATGGCGCCGAGGAAGACGTCGGTACCGCCGTGGGTTTCGTTGCCAATGTCGCCGACCTTGACCACGACCTCCTGGTGATAGTCGTTGGCGGAGACGGTGGCATCGTCCAGCGGTGCCACGCTGCTGCGCGGGCCATCCACCCGGTTGTAGCCGTTGCCAAAGCCGATGATGGTGTAAGGCATGCCATCGGCATCCTTGCTTGGTTCACCGGTTTGGTAGTTCTTCACCAGCCCGAGCACACCCGGGTTGCCTGTGGTGGTCTTGCCGGTGCGTTTGGCATAACCGTTGAGCACGAGCGTATGGTCATGGTCGGCGGTGACCACTATCAGGGTGTTCTTCAGCTCGGGGTCGGTTTTTTTCACCTCATCGATGGCGGCCTTGATGGCGTTGTCGAAGGCGAGGGTATCTTGCAAGGCACGCTTGGCGTTGGTGTCGTGCAGTGCGTGATCGATGCGGCCCCCTTCCACCATCAGGAAGTAACCCTTCTCCTTGTCCTTGAGCTGCTTGATGGCGGCCAGCGTCATCTGGGCCAGTGAAGGCTCATCGGCCGGGCGGTCCAGTTCATATTTCATGTGGCTCGAACCGAACAGTCCCAGCAGCGGCTTGCCAGCCTCGGCCTTGTTCAACTCGCTCAGGTTGCTAGCAAACTGGTAGCCCTTGGCCTGCATCTCGCTGATGAGATTGCGGCCATCCTCCCGCTTGCCCTTGTCGGCTTTTGGCAGGAAGAAGCCGCTGCCACCGCCGAGCACCACATCCAGCCCCTCTTTCAGGGCGCCGTTGTAACCGGTGCCGCCCGGCACCAGCTGGACGGCGATGTCATTTTCCAGATCCCGGTTGCAGATATGGGCATAGGTGGCAGCCGGTGTGGCGTGGGTGACACGGGTGCTGGTGACGACACCGGTACCGCGGCCGTCGGCCTTGGCCAGCTCCAGCAGTGTGGTGACCGGCTTACCGGCACTCTTGCTGCAGTCGCTTTCATAGGTGGCATCGCCGTCCATGCTGATGACGCCGTTGTTGCTCTTGACCCCTGTCATGTAGGCCGCCATGGAAGGAGCGGAATCTGTGACCTGGGCATCGTGGGAGAAGGTCTTGATAAAGGCCGTCTCTGGCAGGGTATCGATGGTGAGACTGCCCTCTTCGCCGACACCGTAGATGCGGGCCGCCGTCAGGGTATTGAGGCCCATGCCGTCACCGAGAAAGAAGATGACATTCCTGGCGCTGGGGTCGGGTGTGGTGCTGTCGTTGTTGGAGTTGCAGCCGGCAGCCAGGGCGGCGCCGATCATCAATGCAAGTCCTGCCATTTTTCTCATTGGGGTTCGCTCCTTGTAAAACCTGAGCGCAGCCTAGAGGCAGGAGATGACACTTTTACTGATTATCGGTGACGGTTGTATGAAAAGATGAAATAAATGTTACATTATATCAGTGTGTTATGTGTCAATTGCTGAGGAAGACTGGTGCCGGGCCGCCATCCTTCTCCCTTCAGGGCGGCTTGGTAGTTTTATGGCCTATGGCTAGAATGACCTGTCAAATCGGGGCGCCAGCAGGTAAAATGCGCCCCCTTGCGACGCCTGACGTCTGCCATCGCCCGCCGCTCGTTCCATTGCAAGCCAGCGCCCGCAGCCCCTATTTAGAGAGTAACGGATATGTCCATCAACTGGTTCCCCGGCCACATGCACAAGGCCCGCAAAGAGATTGCCGAGGTCATGCCACAGGTCGATGTCATCATAGAGATGCTCGATGCCCGCATCCCCTTCTCCAGCGAAAACCCGCTGGTGCCCGAGTTGCGTGGCGATACCCCTGTTATCAAGGTGCTGAACAAGGCGGATCTCGCCGACCCCGAGATCACGGCGCTGTGGGTGGCCCACATGGAAAAGGAGAAAGGGATCAAGGCCCTGCCGCTGACCCAGCAGGAGCCCGAGAAGATCAAGCAGCTGCTGACCCTGTGCCACGAGATGCTGCCGGAGCGCAATCTGGAGCTGCGCGGCGTGCGGGCCATGATCATGGGGATCCCCAACGTGGGCAAATCCACCCTGATTAATACCCTGGCGGGTCGCATCATAGCCCGGACGGGCAACGAGGCAGGGGTGACCAAGTCCCAGCAGCGGATCAAGCTCGACAACAACGTCGTCCTGACAGATACCCCCGGTTTCCTCTGGCCCAAGCTCAACCCGCCCTCCTGCGGTTATCGTTTGGCCATCACCGCGGCCATCAAGGATACGGTGTTCGACTATGCCGATATCGCCATGTTTGCCGCTGACTACTTTATCAAGGCCTATCCGGAGCGGATCAAGGCACGTTACCAGATAGCTGAACTGCCCGAGACCGAGATCGAGCTGCTGGAGATGATCGCCCGCCAACGCGCCTTCGTGCGCAAAGGGGGTCTGGCCGATCTGCACAAGGCGTCCGAGATCCTGATTAACGAGTTCCGCTCAGGCCTGCTGGGCCGCATCTCGCTGGAGACGCCGGAGATGGTGAGCGTCGAGATTGTCGAAGCCGCAGATGAAGCCGAGCAAAAAGCCAAAGAGAAGGCCGAGCGGGAAGATGAGCGTCAGGCGCGCGCCCGTCGCAAGTACGCCAGGAAGCGTCAAAAGTAGGTTCAACGTTATCCCGCCAAGGCAGGTTCGCGAAGCGTGAGCGGACCGTTTGACGTCTGTGTGGCCGAGGTAAAGAGACAAGATAATAAAGAAGAGGCGACCCAAGGGGTCGCCTCTTCATTTTTTTTTTTATGAGTCTTGGTACACGGCATGCATGCTGGTTTGGCCAAAGCGCTTGCGCGCCTCCTCAAACAGCGTCATGTGCAGCGGGATCAGCTGTTGCCATTCCCGACGGTAACCACCACCGGGCACAGCGGCGACAGGCAGCCCATGCTTGATTGCACAGTCAAATACCATGGCATCGCGCTGGCGAATGCCTTCATCACTCAAGGCCAGATAGCCGAGCTCGTCGGCATGGTGCACATCGACCCCGGCCTGATAGAGGACGAGGTCGGGATTGTACAGGCGCAGCGCCAGAGAGAGTGCCTGCGCCAGGGTGTCGAGATAGGCATCGTCCTGCATGCCGCTTGGCAGGGCAAAGTCCAGATGGGAGGCCGGCTTGTGGCGGGGAAAGTTGTGCTCCCCGTGCAGCGACAGCGTGATGATGTCACGCCGCCCGGCACAAAGGGCGGCGCTGCCATCCCCCTGATGGACATCGAGGTCCACGATCAGCACCTGATCGCAGCGCCCCTCGTCCAGGCAGGTTTGCGCAGCAATCACCAGATCGTTGAACAGACAAAAACCGCTGCCGTGAGCCCGGTGGGCGTGATGATAGCCGCCGGATATCTGCAGTCCGCAGCCCTGTTCGAGGGCGTGGCGGCTGGCGGCCAGGGTAGCCCCGACCGAGAGCAGGGTGCGCTCGATGAGCCGTGGCGACCAGGGAAAACCGAGCTGGCGGATGGCGTTATAGTCAAGCTGGCCTGCAAGTGCGGCACTCACATAGTCACTGTCGTGAACCCGGTCGATCTGCGCTCGGGTTGCGGCTTGTGTCTTCTGGAGCGGATAGCCCCGGGTGCTGAGCGTCTGAAACAGGGCCTGGTATTTTGCCAGGGGAAAGCGATGGCGTTCGGGCAGCGCCAGAGAGGAGTAATAAGGGTGATGGAAGATGCACAGTGACATGGGTGTCAGACCGGATAGGGTATGAAAAAGGGGAGCCAGGCTCCCCTTTTTGCACGATACGGCATTACTGCTGCTGGATAACCCAGATCTGGAAGGCTTTGCGGGTTTCTGCGTCGGCCTTGTTGTACCAGCTCTGCAGCTGGGCCAGGGCTTCCGGATTGCTCTGAGCCTTGCTCGGGGCAACCTGTACCGGCGCGCTGGCGGCGGCCATGACGGCGGCGGTAGAAACGGCGACTGTGGTCGGCTGGTTGAAGGCCTTGCCCATGCCCAGCAGCTCTTGCTGATAGTCACGGGTCAGCTGGAAGCCTTCGACCTTTGGCATCACGAACTGCTCGCTGGCAACGATTTGGCCGCTGTTCTTGTCTTTCAGAACGACTTTTTGATCCTTCACAAACTGCTTGGCTTCGCTTTCGTTGCGCGGCTTCTTGAAGTCCAGTACCAGTTTCTGGTTGTCGGCTGCGGTGAAGTTGATCACCAGTGGCTCGGCGGTCACCAGTTTGATGTCGCTACGGCTGGAGTAGTTGCCTTCGAAGGCGACGACCAGTTGATGATCACCCGCCTTGATGGGGTAGGTGTTGCTCTTGTCGAGCAGCTTGGGATTGATGGGTTGGCCATCGATCAACTGGGCAACATAAGGATTGGTGACTTCCAATTGGGCATCGGCCAGGGCACTACCTGCCCACAAAAGACCAGCCAGAGCCGGCACCAGAACAGTCAGTTTCATTTCATCTCCTTGAACAGTCAGGCGATTGCCCACTGAAAAACAGGGGCTCATTTTTACAGGTTTGCCCAAGGGCGGCAATAGGCGTTTATGGTGCCTCATATTTACCTGGCTCCTCACTTTTCGATGAAACAGTGGTCATGCCAGTGGGCCATGCTGGCCAGTTCAGAACTGGCCCTATTCAATCCGGCGGCTGAAGGGGGGCAATGCATCGAGCAGTCCCTTGCCATAGCGCTTGGTCAGCAGACGCCTGTCGAGGATGGTGACCCGGCCCCGATCCGCCTCTTTGCGAATGAGGCGGCCGCAGGCCTGGATCAGCTTGCGAGAGGCTTCCGGCACGGTCAGTTGCAGGAAGGGGTTGCCACCCCGTTTCTCTACCCACTCGGCGGTGGCCTCTTCCACTGGCGAGTTGGGCACTGCAAACGGCAGTTTGGTGATCACCAGGTTGGTGAGGTAGTGGCCGGGCAAGTCCAGCCCCTCCGAGAAGCTGCCGGTGCCAAATAGAATGCTGGGCTGACCGCCATCGCATTTTTGTTTGTGCAGGGTGAGCAGGGCATTGCGGGATGCCTCACCCTGTACCAGCAAGGAGAGTCCCTTGGCCCTCAGCCCTGCCACTACTTCGTTCATCTGCCGGTAGGAGGAAAAGAGCACCAGGCTTGCCTCCTTGCCTGCCAGTATGCGGGGCAGCACGCTGATGAGCTCCTCGGTAAAAGCGGGGGAGCTGGGCTCATGTTCCATCCTGGGCAGATAGAGCTCGGCTTTTTGGTAGTCAAACGGGGAGCGCAGGCGAAGATAACGGGTGCCGTCATGCTCTTTCAGTCCCACCTGATGGCGAAAATAGCTGAAAGAGGAGAGGGCTGTGAGTGTGGCTGACACCAGCACGGCGCCGAGGCACTTGGACCAAAGCCACTCTTCCAGCAGATAACCCACCTCTATGGGGGAGGCGTGCAACCAGATGTCGCCATCATCGCTCTTGGCCATCCAGCGAGCGAGCGGTGTCTTGCCCTCGGGCACATGGCGCCCCAGCATTTCCCACAGGGCGCAGAAACTCTCCAGCCGTTGCAGGTAGAAGCCGCTCTCCGCCAGCAGGGGCTCGGCCTCCTTGCGCCGGATCTCGCCATCCTTCAAGGCTTCGCCAATGGCACCCTGCATCCTGTCCATTGCCCGCAGCGCCTTCTTGCTCGCCTCTTTCAGATTTTCCGCCAGCATGGGCAGGGGATCGGGCAACACGCCTTCGGCGAATCGATAATGCGCCTCGCCATTGAACAGCTTGTCGTTGGCACCCAGCCATTGATCCAGAGCCTTGAGATCCGGTTGCAGCGAGGCCAGTGCATCCTGCAGCTTCAACTGGGGATCGAGCAGGCTGTCCTTGTTCAGCGTTCTGGCCAGTTTGCCTGCGCTTTGCGTCAACTTTTCCAGCCAGCGGCGGGAACCCTTGACGCTCGCCGAGGCGGCGCCGTGATCCCGGGCTATGGTGGGCAGGTGGTGGGCTTCATCCAGTACATAGAGGCACTCATCGGGTGGCGGCAAAATGATGCCGCCACCCATGGTGAGATCCGAGAGCAGCAGGGCATGGTTCACTACCAGCACATCGGCGGCATCCATGTCGTTGCGGGCGCGATGGAAGGGGCAGTGCTGATGATGGCTCAGCGCCTTGTTGCAGGTATGGCGGTCGGCAGCGATGCGATTCCAGCAGAGATCGGGAATGGTCGTTGGCCAGTTGTCCCGATCGCCGTCCCATTTTCCGTCTGTATAGGCTTGCCACAGCGCCTGATAGCGCTCCTTGTCAGAGTCGGATGGCTTGTGTTTGCTGAGTGCGTCGAAGTTGAATTCGAAGTTGGCCATTTCGGTGCCGCTGGCAGCTTGCTCCAGCAGATGCTCGCAGCAGTAACGCTGACGGCCCTTGACCAGCATGAAGCGAAATGGCAGTTCGCTGTGGCGGTGATAAAAGGGCAGGTCTTTGTGGATCAACTGCTCTTGCAGGGCGACAGTGGCGGTGGAGATCACCAGCTTCTTCTGGGTCAGCCGTGCCACCGGAATGGCGCCCTGTGCATAGGAGAGGGATTTACCGATACCAGTGCCCGCTTCGGCCACCAGAATACGGCGCTGCTTGTCATATTCCCCGGTCAGGGTCTTGGCGATCTCCGCTACCAGAAAATTCTGCTCCTTGCGCGGTACAAAACCGGGTAAACCATCGGCAATTTGACGATAGGTATTGCGAATGGCGGCTTTGAGGCGGGTAGAGAGCATGAAAGAAAAGACCGTTTCGGGGAGTGAAGGGAGACAGGATACCTGTAACTGCCAACCCGGGTCGAGGCATGGCTCAGCGCACAAATTTGACCTCTTCTTCTATTTATAAGGCGCGCCGTCGCTATTGTGCGATAAATCACCAAAGTGGCCTGATAAAGCCAGCAATTATCGCTGTAAACGTTTTCCCTTGGCATGCAAATATTATGAGATTCAGATCACACTTTTTTCGCTAAGACCATGTGTTTGGTAGAAAGTTCCAAGTTTTTTCATTGCGGTTCAAAAAATCCGGTGCTAGTCTCGGCTGCATAGTGATGCAAAGAACATCGCTAACACAGGGAATAACAACAACTTAGTGTTTAATTACAGTAGGCATTGGAAACTATGAAAAAGACAATTCTGGCTATTGCTATCCCGGCTCTGTTTGCATCCGCCGCTAACGCCGCAGTGATCTATGACAAAGACGGTACCACCTTTGACGTATACGGCCGTGTTCAGGCTAATTACTACGGTGATCACAACGAATCTGTAGCTGCAACCAAAGGTAAGTGGGTGCCCAATGAGGCCACTGGGGTCAATGAATGGCAAGCAGGCTCACCTGCTGGTTATAAAGATGTTGACGGCGAGTTGGTAGGTTCTTCCCGTCTGGGTTGGTCCGGTAAAGTTGCGCTGAACAACACTTGGTCCGGTATTGCCAAGACCGAGTGGCAAGTTTCTGCTGAAAACTCAGATGGTTCCAAGTTCAATACTCGTCATATGTATGTTGGTTTTGACGGTACCCAGTATGGCAAGATCATTTTCGGTCAGACCGACACCGCTTTCTACGACGTGCTGGAACCGACCGATATCTTCAACGAATGGGGTGACGTAGGTAACTTCTATGACGGTCGTCAAGAAGGCCAGGTGATCTACTCCAACACCTACGGTGGTTTCAAGGGCAAGCTGTCCTATCAAACCAACGATGACAAGGCTGTCAAAGTGGCTGACGTTGGCGGTTCTGTGAAAGAAACCGTATTTACCGACGTCAAGCGTAACTACGGTTATGCCGCTGCCGCCGGTTATGACTTCGACTTCGGTCTGGGTCTGAACGCTGGTTATGCTTATTCCGACCTGGAAAGCACCACCAACACCCAGACTGGTGACAAGTCCGAGTGGGCCCTGGGCGCGCATTACGCCATCAACGGCTTCTACTTCGCCGGTATGTACACCCAAGGTGAAGTTGAAAACGACAACACTGCCTACAAGGGCAAAGGTCGTGGCTATGAGCTGGCCGCTACCTACAACGTTGATGCCTGGACCTTCCTGGCTGGCTACAACTTCACCGAAGCCAAAGAGAACAACACCAGCTACCAAGATCAAGTTGATGAAACCCTGCTGGGTGTTCAGTACAACTTTACTTCCAAGCTGAAAGCCTACACCGAGTACAAAATCCAGAACATCGACAAGAAGGACGACGAGTGGACTGTCGCCCTGCAATACAACTTCTAATCTAGCCTCGGCGTAGATTGAGTTGATAAACGGCCAAGCTTGCTTGGCCGTTTTGCTTTATCCGATTTTGACTTGTTTTCTGCCTACTTCGTTCATGCCTCCCCATTTCCGCCTGCGCCAGTTCACGTTGTCTCTTTTTTGCCCTTGGCTCTCTGCCAGTGAATCGCTAGATTATTCCACTCGTTGAAGGATGCTCGACAAACAGGGAAGGGCAACGCTTGATTGACTTCAGTCACCCGCAATGGCGGCAGCTGGCTCGCCAGTTACTGGACCACTCTCCTGTGGTGGTCCGGGCTCGTCAGTACCTGCCGTTGGTGGGCTTGCTCAAGGACAACCAGTTGCTGCTTGCCCTTGGCAATCACAGTTATGAGCTGACCCCGGCCGGACGGCGTTACCTGACTCGCGAGTTGATGCTGGCCGAGATTGCCACCGCACCCCCTGAACCTGAAGAGTGGCTGCAGGCCCATGGCTGGCAACTGGGGGAGCGGGTCAACGATCGGGTACTGGCAGCACTCTATCGTAAACCTGAGGCTACCTTCAGTCCGGTCGAGCAGATCGATTTCGAGGACAAGGGAATTCGGCTCTGTGCCGATCAGCTGCTGCGGCTGAGGGCGCCTGCTCCTTTCAGCCTGTTTTTCAGCGGTGGCACCCTGCTCGATGCAGCGCCCTGGTTGCAGGCGCTGGGGGAAGTGGCTTTGCCGGAGCGCACATTGGCTGGCCTTGGCAAGATACTGTGGGGGGAGGGGGAGATTGAGCGGGTGATCACCACCGACAGTGTCGGTGCCTTTGCTGAGCTAAGCCTTTGTGCAGGAACCCTGCTGGTTTGGGCGCCCGCCACTGCCCAGCTCGCCTTGCAGCAGATGGTGGCGGCGTTGCCGCCCAAGGTACAGTGGAGCCACCTCACCTCCCTCGACCCTGCCGGAGTGGATCGGGTATTGGCACTGGCCCAGCGACTCGGTCGTCCTGCCAGCTGGTGGTTGCCAACCGGCTTGCCCCCCATCATGGCAGCCTATGCCCAGCCGCTGACCGATTCCCGCCCCTGGGAACCGAGCCGCATTCCCAGACCTTTGTTAGCAGTTTGTAGCGGTTTGGTTGAGTCCAATGGTGGCTTGTCTGCCGAGGTGTGCGCCCTGGCGCCAGCATGGCATGCCATCGGTTGATATTGCCGCAGATGCCGTTGAGAAAGCGGTTTTCCCCCATTGAGCGCAGTGATATAAAGAGTTGACGAAGCGCTCGTCAAACGGGCGCTTTTGTCTGCCACGTTTTTGCGTGCGACAGACGGTTTGCCAACACGCTTTGCCACCAACGAACTCAACGGAATACAGGGAATACCATGTTTGAAAAGGTTGTTGCCGCCCCAGCGGATCCGATCCTGGGCCTGACCGAAGCCTTCCGCGCTGACTCTCGCAGCCACAAGATCAATCTGGGGGTCGGGATCTACAAGGATGAGACCGGAGCTACCCCAATCCTTCACTGTGTCAAGAAAGCAGAACAGAAGCTGCTTACCGACGAGAAGACCAAGAATTACCTCGGTATTGAAGGCAATATCGAATATGGCCGCATAGTGCAGCAACTGCTGTTCGGGCAGAGTTCCGCATTGGTCGCCAGCGGTCGCGCCAAGACAGCCCAGGCGCCGGGCGGTACCGGTGCCCTGCGCATCGCCGCCGAGTTCGTGGTGCGCAACGGTCTGGCCAAGACCATCTGGATCTCCGATCCCACCTGGGCCAACCATGTGAGCGTGTTCCAGGCTGCCGGCCTCACCGTCAAGTGGTACAAGTACTACGACGCCGCTACCAAGGGGCTCGACTTTGCCGCCATGCAGGCCTCGCTGGCCGAGGTTCAGCCAGGTGAACTGGTGCTGCTGCACGGCTGCTGCCACAACCCGACCGGTATCGACCCCACGAGCGATCAGTGGCGCGCCCTGGCCAAGCAGAGTGCTGCTGCCGGCTGGTTGCCGCTGTTTGACTTCGCCTATCAGGGCTTTGCCCGTGGTATTGAAGAAGATGCCGAAGGTCTGCGCATCTTCGCCGAGTGCCATGACGAGTTGCTGGTGGCGAGCTCTTTCTCCAAGAACTTCGGCCTCTACAACGAGCGGGTCGGCGCCTTCACTCTGGTCGGCGCGAGCAAAGAGATTGCCGATGTGGCCTTTACCCAGGTCAAGACCGTTATCCGTGCCAACTACTCCAACCCGCCGTCACACGGTGCCGCTGTCGTCACTGCCGTGGTGAGTGATCCGGCCCTCTATGCCGAGTGGGTAGAAGAAGTGGCGGCCATGCGGGTGCGCATTCGCGAGATGCGTGAGTTGCTGGTAGAGAAGCTGGCGGCCCTCGGCGTGAGCCAGGACTTCAGCTTTATCCGCGAGCAGAACGGCATGTTCTCCTTCTCCGGTCTCTCCAAGGATCAGGTTGAGCAGCTCAAGAGCGAGTTTGCCATCTACATCGTCAGTTCAGGCCGGATCAGCGTGGCCGGGATCACCCGTGCCAACATAGATCCCCTGTGCGAGGCCATCGCCAAGGTGCTGTAAGCGAGCCCTCGTTGTTCGGTGATATATTCGCTCAGTAAAAAGCCCGCCAGGGTCTCTGGCGGGCTTTTTCGTTCCTGCTGTTTGCACCTCAGCGACGTCGCTTGTTCCCCCCCAGCAGGGAGCCGAGCACCCCGCGTACCAGCTGGCGCCCCACTTCGTTGCCTATGGGGCGGGCCACGCTCCTGGCTGCGGTCTGCACCACACCGTCATGCTGGCCTCCGCGCGGGCCTGTGCGGCCAAACAGAATGCCGTTGAGGGTATCGAGCAGACCTCCCGCCGCTGGCGGCGTCTCTGTCGGGTCAGTCAGCGAGCCTGCATTTTCCCTCTTGCCGTCATTGAGCCGCTCGAAGGCTGACTCGCGATCCTCGAGAGTCTCGTATCTGCCATAGAGCAGGGATCCCCGGATCAGGGCAAGTCGCTCTGCCTCGCTCAGTGGCCCGATGCGGCTGGCTGGCGGGGCGATAAAGGCGCGTTCCACTACGCTCGGGCGACCCTTCTCATCAAGCAGGGAGACCAGGGCTTCGCCCACCCCCAGTTCTGTGATGACGCCAGCTGCGTCGAAGGCCGGATTGGCGCGCAAGGTGTTGGCGGCGATCCGCACCGCTTTCTGGTCACTTGGAGTAAAGGCGCGCAGGGCATGCTGCACCCGATTACCCAATTGCCCCAGCACGCTGTCGGGAATATCGGCCGGGCTCTGGGTCACGAAATAGACGCCCACTCCTTTCGAGCGGATGAGGCGCACCACCAGTTCTATTTTTTCCAGCAGCGCCTTGGGGGCATCGTTGAACAGCAGATGGGCTTCGTCGAAGAAGAACACCAGCACGGGTTTGTCCGGATCGCCCACTTCGGGCAATTGCTCGAACAGCTCGGACAGCAGCCAGAGCAGGAAGCAGGCATAGAGGCGGCTGGATTGGGTCAGTTTGCTGGCCGCCAGCACATTGATATGGCCGTGGCCGACCTCGTCGGTTTGCAGCAAGTCCTGAATGTCCAGCATGGGCTCGCCGAAGAAGTGATCACCCCCCGCGCTCTCCAGGGTGAGCAGGTTGCGCAAGATGGCGCCTATGGAGGCGGTCGACACATTGCCGTAGCGGGTGGTCAGGGATTTGGCGTTCTCCCCGGCAAATTGCACCATGGCGCGCAGGTCTTTCAGATCGAGCAGCAGCAAACCCTCGTCGTCCGCTACCTTGAATACCAGCTCCAGCACTCCGCTCTGGGTGTCGTTGAGGCCGAGCAAACGTGCCAGCAGCAAGGGACCCATGTCGGAGACGGTGGCGCGCACCGGGTGACCCTGCTCGGTGAACAGATCCCAGAAGAGGGTCGGGCTGGCGGCAAAGGCGGGGGCTGGGATGCCGAGCTGGGCAAGTCGGGCATCCAGCTTGCTAGACCTGGCACCGGCGGCGCCCAGGCCGCTGAGATCCCCCTTCACATCTGCCAGAAAGACCGGCACCCCCAGGCGGGAGAATCCCTCCGCCAGTACCTGCAAGGTGACTGTTTTACCCGTGCCGGTGGCACCTGTGATGAGACCATGGCGATTGGCCATGGCCGGTAGCAGGGAGAGCGGTTGGCCATTGGCATAGGCCAGTGTCAGTGGTGCGGCCATGGTGGACTCCTTGTCCTGGCAGGTGGTGTGCGGCGGCTAGCTACAAGGAGTGTGGCGGCAGAGCCAAATGATGGCAAGCGGGGGCAGGCAAGGGATAAGGGGAAGCAAGGGGATAGCCCCCTTGTCAGGACAAGCTCTGTCTTGACAAGGGGTTGCCGGGTCAGCGGGGACGGATCAGCTTGCCCAGTTGCAACAACAGTAGCGTCAGCACTGCCCCCAGAATGGCTGTCAGTACAGCCAGCAAGAGGCTGCCGAGCAGGAAAGGGGGCACCAGAGTTGCCGCTTCGTGCTCAAGCCAGTGCAGGGACCAGGTGAGATGGAATGGCTCCGGCGTCTTGTGCAGCACCAGACAACCGGTGCGGTAGGCATAGAGATACATGAAGGGAAGCGTCACCGGGTTGTTGAACCAGACCGCCAGCAGGGCCAGTGGCAGATTCAGACTGAACGCCAGCGCCAGAGCGACGGCGATCAGCGAGTGCATGGGGACCGGGATCCAGCAGGCGAAGATACCGGCCGCCACGGCGCCGCTCAGGGCGCGACTGCCTCCTTGCCACAAGGCTGGTGCCAGCAGGCGATCGCCAAACAGCGCAAACCACTTCTGCTGGCGCAGGGTATCGGGGTCCAGCTTGAGACGGGGCAGCTTCATGCTCGGGCCTTGCGGCGGCGCCATTGACGAATGATGCTCAAACGCCACACCAGGCGGATCGTGACATAGCCGAACACAGAACTCAGCATCGCCAGCGCCAGTGACCCCAGCAGCAGGGGCGGTGCCACGGTTTCAAACACAGAGCTCAGCCAGTGCCAGGTAAACTCGATGTCGACATGCTGGGCGGGGTGGCCGAGCAGCAGGCAGCCAACCCGGTAGGCGGCATAAAACAGGGGGGGCATGGTAATGGGATTGGTCAGCCAGACCAGGGCGACGGCCAGTGGCAGATTGACCCGGCAGGCGATGGCGCCGCCAGCCGCCAGCAACATCTGGCAGGGCACGGGGATCCAGGCCATAAAGAGGCCGACCCCGAAGGCGCCTGCGGCGGAACGGCGATTGAGGTGCCAGAGGTTGTTGTCGAGCAACAGGTTACCAAACAGCTGCAAGCGCTTGTTTTCTTTGAGCGTCTTCTGATCCGGCATCCAGCGTTTGATGATTCGTTTGGGCATATTGAAACCTTGCTAAATACTTGCACCATGGATCTGCGCTTGTTGTCGTTTGCCCTGGGGGCAAGCTCCTCGTTACTCTGGCCATGGTTGCCTTCCATCGCATGGGGGGGCGTCATGCTCTGCCTGCTGGTTCCCCTTGCATATTATCGTGCCTGGCGGCTGCTGTTTCTCCTGCTTGGCATCCTCTGGATGCAGGCCAATCTGTCATATCGACTCGCCTGGTTGGATCAACTGGGAGCGCAGGGGAGCCACATCATAACCGCACGGCTGCAAAGTGCAGAGCCTCAGGGTGATAAATTTGTCCGGCTGCTGCTGCGGGTGACTTCCCTTGATGAGCGAGAGGTGACGCCTGAGCCCCTGATCCGGGTCAACGCCTATCAACAGCTGCCAGCCATGCCGGCGGGCAGTTCCGTGACCCTGGTGACGTCGTTGAAACCGGCCCATGGCCTTGCCAATGAAGCAGGGATGGATGGGCGACGTCTGCTGCTTGGCAAGGGGATTACCGCTACCGGCAATCTGCGCCGCATCATAGAGATAGAGACAGCTTCCCCTGGTTTGCGTGATCGCTGGCTGGCAGAAGCCACCGCCAGTTGGCGGGGATTGGTTCAGGCACCCCTGCTATCAGCACTCACCTTTGGTGAGCAGGGCGGCATCACGGATGCGCAGTGGGAGTTGTTTCGCGGCAGTGGGCTCACCCATATCATTGCCATCTCCGGCCAGCATATCGCATTGGTTGCCGTGATCGGCTGGTGGCTGGGGCGCTTGTTCGGGCTGAGGGCCGCGATTGTGGTCGCCCTGCTATTTGCCGCCATTTACAGCTGGCTTGCCGGATTTGCAGTGGCGACAGAGCGGGCCCTCATCATGGTGCTGGTGTGGAGTCTGCTGCGTTGGTGCAAACGGGAGTGGCCCAGCTATCGCATCTGGCTGTGGGCGTTTGTGGTGCTTTGCCTGTGGGATCCTTTTGCTCTGTATTCGGCCGGCTTCTGGCTTTCGTTCTTGGCGGTGGCTCTGCTGCTTGTGGCGAGTCATCTCGAGGGCAAGCCCAGCCTGGTGCGTCTGCAGGGCCTGTTGCTGCTCGGCTTGTTACCGCTGCAACTGGCGTTGTTCGAGGGAATTGCACCCTTGGCACTCTTGATCAACCTGCTGGCGTTGCCGCTATTTTGTGTGGGGATCATACCGCTTGCGCTGATCGGCGTCTTGCTGGCGCCGCTCTCCCACTGGTTTGCTCATGGCTTGTTCTGGTTGGCGGATGCCGGTTTACAGTGGGTGTTATGGGCCTTGATCCAGTTGTCGAGTCAGTTGCAACTCTGGTGGCCGGTTCCGAGCTGGGCGATGCCGGTCAGCGCCGTGCTGATCCTGCTCTGGTGTGCCTGGCACCTGCCAAGTGCCCGCCCGCTGTTGTTGCCCGTGGTCGCCGCCCTTGTGCTGGCCGTCTGGCCCGCAGCGACAGCCTGGCAATTGCGGGTACTGGACGTGGGACAGGGGTTGTCGGTGCTGATCAGCAAAGGGAATCGCGGCATTCTCTATGATACGGGGGATCGTTATCCCGGTGGCTACAACATGGCAGATGCCGTCATCTTGCCCTTGCTCAATCGGCTCGATGTACAGGTGCTCGATCACCTCGTCATCAGTCACAAGGACAGAGACCATGCAGGTAACCGGCGCACCATCTTGCAGGCCGTGCCGGTGCGCCATGAACTCTCTTCATTCGATTTTGGCGAGATGACGGGGCTGTGTCACCGTGGCCAGCAGTGGCGCTGGCAAGGGCTGACGTTTGCGGTGCTGTGGCCAGAACGTCCGGGGCATGGCCGCAATAACGACAGTTGCGTGGTGCGCATCAGCGATGGCCAACACAGTGTGCTGCTCAGTGGCGATATAGAGCAGCGTGCAGAGCAGCGCCTGGTGTTGCTGGAGGGAGAAGGGCTGGCCAGTACCCTGCTGGTGAGTCCTCATCACGGCAGTCGCACCTCATCCACTGTGCCCTTTGTCGAGGCTGTGGGGGCGGGCTATGTGGTACACAGCACAGGGTATCTCAATCAGTGGGGTTTTCCTCACCCCGAAGTGGTTGCCAGGTATGGACAGGCTCGCCAATGGGTGACCGGACAGGATGGCGCCATCCTGATTGAACCCGCGTCTGGCGGGCTCAATATCCGCGCCGAGCGTGACTTGGGGCCCTGGTATCGGCGAGGTGGCAGCTGGTGGACGCCCAAGCATTGGCTTGGGCATTAATCCGTCATTTCCCCCTTGGGTTGCGGGTATCGAGATGGCGGCGCCTGGTGGATGCCCAAGCATTGGCTTGGGCATTAATCCGTCATTTCCCCCTTGGGTTACGGGTATCGAGATGGCGGCGCCTGGTGGATGCCCAAGCTTTGGCTTGGGCATTAATCCGTCATTTCCCCCTTGGGTTGCGGGTATCGAGATGGCGGTGCTTGGTGGATGCCCAAGCTTTGGCTAGAATACCCCGTCATTTCCCTTATTAACGGCTATTCATGCAACAAGAAACCTCACAAGACAGCTGGCCTGTCTTCAAGCGTCTGCTCGGTTATGTCCGGGATCGCAAGTTGGGTCTGGTCGGCGGCATCATAGGGATGCTGGGCTATGCCGCCGTGGATACCACCTTCGTCTACTCCATCAAGCCGCTGATCGATCAGGGCCTCAATGGCAATGACAACAGTGTGCTGAAGTGGATGCCTTTCTTCGTGCTTGGCATCGTTGCCCTGCGTGGCTGTGCCACCTTCCTCTCCAACTATTGCATGGCCTGGGTCGGCAACCATGTGGTGATGCGGCTGCAACAGCAGGTGTTCAGTCACCTGATGGCCATGCCCATGAGTTTCTTCGACCGTCAGAACACCGGCAACCTGCTGGCCAAGGTGACCTATGACGCAGGTCAGGTCTCCTCTGCTGCCAGTTCCACCCTGGTCTCGCTGGTGCGGGAAGGGGCGACCGTGATCGGTCTGCTCGGTCTGATGTTCTGGCACTCCTGGCAGTTGTCGGTGATCTTCCTGGTGGTAGGCCCGGTCGTCGGGATCCTCATTGGCCTCATCAGCCGACGTTTTCGCAAGATCAGCCGCCACATACAGCAGGCGGTGGGTGACATCACCACCTCGACCGAGCAGATGCTCAAGGGTCATAAAGAGGTGCTGATGTTTGGCGGTCAGCAGGTCGAAGAGAAACGTTTCTTCCGCGTCAGCAACCACATGCGTCAGCAGACCATGAAGATGGTGGCTGCCGATGCCATCGGCAGCCCCATTGTCCAGATGGTGGCCTCCGTTGCGCTGGCCGTCTTCCTCTACGTGGCGACCATCGACAGCGTCAAGGCGACCCTGACAGCCGGTACTTTCACCGTCATGGTCACCTCCATGATGATGCTGCTCAAGCCGCTCAAAAGCCTGACCGACGTGAACAACCAGTTCCAGCGCGGCATCACCGCCTGTCAGAGCCTGTTTGGTCTGCTCGACTCCACCCCTGAAGAGGATACAGGTACCCGTACCCTGGATCGTGCCCGTGGCGAGATCGAGTTTCGCAATGTCACCTTTACCTACCCGACCAAGGACACCCCTGCGCTGCACAACGTCAGCTTCAAGGTGGAGGCGGGCAAGTCCGTGGCCCTGGTGGGACGCTCCGGCTCCGGCAAGAGCACCATCGCCAGCCTGCTGACCCGTTTTTACGACGTGGAGCAGGGCGAGATCCTGCTGGATGGCGTCAACATTCGCGAGTACCGCCTGAGCGAGCTGCGCAAGCAGTACGCCCTGGTCTCCCAGCACGTGCACCTGTTCAACGACACGGTCGCCAGCAACATCGCCTATGCGGCGGAAGAGAAATACAGCCGGGAAGAGATCCAGCAGGCGGCCCGTATCGCCCATGCCGACGAGTTCGTCAGCAAGATGACCCAGGGTTACGATACCGTGGTCGGCGAGAACGGGGCTTCGCTGTCCGGTGGTCAGCGTCAGCGTATTGCCATCGCCCGCGCCCTGCTGCGCGATGCTCCCGTCTTGCTGCTGGATGAAGCGACCTCGGCACTCGATACCGAGTCCGAGCGTCATATTCAGGCTGCCATCGACGAGCTGTGCAAGGCGCGCACCTCCCTGGTGATCGCCCACCGTCTCTCCACCATAGAGAAGGCGGACGAGATCCTGGTGATCGACGAGGGTCATATCGTCGAGCGCGGCAATCATGAGGCCCTGATGGCCAACCAGGGTACCTATGCCCAGCTGCGCGCCATCCAGTTCGGTAACACTTCCGTGGGTAACAAGGGCTAATGCTGCAGCAACTCTGGTACGGCAAGAGCGGCTGGCGCTGGTTGCTGGCCCCTTTTGCCCTGTTGTTTGCCATTCTTAGCGGCGCGCGCCGTTTCGCCTATCGGCGTGGCTGGTTCAAAGCCTATCGTGCCACTGTCCCTGTGGTGGTGGTGGGCAATATCTCGGTGGGCGGCCACGGCAAGACCCCTGTGGTGATCTGGCTGGTGGAGCAGTTGCAAGCTCGCGGATTCAGGCCAGGGGTGGTGAGCCGTGGTTATGGTGGCAAGGCGCCCCATTACCCCTATCAGCTCGATGCCGCCAGCACGACCGCGCAGGCGGGGGATGAGCCAGTGCTGATCGCCCGGCGCTGTGGTTGCCCCGTGGTGGTCGCCCCCAAGCGAGCCGATGCGGTGCGGCTGCTGGAGCAAAGCGGTGAGGTGGATGTCATCATCACCGACGACGGCCTGCAGCACTATGGGCTGTCCCGCGATATCGAGCTGGTGGTGGTGGATGGGGTACGCCGCTTTGGCAATGCCTGCCTGCTGCCCATGGGGCCATTGCGCGAACCGGTAACCCGGTTGAAGCGGGTCGATGCCATCATCTGCAATGGCGGTGAGCCTGCCAAAGGAGAGTATGCCATGCGCCTGGTGGCCGATGTGCCGCGCAGGGTGCAGGATGATGCCCAGGCCACCGAGCCCTTGCCCAGTGCGGTGGATGCCCTGGCCGGGATAGGTCATCCCCCCCGCTTTTTTGCTACCTTGGCCGAGCTGGGGTATGAGTTGCACCAGCAGGTTGGTTATGGGGATCATCATGCGTTTGACCGCGATGAGCTGGTCGCCCGCTTCGGGCAGCGTCCGTTGCTGATGACAGAAAAAGACGCGGTCAAGTGCCGGACGTTTGCGCTGGATGGCTGGTGGTATCTGCCGGTCAGTGCCGAGTTGCCGACCTCCTTGCTCGATACCTTGCTGCAAAAACTGCCATCGCTGACAGTGCCGCGTTCAGGCTCAGGATTGTGACGCGACATCATAGAGGCCTGGTTGTATCACCCGCTCGACATGGTTGAAGGGGGGTATTTCGGCCCGGAATCGAATATTGAATAGCTCGACATCATAAGGGCCTGGTTGTCTTGCCCGCTCGACATCGTTGAAGGAGTTTATTTTGGCATTGGACATTAAATTGCTCGACATCATTGCTTGCCCGGTTTGCAAGGGGAAGCTGCATTACAACAAGGCCGTGCACGAGCTGGTCTGCCGCTTCGACAAGCTGGCCTATCCGCTGGAAGAGGGGATCCCTGTGCTGCTGGAAAACCGTGCTCGCCAGCTCAATAGCGATGAGATGCCGTCATGAGTTTCGTGGTGGTCATTCCTGCCCGCTACGCCTCGACCCGCTTGCCGGGCAAGCCGCTGGCAGATATCCATGGCAAGCCCATGGTGCAGCACGTGGTGGAAAAAGCCCTGCAATCCGGCGCGGATCGGGTGATCGTCGCCACCGATGACGAGCGGGTGCACAGTGCCCTGGCATCTTTTGCCGAACAAGCCGGTGTCGAGGTGTGCATGACATCGCAGGATCACCAGTCCGGTACCGAGCGACTGGCGGAAGTGTGCCGTCACTACGGCTTCTCTGCCGACACTATCGTGGTCAACGTGCAGGGAGATGAGCCCCTCATTCCCCCCGCCATCATTCGTCAGGTGGCCGACAACCTGGCTGCGGCGAGCGCGCCCATGGCGACGCTGTCCGTACCCATTCAGGATGCAGAAGAGGCGTTCAATCCCAATGCGGTCAAGGTCGTGACGGACAAGGAGGGCTACGCCCTCTACTTCAGTCGTGCTTGCATTCCCTGGGACAGGGATCGCTTTGCTGCCAGTGATCGCGCTGCTGGGAGCCACGAGCAGATTGGCGATCACTACCAGCGCCATATCGGCATCTACGCCTATCGCGCCGGTTTCATCCAGCGTTACGTGGACTGGGCGCCGAGCGTGCTGGAACAGGTCGAAGCCCTGGAGCAACTGCGGGTGCTCTGGTACGGGGAGAAGATCCACGTGGCCCAGGCGCTGCAAGCGCCACCGGTCGGGGTGGATACCCAGGCAGATCTGGACAAGGTACGCGCACTGCTGGCGAACTGATGCCAGTACAATCAATCTGACCCTCTGAACGGTGCCTGCAGGCACCGTTTTTTGTGTTGAATCGTTATATAATTATTTGATTACAAACACCATTTACGAGCACTTTCAAACTTTTCCCGCCCATGGTTTGCCAAATGAACGAGTTTGGTTATGATGCAAGACGCCGTGTTAACCCTAACTGGCGTATAACGAGATAAAAAACGGGGTGTTTGGGTGATTAATGTATTCCTGGTCGATGATCATGAGTTGGTGCGTACAGGGATAAGACGCATTTTGGAAGATGTCCGCGGGATCAAGGTAGTGGGTGAGGCACAGAGCGGGGAAACCGCCGTCACGTTTTGCCGTCAGCACCATCCTGACGTGATCCTGATGGACATGAACATGCCGGGCATCGGCGGCCTGGAGGCGACCCGCAAGATACTGCGGATCCGGCCCGATGTGCGCATCATAGTGCTGACCATTCATTCAGAAAATCCGTTCCCGACCAAGGTAATGCAGGCGGGCGCAGCCGGTTACCTGACCAAGGGAGCCGCGCCGGATGAGATGATCCACGCCATTCGCCTGGTGCATTCAGGCCAGCGTTACATCTCCCCCGAGATCGCCCAGCAGATGGCCCTCAGTCAGTTTGCTTCGGCGGATGAAAATCCCTTCAAGTCCCTCTCCGAGCGCGAGCTGCAGATCATGATGATGATCACCAAGGGACAGAAGGTGACCGACATTTCCGAACAGTTGAACCTGAGCCCCAAGACTGTCAACAGCTACCGCTACCGCCTGTTCAGCAAGCTCGACATCAATGGCGATGTGGAGCTGACCCATCTGGCCATTCGCTATGGCATGCTGGATGCCGACACCCTGTAACCGGCTGTCGTGTGGCAAGCAAAGGCGGCCCGGCCGCCTTTTTGCATTTCGCTTGCCTGGCGCAGTATGCTCTCTCCGTTGATGCTGACTTCTATCGTTTTCGCCCCTTTGTGTTGAGTCGAGTAGCCTGATGACCTTTTCTCCCGAGCCCCTTTTTGACAGCAAAGCCTTTTTGAGCGCCGTGACGCGCCAGATCGACGCATGTTGCCGGAGCCATCATGACGACTTCTGAACCTCTCTTTGACAGCAAGGCTTTTCTGAGTGCCGTGACCCACCAGAGCGGCGTCTACCGCATGTATGACAGCGGCGGCACCGTCATCTATGTGGGCAAGGCCAAGGATCTGAAGAAGCGGCTCGCCTCATATTTTCGTACCAATGTCGACAGCATCAAGACCCGTACCCTGGTGCGCCAGATCGCCGACATTCAGGTCATGGTGACCCACACGGAGACAGAGGCGCTGATCCTCGAGCACAACCTCATCAAGCAGTACCAGCCGCGTTACAACGTGTTGCTGCGGGACGACAAATCCTACCCCTGGATCATCATCACGGCGCACCAGCACCCCCGCATCGGCGTACATCGCGGCGCCCGCAAGATTAAAGGGGAGTACTTCGGTCCTTACCCTTCCGGCGGCGCCGTGCGCGAGAGCCTGCATCTGATGCAGAAAATTTTTCCTGTGCGCCAGTGCGAAGACGCCGTCTATGCCAACCGCACCCGTCCCTGTCTGCTCTATCAGCTCAAACGCTGCGCCGGTCCTTGTGTCGCCGGTCTGGTGAGCGAGGCTGAGTATGCCCAGCAGGTGGGGCTGGCCAAGCTGTTTCTGGCGGGCAAGAACCAGCAGGTAATAGGCGAGCTGGTGGGCAAGATGGAGTCCGCCAGCGGCGATCTGCGCTTCGAAGAAGCGGCCCGCTATCGGGATCAAATCCAGGCGCTGCGCCGGGTGACCGAGCAGCAATCGGTGAGCGGCAACGTGCTGGACGACCTGGACGTCATCGGTGTCGCGTTCGAGCAGGGCGCAGCCTGTATCCATGTGCTCTTTATCCGCCAGGGCAAGGTACTCGGCTCGCGAAGCTACTTTCCCAAGGTCCCGAGTGACACGCCCCTCGAAGAGGTGGTGCAATCCTTCCTGTTGCAGTTCTATTTGTCGGGGCAGGGGGGGCGGCAGATCCCGAGCGAGGTGCTGCTGGACGTCGCCCTCGAGGATGAAACCCTGATCGCCGACACCCTGAGCCAGACTGCTGGCTACAAGGTACGGGTGGTGAGCCGTACCCGTGCCGAGCGGGCTCGCTTCATCAAGCTCGCCTCCATCAATGCCGAGACTGCGCTGCGCTCGCGCCTCGCCCACAAGAGCACCACCACGGCCCGCTTCAGCCAGCTGGAAGAGCTGCTGGAGCTGGAGCGCCCGATCGCCCGCATGGAGTGTTATGACATCTCCCACACCATGGGGGAGCGTACCGTGGCCTCTTGCGTAGTGTTCAACCGGGAGGGGCCGCTCAGCTCCGAGTATCGTCGTTTCAACATTGACGGCATCACAGGGGGTGATGACTACGCTGCCATGGAGCAGGTGCTGGAGCGGCGCTTTGGCAAGCTGCAAGAGCCGGACAAGGTGCCGGATGTGCTCTTTATCGACGGCGGCCTGGGTCAGTTGCGCCGCGCCGAGGAGATCCTGGCGCGTCAGCAGGAGTTTCTCGGCGGCAAATACCCGCTGCTGGTGGGCATTGCCAAGGGGGTAACCCGCAAGGCGGGGCTGGAGACCCTGATCATGGGGGAGAGCCACGAAGAGCTGCACTTGCCGGCAGATATGCCCGCTTTGCACCTGATCCAGCATATTCGCGATGAATCCCACCGTTTTGCCATTACCGGCCACAGAGCACGGCGCGCCAAGGCCCGTACTAGCAGTACCCTGGAGGACATTCCGGGGGTCGGGCCCAAACGTCGTCAAGCCCTGCTCAAGTATCTGGGGGGCTTGCAGGAGGTGAAAAAGGCAGGGGTGGACGATCTCGCCAAGGTGCCGGGTATCAGCCAGGAGCTGGCCCAGTCGATCCACGATGCACTGCGTTCGCTCTGAACATAGCTCTCAACCCCGGATCCTGATGCACAAGAGCCGTGACGCAAGGGGGCTGAAAATGCCATAATGGCCCGCATCCTGAGGTTATTGATGGATTAATAGACCAAGGCGGGCGCCTGTCCGGTTGCATCCGTGATCGGCTTGGGGCTACCATGTAGCGGCATACAAGAAGTGGCTGAAAATAATGACAAATATTCCTAACCTGCTGACGTTTTTTCGGATTTTGCTCATCCCCGTCTTCGTCATTCTGTTTTATGTTCCCTACCAGTGGTCCTATCTGGCGGCGGCTGTCGTCTTCACTCTGGCGGCCGCGACCGACTGGTTTGATGGCTATCTCGCCCGCAAGCTGAATCAGTCAACCGCCTTCGGTGCCTTCCTCGATCCGGTCGCTGACAAGATCATGGTGGCCGCGGCCCTGGTGGTCATAGTCGAACACTACAACACCATCTGGGTCACCATCCCCGCCATGACCATGATTGGCCGCGAGATCATCATCTCCGCCCTGCGTGAATGGATGGCCGAACTTGGCAAGCGTTCCGCGGTTGCAGTCAGCTGGATTGGCAAATGGAAGACCATGATCCAGATGGTGTCGCTCACCGGCCTTATCTGGCAATACGACATCTGGATGGTGTGGCTCGCTTACGTGCTGCTGTATGTGGCGACCGTGCTCACCTTCTGGTCCATGTTCCAGTACATGAAAGCGGCCTGGGGCGATCTGACCTACCACTCCCGCTTCTAGTTTCTGCCTTGGCAGAAAACGGTGTTTCCCTGTCTTTGGGGCAGGGAAACGCTCATGAGTGGTAAAAGTGCAGGAAAAGGGTAAAAAACATCCGAACGATCAGGGTATTAAATATTTTTGGTTGACTGAGCGAGGAACATCGCTAGAATGCGTCCTCGTAGTCAGGCAGTAAGCCAGACCAATGCGGGAATAGCTCAGTTGGTAGAGCACGACCTTGCCAAGGTCGGGGTCGCGAGTTCGAGTCTCGTTTCCCGCTCCAAATTCAGACAATAGAGAGCAAACTCTCTTTTGCATGGCGCGTTAGCAAAGCGGTTATGCAGCGGATTGCAAATCCGTTTAGTCCGGTTCGACTCCGGAACGTGCCTCCATATTGACAAGCCCGCCACGCGGACTTGATACCGATTGCGGTGCCCGAGTGGTGAAATCGGTAGACACAAGGGATTTAAAATCCCTCGACGTTCGCGTCGTGCCGGTTCGATTCCGGCCTCGGGCACCATTAAAATCAAAGACTTACGAAGGCCACTAGCAATAGTGGCCTTTTTGTTTTCCTTCCAGTGTCCACATTTGATCCACACAGATTTATTCCGGTAGTTCTTCCAGCTTCACTTCGAGTTGTACGCGGTTGGTGTAGCCCTGATTGGTGAGGTCGTGCACCACCTGGGTGAGCAGCCATGGGGCGGCGTCGATGTCGGGTTTGAAGCCCCTGACGGTGGTGGGTTGTTCTGGGTAGAGTTCGGGGCGGCCTTTGGCCAGGGTGATGTCAAACTCGGCCACCCCACGCTGCAGCTTTTCCCATTCTGCCCGAGCGGCCCGCATGGCGTTGGTCTGGTTGGCGTAAACATGGCGCAGCTCTTTGACGTTCTCGCTGTCGCCGACCAGCAGTTCGTGTTCCTTCTTGTTGACGACCACGCCCGGCGGCAGGGGCCTTTCCGGCTTCGGCTTGGTCTTCTTCTTGCGCTTCACATCTATTTTCTTTTTCTCGGCGGCCTTGTTGTCTTGCCAGTAGGCGATGACACCTGTGTAAGCGTCACGGTCGGCTACCGAGAAGCGGTGCTGATCGCCATCTTGGCGGGTGATGGTGATGGCCGGCAGGGGCTGGCCACTGGCGGTGGTGCCCTGACCTGCCTTGATGAACATCAGGCGGCCAGACTTGACGGTGACGATGGCATCACACTGACCCGCCAGGCGGGTGAGGAAGGCCAGATCGCTTTCGTTGGTCTGGTCAATGTGGTCGATTAGCTGTCCTTTGAGCGAGTCACCCACGCAGGGTGTGAGCTGGTAGGGGGCGGCGATCTGTTCGACGATGCTGCTGACGGTGGTCTGGTGCCAGCTGCGCTCGCGCAGTTTGTTCATGCCGCCGCGCAGGTCTGCCGATTTGCCCCGGATGGTGAGCACATCAGGGGCCCCACCGTGCTCCACTTCGTCAATTTTGAAGGTGCCCTTGTCGACCAGGGCGCTGCCCTGCCAGCCGATGAGGCCGCGCAGGGTCGCCCCACGGCGTGGCATGTCGAGCTGACCGTCGCTGTCATCGAGTGTTATTTCGATGGTGTCGGCGGTGAAGCCCCGGTTGTCGGTGATGGTCATCGACATCAGGCGCGGGCGAATGGCTGCCGAGATGTCACGGTCATCGACCAATACCTGGTAAGCCGGTACCGGATGACCTTGGCGCATGGCGTCGAGCGGGTTGGTGATACCTAAGTTCTCTGCCAGGCGACTGCCGAACTGGTCTAAGGCACCCATCAGAACAGCCCCCCTAGTTTGTTGCCGACACTGCCGATCAGTTTGCCCACATCCAGGCGGCCGAGCAGGTTGCCAGCGGTGCGGCCCAGCAGAGTGTTGCCGAGAGAGCTGTCGTTATCATCGACCCGCTTGAGCTTGATGCTGAATTCAATCTTGCGGGCTGCGCCATCGTCGAAAAACTCGGTACGGGTGGTACTGATGCCCTCTATCACGAATGACCCGCGCATGACGCCATCGCCCTGGATCAGTGGGAAGGCTTCGCCGCTGTCGCCCATCTGGCGCAGCATGTCGAGGGAGACGGGGCCGCCAGTCACCTCGGGCAGCAGCACCCCGCTCAGGGTGCTGGTTTCATCATCGGGGCCGAGGAATTGGTAAGCTGGACGAGCACCGACCCGGTTATTGCCGGGGTGGCGCCATGCCCATTCGTCTTGTTGGGATTGTGGGGCGACGGTCGAGCGCATAAACACGAACCAGCCCAGGGTCATCATCATGGTGTTTGCTCCTTAGTTGCGATCGCCAAGAGTAGCGCGCCCACGTGCGGCGGCCTGCCGTGCGCGCTTGTCCAGTTCGCGGCTTACTTCCTGAGCCACCTCTGTGGCGGATTGTCCCGGTTGCTGAACTATGTTGATCGGGGCGTTGATCTGGGTGTTTGAAGATGCCCCTCTGGCAGCAACTGGCTTTGCAGTCTGCACGATGCGAGGGCCGTAGCTGTACCCGCCAGAGAGTGCCGGCGTGCCGAAGCTCCCATTCAGGTAACCCGGTGTTGATGGTGTCGGCGCAGGCATCTGGAAGCTCGGCAGCTTCTTGGCTTCTAAAATCCCAAGGGATTCGAGTAGCCATTCGATCCCTTTCAGGAAGGCCTTGAGCGGGGTCAGTGCCAGATTGAAGGCTTCGCCCAGGATACGGCCGACGAACTGGCCAGCGCTGCCGAATCCTTCCAGTGTCTCCTTGGAAAATTTGAGTGGTTCGAGCAGGTCACCAAACCAACCCGATAGCGCTTTAACTCCGGTACCGATGCCATCAATCAGTGGGGCGAACGGCTTGAACGCCTCAAAAACGGGAGCAAGCCCAGTCATGATGCCTTGCCATAGCCCGCTGAAAAATGCGCTGATGGGCTGCCAGAACTTGATGATGGCAATGCCCAGAGCGCCAAGGGCAGCCAATGGGGCAAGGAGTGCCCCTATCGCACCCAGCATGCCGCCAAAGGTGACCCCCAGCACCCCGAAGATGAGCTTCATGATGGCCAGTGGCCCAAGCAGGCCTGCGATGGTCAACGACAACCCGCCCAGTGCAATGGCGATGATGGATGTCACTGCCGCAATCCTGACCAGGGTGTTGGCCAGCTCTGGGTTTTCTTCCACCCAGTGGCGGATGCTGACAACGATCTCTTTGGTGTATTTGATGATGTCCATCAGGGAGCCGCGCAGCAACTCGCCAAGACCCGCCTTTACGTTCTTTATCCCGGCCTGCAGGATCAGCCATTGGGATGAGAGCGAGTCTTTGTCTATGTCGGACTCACGTTGCATTGACCCCCTAGACTTCTCGGCATTCACCAGTTTCAACTGGCGATAGAGTTCATCCAGGTTGTTGGAGAGCTTGGCCGCATCTTTGCCGTATTCCTTGCCGAATATCTGGGTGGTGACCCTGAGCTGGTCTTCGGCTTTGAGCTTTTTGATTTTCTCCAGCACCTTGATGATGGTGCCCATGGCATCGGTGGTCATAGCTTTCTCGACGTCAGCCGATTTCAGACCGATCGCCTTGATGCCTGTCTGGAAGCGCTTGCTCTGCATCGTTGCCACGCCCAGCTCTCGCACCATGGCGTTGGTGGCACTGGCGGCGATCTCCGGCGCAGCCCCCAGGCTGAGGAACGTCGAGCCGATAGCGGCAGCCTTCCGGTAATCGAGCTTGTCGGCAACGCCCCCCAGACGTTGCAGCACGTCGATGATGTCTGCCCCCTTGGATTGGGCGTTGTCGTCGAGGTAGTTGATGGCATCGCCGAGCTGTTCGATGTTGCTGATGGGGATCTTGTAGAGGTTGGCAATCTTGCCCATGTCTTCGGCCAGCTGACCGGCCGGCAGTTCAAAGGCGGTGGCCGCCTTGGCGGCAGTTCTGGCGAAGTTGAGCAGGTTGTCTTTGCCCTGCACCCCCATGCGGGCGGCCCCTTCGACCAGGGCTGCGATGTCGATTGCGCCATTGAGTTGGGGGATCTCTTCTGAAATGGCCTTTATCTCTTTGGCCATGTCGTAGTAAACGGAGGTCAGCTCGCCGGAATCGGTTCTGGCGCCATCGACCTGTTTGGCCACGCCCTTCATGGCATCTTCAAAGCCGGAATACTCTTTGATAGCGCTGTAAACAGGCATGCCGATGGCGGTACCGGCTGCGATAGCGGTGGCGCCGTGGCCCGCTATTTGGCCGCGCAGTTCTTGGGTCTGGCGGTAGTTGGCTTTGACCTGGTTGAGGCGTTTTTGCTGGTCAGCCAGTTGGCCCAGCTTGGCGCGCTGCTGGTCGAGCTGGCCGTTGGCGGCAGCCAGATCAGTTCTAAGTTGGCGCTGGTGCCCGCTGAGTTGCTTGGTGTTTATGCCAGCTTCCGTCAGGCCTTGTTTCATGCGCCCATAGCGTGAAACCATTTCACGCTCTTTTTGTTCAAGAGCGCCGGCCGCCTGCTTGGCTTTTTCCATGGCACGGGTCATGGCTTTGGTCGGTTGTTCGACTGATGCCATGCCAAGGGATAGTTGCACAACTTCACGTTGGGCTTTTACAAGCTCTGCCCTGGTGGCGCCAATCTGGCGGCCCAGGGTGCGATAACCATCAATCTGGCCGCTCTGGGTTTCCAGCTCTTTGATGCGCTTCTTGGTGGCGAGCAGGTCTTGAGCTGTCATGCGGCTCTGGCCGCTGGCTGCTTTGAGGGGGGCGGTGATCTTGTTAACCCCCTCTAGCAGGATTTGAAGTTTGAGTGGGTTCATTGTTCTTCTGCCCCGTTGATGCGGTTGTGAGTCTCAACGAGGCGTTGGTGCCAGCCCATCAGCTCGCTGATTTCCATGGCCGCCATCTCGGATGGCGGCCAGTGGGCGATGATGGCAATTTCTGCCATCAGGTCGTCTACGCAGCCAGGTAACCCATTTTCTTCGTCATCAAAAAACCGGTCACCTTGCTACCCAGCTGCAGCAGGTCAGCCGGGTCCAGGTTGCAAACCTCTGCTTCAGTCAGGCTTGGGGTGGTGATGCGGGGCAGCAGTTTGGTGAGGGCGTTGACGTCCATCTGTAGGACGTCGGCTAGGTTGAGGCCGCGCAGTTCACCAGATTGGGGCTTGCGCAACTGCAAGTCGGTGATGGTGGTGTCGCCGCGCTGAATCGGGGTGTCGAGAGTTACGGGCTTGTTTTCCATGGTGTTTGTTCCTGATGTTGATGTGGTGAGGGCGGCTGTTGGCCGCCCGTTGGGTTGTTGGGTGGGTTAGAGGCCGATGGCTTTGCGGTGTTCGGCCATGCGGTCGACGCCATCGGGGCCGATCTCGATCATGTTGAGCAGGTCGATTTCGTGGATGACGGCTCCGTTAATGGTCACCTTGTAGTAGGTGTTGACCATGCTGACCTTGGCCTGGCTGTTGTCGCCAACCTTGGCAGTGCCCCAGTCGATCTCTTTGAAGCGGCCTCGGGTGAACACTTCGATGGCCTCCACGCCGACGACGTCATCCCGCTGGATGGAGCCGGCAAAGCGAAGAGAGATCCCGTCGATCTTGCCGTTGCCCATCTTGCCAAGGATGTCTGCGCTGTAGCCGCCCATGGTGAAAGAGGTATCGAGGGCGCTGTCATCCAGCCCCATGTCGATGTTGACTGCGCCGCCCATGCCGCCGCCGCGATAAGCCTCTAACTTGCGGGAGAGCTTGGCAAAGGTGAAGTCTTCCGCTTCACCAATCCAGTTGGTGCCGTCGGTGAACACGTTCAGCTGTTTTACTTTTCTTGGCAGTGCCATGGTGGCTCCTTATGCTGCAGCCGCGACGCGGGCGCTGAAGTCGATGAGGTAGGAGTCGGTGATGCGCTGCTGGAAGCCGAGGTCTTCAAGCGGCGGTACCGGTGTGTAGTTGTAATCGATGCGCAGCTTGCCAGCCTTGAGGGTGTCTTTGTCGTTGAGCTCCTCGTTGTACCAGCAGTCAAAACCGAGCAGGTACCCGCCGGTCACCAGTTCGCGGCCCTTTGCCTTGATGCCCTCGATGATGTCTTTCACCAGGGTGGGGGTCATGGGCTTATCGACGGCCCACATGTGTGCGTCGGCGATGGTGTCGGCCAGCACCTGGGCGGTGCGGGTGTAGTTCTCGAAGCAGAACAGGGGATCGTCAGAGCAGGTACGGTTGCCCCAGTAGCGGAACCCGTTGGTCTGGATCAGGGCGGTGACCTCGTTGGCGTTGAGCAGGCCGACCTCGGTGTCAGGGTCTTGCAGATCCCAGAACAGGGATTTGGTCATGCCATCGACCCCGGTCACACCGACGTTCGACAGGGTCTTGTGCCAGCCGATCTCTTTGTCGATAAGGGCCCGCATAGCGGCGGCCTTGAGGCAGGCATCGAGCTTGACGCTGGCATTCGCTGCTACGTCCCACGCCGTCCAGTCACCATGGATCGGCATCAGCTCGCGGCTTGCGAAGTTTTCACGATAGGCCAGCGCAGCCTCGACGGTTTCGGCGATGGTCGGCACGTAGGCAAAGGCGCGCAGTTTCTTGGCCATGCCAGCAAGGGCGGTGGCCACCGGCAGGGTGCAGTTGTCCGGCACGCAGATAATGCGCGGTTTGACGGTGGTGACCGGGGCGGCCCGTTCCAACGCTTTGAGGCCGGTGTAGCTGCCATCGGGCTTGATGGTGCCGATGATGTTGCTGGTCAGTTCGGCTGCATCAGCGCCGTCAGCTACGCGCACGGCGATGACGATGGTGTTGACGGTGTCATAGATGGTTTGCAGCGACTTTTTGAGGTTGCCGTTGCTGCCTGCTTTGGCGATGGCTGCTGGCAGGTTGGCAATCAGTACGGGTTTGTCGAGAGGGAAGTAGGCAGCATCAGCATCGGCGCTGGTGCAGACCATGCCGATCACCGCCGTGGCGACGGTGCGGATGGTGCGGGTGCCCTCGTTGATTTCCACGACGCGCACGCCGTGGTGAAATTGGTCCAGTGCCATAGGTTCTCCTGTTGTCCGGACGGAGCTTGGTGCATGTGATGCGAGCAGGGTCAGGATGCAGGGGCAGGGGATGACAGGCGAGCGACTGCCATTGTGTAATGGCGTTACACAATGGCGAAGCGGTGACAAGGGATTGATGAGCGGCAGTAACGAAACACCCCGCACTGGGCGGGGTGTTGGTCAGGCTGTGGCCGGCGATATTGGCCAAGTAATCGGATGCGCTGACACATCAATTCTGGTTAGCATCACCCGGTAGCGTTTCCAGTCGAGCAAACTGGCTTCTTCCTCTGGTGTAGCCATGGCGAGATCGACGGCATCTTGTAGGGTGGCGATCATGCCGGATGCCACTGCCAGCTGAGCTGTTTTATGCTGCTGTGCCTGCGCTGTCATCGACTGCTGCTCGGCCGCTGCGTTTTTTACCCAGGTGCCGGTCTGGTCGTCCCAGATATCAAACGGTGACTGCGGTTCCTGCAGAGTCAGATTATCTGGGATGACGCCAATCTCTGTTATGACTGACGGCACTCTGCTTAACTTTTGGTATGCCGTGATACCTCGGTGATCTTCTCGATGGCACCACCCTTCGGCAATGCGAACAATCACTTTTCCATGCTCTTCAGCAGGAGGGGGATCTAGATACGCACCAGCTGGCAGACCTGTACCGGCAGATACCCATACATCACATAAGCCAGAATATTCACCTGCTATGTTGTTAATGCAGTGGGCTGAGGCCCAACCATCGTTGGCAGCCCAACCGTTATCATCCCAAGTAACTCGGGGGTCGTTCTGGTTCATTACGCAGCCCTTACTATGTAATTGAATGCAATATTTCTCGGTCTGGTTTCACTGCCCCCAGACGTTCCTGTTGCTAATGCACTCCCACCTAAGTCTGACCCGCTATAACCTGGTCCTCTTGACTCAGGCCCTGGTGGCGAGCTGTTAGAACCGACGGCAGAAAATGATCGGTGCAACCAAGAGTGATTATGTGATTGGATGTCTGCACTTTGTCCTGAAAGTAATGTTCTACCAGGGTCTATCCCTCGCCCATTATCCCAACCCCTTTGAAATTCACCGCGCATATCGAATGGGACTACACCTGCCGGCCAGAGAGTAGCTAGTTTTGGGTACGCAATTTTATCGAAGGCTTGTCCCTGAGCGAGCAAGAACCGAGAGTTTGGCGGGGTGGGGCTCACCCATGGGATTGGATATCCCACAGGGGCGACAATGTCTAACAACGCCTCCATCGCCGCCTTCATTTCCTTTGGGGCTACGGCAACCGAATCCAGCAACCCCGCCACGGCTTCACTTTGTGTTGCCAGCCTGAGTAGCCCTTTCTCCGTCTGGTTTCCTGCTGGATGGTCGCGGCTTTCCCGATGCGACTTCATCACATCATCGACAAATTTACGGGTGGCAAGCACCACGGACGGGTCAATCTTGAGCTCGACCGCGCTGGTGTCGCTGACGACCAGCACCAGACGGATGACCTGGGTGCGGCCTGCGCCACTGCTGAGCAACGGCTTGTAGGTATCCGGGCAGTTGGCGACGGCAATCAGGGTGCCGTCTTCGGAGAAGATACCAACCTCACGGATCCACCAGTCGCCGACGTCTTCCGGGATGATTTGCTCGGCCACCAGTTGTGCCTGGTTCAAGGGATCTTGAAACAGGGTGTTGAGCGGGGCGCGGCGTTTCTCCCTGACCAGTGCAGTTTGGGCTGCGTTGGGTGTGACCGGTTGGCCATTGCCATCACCGACGGCCATGTGGGTGATTTTCAACGGGATGCCCAGGGCGATGGCGTTGGCAATTTTGGCCTGCCCGGCATCGGTGGGGATGGCGAAATAGATGGCGCTCATTAACTGGCACCTCCTGTCTGTTGCGGTTGAATGGTCAAGGTGTCGAGGGTGTGAGTGATGCCGCCGTGCCAGTGCTGGCCACGGATCTCAATGGCCTCTGGGCTGTATGGGTAGATGGTCAGTTCATCGCCCAGGTAGCAGGCTGCGCCCAGATAGAGCGGGCCACGGGTTTCCATGCTGATGGCAAGGCCGGTCAGATGGCGGGTCATGGGTTTGGCATCGGCGATCAGCCGTTCCAGCTCCTGGTACATGGCCTCGGTGATGCCGGTATCGAGCACACCAATGTCGAGCTTGAAGGTACCCGGGGTAGCGGCCGGGGTTTCTTGCCACCATTCGAGCACCCGGATCAGATAGCCGAGGGGTTCGACCACCCGACGAATGGCGCCGATGGTGCCCTTGCGGCTGTGGACGAAGTAGCTGTTGGCGATCACCTGGCGCTTGGTGGCCTCTGGCCATTTGTCATCCCAGCGGTCGACGCTCCAGCTGGCGGCCAGATAGGGCAGCAGGTGGGCGGGACAAGTCCAGGGTGACCAGAGGGTGCGCAACGGGATCGGCAGTTGTTGGGCCTGCGCCCCTGTGGTGGCCAGATTGCGTTCTGCTCTGCTGGTGCTGGGCGGCAACAGGGGGCTCATGGTGCCCGCTCCACGGTGAAGCCGGTGCAGTAGGCGGCCTGGGTGGCGCTGGGGGTGATGTCTGCCCAGCTGATCAGGTTGACCTTGCGTACCCCCTGCACATGGAGGGCTGCATCAATAGCAGATCGGGGCACTTCGACCCCGATCCGGCGGCGGGGGTTGATGAAGGCGGCCAGACTGTCGCGGGCCGCTTGCAGGATCACGTCTGCTTCTGCGCCCTGGCTGTCGATGTGCAACTGGGCGTTGATGGTGTAGTTGATGATGCCGGCACTTTGCACGGTGAGCCGGTCGGCCACCGGCCTGACGTTTTCGCCGTTCAGGGCGGCGGTGACCTTGGCGATCAGGGTGGCATCGGCGGTACCGTTGCCCTCAGTGCTGAGAATAGTGACCAGTGCCTGGGCAGGGGATGGGCTGGAGCCTTTGGCATCCGCCACCTTGCCATCTGCCGAGAGGGCAAAATATTCATAGGCGCCCGTCGGGCCTGCCACGCTGAGGCCATCCCACGCCATCAGGGCGCGCAGGCTGAGGGCTTCGTCATCTTCCTTGATTTCTGGCACCGGCGGGGTGGCGGTCGGGTCACCTGGCTGAATGGTGAGGCGCTTCACATTCCAGTTGGCGGCCAGATTGTCGAGGTCTGCCCCTTTGGCCCAAGCCAGCATGTTGGCCACGGCGGCTTCGTTGATGCGCTGGCGCAGGATCAGCTCCCGATAGGCATTTTCTTGCAGCAGCTTGGTGATGGGCTCGGATTCGAGGTCGAGCGTGGCGGCGATGGCGGCTTGCTGCTCTGCCGGATAGAGGCTGACGCAATAGGCTTTGCGCTCGGCGAGGATGGTCTCGAAATCGAGGGTTTCGATCACGTCTGGTTGGGGCAGTTGGGAGAGGGTGATGGTGCTCACTGGGCGACTCCTGTGGGTATGGTGATGCTGGCAGATTCAGGAGCTCCGCCATCTTTGCGCTGCCAAGTCAGTTCAATGGTGAGTGAGCCATCCATGCCACCGCTCTGCACATCGACGTTGGTGATGGTGATGCGGGGTTCCCAGTTGATGAGGGCCTGCACAGTGGCGGCCATCAGGCGCAGGCGGGTGGCCGGCGTCTGTGGTTGGTCGATGAGGTAAAACAGCTCGCTGCCGTAGTCGCGGCGCATGACGCGAGAGCCCACTGGTGTGATGAGGATGTCACGCACCGACTGGATGATGTGGTGGGTCTCGCTGATGGTGCGACCGGTGGCAGCGTTCATGCCGAGCCAGTTCATACCGGCCCCCCTGATGTGCCGTTGCCTTGCTGCACGTTGCGGTGCTTATGGGTGGTCACTTCAATGCCGCCGATACTGGCCGTGGGGGCGGTAATTTTGCCGCTGGCGGTGATGGTGGAGCCTGCTTCGATCGTTGTGCCGACCTTGAGCGCCTGGGTGCATTCCACCAGGGGGGTGATCAGCTTGACGGTGACACTGGCCGCGATATTGGCGGACTTGATGCCGGTGGCGTTGAGAGCGCCGGTGGTCGGGTTGTATTCGATGATGGCGCCGTCACTGTATTCGGTGCGGTCGAGGTCGGGATTATCATCGTCAGCCAGTGGCTCGTCTGCGGCGGTGGCGTTGAGTGAGCCGAGGATGTACGCATTGCGCAGATCGCCACTGACTGACAACAAGATGACCTGTTCGCCGACACTCAGGCGGTGACGGGTACGGTTAGCCCCGGCCCTTTCTGTGGTGTAGGGCCGCCAGTTGGTGGTGATGTCGCCGGTTTTGACGCGACATTCCTTGGATCGCACGTCGGTCACGGTGCCGATGCGGATCAGGTTGTCGATCAGGCGCTGGAGTTCAGTTGGGGTCGGTTGCATGGGGCCATTGTTTTGGGCAATGGCGGGGAAGGCGAGGGGAGCCCAGTGTGTTATAGCGTTTCACAGTGGCCGATTGGGGGTGGGGGTAGCTATGTTTCTATGGCAAAATAGCGACAATTACATTAATTAATGAGAGATGCATAAATGGATAAAATTGAAAAGTCTCTTAGTGAATTAAAAGAAGATGACGAATTTAATTCTAAAAGAAAAATGCTGGTGATTGTCAGTACCTTATTGTTGGTAATGAGTGTTAGTGGAGCCAAATTAATTGAGGTGAATACTTTTATATTTAAAATAAACTTCTCCAATACATTTGGCTTCAGCCTTGTTTTTTTTGTGGGTGTGTTGACTCTTACGATCAGATATTACTCAGTTGCTTGCCCATATCATGTCAAGTTATATTATTTGTGGGCTAATGAAATGGTGCGGGACCCAAGGGTTCTGGGCTACAGCATTGATGGTGATCAGTATTTACCTCGTGGATTGCTAAGTGATAAAAAAGAATTCTCATATGCCTTGATGATTGAAGGAGCCGATCGTGAAAAAATGGTGCCAGAATACGTGGCAACAGGGGTGTTAAAACGCTCAATGAGACTGTATGAATATTATGATGAGGACATCACTTATAAATATATTGATTTATGGAGGTTTGATTCAGAATGGAAGGTGAGTCATTATTTCAGGTTGTTGAAGTTTGAATTTTTATTTCAGTGTAGCGCTTTATTTAGACGTCCAGAGTCACTGGATATTATGCTCCCTTATTTAGTGTCATTAACTTCGCTGTTATCCTTTATTTTCAAATCAGAAATTCAAGCATACCTTCAATAGGTTTTTTATAAAGGCCCTTACGGGCCTTTATTTTTTACCAACCTATCGCTTTGGGCTCTCGACGCAGGTGGGGGATCAGCTTGGGCCAGTCGCTGTCACCGTGGGTATTGGGTTGGATATGGCGGGTACGGTCGGCCAGGATCTTGCGGGCCTGATTCAGGGTGTAGGGGTACTCGTGGGTGATGGGGTAGTAGCGGCCAGCGGTGCGGTGTTCGGCGACCTCGAGCAGGGGGTAGATGCTGCGGGCGACCTCCATCATCCGGTCGGCGGCGCGCCAGCACCAGGCCAGGGTACAGAGTTCGTCATCGGTCAGGTTGATCGCCGGTTGCGGGCGTTGGGCCGCGAGCTGTTCTGCCATCCAGTTAAAGGCGTTGATATAGGCCTCTTTGGTCGCCGCGGCCTTGGCGCCGGTGAAGCCCATCACTACAAAGATAAAGCCGTCTTTGGTCATCTCCCATACCGGCGTTTGCTTCGATGCACTTTTAGGCATGATGACGGTTTGGAACGTCTCCGAAAAATTGCGGAGACGAAAATCTGAGCTGCATTCGAGGTTACGGATCTTCTTCAACACGTCGTCATGACGCTTGCCAAAGAGCTCTGCCACTTTCAGGGACGTGGTGACAAGTTGGCCTTGTTGCAGGCTGATAATCTCGGCAGGGGTAAGGCTGGTGATGTTGTCCATGATGTGATTCTCCGGTTCTGGTTAATCGCCACCATCGACGCCAATCTCTGGTGACGAACTGGACAAGGTTGGCGTACCGGCGAACCAAAGGAAACCGGCGCCCCGAAGGGCCCCTGCCCAGCCCGCCATAACTGAAATTGCGGGTACTGCTGGGTCGCACAAAAAAACACGCGGGCGCGTGTTGTGCGCTTTAGTTCAAGTCGGGACGCCAATCCCGGCAACGGATTTTGCCGTTGCCTGCGCAGTATCGCGCAACCAACCGCAACCAATCAACCACCAATCGACACAAACCCGCCCGACCGCACACAACACCAGCAGCAGGGTAGCGATTTCCGTCAGGGCAGGGGACGTCTGTTTTTTGAAGAAGTACACACAGAATGGCAAGTTAAGGATGGCACTCATGCCAACTGGCCTCTTGAGCGTTTCATGTTAGGTCATTTCTTCTTCTCATTTTCTTCAGGTGCAAAATGGATCTTTTGTACTTGGTCATGTCGTAGCAATATGGTGCCGTCTTTGTTCCAGAATGCGCAATGTGTTGTGTTACAGACTACACGCATGTATGGGGGATTCAGTAGCTGTGGGGATTCATAGATATTATGCGTTGTTGAAGATAGAAATTCTTGCTGATGTTGACTAGCCTCTTCATTCCCTTGCTGCATAGATAAATAGCCAATTAATATTGGGGCAAACATAATAAAAAAGCATAAAAATGATTGAATGATATAAATTAAGGCAGAGTCTACTTGAGAAACTATACCTTTAATTGTTGCTAGTTCTCCATTAGAGGGTTTTTTAGGTCTGGGTATTTTAGATACTGCTTTCGTTAGCCAGTTAACGGCACGCAGCCTTGGTTTATTGGCGAACAACGTCAAAACAAGTAAAATCAAATATGCAGTCAATAATATTTGTAGCCAAAGCCAATATTTCAGCCCTGGGACAAGTGCTAATACACCCCAGAATATAGCAGTGTCAACAGGTATCGGAAACTCGACAGAGTCAAGCTTATATATGTCCATAAAACCTACATATTTCATAAATCCAATTATATAGATTACAACGTATATTAGTGGTAAAAAGAAAACCACACCCTTAACAATTCCTTTTACATTGAATGGCTTTACAGGATGGAAACTAGGTGTTCTCTTATTTCTGAATGACTTTATTCTTTCTCGTAGCTCGGTTAGTTCTTCTGCAGTTTTCATTTTTTCAATATTCGCCATATTGTATGTGAATCACGAAATACCCAGTTTTTAACTATTCTCTTAGGGTTCTGAATGCATCCTAATGATTTTTATTCTTGAATGCTATCCCTTGATTGTTTGGGTATGGTCTTTGATTTCCTCGAGATTCATATTGCGATGTGGATCAACAACAGCCCCTCCAACTGCTCCACCTCCTGATTGGTGATGCCCAGCAGCTCCCGAGCTGGATAGCGGATCTCGCGGCCCTTGATGCGGTCTTTGAGGCCGTATTGGTGAATGGTGGCGAGCCGGTTGGCGGTGCCGACAAACTCGACCATAGCCTGATGTTCGGTGCTGGTTGCCTTGAGCCAGCGGGGGCTGACCAGATGCTGAAACATCTTGCGGCGGGTGGCGCCGCGTTTTTTCGCCAGCTTCTTGAGTGGTTTGCGCGGGGCCATGGGGTTGCCATCGGGCTGGAGGTTGGCGCGGATCCGCTGGGTCTGGCTGGCGCGCAAGGTGCGGGCCATTTCGCCAGCCAACTGGCGTCGTGCTGCTGGCTTCATGCTGGTCAGCAGGCCATCGGCCCAGCTGGTCAGGCGGCTCAGGTCGTCGGTGGCCATGGTTGATGTTCCCCGTTGATGAAGAGTTCCCAAGTGATGCCGTCGTAGGGGTCTTCCGGCGGTTCTGGCAGGTGCTCCCAGCCTATCCCCTGTTCGTTCTGCCAGACCCTGACCCGCTCGGTCAGCTTGACGGTGATGATGAGGTCCATCAGGTCGTTGGCGAGGTATTCGGCCTCGAAGGTGATGCCATCCTTGCGCCGTTCGTCGTTGGTCATCAGCTCGGGCTGGTGTTGGCGTAGCCAGGCCAGCAGCGGCACCATGATCTGATCCGGATGGCCGGCGAAATCTTCAATCCCGATAGAGAGCGGGTATTGCCACTCGAACGAGAGCGAGCGGGCACCGGTGCTTTCAACGTTACCCGGATTGATGAAGATGTGAAGTTTGTCCGGGTTGGTCTTGAGGTGCGGCACGCAGTTGGTCAGCACTTCACGGATCTGTTTTGGCTTTTCCATTCCCGCTCCCTTGTTGTTGCTGCCGTTGCTGGCAGGTGATGAGGCTGTCGACCTTGGCGGCGCAGCTGGCCCAGGCGGCCTCGGTCTGGGTCAACTGGTCGAGCAGGTCGCCGTTATTGGCCGGGCTGGCCGGTGGCAGTTGGCAGGGGGTCAGGCCCTGACAGGTGAGCCTGATAATCTGCGGCGCCGGTAATGGCGGGGCGCTGGAGCAGCCTGATAACAGGATCAGGCAGAGGGCTATCAGCCCAAGACCTAAGTTCAGCATTTTCACGTTTGAGCCTCTTGATGGTGTCGGCGCGGGTGGCAGCGGTCATCGACAGTTCACCGAGCTGGTTTTGCAGTTGGGCGGCGGCTTCTGCCTGGGCGGTCAGTTCACCGGTGAGGGTGGTGATGGTGGTGTCTTTGAGTTTTTCCCGCCGCTCTGCCTCTTTGGCCTTGTCGTTGGCGGCCTTGAGGTCACTTTGCAGGGTGTTGACCTTACCCTTGGCGGTCGCCGCCGAGGTGGCAGACCAGCCCCAGCCACCCAAGGCGATGGCCAAGGCCAGCAGCAACCAGGTGAGGGGAGATCGCAGGAGGTTAAGCAACATCTGCCACCGCCTTCACCGGGTAAACCTTGGCAAAGTGGTTGTATGCCTTGGCCAGCTTGGTGTCGTAGTCGTTGTCTTTGTAGGCGGGGCCGTTGTAGCGGCGGGCAAAGTCGGCCCACTTGCGGCCCTGCAGGGCCTTGTGCATGGCAGCGTCTTGCTGGATGAAGCGGCACAGGGCGGTGAGGTGTTCGACCTCGCTGCGCTGCATGGCTGCCAGCCAGTCGCTGGCCGAGGTAAAGCCCAGCGCCTGCCAGTGGTAGCCCATGATCTGGAACATGCCCCAGCTGGCCGATTCGATGGCGGCATCCTTATGCAGGCTGATGGCCAGTTGCAGCCGTTCCCACTCGGCCGCGCCGCCTGCATAGCCGCCGCGCTTGGGGTTGGCCAGATTGGGGTAACTGGCGGCCAGCTGGTTGGCGGTGGCTTTGCCCAGGTGCTTGGTGAGCTGCTTGTAGAACACATGCCGCTCGAACAGCACCACGGGGCGCATGGCGTTGGTAAAGCCTTCACCGATACTTTCGACCTGGGCAACGGTGGCCATGGTGGCGAGCGGCAGGCCCAGCAGATCGGCCCCGCTCTGCATGTGGTGGATGGTCAGCTGGTTGCCGCGCTCGCCGCCGAGCAAGGCGGCCATGGTGCGCGGGCCCGCCTGACCGATGGCGGCGATCATGTAATCCCGCTGGAAGGCGAGCAGGGCCTGCTCGGTCGCATCGCCAAACCAGCCATCAGGATCCACCGGATAACCGGCCTTGGTGAGACGGCGCTGCAGATCGGCCACGGCGGTGCCTGTATCCCCTTTTTTGAGGCTCATGGCTGAAATCTCCCGTTCAGGTGGCGGGCGGTGGTTGGCTGCTGGCGGCGGCGCGGCATCAGGCGCATGACTGACCCCCTTGACCCGAGCAGGGCGGTCAGTACCACGGCGGCCAGCAGGACGGCGGCGGGATCTGGTGATGGCAAGACACCCAGCATGGCGCGCAGTGGCACGGAGCCAGCGGCCACTGTGATGACCCATGCCAGCAAGGCAGGCAGGGGGCGGTAGTCGCCCCCGTTGCGGTTGAAGGTAGCCAAGCGCAGGGCGATGGCTGCGCAGATCATGGCGTAGAGGATGGTCAACATGTCAGCCCCCTTTGCAGGCTTGGCGCTTACGCCGAGCCCATTTGATGAACAGGATTACCACTCGCGTCAGTTCAATAACGAATGCGCAAGCTAATGCACAAACGACCGACGTTCCGAAGGCGTTCAGCGGGTTAAATGGTGTGCCTCTCAAAAACTCAACCAACATCAACAACAAGCAGACCGCAGCCCATTGCCATGCTGATTTCTCAACAACTTTCAGTAGCCCCACAATCCACAAGACCTTGGAGAAGGCTTTACTTTCCTGTTGGTGCATATCAGCCACCTTTGCGAAGTCTGAGCAGGTCTTCCGGCGTTTTGCGGAGGATCCACTGCAACAGGTGGACGGCCAGCGCCGAGGCCAGCATTGCACCGACGGCCCTGGGTACTTCGACACTGAGCGGCAGCACGCTGGCCAGCATGGCGGCAACCAGCGGAGCCGCCAGCGCGCCCGCCACGAAGGCGGCAACGAACAGGCCCGCCTTGCGCAGGTTGCCGAGCTCGGCGGTGGTGGCGATGAACACCAGCGCCCCGGCGAATGCACCGAGCAGGACGCCGGGGTCAACGCCCGGAAAGAGGGACAGCAGTGCCAGACCGGTGAGGGTGCTGGTTGCTGCACTGGATGAAATCGGTTCTGGCATCGTGCTCTCCTGTTGTTATCGTTTGCCGCCGTAGTGGCGAGCGGTTTGGAATTCGGTGATGGTCTGGCACTCGGCACAGCGTTCGCAGCCCCGGATCGCTTCACGGCGCGCCTGCGGGATGGGGTTTTCGCAATCGATGCAGTAGTGGGGGCCGGTGCCGCTGATGCGGGCGGCGTGGATGCGAGCAGCGATTTGCTGATCGCTGATGTCGGCCAGTCGTTCGAGTTCGTCGTCGAGGCGGCTCATGGTCAGTCCCATAGCTGGATCAGCGGCTGCTCGGCCTGGGTGGGGGCCGCTGGCATGTTGATGAGGGTTCCGGTCGGGATGATGGGGCCGAGCGTGGCCAAACCGGGGTTGAGGTTGAGCACTTGCTCGGTGATGCCTGCGGTGTAGCCGTAATGCCGGAACAGGATGAGATCGAGGGTGTCGCCCTGTTGGCTGCGCAGTTGCATCAGATCAGCTCCACTGTGTTGTGGGTGGTGCCGAGGATGTCGCGAATGGCAAAGCGGGCATCGCGGTAGAGGTCGTCAGAGCTCACGATTTTGGCATCGGCCCCTTTGACGCCGTCACCGGTGGCGCTGTAGTCGGTGTAGCGCTCGAGCAGGTTGGCGCGGGTCATGGCATAGACGGCGCGCCGGTAGCTGTGCAGGTGCACCGATTCGTTGTTGATGACGTCGCTCGGAACGGCGGCCAGGGTGGTGTGGCCCTCTGCCTGACGGGCGATGCGCCAATCCGCCAGATCCCGGTTGACGCTGGTGATGGCGTCGACCACGGCATGGGTGAGGCGGGCGGTGGTGACGGTGCCATCAAGCCGGACGGTTTCGCGCAGGTCAGGCAGCGAGATCGCGGGCCAGAAGGGGCTGTTGGCTATCTCCCCTTCATCTGGCGCGGTCGGTGCTGTGGCAATGAATCCGGTGCTCATGGTGCTCCTGTGTTTGTTTATCCGCAGGTTGGGCGGTGGTCGGGCCGTCTGGTATGCCGCTGGCATTCGTCAGGCCCGAGCCGCCCAGGGTGCGGGGTTCGCTCGGTTAGCTGCCGCCGCCTTGGGCGTCGGGCTGCTGTTCTTTTTTCAGTTCGCGCTCGAGGACTTCGAGCTCTTTCTTGATGCCGACCTTGTCGTGCAGTTCGATGGCGCGGCGGTAGTGCTCTGCGGCTTGCGGCTTGAGCCCGTCGGCCAGTGCGGCGCGGCCCACGGCCTTGTGCAGCTTGGCGCGCACCTGGTCGAAGATGTCGCAGGGTTCAAGCAGGCCGAGGTAGGCATAGAGCAGCCCGCAGCTGGGGCCGTTGCCTGCCTCTTGCTGCTTGATGGCGGTGTCTGCCACCTCTTCGGCGATCATGGTGGCGGCGGTACGCTCGTAGCGGTCCGGGGTACTCAGGCCGTGGCGGATCACGTAGTCGGCCATGGGGAATGCCCCTTCGAGATCACCGGTGTCGAGGTGCCAGAGCATGACGGTCACCAGGACGTCATCTTGCCCGCCCCGGTCGGCGGCCAGCAGGCCATCAATCCAGGGTTTGTAGACGGCCAGCATGGGGCGCTTGGCCTCGATCTTGCGCTCGATGCTCTGGATGCCCTTGAGGGTGCGGCGGTGCTCGGCCAGCTGCATCAACTGCAGCTCGTAGGCGTTGGCGCGTTGTTGGTCGAACTGAGGATTGGCCGCCCCTTGCAGGGCGGCCAGCTTGCGTTCGCGGTTGCGACGGGCAGGTGATGTCATGTCGCCCCCTTAACCGCCAGTGGCCGGTTTCGGCCCCATGACAATGTTTTCGATCAGGGCGACGCAGTCGTAATCCTCTACCACGTAGGCATCGTTGGAGCTTTCGTAGTTCACGACGCGGTCACGATGGGGTTCTTCCGCGATATGGCGGCGGCGGGCACCTTCCTGCGGGTAGATGGAGAGGTTTTTCAGCTTGGTGATGAGAATGGCGCTGTCGGGGAAGAACGGGACGCGTACTGCAGGCAGGTTGCCAATCTGCTTCTGGCTCACCAGCACCTGACCGGCCAGCTTTTCCTGGTTGTTGTCGGCGTTGTTGATGATGGGGAAGTATTTGTCGGCCAGCAGCTTGCGGCCGCAGATGACCACCAGATCGGTGTCGTCCTGATACCAAGGGGCGATAGCCTCGTTAACGGCATCGAATACCAGCGCATCGAGGTTGTGGTAGTCGCCTTCCTTGGTGTCTGAGTCGTTCTTCGGCTGATAGACATAGATCTTGCCGGAGCCTGGTTCGCCTTCATCCATCACTTTTGCCGGGGCTTCTTCACGGATGTGATACAGCCAGCCCTTGTTCACGTCTTGCAGCAGCGGGTTGGTCTGACGGTTGGTGTTCTTCTCCACGGCGACGCCATTCCAGCCAATCATGATACGGTCGAGCCCCTGCCGCTTGAGGATGGCATCGCGGATGCGGGTCTGGAAGTCGGGGAACTTGGCCCAGATATCCAGCTTGTTGTAAGGGAGGCTGGTGTCGTAGTTGGTCTTGGCACACTCGTATTCATTGGAATAGAGCGTGCTGGGGTCGCTTGGTTCACGAACGTTGGTGCTGGTATCGGTGCGGCCTGCAATGGTGCCGGCGATGTCGATGCCTACTTTCTCCCCCTTAATCTCTTTGACAGGGATGATCTGGATCATTTTCAGGAATTCGACCGATTCCTGCATCTTGGTTTCCAGGGTCTGCTGGACGCTCGGCTCCACATTGAACTGCACCATGGCGCTGGTGATGGCGTTGAGTTTGGCCACCTGGCCGGTGAACTCGTTGAACTTCACGCGGGTTTCGTTGCGCATTGAGGATGCTCCTTAGCAGTCGGTGGATATGGTGGTGGTGCCATCGCCACCGGTGGCGGGCTGGCGCTTGTGGCTTAAATCTTCCTGGCCTTCCAGCTTGGCGGTGAGGTCAGCCAGTGCTTTGGCGGTGGCTTCCTGCTGGTTGGTCAGTTCGGAGATGGTGGAGGCCTGTGCGGTGAACTTCTTCTGCAGGTCTGCGTCGAGGGTGGTCACTTCTTTGGCCACGGTTTCGACGGCCTGATGTACATCACCGAAATCCGCGGTGGATTGCTTTTTGTGGCTGCTGAACATGGCTGTGATGCGCTCGGCCAGGCTGGGGCCTCTGTCGCTTTCGTCTTCGAATTCGATGACGGTTTCCAGCGCTTCGGTGAACAGGCATTCCTTGTACTGCTTGCGTTCGGCCAGTGGGTTGGTCGAGGCCTTGCTGCAGAACTGCAGCATTTCGGTACCGAGGCTGGCCGGGCTGTCGGTGACTGCCAGCCCCATCAGGTAGGCGCCTTTCTCGTTCAGGTTGGGGTGGATTTCGACAGAGGTGAACACCTTCTGACGAGCCTTGTTCAGCTCGACCAGTTCAGGGGTCGGGTCGATTTGCACGAACAGGGCCAGGCGCTTTTCACCTTCCATGTCGACCTCTTCGGTCTTGGCTGCGGTGATGTCGCCGTACATCTTGAACTGGCCTTTGGGGTCGAAGCCCCGGATGTGTTCCATATTGACCCGGGCGCCATAGGTGGACTGGTTGTAGCGCTTGGCCATCTGTTCAATCCATTCGCGGGTGATGGTGCGGCCATCGGTCGTGCCCCCTTCGACGGCAACACGGAAAAATTTGGACTTAGCCATGAGCTGGGATCCCTTTGGTGATTGGGTGGTGATGTCGCGGTTATGGTCTGGGGGACGGGCGGGATCGTGCAATCGGCGGCCAGTGTATCCACGGTGGATACACTGGCGCGGGCGTCAGGGTGCTTGTCTTGGTCGGTAGACTGGCGCCATGACTACAGCACCCTTACTTTTCCCCCATATCGAACCCAGACGGCAGGCCATGCACCTGTTCTTTCAGGGCTATCCGCTCCGCGCCATTGCTGAATTGCTGCAGACGCCGGAGGGGACAGTCTCGACCTGGAAGAAGCGCGACGGCTGGAATGACATCAAACCCATTGACCGGGTCGACTTCGCTATTGAGGCGCGGATGTGCCAGTTGATCGCCAAGGAGGTGAAGAGCGGCGGCGACTTCAAGGAGATTGACCTGCTGGGCCGCCAGTTGGAGCGGATCGCCCGGGTCAACAAGTACAGCAATGGTGGCAATGAAACCGACCTCAACCCCAAGGTAGCGAACCGCAACAAGGGACCGAAGAAGGCACCGGTTCGTAACAGTTTCGATGAAGCCCAGCAGGAGAAGCTGGTTGAGCTATTTCACAGCAAGATGTTTGGCTATCAGAAGGTTTGGTATCAGGCTGGTCAGCAGTTCATTGAGCGAAATTTACTCAAGAGTCGGCAGATCGGGGCCACTTTCTATTTTGCCCGTGAGGCGCTGATCGACGCGCTCACCACTGGGCGCAATCAGGTTTTCTTGTCGGCCAGTAAGGCCCAGGCCCATCAGTTCAAGCAATACATTCTGGCGTTCGCGCTGGAGGTCGGGGTTGAGCTCAAGGGAGATCCCATTACGCTCGGCAATGGCGCCATCCTCTACTTCCTCGGCACCAACTCCCGTACCGCCCAGAGCTATCACGGCAACCTCTACATTGATGAGTATTTCTGGATACCCAAGTTTCAGGAGCTCTACAAAGTTTCCAGCGGCATGGCGATGCAGAAGTTTTGGCGACTGACCTATTTCTCGACCCCGTCAAGCCTGTCACATGATGCCTATCCGTTCTGGTCAGGGGCGATGTTTAACAAGGGACGGCCGAAGAACGAACACATTAAGTTCGACGTAGACCATACCGCGTTACATGGCGGCCGCCTCTGCGGCGATGGCCAGTGGCGGCAGATCGTCACCATTGAGGATGCGGTGCGGGGCGGCTGCGACCTCTTTGACCTGGAACGGCTGCGGCGGCGTTATTCCCCCGATAACTATAACCAGCTGCTGATGTGCCAGTTTGCCGATGACACTGACAGCGTGTTCCCGCTCGCTACCCTGCAGCGCTGTATGGTCGACAGCTGGGAGCAGTGGGATGACTACAAACCCTTTGCGCTGCGCCCGCTCGGCAGCCGGGCAGTGTGGATCGGTTATGACCCGGCTAAAGGCGCTGTCGGCAGTGACAGCGCTGGCTGCGTCGTGCTGGCTCCGCCACTGGTTCCCGGCGGCAAGTTCCGGATGTTGGAGCGCCACCGCTGGCAGGGGATGGACTTCGATGCCCAGGCCAAATCCATCCGGGCTATCTGCGATCGCTACAACGTGGCCTACATCGGCATCGACACCACCGGGATCGGGGAGGGGGTTTATCAGTTGGTGAAGCAGTTTTACCCAGCGGTGACCTCTATCCAGTACAACCCCAGCGTGAAGATGCAGATGGTGATGAAGGCGCAGGACGTGATGAACAAGGGGCGACTGGAGTTCGACAGTGGTTGGACTGACTTGGCACAGGCGTTTATGAGCATCCGCCGGGGCATGACCGCCGGCAAGATGCCGACGTTTGAGGCTAGTCGATCTGATGAGACAAGCCACGCAGACATTGCCTGGGCAACGATGCATGCCCTATTACATGAGCCGCTGGCAGGCGCCAACGGTACCAATACCAGCATGATGGAGATTTTCGCATGAGAAAGCGTCGCAACCCGCGCACGACCCAGCCGGTGACGGCGACCCGACAACCTGCTGGTGAGGCCATCGAGGCGTTCAGCTTTGGCGAGCCGGTGCCCGTTTTATCGCAGCGTGAGGTTTTTGACTACCTGGAAGCGATGCACAACGGCCGCTGGTATGAGCCGCCGCTGTCCCTCAATGGGCTGTCGAGGGTCTATCGGGCCGGTGTGCATCATGCCTCTGCCATTCAGGTTAAGCGCAACATCTTGCGCTCCTGCTTCATCCCTCATCCGAGACTGAGTCTGGCGGGCTTCACCGGGCTGGCGCTGGACTATCTGATTTTTGGCAACGGGTATCTGCAGGCGGTGCAGAACCGGATCGGCGGGGTGCTGCGCTATGACCATCTGCGCGCTAAGTACACCCGGCGTGGGCTGGATATGGCCACCTATTGGTGGATTGCCCAGCCTGGGCAGGAGCAGGAGCTGCCCGCCGGTCGGGTGGGCCATGTGATGGAGAGCGACATCAACCAGGAGATTTACGGAATCCCCGACTATGTGGGCGGTTTGAATTCGACGTTGCTGAACGAGTCGGCCACCCTGTTTCGCCGCCGCTACTATGAGAACGGCAGCCATGCCGGCTTCATCATGCACATCACCGACGCGGTGCAGAACGAGGGGGACATCGCCAAGCTCAAGGAGGCGCTGCGCCAGAGCAAGGGCCCCGGCAACTTTCGTAACCTGCTGCTCTACACGCCGGGCGGTAGCAAGGATGGAGTGAAGCTTATCCCGGTGGCAGAGGTGGCGGCCAAGGATGACTTCTTGAGCATCAAGAA
>Ga0115550_1000214_pt1 | contig 52625 bp, 20 predicted proteins | sample COGITO_mtgs_1005_FD_87177 | JGI IMG/M metagenome (GOLD analysis project Ga0115550, IMG submission 87177) | Pelagic marine microbial communities from North Sea - COGITO_mtgs_100511 | ecosystem: Environmental > Aquatic > Marine > Epipelagic | place: Germany:Helgoland, sampling site Kabeltonne...
ATGCCGGGGTGTTTTATTTTCAACCTTTTGGTTTCCCTAACACTATCACTATCATTGTTAGGGAATAACATAGTGGTATACTATATTTCTATGTATATTATAGTCAAAATACAAGCTACGCGCAGCAGTCGCGCCGGCACGCACATCGGGATGTGCGTGCCAGCGCGCGACCGTTTTCCGGCCTTGTCTTTTTTTTCGACTATGGCTGGTGTTGATATATACGATGGTTCTCTTTCTGTGCGTTAAGGTGTTGATAGTGGCTGGGGTGTCCTATGTCTGCGTCTGCGCCTACTCCTCCTCCTCCACGCCGTCGCCGAACGCGTTCAGGGTGGTGGTCACGAACTCCCAGCACTTTTCGGAGGTGATGACGTGCGGTGACGGCGGCATTTCTCCGGCCGCGAGTGCGACGACGCTCGGGACGGCTCCAGTGTTTGACCACTCGACCCCGTAGACGGCGACGACGGCCTGGAGCACGCTTGCTCTCAGCCGGACGTCGTCTCGCCGCTTGCTGGGTCCGACGACGCCTTTTGAGACGGCGGCGGGTGGTGGCAGCGACGACGGCGCGGGGACGCCCGCAAGCCACAGGGTGGCGGCGGCGGCCGGGTCGGCTCCAACAAAGTCGGAGACGGACGGGTAGTCTCCTTGTGCGAGTCGGAGAAGGAACCGGAGGAGGGCCACCCGGTTCCCGGAGACGGAGAAGAACGGTTCCGCGGCGGAGATCAGCACCTCCCTCCTCACGACGGCCTCTGTGTGTGTGCTTGGCTCGGTTACACGGCTTGGGTGGTTGACCAGCACGTCCTGTCCCCACTCGACGTCTGTCAAGAGTCTCGGCGTGAAGTAGGGTGCGTTTGTTCCGAGTGCCGCGTTGACGGCGGTTGTGACTTCAAGTGCTTCGTGGTGTGTCAGCCCGGGCCCCGCTGGTTCCACTCGGTTCAGAACCCCGTGGACCGTCGCGGCGGCGGCAGCGAGCTTGGTCTTCAGGTCGCCGTCGCCCGTGCCAGCGAGGAAGTGGCGGGTGAACAGCGACGACGAAGAAGACGCGTCACGACTCAACACGGGGTTAACGCAGGCACACGCGTCGGGGAACCGGCAGCTGGTTTTTCCTCGGTCCGTCGCAGACCCGGCATCATCAGCGGCGACGGCAGCGGCCGCAGCGGCGAGGCTGCCGACGACCGACACGGCGCTCAGTGTGTCGTCCACGTCCATTGCTGTCACCGTCGTTGTGTGCCACCCATCACGTCTTCGTAAACACAATATACATTACGTCCCCCTCCTCTTTTCGTCTTCTTCCCGGTCGTTCTTCGCCCTTGCCTCGGCGAGCGCCGCGCGCTTTTCGGGTCCGAGATACGCCCACTGGACCGCGACGCCGCCGTCGGTACGTCTTCTGCTTCTCTTGTGAGTCGGCGGTTTTCTGTTCGCCCTCCTCTCGGCCCTTTCGACTTCGTCTTTGACTCTGTGTTGTAGCTCCAAGCCCTGCCACTGCTTCCGGTACTCATCGGCGTCGTCGCCGTCGGGGGCGTGGAGGGCCGTCCCGGTCAACTCTTCAACCGCACGTGTCATGTCGGCGAGCGAGAAGCTCGGAGAGGAGGCTGCCCAGAGGTCTTTCACGGCTTGCGGCGCGCCGTGTCGGTAGACGACGGCGGCAGTGGGCTTCGTCACGTCGGCGGCGGTGTCGAGCGGGAGCTGCGATGGGGTGTGTGCGACGCCGGCTCCCACCGTGTCCGCGTCGGCGACCATCAGGGGGACGTGGACGGTGGAGCCGACGGGGATACACGTGAAGTGTTCCCCCGGACGGAAGGAGGCAGGGGCGTCGACCAATGGACGCGCGGTCTGGGTGTTGATGGGCGTCGCCAGGAACGGTTTCCCTGGGAAGAGGGTGGTGGTAAAGAGGGGACGGAGCATGGGGCTGTCGACCCGGACGCGGGTTGTCGACGGCTTGTCTGGGTCAGGGGTCCACGCAACGCCACCCTCGATCTTCCGGGTACCCTGAACAGCACACGACACTCTAAAGCGCGGGGAGGGCCCGTCGTCGCCTGCCGGTGCCGGTGCCGGTGCCGGTGCCGGTGCCGGTGTCGGTTTGGCCACCACCACTTCCCAATCATCGTCGTCACTGTCGTCGTCGTCGTCGTGGTCGGCGAGGAGGGACGCCTCGATCCGCTTTGCGGTTGGCACACCTCCAGCTTCCACGAACACAACAATGCCGTGCTTCGTCTCCAGCCGGGACAGCGTGGCATTCGACGGCATCCGGTCCAGAGGGACACAGCCTCCACCCTTCACCAATTTTGCCACTTTTGCAGCTTGGATGGAAACAGCATTCATGGCCCACAGAAGAAGAAGTTGGAGGGAGAGTGAGATGTGGCAGTGTGTGCCAGGTTGTGTGGGGGGAGACAGGGTGAGCACTGGTATACAAATATCGATGTCACAATTTTTTTGGCACTCACACCATTTTGGGATGTGCGTGCCAACGATTGGAAATGTGTGTGTCGGGGGTCCCCCTCACTCGATGTCTTCGACGAGGATGGCAGACACCACGGCACTCAGTTTCTCGGCCAGCCCCTCGATGGGCACACACGACAGGTCGATCTGTGCGTCGATTGTGATACTGTCGGGGACGAGTGGCAGGTCGGGCCTGGTCGTGTCGACCAGGAGGATGCGGATTGTCCGGTCGTTGTCGTACAGGCAGACGATGTCACCGTGCCTCGTCACGAACTCCGATGTAGATGGCGTAGACGAAGACGGTGTAGACGAAGACGGCATAGAAACAGGCAGCCCCCAGGACGCATTTCTGGGAGAGGGGGCAGGGGGCCCTCTTCTTGAATCGGCCGTACTTCTTCGCCGAGAGGGCAACCTTCCTCGGACGCCTCCTCCCGCTGGACCCAACAACGACGGCGACCTGAACCGTGGATATCGCCTGAGAGGGGGTCGACGGCGAGAGGAGGGGGGCGGACGGGGTGTCATTGTCGTCGTCGCCCTTTGTCTCTGACGGGGCGTGAGGACGGTCAGTCTCGCCCCGTCGTCCCGAATACGCTGCAGAGACGGGGAGCCGTCGTCGTCCTCTTTCTTCTCTTCTTCTTCCTCGTCGCCCCCCCGGCTCCGGCGCCGCCCGCCTGGTACCATTTCCGGGAGGCGAGGCAAGCGGGTTGGTGGTTCTTCCCCTGAACTCATCCATTCGAGTGGACGCGCCAGCATACACCTATACACATCCACTGTCTCTATTATACACCCAGAACTGGGTTGTTTGGCCCGTCACAGCCCGAACTTGGGTCGGGACGCGGACGCCGATGACTTGGACGCGTCTCCCCCCCGGCCCGGCGACGACCCTCCTCGAAGCATGTCCATCACGGTGAAGTTCTGGTTCCCACTGGTTGTTTTTGCGACTCTTGTCCGGGACCGAATGTTGTCGTATGGCGTTGGTGTGAGGACGGCCCGCCGTGGCATCTTGTCGCCGACGTGCTGTTGTTTCTCTTGGCCACAGGGAGGTGTGTGTGTGTGTGTGTGTGTGTGTGTGTGTGTGTGTGTGTGTGTGTGTGTGTGTGGGTGTCTGCTGTTGTACGATGTGTGTGCGCGTCAAGGAGTCATATATTGTGCGTTGGAGAGTTTCAGGGGGAGGACGTGACCACCGGAACGGCGGCCGGGCGGGCGCAGAACGACGCGACAGTGGACGCCGACCGACGAAAGGAGACAACGCCGCCGTCGACGGTGGACACAACGGAGTTGTAGGTGAAGGCGCGGCCGCTGACTCGGAACCCTCCCGGGATGACAAAGTCTGGGAAGACGTCGACGACGGGCCGTCCGTCGTCACCGACATCGGTGATGGCGACGCTGAAGACGGCGACGTCGTTGGACTGCTGGAGGCGGACGAAGAGGACGTTCGACTCGGTTACTGGGTCTTCGAGGAACGCGATGTCGTCGGCGCCGGGGATGATGACGTTCGAGACGGCGCTGTTGCCTGTCGGCGTGCAGGTGTAGATGGACAGGGTGTCGCCGTTGAGAGCGGCGACCTGGAAGTTCGTGTTCCCACCCGGTCCTCCGAACAGTCGCCCGGCGATCCCACGGGCCTCGCCGAGTCCCCGGAAGACGGAGGCGATACGCGGGTCTGGGGACTGCATAATCTTGTCCGCCCGGATCGGTGCCAGCTGGTTGAACGGCGACCCGAACGTCGTCTGGACGGAGTACATGGAGCCGTGGCCGGAGACGGGTGCAGTCGTTTCGGACCCTGCGAGTCGACGACGGGCGCCGGCAACGGCGGAAGCAGCACCGGCACCAGCACCAGCACCAGGGGAGAGTCCGTCCATCGCAGCAGCGGCAAGATCACTGTCGACTATTGAACGAGAGCGCTCTCGGCGCCGACCGGTTGTTGGGGGGGCGACCAGTGTCGACATCTTGTCGCCGTCGTCGTCGTCGTCGTCGTCGTCGATACTGAGTCCGACGTGGTCATCGGCGCCAGCGAGGTCGCCCGGCACGGGCGGCGGTGTCCCACTATCGACGGCAAGGAACCTGTTTGATGTTCCTGTCTGTGCGACGATAGGGAGCCGTTCGGCGACTCCAGAGACGGTCACGACGGCACTGAACCACTCGGCGCTGTCCCTGGCCTGTGCCAACAGGATGCTTCCGGCCCAGGACATGTTCGCCATGCACACGAACTGGTCAATGTCGTTCCCGGTGACGGGCATGTTCCACTTGTCGTGCTCCTCGACTTCCTTTTCGGTGGTGGCCTGTCGCCGCGCGGCGACCGCCGCTTCATACTCTGCGCTCATCACCAGCGTGACGACGTGCCGGGAAGCGGGAAAGACGACGATTGGCGGCCCGCCTTGGATCGCCAGTGCGATGCGCGGGGCGGCCAGTGTCCCGGCAGCCATTCCTTCGTGTGCACGGAGCACCACACTGGGGCGGTGGGTCCCCGGCTGCATGGCCGCGCGTGCACACACAGCGACAGAGTCGACGGGCGACGTGACACCCAGAAGTCCAAACACGTTTCCAATGTCTGCGTCGGCGTCTGCGTCTGCGTCGTCGTCGTCGTGACCAGTCTTGGGCATCCCGACTGCATGGATCTGTCTCCACAGTTCGCAGTACCGACCCCCGCGGGCCCACGCCGGCGCAAAGTCTTCGGGTGTGGGCGGTTGCGGGGCACCGGATCCTGGTTCGGTGTGGAATGCGGTGCGCATCTTCTTCTGCTGGGCTTCAATCTCTGCCCGCTTGCGGATCATGGCTGACGCGTCGGCCATGTGCATCGTCTTCCCGCTGCGCCGGGCCTCTTCAAGCGTGCGGTGCCCTCCGGTGTAAAGCCGGGTGGTGATTTCCTCGACGGCCCGCGCGGCGGCGGTGGGCGACCAGAACCACAGGACGGGCACGGCCCCTACCTCGACCCAGATGGGTTTCTTCGGCGGCGACCCGTGCGGCAGCGGGACAACGTGGAGCACCATGATGACGCCGGCGTCGTTGGGCGCCGTGAGGGGCTTCGGGTCAGAGGTGGTGACTGCGGCTTCTACGTTGACGAAGTAGACACTGCCCTCCGCGGCGGAGACGACGAGGACGTCGTCCAGAATTCTGGACGACAGGCCATGGACGTTGTGTGTGAGTGGCACGACAAAGTTGAGCAGTTTCCAGAGGGAGTTGACGGCGGCGAACATCTGCCCCCCTGCGCCAACGGGGTCGGTGGCCTGTGTCTCTTTCACGGCGTGCTTGACGGCAGAGACGGGCGCGGCCCGGAACCACATCCCGTTGGTCATGACGAGCAGCCCACCCCGGGTGACGCCAACGACGGACCACAGCCGCGTTCGGCTCGACTCTGCCATCCAGGCCTCGATGGCCAGGCGCTGGTCGTGGATGGACATGTCGGGCCGGATTCCGCTGTCAATGCGGTAGGGGTACATGCACGTCGGGTCGTCAGAGCTGGGCGACGCGAGGACGCCACCTGTCTCCTTCTTCCGTTCAGCGATCACGTCGTCGAGGCTTCGTCCAACGCCGTACGCGCCGAGCCCGGCAGGCGGCAGGATAACCAGGTCCTCGACCGAGATGACGCCACTCCTCCGTTCCTCGGCGATGTGGCGCAGGGGCGTGCCGGCATTTGTGCCTGCACCTGCGCCTGCGCCTGCCTCCTTTGCCAGCCTGGCGTCGTCGTCGGCCTTCCGGGCGCCCAGGTGTCCCAGTTTCATGAGGTCTTCCTTCTCGTCTTCCTTCACGCCTCCCCCCGAGAACATGGCGGCGAGTCCTTCGACGAGGTCGTCCACCTGCTCCTCGATGTGGACTTCGTTTCCGGTCGCGGGTCCAAGTGTCTCCTCCGACACGGCTTTTCCTCGGCGAATCAGGTCACTGATTCTCTCCGGGTCGACGGGGGTGTCCGGCGCACCGCTCCCCGACGCGACGTGGAACGCGGTGGGCTTCAAGGGGTGGGACGGGCGCAGCGCGGACACGGGGACCGTCACTGTCCACAGGGACGGCTCTGGCACTGGCACTGGCACTGGCCCCGGCGCGGTACCGGCACCAGCACCGACGAGTGTGTCCTCGGTCGTGTCCATCGCCTTCTTGAGTGTGTGGCGTTGTGACAGACGGGTGGAAACAGGACGTCCGTGTATACATTATTCTCGGCTCTATGTATAAGCGTGTAGTCGTAGATGAGTTGTATGATACCACACCACCACCCAGGCTGACGGTGGCGCGCGTGGTTTCTTTTTTTTCCCCCCTCCTACGCGCGTTCCACGATGGAGGAGATTGTGGGCGAAGAGACGCGCCTGGAGATCGACCGCATGGGCCGCGAGTCTCGAGAGGGCGGCGGAACCGGGATGCTGCACCCTCCTGGCGAGCCGGCCCACACGATTGCGTACCGTGTGTCTGAGATTTGCCGGGCGTACACGGAGCGGTGCCTGCAGAACCCGACGACGATGGCGGCGATGAACGCGTTGCTTGCGCACCTTGGGGTTCCGGAGTTGGAGAGCGACACGTCTGACGCGGAGCAGGACTACTTTGTGTCCGTGGTTCTGAAGCGGCTGCTCCCCGGCATCATGTTACAGATTGTGTGTCAAGGGTTTGCGGCGTGGACGATTGCGCCTCCGTCTGTGAAGGACCTGCATGGCGCGGACGGGACAGACCGACAGACGGCGTACCCGTACCCAGTGTTGGTTGACCAGTCGTCGCACGAGTTTTTTGTGGTGGAGGACCCCAAGAAGCGGACAAAGAAGATGGTGGGGTACCGGCGCGACGCGATGGGCGGCATGTTCAACGCATCGGGGTCGATGGCGGAGTCTGCGGCGCTTCCGACGTTCGTGGGTCCGGCGTCTGCGTCTGGCGGGACGCCCGGCGGGAGCCGCAAGCCCGACCCCCGCCTGCACTTCTTCATCCGCAACTGGCCGTCCCGCAGCGGTGCGCCCCGGTGTCACATGGCCAGTCTGTGGCCGTCGTTTGTGCACTGCAGTCTTCTAATGGCGGCCGACACGCGGGCGGCGCTGCAGTGTGCGACGCCCGTCACGTTTTTGGAGGCGAGCACGGCGGGCGACCAACAGGCGGTCCGTGGGGAGATGCTGGGTGGCATCGACAACTTCGAGCTTGCCCGCGCCAACCGTGCCCAGCGCAACGTGACGGCGCTGGCGACGCAGTCGATGATAGACCTCCGGCAGGGCATGGCGCACCGGGTCGGCGACCTGGCGTCAACGCCCGGCCTTGCGGAGACGGTGACGGGGCTGATCCCCATCCCTCCGGCGTACAAGGTGAGCAGCGTCGCGCCGAAGGTCACCCAGCCCGCCAAGATGTTGGAGGTTCTTCGGATGCGACAGGAGGAGATCTCGGCGGTGTTTGGGGTTCCCCTGTCTCTGTTGATCCCGCGGTCGGGCCAGGCCAAGACCTCCCAGGCGGACACGATCTCGATGCAGATGAAGAACGCGGTGATGGACATCCGTGACTTTCTTGGCCCGATCCTGTCCCGTATGTTTGGGTCGACAGTTGTCGCGTCTCGTGCGGCGGCGTCGAGCATGGTCGCCGCCAAGGTGATTGCCGCTGGTGCGGCGACGTACAGGGCAACGGGTAGTGCGATCGAGGTACACAACCACAGCGTTCGCAAGATGGTCCTTGCTGCCGAGAAGAAAAAGCGGGAGAAGAAGCTGGCTGCTGCGGCCACGCGCGGTGTTGACAGCGGCGGCGACGACGACGACGACGACGACGACGACGACGACGACGAAGACGCAGACACGAAAGACATCCCTAAAGAGATTTCTGTTGCCGCTGGACGGGAGGCCCAGAGGGCTCGTCTCCAAGAAACGATGGACGGTGCCAGGGGACGGCTTTCGGAGTTGGCAACGGGTGAGTTCAGCATCGTGTTCCCGTCGTCCGACCGGTCGTCCGAGTTTGGCGTCGAGAAGGAGAAGCGGGAGCGTGACCATGCCATCAAGATGGAGAACATCCGGCACAAGCACGCACTGGAGGAGAAGAAGATGGGCCTGGAGGAAACCAGGATGAAGCTCGAGATGGAGTTCCGTCTCAAGCAGGCCGAGCTGGAGCACGCGACACGAATGGCGACAGTCGTGGCGGCAGCACCCGCGGCACCGGCACCGGCACCGGCACCGGCACCCGCGGCACCAGAGTCGAAGAAGGCTCCGACGAAGAAGACACCAGAGACGCCAAGCAAGACCGAGACGACACCAGAGGAGGGGGCGCACGCGACAAAGGACGTGAAGTTTGATGCGGGCCGGGCAGGGGGCGAAGAAGATGTCCCGGGTGAGTCCCCGACCCAGGTGAAGAAGAAACGCACCAAGGTCCCCGGCGGCGACGCCCGGTCCCCGGAATCGTCGGGGAGTGGGAAAAAGCGTGTGAGGGTTTCATAGTGAATGTACGTGTATTCTGTGTTTCATTCCCACAGCGCTGAGACCTGTGCGCGGGCGTCTCGAAATTCTTGGGCGCGCTGGACGCCGTGGACGAAGTGTCGAGCCGTGCTTGGTCTGGACGGGGTCGTGAGTGCCTGGTTCCTTGCAATGGCTGCGTGGGACTGGATGACGCGTGTGTGAACGCGGCCTGTGAGTTCGTCTATGCCACCGGGGCGTGTGTCCCGGATGAACCGGAAGAGTCTGCGCTCGGTCTGGTAGGCGGCAGGCTGGAAGTAGTAGTCCATCCCGTACTGGAGGACGGGTCCAAAGAGGAACAGGAGCGTTGCGACTCCGGCGTCGCACACCGGCGTCCACCACCCGTCAACGCGGCTGATGGCGAAGAGCATGATGGGGGCGGCGGTGGTGACGAGGTACGCGAGGGGGAGTTTAGCGAGGTAGAAGTCGCCGTTATTCCGTTCGGCGGCGCTCATGAGGATCTGCGCGGCGGCGGTGCCGTCCTCGTGACTGAACACGTTTTCTTCTTCGTTGACAACATCCCATAAGACGTAGTGGCTGAGTTGCGACGTCAGAGTCATCAGCAGCGCGAGGGTGAAGAGGACGGACGCGGCCATGGCTAGAGATAGCAGCCCAATAGGGAATTTCCCGTCCCCATTGTCGTCGGCCTGGACAAGCGCGATGACAATGGCGGCGGAAGGGGCAGTGAAGAGGACGGTGAGGGGGAACCGTGTTTCGTTGAGGGACCGCGTGAACTCGAACGTTTTGGTGAGGATGAGCCACACACAGGGGGCAAACGCGAACCACACATTGGCGTCTGGCGCGGTTGCGGACAGGAGGTTGATCCGGCGTGAACCGAGGGCGTCCGGCGTGTAGGCGATGAACATGACCAGCAGGCAGATGGCGGCGTTGACGCGGGGCGCGACGTACCCGGTCTCGGCCTGGAACCCGGCCGTGACTCTGGTGCGCGGCTGTGTGTTGTGCCAGAACATCCCGTTCAGGTGCTGGAGTGTGCGGGTGGGTGCCGCCAGGGACCATACGACCGGGCGGCGGAACAACGTACTGTACAGCAAGTCAAGAAGCAAGACACCGGCGCCGAAGCAGGCGAGGCCGAACCCCCACTGTGCCGCGAAACCCGTGAGCGCATGTGACGACTCTTCGGTCTCTGGTGACGACGACATGACGACAGTGACCGGGGGGGGGTGTCTGTAGACCTTACGCGTGGCACATATAAACAGTAAGGGGCTGAATTTTATTGCCTTGTTCCTTCGGTCTTCAGTCTTCAGTCTTCAGTCCTCCTCATCGGAGTCTGTGACCCGGGGGGCCTGGTTGAAAACGATACTTGGTCCATCGAGTCCCTCGTCCTCGTCCTCCTCCTCGTTCTCCTCGAACATCTTCTCGGGGAACAGGTCTCTCATCGGCGCGGTCGTTTTCGACGCGGGGGTGTCCGCCGGGATGTCGGCCCACCTTCCTCCCCACACCCTGGTGACATATCCGGCGACGGTGTCGGTGATTTTGAACGACGGGTCCATGGTTCGGTCGTCCTGTAGCTGGAAGCGGTGGTAGGGGACGTACCCACACTCCTCGTCGTGCCTGGATATACACAACACCACCCATCATCTGGCTCACTGGGGCGTATAGGCGTGTGCTGGTCACGGGTGGTACCACCGACAGCACCAGGTCTGGGTTCCATGCGTTCAGCCCGTAAAGCAAACGAAGGCCCCATCCCGGGGTGTGTCGCACTGCGTCTGATTCTGGAGGTTCCGGTGTGGCCGCCGGGTGTGTCCCGGGAGGCGGGGATTGATGCCGGACTCGACCCGTGCAAGGATCGGCACAAGAGCCACACCGTCCTTCTGACAATACTAAACGCGAAGCGAGACCCGCTGCTGGCCAGGATGGGGGTGACACCGGAGCAGGTGGACGGGTTCAGGAACCTCGACACGGCGTCGGCGCGGGGCGACACGACGGTGTATGGGTCGTCGTTCTACGGCGAGAACATGGCGAAGAACCCGGGTCTTGCCGTCTGTCCGCTGGTGTTCCTTGGGTCGTACAGTGCCAAGAGTGGCGGTGCTTACCTGGACATCAAGGCGAAAACGGTCCGGTTCAGCTCGCACGGGTGGACGTCGGCCCCGGCCCCGGGCGTTGCAGGGAAGACGTTCAAGATGCCGCAGTGCTGGATCGCACACCGCATCGATGCGGTGTTGAAATGACGGTCAGCAGAGCTGGACCGGCGAGGTGCACAACAACAACTCAAGGGTTGTGACCCAACACGTGTTGATTTTTTATGACCACTATCATTGCACAACTCAAGGGCTGTGTCCCAACACGTGTTGATCGCTCGAGTATTTGTCGGATGAATTTGTATACGTGATTCGATGGTGGTGTGGCGACGTGGCGACGTGTGCAATGTTGAAGGCGAAGCGTGGGGACATCCGACTGGTGATGGGTCCGATGGCGTCAGGGAAGACGCTGGAGCTGTTGGCGATGGTGGACGCGGAGCGGTCCCACACACCAGCCGTCGACGACGAGGTGATGTTTGTCGGGAGCTCGATGAACACGCGCGACGGTGGGTTCATTGCGTCCCGTGCGTTTGGGGGTGGAAAGGTCAGCGTTCCCCTGACGGTGTCTGTCACCCGGCTGCTGGACGTGGTGTCACACCCTGCGTTCAAGGCGGCCCGGGTTCTGTGTGTGGACGAGCTGCACATGTACCCCGGTGCGGCCGCCGACATCCTGGCGCTGTCCACGCGGCACTCGAAGGTTGTCATCGCTGCGGGTCTGTTCACGGACAAGCTCAACGTCCCGTTCGAGGGCATCCCGTCGTGTCTCGCCGTTGCGACCACCATCAGGTTCAAGCAGGCGCGGTGTGTGGAGTGTTCGGCGTGGTGCGGCGCCACCAGGGCCAGGGTGAAGACCACGGGTCTGCCGGTGACATCAAGCAAGGACGTGGAAGCGACGGGGGGCACGCTGGTGGTGGACGACACGACGTCACCCCTTGAGTATGAGCCGTGCTGCATTGAGCACCACTGGGCGGTGTCCACACCGACTAGAGACGACGAGGAGTAATGAAACAAACAATAACACAGTCTGGGCTGTATGAAAGTGTGTTTGTTTATTTGCGTTGGGCGAAAAGAATCACGAGGGCGAGGGGGACTTTTGAGGCGAAGGACGCAAACACCCACGCGGCTTCCGTGGCCCGGCGAGACAGGAACGACCGGGAGATGGATATGGCAGGGAACAGACACAGTGCGGCGATCTCCGCCTTGACGATGTAGGGGACAAACGAGGGGAGGTCCGGGATGGTCCCGGCGTCCGATGCGGTGGTGATACGGGCCCAGGAATTGAGGATGGTGACAAGAAACCCGACGAACACACAGGCGGCGGCGGCCCACGTAGCGACGCGATGTCTGAGCTTCCATATGGACCGCCCGCCCTGCGTCCTTGGCGGCGGCCGCTCAATGGCGTTTCCCATCAACGCCATTCCGGCGAGAGCCAGTGCGGCCAGGGCGAGGACGTCTGCGTCGCGCTGTCCGGCGTAGACGAGGGTGACGACCATCACACCCGGCGCCGTGATGGGGAATTCCAGCATCCATCGTGCGTCGTTAAGGAAAGGGACTTGGTCGCCTGGGAGGGTGGATGCCCCCCCACCACCAACGTCATCATCAGAGTCCACGAGGGCGTCCGCCCGCTCCGTTCCCATGTGAACGGCGTAGTTTCTTGACACGGCGAACCACACATGGGCGATGGCGGTGACGGCCTCAATCACGAACAGAAGCATCAGGATGTCGAGCGACGGGCATCCCTCCTCCGTGTACTCCATTGCCAGGAACATCCGGCGCTCCTCTTCCCCTGCCGGCTCGACGACCCGACTGCACAGCAGCTGGGCGTGCCCGCCGTCGATGTAGTCGTCTCTGTGTCCGGTGGCCACCACCAGTGCCATTATTGCGATGGCGCCGTGGACCGTTGCGGCCCATGCGTTCGACCCCCGCCCCACCAGAACAGACACGAAACTTGTCAGGTACATGACACGACACACACCCACACGCCTGGCGTCCAAGACTTATACATGTGTATTGTATGGCAAGCGAACGAACTACCCGATCTTCTCAAGGATGCGTCGAAGCGCCTCTACTTCTGGCGACTCTACGTCGCCGCCGTCGGTGGGATCTGGGAGCTCAACGGTACCCGCGCCAGCGCCAGCGCCAGCGCCAGCGCCAGCGCCAGCGCCAGCGCCAGCGCCGGTCTCGACCTCGGCTTCTGCGGCGTCAATGTCCGCTTTGGCCACGGTCGAAGAAGAAGAAGAAGAAGCGTTGGGAGCGATCTCGTTGCAGAACCATGTTTCGGGGAACTGGCCGGCGCTGAGGGACCTCCGGAGTTGACCCACGGCCTGTCTGGGTCTGGCGCCGGAACGCTTGCACCCACTCTGACCGATGACCCAGGTGGTGGACGCGTACCGCGCGGCCAGGTGGATCCGTTTGGCTTCCAGCAGGACGACGTCCTCGTGAGACATGTCGTCGGGCATGGACTCGTACACACCGCCCATGTACTCCAGTGCGTACCTCCGGTGTGCCATGGACACAAACGGCGGGACTGCGGCAGTGAGGAAAGGCACGCCGTCCGGGTAGTCGGCGTACGCCTGACCGAGGTCGTAATACACCGTCTCGGCGTGTGCGGGGAGGAGCTGGAACACGTACCGGATGTCTTCGGCATCGGGCCCGACGCCGCCCTCAAACCGGAGGTGCATGACCATAAAGGTGGGCGACGACAGGGAGTCCGGCCACAGTTCCTCTGGAAGCGCGCCCGTTTCTGGGCACGGCGCGTGCCACGCGCCAGCGACGGTGGAGGTGGTTGTGTCGGGGGCCGAGTACCTGGACAGGGACACCTTGGCGACGACCCCGCCGGACCGGAAGACACGGACGTTCTCGATGCTCTCCAGCCCAATCGTGGGCGGGAACAGTGTTCCGTCGACGTACACAAGAATCGTGTTGCGCTCGCTGCAGTCGAGAACGACGAAGCGCCTGGCGAGGTCCGCCAGGGTTGTTGTCGCCATAGCCAACGGGTGGAGACAGGAAACGACGTGTGTCACACAACAACACGCTGATACATTGGCTTATTCACAGTACTTATACACACACCCCGACACGCACACGTTTCGAAGACCGCGTGGCGGCTTCTTGTTCCACCGTTATTGCGGCCGTCACAGTGGAGATGACGACGTGTGCGAGCGTCTGGTCGTCGTCTGTGACCGGGTGGCGCTTCTTCTTTGTGTCGACGCCCGACACCCGTCTAGCGGCGGGGAAGAACTCGTGGATCTTGTGGCTGGTCTTTGCGTCCTGTTCCAGTTTGTCGAGGAAGTCATCGTCGTCGCTGCCGTCACTGTCGTCAGACGAAGACGACGGGATGAACGCATCGAGCCAGCTTGGCGTGTCGATGGCTTGTTCTTGTTCTTGTTGTTCCCCCCGACGGTGTGCAAGAAGAGTGGCGGGTGTCGGCGGTTTTGCCAGAACAAACACCGGACAGGCATCCGAGGAGGCTCCCTGGTCGCAGTCGCACGTCGCAATCTTTGTCGACAGTCCAAAGACGTACATGGCAACGTCGTTGCCCTGCTCACTCGTGAGCTCGGGTCGGCCCTTTCTTCTTTGTGTGGCGTTGATGTGGCCAAGCACGTCCTTGGCAGTGAGACTTGCCGATGGGCCGTCTTGTTCCCAAGCCTGCCGGCGCAGAGTCTCGACCAGTTTCCCGACCTTCTTGGGGTACATGGAAACGAGTGCCTGGACGACACGCTCCAGGCAGATGGGCGCCGCGTTGCTCCACAGCTCGACGTCTGGCATGGCGCTGGTGCGGGGCTGGGGGACACAGGCGTCCTTTCCGACGAGGCGGGGGAACCAGCGGGCGTGCTGTGCGGCGTCCCACTCTCCCGGCACCTGTGGCACCCGCCACCCCATCCTGGCAAGGGCGCCCCTCGACGACCGCAGGGTGGGGCCCCGGGTCAGGATGGACCACGCGATAGCGTGCTCGGGCTTGAACAGGAGACTGTCGACAGAGATGGCTGGCGGCTCTGACCCGAGGACGACGTCGGGGACTTTATCCTTCCACAGAGAGACCCCAAGTTCGGCGAGGTCGGTCGCCGGCACGACAAGTGGGTTGTCGATGCCCGGACCGGCGGGACGGAGACCGCCAGGTCCGCGCGCCGTCCCGGCGGGAAGTGCACGGACGTCAATCGCGGCACCCTTCGGCGTCCCGACGACCCGCACCCAGTCTCCCAGTCCGCACGCGTCGATGTACGACTCGGCGGCGGTGATGAAGGCGTCGATCCAGGGGTAGGTGCTCCGGAGACGTGTGTGCGGCGCGGTGGAGGGAACGGCGTCGTCCCCCCAGTAGTGCCACGTCGCCAAGTCGGGGGCGCTGTGGACGCGGAGCGAGTCGGTTTCGACGTCAACGGCGGCGTACACGGCGGCGACTGCATCCAGACCCTTCGGTGTCACGATGTGTGCCGCGGCGTCGCGGGAAACCCACCTCGACGACGATGGGGCCGAGGAGCACGTGATTGAGTCCACGAGGTCCTTCACACGCTGGCGTGACGTGGCGGGGGCGAGAACGTCTCCAACCGTCGGGACGGGCACCCACTTGGTGTGGGCGTCTGCTGCTGGCACCGGGTCCCCGTGTCGTGTCAGCACGAGGTCCACCTCGGCGCCTCCCATCGCCACACACCGGAAGTCCCCTTCTGCCGGCCCATCCTCGTAGGCCATCCTGAACGACCACGGGGCGTCGCTGCCCATGGCTCCGTCGACCGCCGACAAGAACTCGGTGTGGGTGGGTCCGCCCATGTCGGCGCAGCTTATTGCCCACGTCTCGCGGGTCACGGTTCTGTTGGGCGGGTAGAGGGTGTACCCGGCCTCGCCCAGCGCCCACCATAGTGAGAGACAGATACTCCCCATTGCGGCGTGGATGGGAAGCAGCGCGGCATCGTCGAACGCATCTCTGCAGGCCTGGAGCGATGCGGGGAGGTCCAGACCGCCGTCGCCGATGGTCACCTTTCCCGCACGGATGCACGCCGGGAGACGTGGAAACACTGCTCTGTCGATGCCATTCAGTGTCACACACGACTCCATCGCGATTGGGGTGTCTTCCACAACCAGACGACCCTCCTCCTCTAGATCCAAAGTTTCATCACACAGCATGTTTGGTGAGTTGAAAGTGTGTTGTGACTGACTGAGGGTGTGTGTTGGAGTTGAGACAGACTGAGCACCAGTATACACTGACATGGAGGGCAGCCAGTGGGTTTGACTTGAATTCCAGACTTCTCATCCTGATGTGAGTTCCAGACTTCTGAGTGACAGCAAGGCCCAAAAATTTATGTGTGGAAGACCGCCGGTCGACAACTCGGAAAGAGGTCAGGATACACGTATCAATCTTCAACATTCAAAAAAAAGGGGGTCTGTGTTTTCTACACGTCGCGTGTCAGCGTCCCCTTCTTCTTCTCGTACGCCGATAGCAGTCGCTTGAACTTCGTGACCGTGCTCTCCTTGTCGTCGCATGTCATCGACCTTACGGGCGCGCTTCTTGTTGTTGGGCGGTAAGGTCGATGACATGCCGGGGGAGTAAGTGGGGTGTGACACACACTGCCCCACAACGTCACGTATACACAATGAGCACTTGTATGTGCTCAGTGGAACGCACATACGGATTTGAGTTCCGGCACGCACATCTAAATCCGGACCACACACGGATGTGAGCTCCGGCACGCACATCGATATGTGCGTTCCACTGAGCACATACAAGTGCTCATCCTGTCTCCTGGGTGTATAGGGGGGGTCACACACCACACTTTCCTTTTCACCTTCTTTAACGGCGACGATGAGCCGTGCTATAAAAAAGGGGGGTCGTGACACTGTCCGGGTTCGGCGCCGTGTTGGCAGTGGCAGACCTCCGCCGCGTCGCCCGAGGCCGTCACCGTTTTTGTCTCGCATCGCGTCTATCTACCGCTCAACCGGGTACGACAGCGTCGAGTTGATGGGCACGACCAGCTTCGCACTTGGCGTACCGGAGTCTGAGTTCAGTGCGACGTTCTCGCCTTGTCGCGACGAGTTCAACCTGGTCGTGGAGGGCGTCCACTTCCAGGCGTTCACCTGCAGGCGTGTGTCCGGACCAGAGCGCGACGCCGTGTGGTTCCGTGTTGGGCACAAACCCATCCAGGTGTGACAAGTGGCGTGGCCTGCCTGTGCTCGTCTGGCACACGTCGTCGTCTGGGGGGAGGAGTGACCACTGTCTCTGCACCCCCTCCCCCTTCTTTCTGTGTCTTCTCTCGTCAGGTCACGATTCGGCCCGACTACACGCTGAACGTTGTTCTGTTCGTGGTGCACGACACGGTGGTGCTGGTGCACGCGGTCACGCACCGCCCGCCGTTTAACGTCCCGAGCGACCTCTGTTCGTTCATGAAGCAGTTCATGAACCGGGACGACGACGCGGCCAGCGCGCTGGCAGTCGCCTGTCTCCTGTCCCCGCGTCGCCCAACGAGCGACCCGCGCGACAACCGGTCTGTGTTTGCGTCTTCAAGCCCCAACGCGGTCATGGACACGCTCCTCCGGCGGGACTCGTACCGGGCGATCACCAAGACGGGGGGAAGGGTTCAGCGGGAGAAGAGGGACAAGATGTGGAAAGACGTCCAGCTCACAACGTCGGCCTTCATCGGTATTCGATTCAAGAAGAGTGGGGCGCGACCGGACGACGCCGAGAGCCGTGACCGCAAGCGTGTCCGACGTCGTCGCGACCCCAGCCCCAGCCCCAGCCCCAGCCCCAGCCCCAGGTCCAGGTCCCGGTCTCCGTCCCACTCCTCCCACAGCGTCCTTGTGGAGTCCTCGATGGACGTTCCTGGACCCGAATCGGGTCCGTTGCTCAACGAAATTCTGACGGACAGCGACGACGGCGGAGACGGCGGCGGCGGCGACGGCGTGGTGATTGTCCCGGAAACACCTCTTGTCCAGGACGCCCCGGACTCACCAACGCTGCTGTGTGACGACGACGACGACGAAGAGGACTTTTTCTGAGTGGCAACGACGGGAATCAGTCAGTCAGACACACGTGTTCATTTAATGGAGTAAGGGTGCGGTGTTTGTGGACATCACACATCCGGTGATGTGTGTGTTCGCTTGAACGAGTTGGTGAACCAGGTGAGGAGTGGGCCGATGACGCTGGCGACGAGTCCGGTGGTGTCCTCTTCGGGCGACACTGCATTCATCGCGATGATGACCTCCCTGGTCTTCGAAACGACGGTTGTCTGTGTGCGGCCAGCGACGACGGCGCAAATGGCGTCCAGAACGTCAAACATGACGGGTCGGGCGTCGAAGACACACGTCCGGTTCCCCGCCTTTCGCCTCTCAGCACTACTGGACTGCGTCACAGTCGCGTCTTTCGGCAGCTCCACAGACTCTGGAAGCACGAGGACGTAGTACAGCAACGCCATAACCGCGACGGACGTGCTCTCCGTCATGGACGTGCAGTGGGAGGAGACGATCGAGGACAGGATGCTCAGGACGACGAGGTGCGTCGAGGCTGTCATCGCCCCCCCGCAGGCGTCGAACATCGGCGTCGTCTCCAACAACCCTCCAAGGATCTTGTCCGCCTTACTGATCACCGTCACAAGGGACTGGACCCCCGGTGCAAGGACGGACAAGTTCACGTCCCTTGCCAACGGATGGATGGCGAACCATGGTGCAACGACCGTCACCCCGTCCAAAGACACGGCAGCGTAGTGGCGTTTGGTGGAGCCGGTCGAGCACGACTCCGCCCCGGGTGTCGTAATCCTTGATACCGGAACGTACTCAATCTTCCAGTGGCGGTATGGACCGTCGTCCTCCTCCTCGTCTTCACTCACGCGTCGTCGTTTTTTCTTCCTCTTCTTCTCCTTCCCCTTGCCCGCCCGCTTCTTGACGCCGGCACCAGCACCAGCACCAGCACCATCACCGGTGGATATCTCCGGGACAAGAAGTGGTGTTGGTGCCGGACTGGACGCCAAGAGCGCCATCTGTGTGGCGGCAGCTCGACGCTTCTCCATCAAGACCGCCTTCCCAAAGTGGTGCTTCCTTTCGATCTCTCCAACGAGGAGTGCGACACACGTCACGATGGACGCAAACAGCTGCCTTGAGAACTTGGAGTCTGCGCCGTCGACGGGCGTGGCTGCTTTGTCCAGTTTGACAATCCCGGGGCGGGACTTCCGCTGCGGAGACAGGGACCCGTCGACCGCCTTCATCGCTAACCGCACAGAGTCGGCGGCGTTCTTGAACTCCGCCTTGTCGACTTTCGTGCGCTGGGCAAGGGCAAAGATGGCGACGGCGACGTACACGTGGAATGTGTCGTTGTTGTGCAGCAGGCCGACCAGCACATGCTGGCTCTTCTTGGGGACCTTCTTCTGGAACGTGAGGGACAGGATTTGGTCTGCAACGACCTTGACCACCGCCGCTTCTGTCCACCCCCCCTCTGCGGCTTTAAGCTGAGAGAGGACGGACCGCGCCTCGGTCAGCACGAGGCTTTTGTCGGACGTCTCCAGCAGCCGGGTGATGATCGTGACGATGTCTCTCGTCGCCTGCTCGGTCGTGTCCGCCTTCCGTTTGGCGACGGCGGCGCGGCGGCGGGCCGTCGGGTTCTGTCGGCTCTGCACTCTCCCCGCCCCACGGATCTTTCGCATGGCGGTCTTCATTGCCAGCTTCTCCTTTTTGGAGGGGGCCACGGAAACGCCGCCGCCACCGCCGCCGCCTTCCTCGTCCGAGTCGTACGTTGCCAACTGGAAGGCGGCCGGCGACTCGTGTGGGGGTGGAACGCTCAGCCCCAGCTCCTCAAGTGGCGGCGCTCCGTAGTCTCCGTGGCAGTCGTCCTCAGCAAACCCCTGTGCGTTGCGCGCAATCTTTCCCGTCGTGCCGTCGGCCGTGTCGTCCCTGCGTGGCCCGACGACGACGGACCCACACGCCGAGCACACGAGGCTGCTGTCGTCTCCCGGCACGAGCCCCGTGGAGGTGAAGACACAGACGGGGTTGTTGCACTGGACACCGTCATCAGCCGACGGTTCCCGGGTCGACATCATCAGCGCCGCTCTGGACGTTTGTGCGGCAACGGGCGACGGCGTGGAGGCGGAGGTGGAGGGGCGCAGGGCAGCACTCACCGCCGCCGTTCGATAACGGGCCTCTAGCACCATCGTCATCGGAGAACGGGGCTCCAGTTTCCGGGCCCCAAACCCGGTGTCATCACCAAATGAGAGGTGGTGCATGAGGCCCAGGAGGAGGACTCCTGGAGGAGTTGTGGTTGTGGGACAAAGACGCGCGTGTACAACGTAGACTGACTATACACTGGTATATAGAATTGAAAACTGTCAGCACTCACATAGTTGCCCACCCATGTGAGTGCCAGACGTTTGGTGTGTGGATGTGAAGTCTGGAACGCACATCATCGTCACACTCTGCGGTGTGTGCGTTCCGATTTTTGAGCATGAAGTCTGGAACGCACACCAAAAAAATGTTCCAAAACATGTGTATAAAGGGGTGTTATAAATACACATGGCCCATCACCAGCACCCGGAGCTCACACAGACCCAGACAAACGTACGTGCCACCAAAAGATTTTGTATACATCATCACCCACTTCCTCACGTGTTGCCAGACACCACCAGGGCGATGAGTTCCAGCGAAGACGAAAATGACGTCAGAGCGGACAGTGGTGATACCGACGAGGACACGTCCAAGTCCAAGTCCAAGTCCAAGTCCGGGTCCGGGTCCGGGTCCGGGACCACGCGGGTGCCTCGCACGGGGTCGTCGCGGTACCGGGCGAAACCAGGCATCCATGCCAACGTGGATTGCATCATCACCCCCGGAGAGAACAACCTGTACCTCCTCACGTCGCGGACGCTGGTGTCGCGCATCCCGGGCCTCGGGTTTGACACGGGAAGAGGAGCCGGAGCCGGAGCCGGGGCCGGGGCCGGGGCCGGGGCCGGGGCCGGAGCCGGGGCAGTGGGCACGAAGAGGGTCCTGGACCTCACACGGGCTTCGTTCCTGCGACTACTAGACATCAACGGCCTGTGCATTTCCACGGGAACGGGTCGCATTGGACACCTTGGTCTCACTCGGTCGGTGCTCCTCGGTCCACCCGTCGACGGGATCATCGGCGCGGTGTCTAGGGGAACGACGGCGAAGCGCGCCCGGACAACAGGCGGTGGCGCGGGTGTGGGGGGATGGACCAACGAGACGGCCGGGACCGAGACCACCCGCGCGGTCGGTCCGTGCTTGATCCACTTCAGCAACATGCCCGTCGGTGTCAATGCGACGGGGGGGTTCGTCCGTCGGGGCCAGCTACCGCTGGAACTGATGTCTCCCTGCAGGATCTCGTGGACGTTTGGGATGATGTTCCTCCTCGGCATGCTCAACGAGTCGGCGCGCCGCGTCCTCATCTTCCAGGCGGCGCAGACTCTGCAGCCCCACTTTTCCAAGACCAGGCCCGGGACGTTTGGGCTGGGGGTGTTCGCCTGTACCCTGTTGGGCCTGGCCCGGCGCTGGGCGGCGCTCGTCTCGGAGGAGGAGAGAAAGACCTCCGGTGTTCCGAAGTGTGGCCGGACCCGCGTGCCCATATCGTTTCTGTGGTCGGTTCTCATCGACAAGTCGTTCAACGCCGTCATGGAGCACGTGCTGGGGTTCACGACGACCCCGAACCCGGACATCCACATTCCCCCGTTCGAGCTCGTCGGCGACCCGGGGCAGTGCACCGCCTCCATCGTCGCCACGGCTGGCGCCATGGACATCATCGGGTTGAGCGGCACGGTGCAGATGGCGGTGGACGTCCGGCCGGACATGAACGTAGAGGACCCTACCAGGGTGCTGCAGTACATCACCGGCGCCCTGCAGAGCGCCTCCGAGATTCCGGGTGCCGACATCCCGGTGCAGTCCGGGCTGAGTGTCCCCGACGGCGCAGGGTCGTACATGGCTGGGTGCAACTTCAGCGTGGAGGGCGGCAGGCCCCTGTGCACCGCGACCAGCGCCGCGCAGGCGATGCTGGCGACCATCAACACCAAGAACATGGACGGATCGAAGGGAAAGCCGGTGTTGCCCAAGAGCCCCGTCCCCGGGGGCGCCGGCAGTGCCTTCAACTCGCCCGCCATTGTGGACATCCTCTTCAGTGCGCTCGTGAGCCCACACGTCCCCGTGGGGAGCTACACCCTCCCGGGTCCCGCCATTAACACCACCGCAAGCTCCAAGCGCAATATGTGGGGGGTCGTGGTCTCGGTGCGCGAGAAGAACGGGACCGCCGCACAAGGCACCAGGACGGACGCGGCCTCCAAGAAGTGGATCGCCACCATCACCGGCTGGTACGATAAGGCCAAGGGCACGTTCGTGAACAAGGCGCTGGCAAACGTGCCCCCGGGCATCACCGCCGCCATCGCTTCAACGTCCGCGTTCCAGGCGTTGGGCCGTAGCACCAACTCGGGTGGAAAGAAGAAGAAGAAAGCGGGAGGGTCCGGGCCGAAGCTGAAGAAGCGGACCCGCGAGGAGGAGGAGGAGGAAGAAGGGGGTGGCGCACTGGTGTCGCCGCCAACGCCGCAGTCGCAGTCGCAGCCACCGGGCAGCACTCCGGCGACGACGACGAGCGCCCAGCAAGCTTTCATCTACACGAAGTACTTTGGCGCAGCGGTGGATGCGGACGCCCGGGTGGCGGCGGCGCGCCTCCCAAAGATGGTACAGACGATGCGCCGGGCGCCACTGCAGAGCAACTTATCACCGGCCGAAGACCAGGTGGCGAACCTTGTGCTTGCGTCACCCGACGCCCTCGCGGTAGCCACCCACGCGACCATCTCGTCTCTCCCGGTAGTCGCCGCCGCGTCGCGCTACCGAACGAAGCGGGACGCCGACGTGTCTTCCTCCATGCTCCAACGGAAGGGCATCATGGGCTTCGTCTCGATCGTGCGACTGGCGCTCGCCCCGGCTGGGCAGGTCCCTCCCCACTCCGACGACCTCATCAACTGGGTGCCGAGTCGGACGGCGGCACTGGTCGCGCTTGAGGGCCCGCCTAACGAGGCGCCGACGTCGTACAACCGGCTCATGGCGTTCATCGCCGACATCAACCTCCGCCTCGGAAAGAAGTGGGGAGTGATAGTCAAAAAGACACTGAGAGACCTCGACCCGCACGAGCGCGCACTCGCCGCCCTGTCGGTCTGCCTCCTCACCGGCGTCCCGCCGCTCGCGATGCTGGGGGAGAGCGTCGACGTGGACGACATCGGGCTGCCGTTCTCCCTCGTCACCAAGGAGAAGATGCTGGCCAACCTGGTCGCCGCGGTGCGCATCAAGACCCGCAGCGACTTCATGGTCGGGTCGACTGAGCCCTATGCCAACGGAGAAGACGACGACGAGCTTGACACCAGTGGTGCCGGTGCCGGTGCTGGTGCCGGTGCTGGTGCTGGTGCTGGTGCTGGTGCTGGTGCCGGTGCCGGCGTGCCGCTGGTCGCTCGGTTGACAAAGGTTCCATCGCTGGTGTCTTTTCCGGTGGACACCCGAGTCGGAGGGATCTTCGCCACCAGTGCTGACGTGGCGGCCATCAACAGCGCCATGAACATGGTGTCCGGACCGTCTTCGTCCAGCCTCGGGGGTCCGTTCGGCAACAAGGCGTGGCTCCGCAAGATGAGCATCCCGTCGGCAGAGAGCGCCAGGCTGCTGCGAGCGGTGGTGACCCCCGACGCGGTCCGGATGCGGAAGGCAAAGACCGACTCCCACGTGTCGTTCATTTCGGAGCACATTCACACACCCAACCTCCGGTCAGGGGCCGACATGGCCGAAACGCGGGCGCTGTACATCGCCCACGCCAAGGCGTCGCTGATCTTTGTCATCTGCGGCGACTACACGTTCCCGAAGTGTGTGAGCACCCACCAGTTCAGCTTCCCGCCGTTCCTGTCGCTCACCACCGCCGAGGTGCTCGACAGCAAGCTCCAGTTGTGCCTGAACAGGGCGGCGCTGCCGCCGGGCATGACGTCCAAGAAGGCCCTTGCGGCCATCCGGAAGGTCATCTCGGACGGCCTCGTCGTTCACACGTGCGCGGAGGAAGACGGGCGGTTGGAGCAGACCCTCGGGGCCCTGTGTCCGCCAGCGGACGGCATCGCGCCCTTGGCCAAGCTGTCGCGGCGCGACACGGCCCTCGCGTTTGTGGACCCGAGTGTGGCGAAGGAAGTGGGGTCTGTCCAGGAGGCCGAGGCCGAGGCCGCCGCCGCTGCCACGGCCGCCGCCGCTGCCACCGAGTTGCTGGGTGGTGCAGGCAATGGCGGCGACGAAGACGAGAAGAAGGACGAAGAGGAAGCGAGCCTGGCGGAGGCAGTCATGGACAGGGTGGCGACGATCGTGCGGGCGGCACAGGCAGGGAACCGCCCCGCCCCGGAGTTTGTCGAGGTGGCGGGTGAAGGCGGCACGGCTGTGGTCGACATGAACCAGGTCTGTGTTCGGGTGAACAGGCAGAAGATCCTGGCTCTCGCGTTCGGCCTCCGAGGAATCGTCAACCTTGGCGTGGCGTCTCCTCAGGGGACGTTCCGTGTCGGGGCCAGCACCCCGACACGGGTGGCGTCCATCCTCTCGACGTACTCCCATGTGTGCCCCTGCAGGCTGACGCCCGGGGCCGACGTGTGCATGAACCCGTTCCACACGTGCCGCTCAACCTCCGAGTCGATCGCCCTCCCGACGGCCAAGTCGATGCAGTGGATGTCCCACCTGGCGCACGGCGCCCGGAACATGGTACTGGCCTGTCTCGCGACGGGGCTCGCCCCCGAGGACCAGCCGCGGGAGATCTACGGCAGCTCGGAAGTGGACGCCAAGGTGGCCAACGACATGGTGCGGTCCGTCCTGGATATGCTTCCGGCGCTGCACATGCTGCTTCCCGACGACATCCTGAAAAAGGTGAAGGCGGTCACGGGGGAGGACCTCATCACGCCGGCCGTCCTCCTGGCACACTACAAGTGGTACGCGGTTCGCGCGGAGCGCCTGGTGATCTGGGGCCGGACTCGGGTCCGGCGCGAGAGGAGGGAGAAGAAGATTGCCGCGGGGAAGGGCGAGGACGCGACGACGACGAAGCAAAAGCAGAAGAAGGGCGAAGAGGGAGACAAGCGGGGGCGTGGGCGTCCGGCGTTCCCCCCGCCGTCGACAACGGACCATCCGGCGTCCAACTTTGGTGACCCGACGGTGCCCCACCACTCCGGGAACCCTCCCCCCGGAAACGCCGCCGCCCCAAAAGTGGCGGTCGGAGACCCCGGAGTTGCCCGGTCGACCCTCACGAACGTGCAGTGGAAGACTGTCCGGCTCCTCAAGGTCCTGGACGAAAACATGTCCGCCGTCGCCCAGGCGTACAGTGTGTTCATGACGGCATTGTTCACCGTGAACGAGAGCGTCTTCAAGACCGTCATGAACATCATCAAAGACTCTCCCCGGTCCAACTTCTTCGTCACGAAGGCGCCAGTCTTCCGGAAGCGTGCTGTTCGCTTCGACAAGCTTGGTGGCGAGGGGGAGAAGACGACGGCGCCGCCAGCGCCCGGGTCAAAGCCAAAGAAGCGAGCGCGGGACGATGACGACAGCGACGACAACCCCGCGTCCAAGTCGAAGGCCAAGTCCAAGTCCAAGTCCAAGTCCAAGTCCAAGTCGTCGAAGTCCAAGTCCAAGTCCAAGTCCAAGTCCAAGTCCGGGCTGAAAATGCGCCCGGTGAAGCCGGCGGGAGAAGCCACGCCGACCGCAGACACGTCGATCCTCGAAGACCTCCAGTTCAAGGCCCAGCACAACGCGTCCCTCAAGCGCCGAAAGACGACTGTGACACCGCCAGCCTCTCCGGCACCGTCTCCGTCTCCGTCTCCGGCTCCGGCTCCGTCTCCGGCTCCGTCTCCGTCTCCGGCTCCGTCTCCGGCTCCGTCTCCGTCTCCGTCTCCGGCTCCGTCTCCGGCTCCGGCTTCAGTGTCTGGTGCGGGTCGCGGCGGCGGCAAGGAAATCACGTTTCAACCGAATGGTGGCGAGCTCAGCCATGGCGCGTCGGAGCTGCTTCGCCACCTTGAGGCGATGACGGCGTCCAGGAGCAAGAAGAAGAAGAAGGACAAGAAGAGTTAGAACAAAAAGTCAGAAAGCGAATAGCCGACTTGAAATATATAGGTGGATCAAACCACGATTGAACACAGTGTGTGGACAAAGGGGGGCTGACTTGATGGCACTGGTTCGACCGACCAAACCCCCAGAGGAGGCGGCGTGGCCTGACCCGGCCGCCAACATCCTTCTGGATGGAGACCCGGACGTTTCCATCCTCGGTCCTCACGTCACGGTAAAGCCAGACGACGAGAAGGGGTCGCGCCTGACAGTTGAGGGCGCGCCTGTCGTCCACGAGTCGGTGCTTCCTGCCTTGGTGTGGTCCAGTGACTGGGGCGTGTCCTACTCACACGTGTCGTCGTCGGACACCGGGACAGTGATTCCCAAGCTCCTTCGCTCGCCGCCGCCGATGTCGCCTGGGTACGAGCCCTCCAAAAAGCGTGGCCGCCCCCAGGTGCCACCTGAGACCCCCAAAGGGCTTGACCGGGGTCTAGGTCGGGCGCGCCAGGCGTCGCCGCCACCGACAAGTTCTGTGCCTGTGACACCAGTAGGTGTCCGGAAGGCGGCGGCAACAACACCGTCCGCTGGGCGAGGGCGTGGGGTGAAGAAGGCTTCTTCGTCCAGTTCTGGCGTTGTCTCGGGTGCGAAGAAGCGTGACCGAGGCGCAGGCGCAGGCGCAGGCGCAGGCGCAGGCGCAGGCGCAGGCGCAGGCGCAGGTGCAGGTGCGGGCGCGGGCGCGTCACCAGACCGCCGCCGTGTGCGTCTAGCGCCAAGACCCGGTGGATATGAGGTGGCGGGTGTCGACTTAGCATGGGGAGAAGACCAGATGTGGATAATGACTGGTCCTGACGACGTTGGGGAGGAGGCGCCCAAAGCCTCTCGACACCGGCCGCGACTCGTTAACCCGTGTGCCCAGTGGTTCAGCGTCGTCCCGGGCATCCTGTACCACTCTTTGATGACGGAGACCAGCGACATGGCGACGCCGAGCGACGTTCTTCCGATGACGGACGGCCCCGATGCGGTTGCGGCGGCGGTGTCTGCGCTGGTTAAGCTCCACGGCTCTGGCTCTGGCATCACCCGGTCCGACACGACGTTTCCGGACGCCATCATCGACGCGGGACTGGTGTCTGCCCACGCCCAGCTCGACCTTGCGGCGCGCCAGATGTCCGACGTGACTGGTGTCCAGGCCAAGCCGCCGGCCAATGTTCCCCGTGTCAAGATGAAGACTTTGCCGGAAGCAAGCGACGACCGCCTCTGGCGCTCCGTTGCGGCGCACGCGCTGTCGATGCTCACCCGGCTCAGGCACACCAGTGCCCTCATCATGGACGGCGTCGACGCCGCCACCCGAGCAGAGGCCCGTGACATCCTGTGTTTGGCCCTTCCGCCGTCGGCGACAGACGTCGGGATGCTCCGCGACCGGATCGACTGCATCGAGGAGCTTTTGAGGGCAAGTCAGGGCGGCGCGCCGACGACGGCGACGGTGTCCCTTCTGAAACACCTCCATGTCTGTTCCATCGCCCGCGTTGCGTGGACACTTGGCCGTGGATGCACCGCCGCTGGTGCGGTGGAGGTTCTGGAGGCCGTCGTCGCCGCCGTGGGCCCAACCAGCGTCGTGTCCGACGTCGTCGACACGGACGTGTACACCATCTCCTTCATGCCAGGGGTCGTCCCCGGCGCGTTCTCTCGAGTCAACCCCCTGCCCGAAAAGACGTCGAGCGTCTCCAAGTTTGCACAGGCCATCGTCGCCGCATCCCCCGAGACCCGGGTTCGGTGCACCGCCGCGTTCTTGACCCACTGCCTCCGCCCCGCGGCGGCGCTGCTGTCCCTGACCCGCCTGGCCTTCAGAGACCCGGCGTCAAAACGCATCATGGTTCCAGGAACGTCTGGGAGCTCGGCGGCGGCTCGGGCGTCGCTGGCATTACTGGAGGCGAGCGAAAGGACCAACCAGCCCTCCAAAGTCGTGACGGCGCTCCTGCACGGCCCCGCCATCCAAGCGGGTGTGTTTGAGGGCCTTTTCACCGGCCGAGGGGGGGCTCTACCGATGTCATCCCACCTCAACATCATCTACGCGGCTGACGTCGAGAATAAGAGGTTCTGGGTCGCGGAGGGACCCCGGACGCACGTTTCCGAGCAGGTCACGTCGCCACGGCAGTGGCCCCACACCCGTCCATTTGTCGTGTCCAGCCGTGCGTACGGGTCTCTGGTGGCGACGGAGGCGGCCCGGGTGGCGACGGCGGAGGCGGGGTCTGTCACACACCCTGCGTGTGCCTGGCGTTGGGTGCCGGCGGGAGACAATACACTTGACGCCGCCCTCATCGACGCGTTTGTCTCCCCGACGGGAGGCCGGGCTCGGCCTCGGCCTCGGGACCAAGCACGCCTCCCAGACCACATTGTCCCCGTCGCAACGGGCGTGTTGAGTGCCCGCCCGGAGGCCCGGACGTTCCATGTCGAGGCGGGGAGCGAGCCGGGGCTTACGGCGGCGCTGTGGTGCTGCACGGCCGCGGGTCTGGACTCCGCGTTCCCGGTGGACGTGACAGACGCGCGCTCCAAGCTCTTAGCCGATCTGCTGGACGAGACGAAGGCGGTGGTCGCCAAGGCGTCGTCGTCGTCGTTGTCGTCGTCGTCGTCGTCTCGCCTCACCTGGAAAGACAAAGACGAGGCGAGTCTCCGTTTGGCAGACACGGTGCTTGACTTTCGGGCGGTGCTGCAGCTCGAAGCCGCTCGGGCGGTGGCGCCGCTGGCGGTGACGGGTCACCTTCTGGCGCGCCAGGCAGACGCCGACGACGGCGACGGCGACGACATGTCCAACCTCAAGGATGCACGTGTCCGGTTCACGCCCGCCGCGGTGCCGGGGGCTCCTGTCGGTGCGCTGCGCATCACGGCCGCCTCGACGACGCCCAACACGGAGCTCCGGGTGGGGAGGGTTCGTCTCCATGTGTTCGACACGTGTGTGGCAGCGGCGTCGACGACGTCTCTGGCCGGCGCCGTGGGCGAGATGGGGTCAGAGGCGCCGTGGAGTGGGTTCGTGGAGTACCTCCGGCTGCAGCACGTGGCAAGCAGCTCCCGGGCCCCCGCCGTGGGCCACGGGACGATTCCGTTTGGTGCGACACGGGCCGCCATTGTGAAGCGGGCGTCGACAACCCGAGTATCTGGCGGCAGCAGCCACATTGCGCCTCTCCTTGGCGCCGGCGCGTTCCACACCGACGTCATCGACCACACGGCGATGGACGTCCCGGCGGGAGGCGAAGGCCAGTGGCGCCCTACCAACACGGCAAACGGTCTTTCGGCGGCGCCACTGTGTGTCATTGAGGCGTTGTGGAAGAACCAGGCAAGCAGTGACACGGTCGTCGTGTTTCTGTCTGCCCCGCCTCCGTCGCCAGGTAGCGGGACGCTGGCCCTCACCCTCCCGACCGCCGAACCGTTCATGTACGTCGCCCAGACGAGCAAGATCCGGACCGAGACGGGAACGCGGGCGGCCGACGTGATCAACTGTCCCGGGATGTGGACCTCCACCGGCGCCAAAGTTGTGTCCGACGGCCAGTTCGGCGCCGTTGATACGGCGGCCGTGTCTGTGGCGATGACTGAAGGCCCGGACGTCGAGCCGCACATCGTGGTCGTCACACGGGAGCTGCCACACGTGGTGACGCCAAACGTCAACGTCATCGTGTGTGTGTCTGGGTGTCACTGGTTCCTGTTCAAGCCGTGTCGACGGGGCGGCGCCACTGACACCATTACCTACACCGGCACGTCAAGTCTTCCGTGGTGGCCCCGCTCTGCACGCCCCATCCCCTGCGTGTTCAGCCTTGGATGGCCAGACGAGGGCGTGGGCGTCTCCGCCGACACCGACCCTGGCGCCATCCGCACCGGCGCCTCGTCAAGTGCCAAGAACGTCGTCGCGATGGTGGGAGACCACGGCATCAGCGCCACCGACATGGACATCATTCCAGACGAAGCCACCAACATGGCGAGTGTCAGGCGGCTCCTCGTGTCGACGCTGAGTGCGATGCACGCCAACCAGTCCACACGGGTCTGCAAGGCCCTTGCAAAACAGCGCGGAGACGCAGCGGTCAACATCCTGGACTTTGTGCAGCGGTGCCTTGAGTCCTGGACCAGGGTCTGGAGCTCGAACGAAGACGACGGAGACGTGTTTCCCGACGACATTCCCGGCGCGCCGACGACGTCGTCCAGCTTTGTCTGCATCTCCGAGGTGCCGTCGGGAGGAGGTGCCCTGGCACAGCTCACACTAGCGCTTGGATTCAAGGACTCATCGTGGTCCATGAAGGGCCGCCCCAACCGCCGGGCCATCGCCGACGTCGTCGACGAGAGAGGGGCGATCGAGTGGCCTGCCGATGAGGACGGAAGGCATGGAGGTGGCATCACGTTTCTCTCGACCGGTCTCGGGGTCCACGGCAGACACTACGCGGTGAACACCGTCGCGTTTTCTGCGACGTTTGACGTGTCGTCGCTGTTCCTCCGGGCTTTTGGACGTGAGGCGACAGAGGTGTTTGTGTCTTCCGTCTCACCCGTCGCCACCGAGATCGGGGAGGCCCTGTTGCGGCAGCGCGACCACTCCATTGCGCCGGACCAGCTTCAGAGACTTGCGACGGCGATGGCTGCCACGGCGATGCCGCTCCCACTGCCGACGGGTGTCACGCTTGGAGTTGAGAAGATGGTCAACGTGCTGAGGGCAACCCAGCCGAACAGCAACGGCGCGATGCTGAACAACCTGAAGATCATCCGGCGCGCTCTCCATGTCTTGGCTCGTGCCAGGACTGCCCGCTCGTACTGGGTGTCTGTCGTCAAGCGCGCCGTGGGTCCGCCGTCGACGACTCTCCCGCTTGGGGTGATGACGTCGGCATGGATCCTCCGTGTCGGCGCCGACGAGGCAAAGCTGTACGGCCTGGATGTCCACATCGCGGAGGTTGATGGTGATGGTGATGGTGATGGCCAGCCATCGGGGGCGGTCAACGTGGTGGCGACGCGGAGTCGACCGGCGGGTGGCCTGGCGGTCCACCCCGCAGCCCAGCTGATCCAGGCCACGGTTCTGGCCAGCGACACGTACCTGACAACCGGCGGCGACGACTGGGTATCGGACTGGTGCAACCTCGACGACTTCAATGCCCCCGCCTCGGTCGCGTCCCGGGCGGCATTGGCGCGGAGGTACTTCAGCGCCGTCGAGGAGCTGTCGTCCCGTTGGAACGGAGCCGTGTTCCGGAACGCGGAGGAGCACGCGTCGGCGTCTGCGACGGTGGCGGCGTTCTTCACGCCTCTCCCCCCTCCCCCGTCGGGCCAGAGGGAGGTGTACGCCTGGCGTGTTACAAAGGCCACCGGTGTGGCGTACCGCTGCATCGATCGAATCGTCCAGGTCCACGGCCCCACAGGGAGCGGCGACACACCGCCACCGCCACCAACGAACGACGTGTTCTTTGATGCGGTGATGGCCGGCGACACCGTCGGTCTGTCGGGTGGGTCCGTCGACGACGAGGAGGCGCGACGACGACGTGCCACCGGGGTGGTGGCGGGTCTTGTCAGCACTCGTCCGGCAACAATGTCGTTCCCCACGGCTGTTCTCCGCCGTGCCGCCGTCCCGCTTGGAACCGTTGCCGCGGCACAGATGCTGCAGGCGGCGTCCGGTCTGTCTGACGCCCAGTACACCGGCCTGGCGGCCGTCGCGGCGTTGATGTCCCACGTTTCCGACCTCCAGGGCGGTGGCGGTGGCGGTGGCGGCGGTGGCAACGTCCCGCTGTGGGCGCGCACGCTGGTGGCAGCGACACTCGCCGCAGAGTCAACCATGAGAGCCGTCGGGACGGTGATGGAAGAGGAGCGCGCGACCATGCGGCGTGTCGGTCAGGCCACGAGGACCTACGCGTCCGAGCACAGACTCAGCGAAGCGTTGCACGCGTACTTGTCACCCGCTGGTGCCGCCGGCGGCGGCGGCGGCCTCGTCATGGACCCTGACTTCTCCATTCTGTCGGGCCTTCTGGTGGACAGTGTCGCCAACTTTCCGAGTCGTCGTGCCGCCGCGATGGAGGTGTTCCACGTGCTGCTGACGATCGAGGCCCACCAGAGTGTCGCCAACCAACGGGCCGCTGTCGTCAAGGGCGAGAAGACGGTGGTGTCTCTGGAGGACGCCGAGCTGTTCTCGCCGACGGCCACGGACACACAGCTGGTGCGGTTCGGAGCCATGGTGTCGAGGGACACGCTGCGGCCTGGCGGGAGGCCCAGCACCATCGCCCGTGCCTTCCGGAACGGCGACGACGTGGTTGTGTCTGGCAATGACGCGGCTTGGTCACATCTCGAGCGGCGCGGAAGGGAGATCGATGCGTCTACGGGTCTTGCGACGACGTACCCCGGCGTGTCGGGTCGGAGGTCCTTCTCCGGCATCCGGTTCCTCGCGATGGTGGCGATGAAGGAAAACCCTGGCATGACCACCCCGATGTCGAAGGAGACGTGTCACCAGACGACGTACAGGTTGGCGGCGGCCACACTGTGTCGGGCCATTGACGACGGAGATGAGCGGTTGGTGTTCGGAACGCAGATGGACGTTGACCCGAAGCAACGAAGTACGACGTCACTCAAAGCGGAGATCGAGAGTGCCGCCGCCGCGTTCGTCGACAGCGAAGAGAGGGGTGTCGGCATCGACTCTTCTCCGATGCACGTCCTCTCAGAGCTTCGGCCTGCAGGCGCCCACCCGGTGCCCCTGAACGCCGTCAATGATGCGTGGTTTGCAGTGACCGGCGACGCGGCGACTTTGACCGACATGGTGTTCTCGACGCTTGAGCGCCGCCCTGCCACCGCTGACGCCGCCGCAGCCTTCCCCCCCGACCGCGCCTCCATGGCATACCTCCTCCTCCACTCCGTGGCACAGGCCATCGACGGTGGACCAAAGGGAGACATGTACCTTCCGTTCAACGCGCGGGTCGTGAAGTGGGAAGCCGGTGCCGGTGCCGGAGCCGGAGCCGGAGCCGGTGCCGGGGCCGGTGTCGCGGGTCTGCGGTGGTACGGCATGGAGACATGGAGGGACCTGAACAGCGAGCTGGACGTGATTGACCGACTGTGCGGCGCACTTGCCCCGGCCCGGGAACGCGTCACGGAAGAGATGCTGGAAAGCATCAGCGCGGCCCCCTCCTCTGAGGGTCCTGCGTCTATCGACCGGGAGTGGGCGATCGACGTCTCCAGACAGTCGGGCAGAGAGTTCAGGGCTGCCATGTCTACGTGCATCGGCCTTGGCGTCGACTTTACGCGGGTCTGGGACACTCTGGTCGACGACGCGGCGGCGCTCGTCGGGTCCAACCGTGCAAGGGCGTCGATTAAGGTCTTTATCGACGGCGTCGACGACAAAGAGGGGGAGGAGGACGGCGACGAGGACGAGGAGGAGGAAGCTGACGACGACAGTGACGACGACGACGACGATGATGACGATGGCGACGACAGCGTCTCGGGTGGCGGGAAGCGCTCCGGTTGGAAGACGACAACAAAAGACGAGGTTGGGGCACAGCTTCTGGCGTTCGATGACGCATCCCGAGGGATGGTGTTGTTCGAGAAGCGTGTCCACAAGGCGTTGCTGGACGTCACCCAGACCGAGGCGTTCACGCCCAGCACGATGCACGTCCTCTTGCTCCAGATGTGGGCCAAGTTCGAGCGGGAGCAGATGGAGGGCGTGGAGGACACGATCCGGGAGGCCGTCGAGGCCAAGGTGAAGGAGAGGTCCGACCGCGACGCCCGGTCGATTGCCAGACTCGTCAAGAAGCACGAGGAGCTGGGCGACGACAGCGGGGACGAGGAGGCGACGGCCGTGCTGGAAAAGGAGAAGACGCGACTCGCCAAGCTTCGGGCCAACCTCACACCGGAAGGCATCAAGCAGCGGAGGGCGTTTTACGTCGCCAAGATCACTCCCCAGTTCCAGCGAGGCGGCGAGCGGTTTCACGAGGTGCGCCACCGGATTGGAGGCGCACTTCTTGTCGTCAGTAACACCGTCGACATCCTGGAAGCCATCCAGATGTTCCTCCACTCGCCCAGGATCCCAGCCGACAGCGACGAGCACGCGTTCCTCTCCGACGTTGGACCAAAAGGCGCGTTGGCATATGTCATGGGGGTGCCCCAGCCGGAGGATGCACCGGAGGTCCCCGACAGCTTCGGGTCCCTTGTCAAGAAGATTCGTGGCGCCAGTGCCGCCGCCTCCACAAGACGCCGCCTCGACGGCATCCTGGACATCTTCAGGAAGAGCGTCACTCCCCGTGTTAGGGCGGAGGAAGACCTCCCGGACATCGACCCCATTCTCGAAGACGTGGGGCGCGCGGCGAGCGCCCGGCCGACAACATGGGTCGCACAGAACAAGGCCGTCGACGACATGTATGGGTTTGGTGCGTTCCAGGCCCCACTCGGCATGGTGAAGCGCCTCGTGTCCGTGATGGGGGATCTGGACTTGGAGAGGAAGAAGATCGACGACACTCTGGGGAGGGCACACCACGCGATCCAGGGCGCACTGTCAGCGCTGCAACGCGCCGTCTCCGACACCACAAGCGCCGACATGGCGAAGCAGATGCGGGACACGGTGGTGCCTGGAGTCAACGGCGTTCTGGATGCTGTTCGTGGTGTCGGAACCCGCAGTGTCCAGGGCGCGTCAAAGGAAGTCGCCGAAGTCATTCGGTGGGCGGTGTGGCACACGCAGCCGTGCAAGGATGCGGCCAGTGCACTGGAGGACGCTCTGTGCTTCGCCCAGGACCTCCCGAAGAACACCGCTGCGTCATTGCAGGCAACCCGGTGGGATGCTCTGCGGTCTTTCGCACGTGGAGCGGCTGTCATGTCGGAGCGCGCCATCGCGTCCCCGTCCACCCCGTTCGTCGACAGGCGGGAAGAGGTGGAGACGGATGAAGCCATTGACTGTGTCAACGAGATCGTCGTCTTTGACGCGCTTGGGTACATGATGCTGTCGACGGAGGTCGACGAGTCTACCAGTATCAATGCCGACGTCGACAACTGGGGTGTGTTTGTGCCGTGGACGGACATTGACCTGGACAGGCTGGACGTCCTTGGTGTGGTCAGAGTCGACGACGACGACGACGACGACGACGACGACGACGACGATGGCGACGACGCGGGGAGGAGGAAGAAGGCGCGGGCGCTGAGGAAGAGCATCGAGGGCAATGCTGAAGCGGTGGCGTTGCCACATGTCCTGATGGAGAAGCAAGGGAACATCAAGGTGTCTGACGCAAACGCGCTGCGGGACGCGCTTCGGGGCGTGTCCGAGGACCTGGTGGGTGGGTTCGAGACGGCCGCAGACGCCGAGAAAGAGGTTCGTCTGCCGATGGGTGTCGTCCGGGGTCTGGTGAAGTCCATCCAGCGCGGGGACATGAAGGAGGTGGTGGGACACCTCCTGGCCACCGTCAACAGGTGGACGACGAGGGAGAAGAACGTCGCCTCTGGACGTCTGCGTGCCGCCGACAGTGTGTACCAGCTTCTCCTGGCGGTGCTCCGGTTTGTGCAGATTTCTGTGCGTGACTGGGTCCGGTTGCCGAGCGGGCGCGAGAGGGACGACTTTGTTGTGCGCGCCCTCTGTAGCGTCTACATGCTGGAGGGGAGCTTTGCGTCGGGGCTGGCGAATTTTGTGCGCGCCCACAGCGACAAGTGGAAGGACGTCACTGTGCCGGCCGGCACCCCGTCGGTGCTCGGAGACCTTGTTGCGGCGTGCCGGAGCATCGACAGGTCCACGACGTCCGAGCTCCAGGAGGACTTCAGTATCCAGGTGGCATACGGTGCGTTCAAGATGACCATTTCCAACAGCGTGTCGGGGGCGTGTGTGAGCAACACGAGGCGCCTCATGCGCGGCTTCCGGGAGAGGATTCGCTGGCACAGGCTGGTCGAGTTGGCGGGCCGGACCCTGCCAAGGGGTCTCCGGGGCAAGTGGTCGGAAAACCCGGAGCACGTGGCGGCGTCGCGCGCACGCGCCATCGCCGTGCTTCATGCCTCCATGTTCCCGAACGACAGAAGCCTGCCGCCCGTGTTCGCGATGCAGCGCCTCGTCTCGGCCGCCTCCATCCTCCCCATCGCCATGTGCTCGAGGTGGGTCACCGACATGACGGCGTGTGAGCTCAAGGCCGTCGAGGACGCGAAGAGCGACACCGGGTTTGATGACGACGTCTTCGGCGGCGGCGGCGGCGGCGGTGGCGGTGGCGACGACGACGAAAACGCAGAAGAGACCAAAGACACCGGCGATGGTCCCCGTACATCCGTGTTCAACGCGGACCTGCTCGACGCGGTGGTGGAGCTTGAGAACTCGGTTGCGTCGGGGTGGCTGGGACCCAACGTCCCGGGCGGACTTGCGGTTGAAAACCTGGCGCTGGCGCACCTCACCGGGTCCCGTGTCCAGGCCCACGGAATCTGTGTGTCGCCGGGTGGGTTTGTCCGGTTTGGTGACATTGTGGCCGCCATCCTGGCCGGTGGTACCGAAGGCTCTGGCGCCAAAGTCCCTGCGAAGCAGTTCGGTATTGACCTGAACGACGGGACTCTGTCCATCGAGTACTGGGACGTTGTGGAGACCACCGCCAGCATCGTGTCACACGCCGACCAGCTGTGTGTCCGCCTGTCCCTCCCGGACGACGTGGACGCGTTTGTGTCTCTTGACGGCGGGTGTGTCGCACTGGACGCCGGGGACGTCGTCCGGGATGTCGGCACCACGACGACCGTTCCAAACGTGGTGGCCACGCCGGCGGGTGCACCGGCCGTCGTTATTCCATGGACGGCCCTCCGGAAAGCCGAGAGTGAGGTGGTGCCGCACCACGAGTTCCTGGGACGCCTCGCCTTTGGGGACGCAGACGCAGACGCAGACGCAGACGCAGACACAGACACGGACGACGACCGTCCGGAACCGTGGACGAGGTTCACTAGGACACACAGTGACACGATCGCAACGCTGGGGTGCAGTGCACGGGACGGTGCAGAGGAGCCTGTATCGTCGTCGTCGTCGTCGTCATCTTCCAAATCCCGGTCCGTCGTCGTCCACGCGGGATGGATGGACGCCGGCCGTGCACCTGGCGTCGTTCCTGCCGACGTCGTCGTGTCCCGCCTGGAGCTCCCGCCGTCGGTGATGAGTGCCGTGCACAACCTGCAGTCTCGGGTGTTTCTGTTCCCGGTCATGGCCAACTTTTTTGACACGGATGACGCCGCCACGCGAATGTTCCTGACGTCCGTCCTTGGCCTGCCGGTGTTCGTGGCGGCCGACGCCGGGTCGGTGACGGTCTTGACGGAGGACGAGGACAACGACATCGTGGCGTGGACAGTGTTTGGGCCGCCCGCCGACGCCAAGTGGGCACTCTGCACCACGTCGCTCGTCGACGCCTCTCGAATGTCGAGGGACGAGTACGTCAAGCTGCTGCTATGGGTGTCCAAGATGGCGTGGGAAGGAACGAAGGTCGTGAAGGCGATGGCGGTCCCCGCAGACGTGCGTGGGGTCTTTGTTTCAGACCGGATCGGCGTCGCTATCCAAACTGTCGCGGACGGGTGCGCGCCGGGCGTCGCAGGGGCGACTGCACTGGCCATGGGGCACCCGTCTCTACCTTGCTTCTTTGGATGGACCGCCATCCAGAACCCGGCGTCGATGCCGCCTGTGTTCAACATTGGTGCGCCAGAGGACTGGCGCCAACACCGACAGCCGGCGTTGGTTCCGGGCTCCACCCCTGGGGTTGCCGCCGTCGCCGCCATCTCCCGTGTCATCTGCGGCGTGCTCGTCGACCGGATCTCCGACGTCGTGCTGGGTCCCGTGTCGGACCTGTTGATGGGCGTCCAGGCCGACGCCCAGGCAGCCGCCCGGTTTGTCCGGAACGGGTACGGGCCGGACGTGTCGCGCGGCGTCATGCTGCACATCCTCGCCGTCCACAACTCGGAGACGGATGGCTTCGTCAAGGAGGCGACCCGGACGTACATTTGGGCGTTTTTGGCGGCGTTGGGGGAGGAGGGTCTCCCGTCTCTCCCGTCGGGCGTCATGTCCATCAGTGACTACTTTGTGGCGCTTTCCGAGGCCAACACGGCGGCCGTCTGCGCCTTTCCAGCCGTCGGGAGAACACTGGACCACCTGCACGACGTGTCGTCCGCCGCGTTCATGAAGGCTTTTGACATGTCCAGTACCCCGACCCAGCGGTGGGAGGACGGCCCCGCCAAGGACCGCGCGGCGATCCTTGCAAAGCGGCGGCTGCAGGACATGACTCTGCTGGACCCGTCGACGCTGAACGACGGCCGGCACCCGTTCACCCATCTTGCGCCGTGGTCCACCTTCGCGCCCTCGGCTGTTTCGGACCCGGGTGTGTACAGCAGTCTTGTCGTGGGAAGTCTGGCGATGCCGGTGGGACCCGCCGGGCTGGGCGCCGGCACGGCCCGCAGTGACATGGTGAGGTTTGCAGAGGTTGTCAAGGGCAAAGTGGCTGACGCCATCCAGGCCATCCGGGACACGGTTGTGCCTGCCGCCACAGAGGGGACGCTGGTTGGTATCGACGACGACGACGACGACGGCGTTGTCGTTAGGGTCGGGACCCACGCCGGGGATGCCCACCCCATGTCGATCCAGGCGTCCGACGTCATGTCGGCGGTTCCGGTGCACGCGGGGAGTGGCCACCACATGGTCGTGGTGGTTGACGGGGCGGAGGTGTCCGCCACCATTGCGGGTGGCGGTGACACGAGGACGACGGCGACTGTCGTCCTCCCTTTCCCTGACGACGACGACGACGACGACGCGTCTAGCGAACAGAAGCTGGCCGAAGACCTCTTCTTGTCGTGGTCTGGAATCGTGGCGGCGAAGGGGATGCCTGAGTCCCAGCGCATCACCACCCACCGCTCGGCGAGTGTCCCGATGTCTGACACACAGAAAGGCGTCCTGTGTGTCGAGATTACACCAGACCTGCGTATCAACGAAGACGGTGTCGTCGCCCCGATCGGGTTTGTCCCCGTGTCGGTCGTGTCAGTGGCGGGGCTGGAGGAGGACCGGGGGCTCCCCCTGACGGAACGCCGGTTTATGCCACTCCGAGACGCCGGCGCCGAGCCCCGTGTGGCAACAATGGGTGGCATCCGGTTCGGTCAGGGTTGGTTCGTGCACGCCATCGTCAGCAAAATGATGACCAGCGACGCGCCGCAGGAGAGGGCCATCCCAACCGCCAAAGACTCCCGTCCAAGGATGGTCGACGGTGTCGTGACGGGACTCTTCGTGTCCCGCTCCCAGATGTACAGCGTCGCCACTCAACGCGGGTACATTGATGCCGACGCGCAGTACGCCGCCGCCGACGACGACGACTCCAACGAAGAGACGAAGGAACCTGGCGGCGGTGTCGTCGCGGCCCCCGTCGTTGTCATCGACGGCCGTCGGCGCCGTGTCGTACAAGACGACGGTGACGATGATGGTGAGGGAGGAGAGGGATTTGGTACATTTGCACCTCGACCTGTGTCATCGGACGACGACGACGACGATGACGACGATGAAGCGGTTGGTGCTCCTCCGCCACCGCCACCGCATGGCAATGTTCGACGCCCCGGTGTACCGCCACCCCGTGACACCACCGAGACGGACGGGTTCATCGTGTTTGCACAGCTGCGGTGTGTGTGGTCCGTGGCGCCGAAGCGACGCCGCCCCGACAACTTCATGACTGCTCTCGTGGCGGTGTCCCAGTGCACGGCGGCGGCGCCGCCTGTTCCATCTGTCACGGCCCGTGACGGTTCGACGGTGGCCGTTGGTGGCCGCCTCGTGTACTGCACCTCGGGGATGGAGGGGCGGCTGTTGGCTGCCACCCGGCGCTCTGCCCAGCGACTGGCTGCGTTCTCGGCGGGGAGTGGGGTGATGGCCCCGAACCCGGTCCTCGCGTTCTGTGACGCGATTGACGTCGACATTGGTCTGAGTGGGTCGCATGTGCACGGCGTGGTTGGGGCTTTGGCGCCGCACCCGCTGACGCTCACCCTTGCCCTGTCGCGGCTTTGTGACACGGCCCGGCCGTACATTGTGTCTGGCGGCGCGACGGGACTGACCAGTGCCACTGCCATCACGGACGGGAGTGTGGCGACGGGTAGGAGCTCCGGGCGCGACCGGGCGGCGGGCATTGCGGTTGCGGCTGCAGAGCGCGACGTTATCTTCCGTCACATCGACACACGGAACCCGTTGGAGAACCCGGGGGTGCGCCAGTACTTCCACGCTGTCGTGTCGGCGTCGATGCGTAGCGCGCTCCGTCGAACTCTGCCCCTCCTCGCGTTTTGCGTCGCCCACAAGCGTGACGTGTTCACCCTGTCCAAGGAGAAGGACAGTGTCAGGGCACTGCGGTCCGCCCTGACTCAAGGCGGGGTGCCGGGCGTCGAGCGGATCATGGCGCTGCTGTCCACCATGGGCTCCGCCCCGGACGACGCGGCGAGCCACGTCGCGGTTGGGCTGTTCATCGCCTCTGCCGCCCTCCTGTTCTCAGAGGGCAACGTGTCCACACCCGTCCACGCCAAGGGCGTCCGGTACGCGTTCCGAGTCGATAGGGAAAGCGGCACCACCTCCTTCGATTCCGTCGGGATCGAGGAGCAACCGGGCGTGGCGCACAGCACCGCCTGGGCGTCCGGGTTCATGGTCTTCCTTGGGACGCTGGTCCAAGCTGTGTTGATGGACCCCTTTGCACAGGAGCAGACACGGGCGCGGAAGGACCGGGCCAGGCGGCATGGTGCCGGTGCCGGTGCCGGCGCCGGCGGGAAACCATCCCTCAGCTCGACGGACAAGATGATCATTGGAGTGACAGAGGCGGTGTTCAGTCGAGCTGCCGGGGGGGGCGGCATGAAAGACTCTGACGCGGTGGCACCGCTCGATTACGTGAGGCTCAACCTCGCACAAGACGCCGAGGAGTGCATCGGGCGGCGGCACCACGCGTCGAGTGAAGTCCCGCCCCGGATCCTTTCTGGTGCCGCCCCGCTGTCCCTCAACGTGGTCGACGCCGCCGCTACGTTTGCGTTTGCAGTCGAGACGTCAGGGGACGTCCCCGGCAGCCAAGACTCCTCTCTCGGGGGGGCGGCGCCACTGCCAGGGGATGGTGGCAACCCCTTGCTCGACCTCATTGAGTGGACTCGGATCGCACTGTCTGTCAGCGCAGACGGGTGCGACTCGTTGCTGGACGCCATCCACCTCTTGGGGTCCGTAACGGACCCCAGTGTCGTCCGAGACACGATTGTGCAGATTGCTCACAAGATCCCAGTCGCGACGTCCCTCCGGTCGCCCGGGCTGATCAGCATCGTGTCCAACTCGGGCGACGTGACAGACGTCCCGGATGACCGAATGGGTTTCTTCTTTGGTGTCGTCCGTGTCGACTCACCCGCCATCCCCAAACGCCGGTCCTCTTCGTCAAAGACGAAGTCGAAACGGGGACAACGCACTGGAGCCGGAGCCGGGGCCGGAGCCGGAGCTGGGGCTGGTGCACTTTCTCCTGCCATCAACGTCTGGGTGTCGTCGACCATTGAAGCGGTTGCGACTCTGGCGCCGTCCTGTGCGCACGAGAGCGTCCTGCTCCGTCACCTGCGTCCAAGTATGGGGTTTGGCGGTGCCGATGACGACTCTCCGAATGCTGTTCGCCTGGCGCCCATTCGTCACGTCCAGTCCTGTGTTATGGTGAAGCCGGCGGTGTTTAACCCGACCGACGCTCTCCGCCCGCTGAACCAGTTCATGTGGACCAAGGCCGCCACCGCTGCCGCTATTGGTCGCGACGTTGACGTCCTGGATGGTGGCGACGGGGGGATTGACTCGGCGGTTCTGTCCCTCACGTTGCCCCGCGCGCACTCCAACAGCACGCCGTCCGACCGCCACGCGGAGGCGTTGTCCTGGATCCATCACGAGGCGTGGATTCAGACGAACAAGCAGTCGAGGTTGGTCGGGACACCCATCCCGACGTCTTCGGTGGACATGTTTCGGGCGCCTGGGGTCAAGGTGGACAGGCGGGCCCTGCCGACGTGGCACGACGAGGTTGGTGGCGACCTTAAGGACTCTGCGTCTGGCAGAAAAGAGTACGGGTGCTCTGTTCTGATGTCTGTGTTTAAGGCGGGAAAGCGGCCGTGCGTGACACTGCTCGACTTTGCGACGTGGGCCAAAATGGCGCGCACACAGGCGGCCGTCGCACAGTCCCTCTTGCGCTACAGGTGCAGCTGTTTGTACAACGAAGACGGGGACCTGCACCGGGAAGGCGTGTCGCTTGACACCCTCGTCGCGCAGACGGTGGCGGCACTGGAGAAGGAGTCGTTGTGATGCGACGGGCTAAAAGAAGAATAGAATTGTTTCGAATGCGCACACATGGCGCGATTTCCATGTTGACCAAAGTGTATATAAGACTGCTGAAATCGGGCAGTGGGTACACCCATCCGCCATCTTGTCCGTCCGTCGGTCATGTCCGGGGAGCGCACAGCTGGCGATGAAGACTTTGCGAGAAGGATGCAGAGTGAAGCGAATGCCGCGCTAGCCCGGTCAATGTCCCAGGGGGGCGGTGGATACGCCAACCCAGACGAGATTGCTGCTCTGGCGGAGGCACTGGCCCGGAGTGAAGGCGCAGGCGCAGGCGCAGGCGCAGGCGCAGGCGCAGGCGCAGGCGCAGGCGCAGGCGCAGGCGCAGGCGCAGGCGCAGGCGCAGGCGCTGATGGAGATGTGTCTTCGGTACGAACCCCGCGCGAGTGGCTGGACGAGTCTATCGACACCGACACCGCCGACATCCTCCCCATTCTCCGGAAGTTGGACGACGCGGGTGCCGATGGACGCGTCGACTCGATCGTCGCCCATGCGATGGGCATCCAGGAGGCATTGGGTTCACTTCCGCGCTGGAGCGTTCTCCGTGTGCTGCTTCCAGTCCTCGGAAACCGGAGGGACACGAAAGACGGGAGTGGCGTCGAGGTTCAGACTGACGTCGAGATCATTGCCGCCGCCGTGTCGGCTGTGGTGATGAACATGGTGAGTGCTGCGACACCAAAGCCGGGCCTGGGGAGGAAGAAGCTGGAGGCGGGTGTCGTTCCTCGGTACCCGGGTCGGCCTCCGGTGAAGGTCAGCATCTCTGACGTTGTCGGGTCCCTTTCTGGTCGCAGTGTCGCCAGTCGCACCGACACACCAAACATTCCACCCACGCCGTTGGACACCCGCCCGGCAGCGAGTCTGACGTTCTCTTCGACCCCCGGCGTCGAGGACACCAGCTACGTGGCGGCGGAGCCGACCGACACCCAGTTCCGGGCGATGACGACGCTTGCGGCCATTGCAGGTGCCGTCCGGAGTCACCGATGGTGGGTCAGCGAGATCGCACGGCTGGTTGCGGCCATCGTACGAGGCGGGCCGGGGACGTACGTCGCCGCGTGGGAAAACGCGTTCCTTGTGTTCGACGACAGGTTCACCGACGGGCCAGGGAACCGCGGGCAGTGGGCCGCCACCGCCGCCGCTACGTTTGTCAACAGCAGGTCGGCGACGGACCACATGTGGTCTCTCACGTCGCTCGCCCGGCGTCTGTACAACTTGCACCCAGACACGCCGCCGGCGCCACTGAGAGACGAAGACGGCAACGTCGCCTTACGCTCCACCATGGAGCACATCAAGCAGGCGTCCGACGTGTACAACCTACGTACTGTTCTAGTCGAGGCGGTGCGCCTCGGTCTGGCGTCCAAGATCGCCGGGATGGCGCCGGGAGAAGAAGAAGAAGAAGAAGAAGGCGGTCGCCCTGCCATGGACGACGACTACGACGGCGTGGAGTACCCGGACGAGCTGGAAGGCGTCGCGGGTGACGTTGCAGGGATTGTGTTCGATCGCATCATTGCCATCAAGTCTGCCGACGCCGACGACGTGTCCTGGGAAGTCGTGAGTGGCGCTCTGACGTCGGCCGCGTCTGCGGCTGCCTCTGTGGACACCATTCTGTGGCGTGTCGCGTCGAACAAAGACGTCCCCGTCCCGGTGTCTGTGGCACTCGCCGAGTGGATCCGGCAGGCTCTCTCGGCGCAGTGGGGCTGTGACATCACCACCGTCCTCCTCCGTCTCCGGGTGCGGGTGCGGGCGGTTGAGGACGTTGTTTCCCGCGCCGGGGCGGTTGTGGCCGGGTCGGTCAACGGGAAAAGCGTCCCGTGGATGACCGACGACGCGGCCGCCAGCGACTACCCGACCCCGCTGCTCACCGCCGCCGCCCGGTACATGTTCTGTTTGTACGCCGGAGTGATGGCGGTCCATGCCACGCCGCGTCATGCCGTGTTGGCAGGGACAGCCGCCGCCATTGCTCTGCGGACACGGGCGATGGAATGTGGTCCGGCCGTGTACGCCGCACTGCTGTCCTCTGCGCCCGTGCCCGCCGACGCGCCGGCTCCAACGGCCGACCATGTTCTGGGTGTCGTTACCGACGGCCCAATTTGTCGGGGCGTCCACGACGCCGTGAGTGCGATGCTGGAGGGCATGTCGGGCATCACCGCCGCACTCGGCCCGGCCAGCGAGGGCGGGACAACCGCCTTGTTTGACGACCAGCCCCATGGCTGGTTCATGGCCAACGCGGTAGCCGTCATGTCCGGCCCCGCCGCGGGGCCGCAGGCTGCCGCCAACCCGTTCCCGTTTCCCGGGACGTGGAGCATGCTGCCCGATCACGCGCGTGGTGGGACAGAGAATGTCCACGCCCTTCCGTTTGCGAGGGCCTTCCTGGACCCGGTGTTCGCAGGCGTCCCCGAGCTGACGACGGCCGCCTTTGGGGCGTGGATCACCGCTCTTGGCGGCGTCTCGGCGCTGGACCAGAGCATCAACTGGGTCGACATGTCTCTCCCTGGGATGTCGCTCGTCGTGACGCTGGCTCGGTTCGCAGGGAACGTGCTCCACCCCATGTTCGGGTGGGATTTGATCGAGATGGACAACGCGGACAGACAGATGGTGCGTGCGTGGGACTCCAACACCGGCGTCTTGACGCGCAACATGTTCGAGGGGGGGCCCGAGTGGTACCACAAGTTCTCCATCGTTACGACCCGGCGGGCCGTCGTGACCCCTCTCGCCGCCCTCATGTCTCGTGGTCTGCGGGGTGTCGACAGCGCGGGCGCCGCCTCGTACTACTTCAGAGAGCTCATCGGAGTCATCCGGGTCCTGGACCTCGCCTGCAACTGGCAGCAAAAGACGAAGCTGGGCCCCGACGGGGAGGGGACGGTCCACGGCGTTGCAACTCTGGGCGAACAAACCCGGGTCGCCGCCATGCGCAAGCTCTGTGAGTCGATGGAGGAAAGGGTCGGCGGGCGGACGGGCAGTCGACGCCCTGGCGCTGGACGCAGTAGTGTGCCACACCCAACCACCACTCCAAGTGACGTGGAGACGGACGACGCAGGCGGGGCGTCGTACAGCGGACGTTCGGACTCCACGATGGGGCTCCGTGGTGCAGGTGCAGGTGCAGGTGCGGGTGCAGGTGCAGGTGCAGGTGCAGGTGCAGGTGCAGGTGCAGGTGCGGGTGCGGGTGCGGGTGCGGGCGTCGACAGCGACGTGAGCGATGATGGAAGCCACGATACGGTGCGCGCGGTTCGTGCGTGTCGTGGGGTCGTGGACCTCTGTGTGCAGTTCGTTGACGACGTTTGTCAGGCGGTGGACGTTATTCCTGGCCGGTTGCAAACGCTGCCTCCCGCGGCGCGTACACGGTCGATCCGGAAGAAGTGCGCGCTGCAGACAGGAGATCCCCTGCCCCCGTTCCACGAGGACCTGGACGTGCGCCATGATTTGACAAAGGGTGTGTTCACGTCCGCTCCGGCAGTCCCGCCCACCCCCGGTGTGGACGTCAGGATTCCGAAGGAGGACCCGCCGTTGAATGTCGCGCCAGATTCCTGGCCCAACGACGTGCAGCCGGACGACCCCCACCTGGCACTGTTCACGGTGCTTGTTTCGAGAATCGCGGCGGCTGCGGCGGCGACTGCCTGTCGGTTCTTTGACGACCCGGACGGAACGCCGGTTAGCAGCGAGACGTACATGTACGGCACCGCCACGATTGAGGCCCTCGCGCAGCCGTTCGCCGCCGGTGGGATTGGTGACTTGAAGACGCTGTTGGCGGAGGGGAGGAGCGTGTGGGACTGGGCCCCGTTGAAGGACGCGGCGGCGGCGACCACGCCTGATGCTTTGAGACAGGACGTGCAGAATGAGGTGGACGAGGACGCGTTCCGGTGTGCGCTTCCTACCGCGCTGCGGACACTGTGCTCCTCCATGGACCCACACAACGACGCGTGGCCCGTCCACTCCGCCGCTGCCGCCGCCAAGATCCGCCGAACCTGGGACGTGCCCAGCGCGTCCCACGCCGGCCTCGAGCCCTCCCCGGTGTGCTTCACCGTCCAACCACTGGAAGTGTACATGACGGCCGTAACGGAAGAGGTGGACGAGAGGTGCCCAGCGGGCGTTGCAGGAGTAATCGAGCCCGGCACCATTGGAGACGGGGCCGTCGACGGCACCATCCACTCTGCAGGAATGGCGTACGGCGCCAGAAGCATCTCGAGGCTGTACGCACGACTCCCGGCGGCGTTCACGTCTGCCGCACAGTCAGAGCTCGAAACGGGTGCCGTCTTCGCGATGTCTCTTGGTGCAGAAGGCGTTGACGAGTGGAGACCAGCCACCGGTGGGCGTGGGCCAAAGTGGCTCGCGGGGTCCAGACCAGAAGACACTCTCCTCGTCGTGTTCCCCGAAGAGACTGAGACTGGAGCCGGAGCCGGAGCCGGAGCTGGAGCTGGAGCTGGAGCTGGAGCTGGAGCCATGGCGTCGTCTCTTCCCGTTCGTGTCGTCATTCGCCAGGCGTCGTTGTCAATTGGTCGACTCCGGGTGACACTTGCCATGTCTCCACCTGGGAGCGCGATGTTCCTGGTGGGGTCACGAGACGCGCTTCTCCAAGCGACACGTTCTGCGTGGTTCGCGTCCCAGCTCTGTCCTCCGCTGTCACAGCCGCTTGGGACGACGCTCAAGTACACGGGTCCGCTGAGCGCCGTTGAGGCTCTGACGCCACAGCCACTCGGCGTCTCGACGGAGGCCGCCGCTGCTCTGTTCAATGCCGTCGAGGCACGCCAGGCGCGCGTGGCAGCGACACTGGGGCGGGCACTGGATGGGACGACGTCGCTTGTCATCGACGGGTCGGGTCCGTTCCTCCCTGGGGCGGTCCATGCCTCCACCGGCATGTTTCCCGCGATGCTGAGCCGGTCTCCCCTCCGGCCGCTTGAGAGCCTCATTGTTGGTCTGGGCGCACCGTCGGCCGCTGTGGGCGGAAGGCGGCGGCTTGGTCCCGCGTCGCGCCGTGCCCGCATCGCCGCCTTCTCGCAGCCCGGGGTTGTGACACGCCCCGTGCGGTTTTATGCCGGTACGGCGTGGAATCACGACGCACTGGGCGCGTTTGACACCGACGCGGACGTCTGGTCCCTGTTCGGAGCTTTGCTGTCGGCGGCACAGGCCCGACTCGTCCCGACTGCTGCCGGGTGCTTGCTGGGCGGCCCGTCTTCGCCTCCGGCGTCCGGTGCGGGGGACGAGACGGTCATCACGCCGGGCGTTGAGTTTGCACGGTTTTTGCTGGCGGCTGCGCGGGTTGCGACGGACCTCCCGCCGACTTGGAGGCGAAGGTGGACACCGCCCGGGGCGGGCGATGACGCCACGACAGCATCAAGCGCCCCCGTTCTCGACACCGGACGCCTCATGATGGCGGTGGTGGCGGCGCAAAGGCTCGCGCACGCCGTCGTCGACCGGAACATGCTGAAGAACGGGGTGTTCATGAACACGTCTGACTGGAAGGCGTGTCTCCTGCCGATCGTTGCCATCAGGACGGTGCTGGGTGTCCGCGGGAACCGGGCGTCGGGCATCTTTCGCCCCGGTGCCATGCCGGGCGTCTACCCCGGCTTCGCCCCGTGCCCGCAGTACACTGCCATCCGGGACGTCTTGGAGTCCGCCGCAGAGACCGTCACCAACCTGCCCACGTTTCGGGCCGTCGCTGACCACGTCGTGGCGCTGCGCAGCGCACTTGCGGCGGTTCTTCCGTCTTTTGGGGCGTGGACTGCCGTGCCCGCCGGGACGCCGGGCGTGCACTGGATCGCTACCGTCGGCGACCTGCTCACCATAATCAAGGAGTGCTACCACTCTCTCCAGGCACACGCCTTTGTCCTCATGCCCGCCGAGTCGCCAGCGAACGTCAACGCGTGGCTGGCAGGGAGCTATGACGGCATCACCACGGGTCGTGGCGACCTCGTGATGTCGGAACAGGATATGGCGTTTCTCTGGGACGGTGTTACCGGCGTCGGGCGAGCCGCGTTTACGTCTCTCGCAACAGACGTCGCCCACGTCCTGATCTCCTCCACCGCCGACGTCCCGGGGGGCGAGGCAGAGACGATGTCTCTCGTCGTCGAGCTGGCGGCGGGACTGACGGTCCAGGGCTCCGACATCCAGAACGCCGACGTGGACCAACCACTCGACTCGACCGCCGCCGTCGCGTCAATCGCTGCACGGGCCGCAACCATGTTTGCGCGTGCGTTCATTATGGACGGCGGCGTCGTGTTCGCCCCCGACGACGCGCGCGCGAACGAGGTCGTCCTTGTCGACGTTGATGACGATGACGATGACGATGACGAGACGTCGCCACCACGCAAGCGGGTTCGGCAAGGCGAAGAAGAAGGCGCAGGCGCAGGCGCAGGCGCAGGCGCAGGCCCGGGTGTGTCCACCGTGTCCCTCCGTGTGGTTCTTCCTCTTCTCGCTCCGACGGAGACGACGCCCGTCATTGCGTGTGGTCGTCATCCGTGGATTCTGCCGTACCGCTCCGTCGCGTTCTCAACGGGTTCGGTCCCTGCCTATCCACTTGGATCAGAGGGGGCGCAGCGTGCGATGTATGGCCTCATTGTGGCGGACACGCTGCGCGAGTTTGTGACGGCCTGCTCCTCCGCCACGCGCCACGAAGTAATCCGGTCCACCCTGCGGCGCGTCGGGGACGCGATGGCGACTCGGGCGCGTGTCTTCGTTCCAGGGTCGATGTTTTTCCGTGCGGCGGTGGCCGACGGGGCGTTCAAGACCCTTCCGTCCACACCCGTCGACAGAAGGGGGCTGACGTCGGACGAGCGCCGGGCCACAACGATGGACGCCGTGGAGTCGGCACTGTTTACCGACACCCCGTTGGTCCCGGCCGACATGTACGACGTTGCCGCCGCCGCCATGACACCAGACGGTGGAAGAAGAAGAAGAAGAAGAGTCCCTGTCGTCGTCGACCTGAGCGACGACACGCCTCGGGTTCCGATGGGAGTCGGCGTCTCGCTGCCGGTGCAGACGTGTGTCATCCAGGGCATGGGTCGGACGAACCTGAGGGCAAAGCTGGACTCTGTGCTGGCCAAGATTCTGGACGTGTCTGGTCCGTCGTCGTTCCCTGTGGGCCCGCCGGCCGTCCGCCGCGAGAACTTTGTCCGGGCGATGGGGATGACGCCTCTGCGTCTGGAGCCGCCGCCCAACGCTGAAAACCTCGGCGGCGCGATGTGGCAGAGTCTTGAGGCGTTTGTCGACCACCACGCGAGGCAGTCCTTCGTCCGGCGCAGTAAGGGTGTCACGATGACCAAGTTCACACTGAGCGGCCGCCACCGCGGGCCGGCGGGGACGGACTTCCGGACGCCAACCCGCAGCGAGTACAACCGGGCACACACGGTGCCCGACAGCAACGTCCGGGCCCTGTTTCCGACGTTGGAGGATCCATGGCGGAGGCCAGGCGCGACGCTGGAGCCTGGGATTGGGGTCCGGGGGTCGCGGCCACTGCCGGCGGTGATGACCACCCTCGGGACCAACGAGGGCGGCGGGCTGGAGATGATCAAGGCCACGCACTCCATCCCTCCCGCGATGTTGGCCCTCCTGAACCAGTACGGCGCGGAGTTGACACCATTCAACGAAACGTCCACCTGGATGCCGCTGAGCAACTGGGTGTACGACCCGGACACCACCACCGGCGGTGCGCGGGTGAGGACGCTGGCTGCAGGCGCAAGCGGGGTGTACCACCGGGCCACTGCAGAGCCGATGGCGGTGTCTGCGTCGATGGCGCCCGTGCCCCAGGACAGCGGCATCTTCAACCAGTTTGGGGCAGGCAAGGGCGCGCTGCGGAACGTCGTTGGTCGGCCGGCGCTCGGGGACATTTTTAAGGGTCTCATGACGCAGGACTTTGCGGAAGCGGAGCGGGTGTATCGGTACCGGGCGGACGCAGGCGCCGCGGAGCGGCACGGAACCATCCCCGACATCCGGGCGTTTGCCAACGGCATCCCTCAAATGGAGTCAGAGCGTGTTCCGGGCGACGTGGCCTGTACCGTCTCTTCTACCCTCGCCGTCCTGCAGGCCACGTCTGGTTCGGGCGTCATGTCCTACGGCCGGGCGGCACGGGCCGTCGCCGGGTTCCCCCGCTCGAGTCTGTCCCCCGAGTCCGTCCACGCCGCCGGGTCCGTCGGCTGGGACATGCAGATCCTGGCGGCTGGGTGTCTGCGGCGGTCCACCGCAGAAGCCGTCCCGCTGTTTGCCGTCTCTCCCTGGACCCACCCGGTGTCGGTCGACAACCGGTCCACCCAACCAATTGCCATCGCGTCGGACACCGTGCTGATGGCGGGGTACGTTCCCCAGCACTTCCTGGCCATCGCGCGGTCCACGCACGACAGCCTGGCGACCAGTCACCGCGTGCGGTCCTTTGGCCGCATCACCTCTGGCGGGACGCCGTCCACGTCCCACGCCGCCAACTTCATCGGGCCCCTCGGGTTGTCGACCGGTGCCCTGAAATGCCCCGCGGACGTCAACAGGCAGTTCGTGTTCAACAACAGCTGCCAGGCACTATGGCTGCAGTCCGCGCGGGTGCTGGCCTCCATCGCGGGAGGGGACGACGCCGTCGAGTTCCTGCGTAAGTGGTGCTTCAAGCCGGCCCTGGAGCAGGTGCTGCCGCCGCTGAAGAAGGGGGGTGCGCCCCGCGTCATCCGCACGCTCCAACCCACGGCGGATGTGGGCGACACGTCCCAGTTCATCTTGGCACCGAGCAGGTCGGCGACACGACGCGCGGCGGAGCGGCGGCGGGGGAAGCCCGGGATTCCGTCAACCTGCTGGCCGTTTGTGGCCGACGACTTTGGTGACGCCGTGGCGGCAGCAGTTCCGAGCAACGTCGCGGAGGCGGCGGCTGCAGGGGCGCCGCGTGGAGGGTCTGTCCTGTTTACGTCTGGCGGAGAGGGTGTCGTCGACTTGTCCCGCTCCCACGGAGAGCTGGGCCGGAGCTTCTCGACGTCCAGAGACGTCACGGTCGTTCCGTGTGTGTCGTTGACGGACAGCCACTACAACAGCATCGAGAGGGCCGGGTGTGTGCCTAGCGACGGGACGACGCGGCACCCGGTTGGCCTGCCCCCGGACACGCACTTCAACACGATGCAGCTGGCGGAGCACCATCGGGTGCAGCCGGCCGCTGCGCAGACGATGCCGTTTCTGCAGCTCTTTCCGTCGGCGTCGACGGACACCCTGAAGCGGGTCACCCGGCTGTCTGCCAGTACCCACGTGGGGGGAGTCGTGGACGTCGAGACGCCTGCCCAGCTGCTCGACGTCCGAGGAGTCGCCCAGTTCAAGCCGGTGGGGCTCCAGCTGAAGCCCGTCATCAAAACCACCAAGAAGGGGAAGAAGCAGCACAAGGCCGCGACCGGGAGGTACGCACAGATGGTTGCCAGTGCCAAGCTGACCACAAATGCGACCGTGAAGGCCGTCCGTGAGTCCCTCGTCGGGCAGAACGTCGACCTCCTCAACGCGGAGACGGAGGGGGCGATCAAAGCCATCGTCGCGGAGTTGAAGGGAAGCGGGGGCAGGCAGGCGGTGGCCGGCACCGTGCGCGGCCTGGCCACCGTGGACCCGAACTCGGCGTCTGCAAAGGCCATGCCCTCCACGCACAAGGGGAACGGCTGCACCACCGCGATTCATGCGGCGGTGGCGTACGGGAGCGGCCCGACGAGCCCCACTCTCCCGGTGGGCGGGCTCAAGAACCTCCTGTCTCGCCACCTTTCGCGGGCGTGTGTGTCCTTCAGTGTGACGACGGTCACGCCTGTCCCTGTGTCCCAGCGCGTATCGTCTGCGTCCCGCGTTGGGGGGCTGGTGTCCCACTCCGACGGGCACGCCGTCGTCCCGGCCACTGCGGCGCTGGACCTTGCCTACGCGGGCGTCTTGGGCGGGGACTGGGGTACACCGTCACCGTCGACCGCCACCGTTGCCACCGTGAACTCCGAGGAGGGGGCGCCGGTAAAGCGCCAGCGGGTGACGCGGACGCCTGTGCTGGACAGCATGGCGCTGACGAAGTGGGGGGTGACCGTCCCTGGTGCGCTCCGGGCGTCGTCTGGGCGCATCCACATCAAGTCCGTGAAACCTGTGTCTAGGTTTGCGCCCACGGGTCTCGAGGACGACGGCGACGAGTCTCTGTCTGGCCGACAGACCGTCCCCGAAGCACTGGCGGCCGCTGTCGTGACAATCCTCGTCGACACGAAACAGGACTACCGGCCGGCACCACGACGGATGTCCGTCGTGGTGGGGCCCATCGCAATGGCGTCTATCCGGACGGCGGAGCTGGCGGCAGAAGGAAGCATCGCTGCGCTGACACGCGACGTCCTCGCAGAAATGGTGGAGAACTGCCAGGTCCCGGAGCCCGCGGATCTCTACGAAGTCTTTGTTCGGCAGCCACACCCGGAGCAGGTGAAGAAGTGGTAGATCCACACACACACACATGTCGTGGCATGAAGTGAAGTGAAGTGAAGTGAAGTGAAGTGAAGTGAAGTGAAGTGAAGTGAAGTG
>Ga0115550_1000215_pt1 | contig 52321 bp, 46 predicted proteins | sample COGITO_mtgs_1005_FD_87177 | JGI IMG/M metagenome (GOLD analysis project Ga0115550, IMG submission 87177) | Pelagic marine microbial communities from North Sea - COGITO_mtgs_100511 | ecosystem: Environmental > Aquatic > Marine > Epipelagic | place: Germany:Helgoland, sampling site Kabeltonne...
CAGGAGCATGGCTGTTCTATGTGACTGGGGTGAGTGAAGGCGGCCAACAACCCCGAATCTTCAAGGATGAAGGGTTTTAAACCCAAAATCATTGACGATTCGGGTAGGCGGCAACTGAACAAATCCCCAGGAGCATGGCTGTTCTATGTGACTGGGGTGAGTGAAGGCGGCCAACAACCCCGAATCTTCAAGGATGAAGGGTTTTAAACCTCCTATTGCTTGCGGTATGATGCAAGCCTAACTTAAAAAATGAAGAGTGTTATGGCAGCTGTATTCTCAAAATCAATCAGCAAATGGCTGATTGCCGCAAGTTGCGCCTTATCGGTTTCAGCTTGCAGTAACTGGATTTTCCGGATTGATGTGCCACAAGGCAATTTCCTGGAACAAAAAGACATCGACAAACTGCGCATCGCAATGACCAAAGAGCAAGTACAGTTTGTGCTTGGCAACCCGGTGGCAGAAAATAGTTTCGACAATGACGTATGGCATTATTTTTATGCCTTAAAACGTGGCAACGGCGAAAAATTCGACAAAAAGCTGGTACTGACTTTTGCTGAGAATAAACTCACGCAAATGACTGGTGATTTCGACACACCAACTCAGTTTAATACCGCGTTGGATCAATAACAGCACTAGCTGACGCGGATTATCGGACAATTATCAGGGTATCCCCCAGCAAGTGGTGATACCCTTTTTTATGCTAGTTTGTGTTCAGAAAGTTACCATCAAAGAATTTAATGCTGTGGCCGACCGCCCGTGGTTTTATCAGCCCGGCCTTCTTCTTTGGCTTTTTCGGCACGACGCCGACGCATATCTTTGGGATCTGCGATCAACGCGCGATATATTTCAATCCGGTCACCATTTTTCACCAACTCATCCAATTTGACGGTCCGGCTCCAGATCCCAACTTTATTCACATCAAGCTTAATTTCCGGGTAACTGTTTAAAATACCTGATGTTTCAATCACCTGTTGCACCGTTGACCCCGCGGCGACCGACAAACTCAACAAGCTTTGCCGCTCAGGTAAAGCGAAGGCCACTTCCACTGATAGTTGCTCAGCCATGTTGATCTCCATAAATTTGTTTAGCGCGATCGGTAAAGGCCTGCACCATCGCCAACGTTAGTTCGTTAAAAATCTTACCAAAAGCAAATTCAACCAACTTACTGGAAAATTCAAACTCCAGTGCCAGCACTACTTTGCAGGCTTGCTCATTCAGTGGCATAAACTGCCAGCCGCCACGTAGAAATTTAAACGGACCGTCCACCAGTTCCATCGCCAGTCGCTCATGTGGAATTAGGGTATTACGGGTGGTGAAGCTTTTGCCGATGCCGGCTTTGGAAACTTCCAGAGTTGCCGTCTGCACTGTGCCATCAAAAGATAACACCGCAGACTTGCTGCAACCCGGTAAAAACTGTGGATAAGAAGGCACATCGGCGACCAACTCAAACATCTGACGGGCACTGTAAAAAACCAGCGCGCTACGTTCAATTTGTGGCATACTCACTCCCCTGGATCAGGCGCCGATTGTAGCAGAATCAGCGCTTGTCACAAGTTTCACGGGCACCATCATTAGCATTCAATTTATTCGCCCTTTTGAGCGTATCTCGAGCAAGCATGAGTAAAAAATCAAACAAAACCAGTAGCGGCGGCACTATTGCCTCCAATAGAAAAGCCCGGCACGATTATTTTCTGCAGGACCGTTTTGAAGGCGGTATGGCCTTGCAAGGCTGGGAAATTAAAAGTATCAGAGTCGGTAAAGTAAATATTTCCGACTCTTATGTGGTGATTAAAAACGGTGAAGCCTTCCTGTTTGGCGCCATTATTACTCCACTCAATAGCGCATCCAGCCACGTGGTTTGCGACCCGGAGCGGTCACGAAAACTGCTGTTGAACAAACGCGAACTGAACAAACTGATTGGCGCCACCGAACGTGATGGCTTCACGTTAATTGCCACTTCGATGTACTGGAAAGGTCCTTGGGTCAAACTAGAGTTTTACCTGGCTAAAGGTAAACGCGAATTTGATAAACGCGACGACGTGAAAGACCGCGACTGGTCACGTGAAAAAGAACGGATGATGAAACACTCTAAGCGTTAAGCCGCGAAAAGTGTTTTATTTTGTAGGGAAGGGTTGAAACTGGCGAAACAATCGCCACTTAAACCCTATGACGATGAACAAAGCAGCAAAGCCGATAAGCATTGCTTGCCGCACTCACCGTCAGGGCGTAGAATGCCCACGTTACTGAAGCGTTCGCTTCACGAAGAATTCGGGGCTGATACTGGATTCGACGGGATACTCGAACTCCTAAGTGCATGCCGAGGGGCGGTTGGCCTCGTAAAAAGCCGCAAAAAAGTAGTCGCAAACGACGAAACATACGCACTCGCTGCCTAATAAGCAGTAGAGAGCTCTTCCCCTCACGCATGCCTATAAGCTGAGACTCTGGAAGATCACCCTAATTAGGATCGCATGGCGGCTTCGTCCGTAGCCAAGATGCTAAAACCAATCGGACTCGCCCGACGAGAGCCTGCCATTCGGCGCTCATAGGGTCAACTAAATGAATGGATAAGCATGTAGTACTGAAGACGTAGGTTTTTCGGACGGGGGTTCAAATCCCCCCAGCTCCACCACAAATGAGAGCGGCGCAAGCTGCGCCGCCTCTCAAATCCTCCCTAAATTCAATAGCTTAAAGCTCCACCGCGCAGCCAATGATTTTGGCTACAGTCGTCTAGACGCGTCTGGAAATTGTCACTCCAGTGCCAACTTTTGTCATCCCAGCGCCAACTTTTGCAATAAGCTACCCTCCCCTGCGAGTTTTACCAGTCGCGACATTCTCAAAAAATACCTCGCTGATCAGCAACTGGTTGAAGAAAATCACGCCTTGCATTTACTCAATACCATCCATCAGGCACTGGTTATTGATGATTTAGATTTCTCCATAGACCATACCAGGTTAAAAGCCTTTGCCATGAAACAGGCCGATTTCTGCAAAAAAGCAGAACTGCACGCAGCCATCAACCATTTTGAAAAGTACCAACTGGGCAAACTCGCCTATACCGAATTGGAAATTAAAAACCGCCTGCAAGATGCCAAATTCTGGCTGCGCCGAATTCGACGCAAAACCGCATCGCTGATTAACCAAGTCGAACGGGCATTAGGTTATGTCTCGAAACGCCGCGCTGTTTATTGCGGTGATGTATCGCTCAATCGCCATCGGCAAAATCAGCTGCTTAGTCAGCAATACATGCAAAACACCTATCTGCAAAATGACGAAGGTTTCAGTATTCCACTTTCTGAAATTGCCGCGCACAACATCAGCAATCCGGTGATCCGCCGTCATGAGCTAATGGTCAGAATTCGCGGTTTTGAAGAAGTAGCCCAGTATTGCCAGCATGCGGCGGTATTTGTCACTTTGACCACACCTTCACGGATGCATGCCACGAATGCCACTGGCATTCCAAACCAAAGCTATGACGGTTCCAGCATCAACGATGCACAGGATTATCTAAACCATGTTTGGCAACTATGCCGCGCCAAATTCGACCGCGACGAAATTAAACCCTATGGCTTTCGTGTGGTAGAACCGCATCACGATGGAACACCACACTGGCATTTATTGCTGTTTATGCCAGCAGAGCAAATCGAACATTTCAAAGAAGTGGTTACCCATTACGGCCTTCAAGATTCACCTGATGAAAAAGGCGCAAAAAAGTATCGGGTCAAATTTATTGATATTGACCCTGCCAAAGGCAGTGCTGCCGGATATATCGCGAAATATATTGCCAAGAATATTGATGGCTTTGCTGTTGGCACTGATACCAGCGGCCAACCTTCGGATGTAGTCGCAGCAAGAATTAACGCATGGTCAAAAGCCGCAAGTATTCGCCAGTTCCAGCAAATTGGTGGCCCAAGTGTGACGGTTTGGCGAGAACTCAGGCGCCTGAAAGCATGTACCTCAACTTTTAATGATTTGGATGAAGCCTACAGTGCTGCAGATAGTGCCAATTGGGCGGCCTTTTGTATCGCAATGAATGCCGTCAACACTCCAAAAACACAGCACGTATTAGCCCCTTACTATGAAGTTAAAGTTTCCGAATCTGTTGACTACATCACTGGTGAAATCATTCAAACAGCAGAAAACCGCTATAAGGAGCGCAAAAAGGCTTCGCTTTCGGGCGTGATATTCCGTGGTTTTGCCATTAATACTCGCTATCAAAAATGGCGTTCAACCTCTAAGCCCCCGAACCATGGGAGCAACTCCCCACCGCAGGTGGGCAGTTGCTCCCTTGATTCGGGGGATACCTTGGACTTGTGTAAATAACTGTACGGACTAAAAAATGAAGCAACAAACGCAAAGCAACAGCCAACAATTTAGCGTCGAAGAAGTGGTAAAGCTGTTTAATTACCCTGTCATTAAATCAGATCGCGGCACTGCATTTTTGCCCGAAAACATCGGGTTAATTGTGGGTGTTTTGATACTTAACGAACAGGTTGAAATGGTGGTCAAATTTATAGACCGAGTAACGCAGTTTACAAAACCTGAGTTTTACCGTCATTACAAGGTGTTACGTGATGATATTGACGTCGAATAACAGATTTGATAGTGATAGCACTTTAAATTATCTGCACAAAAACAGTCACCTAGCCTTGCTTTTGGCTTATGAAATAGTTTTTAATGGCGTTGCTGGTTGGATTAAACAAAATAAAACCAACCCAGTATGGCGGCACTACTTAAATCCACGAGACCGCTGTGAGGAAAAGGCTAGGGACAGTGGAACGCCACCCGTAAAAATGCCCCCTCCAACAATAAAACCTGAACTCAGATTTTATGTGTCAGCTATAACTGACGCTGTTGGAGAAGCTATGTCTATTCATACCGAAAATATTCAATATATCGCTGCATTCAGCCCATGGGTTACTGTCGACAAATGCGCAGAACTTACAGGCCTGACTGCAAATGCAATCAATGCTTTAAGAACACGCGGAAAGCTCCGCTTAGATGTCCATTGGGTTAAGCGCAATGGACGTGTCTATATCAATATACCAGCCTTGCAAGGCTGGATTGAGAAAGGACACTAAGATGCAGCCAACGCAGTACAAAGGCATCTACGCCGGTGAAAACTCAATCCGCCTAGAATTTATGTATCAGGCTGTGCGCTGCCGTGAAACAATTCGCGGCACTCCAACCAAAACCCGCTTGGCTGAAGTTGCCCGCAAACGCGACCAACTGCTTTACGAAATTGATATGGGTCAGTTCGACTATGCCAAACATTTTCCGACAAGCCCGAATGCTTTCAAATTTAGCAGTAACAAAGCCGCATACATAACAATTAGCAAAGCAGTTGATCTCTGGTTTCACCGCAATAGCAAAAACTGGGCGCGTAGTACTTATCGTGGCTATGTGAGTAAGGTAAATACACACATTTTGCCAAAATTCGGCCAGTTGACCGCTGCCGAGTTTAAGCCCTCGCATTACAAAGACTGGGCGGCACAAGTTGAGCTTTCCGGTAAATCCATCAATGAGGTGCGTTCTGTTTTGCACTGCGTTTTTAAAGAATTGGTTTATGACGATATTCTGACGACCAACCCGATCGACAAGTGCAAACCTGCCACCAGGACAGCGCCAGAACCCAAACCTTTCTCTGCCGACGAACGCGAGAAAATCATCAATGCCCTACCTGACAATGCCGCCCGTGACTTTTATATTTTTGCGTTCTGGACTGGCCTTCGCACGGGTGAACAATTGGGCTTGCGCTGGCAGGACATAGACTTAGACCGCGAAAAACCTCGTATCTATATCCGCCAATCAATAGTAAATGGTAAAAAAGCAGGCACTAAAACGCTGAGTTCTGCCCGTACTCATGAACTGGATAGCCGTGCCTTGGCTGTACTACAGCATATAAAAAGCTATCACCCCGACAAGAGTCCAGAGCAACGGATTTTCTTAGACCCGCGCACCATGCAACCATGGGTCTATGACGGAGTTCCCCGCGAACGCTTTTGGGTTCCAGCCTTGGAGCTCGCCAAAGTTCCCTATCGCTGCCCTTATACATGCCGCCACACCTATGCATCAACATTCCTAACTGTAGGCGCTGATCCATCATGGATCGCTAAGCAGATGGGACACAAAGATTGGGGCATGATCCGCCGGATCTATGCTCGTTGGATGGATTAAAAGGAAACAACCATGTCATTAAAAAAAGCACAAAAAGACGCCAAACGTAAAAAGAAAAAAGCTGCTGCGGGTCAGAAGAAGGCTAACTCAGCATACTTTGGCCCAAACTTTCATTTTGGCGAAGAGGAAGAAACAACGGTAGATATGTGGTTTGGCTTCAGTAGCCCTGAATCAGCAGCGAGAAACTCAGACGAAGATCCAACCATACTCTGTATGGCATGCGATATTAATCATGACAATCTAACGTACTTCACAGAACTTTATTCTGACCGGTTTAAGTTAGGTGATTGGTACATAGCAGCCGGTAACTGCGAAAACAAAGAGCTACATGGGCCATTTATAAAAATGGAAGAAGCGCTGGAATTTGGCCGCGAGCAATATGGTGCAAACCATTATAGATTTGGCGGTTGGTAGAACGAGAAACAGTGTGGGGAGGCGCCGCTGCTGCGGTGGGGCCCCCACACTGTTTCTAAATGCTATAGAGCAAAGCCTCAATGTATATACATTGAGTATCTACCATTCAAGGTATATACTTTTTCTATGTCTATTTAGGAGATGTTTTATGGAAACCGGAACCGTGTTTAAAAACAACAGTACCCAAGCCGTTCGCCTGCCGGTGGATGCGCGTTTTCCTGATAACGTAAAAAAAGTCAGTGTGCGTATTGTTGGCCAAGACCGCATCCTGACACCCGTTGCCAATACATGGGATTCGTTTTTCCTGCAAGGCACTGCGGTAACAGATGACTTTATGACTGAACGCGCCACACAAGAACAGCAAGAGCGGGAATCGTTCTAATGCTTAAATATATGCTCGATACCAATATCTGCATCTATGTGATAAAACGCCGACCACTCGAAGTGCTGGAAACCTTTAACAAGTTTGCCGGCACTTTATGTATTAGCGCTATTACCTATGCCGAACTTTGCCACGGTGTTGAAAAAAGCGCCCAACCCGAGCATAACCGCCGTCAGGTAGATGATTTTATCTCGAGGTTGGAGATTTTGTCTTATAGTCATAAAGCGGCAGCTCATTATGGTGAAATCAGAGCCAATCTAGAGCGACAAGGCAAAACAATTGGCGTCAATGATTTACATATTGCAGGCCATGCAAGGAGTGAAGGTTTGATCGTGGTAACGAATAACCTAAAAGAATTTGAACGGGTCTATGGACTGCGTTTTGAAAACTGGCTTGAAGAGCCTACTCAATAAAAACTTAAGGTTCAATGTTGTTGATTACCAAAACCGAACACAGCAGCCGAGCCCTATTATTCCCAATATCGCGACTAGAATCTATCACTAAGTGGCACGAGCACTTTCTCGAATACGACAAAAAATCCTACAATCTTTGCCCCATCAGAAAGCTGTTATGCTGAATTTAGTGCGAGCCATTGCCGATGTGCTAGCGATAGGCGAGAATCTAATAAGATCACATAAATTCGGCCCGTCACGATGAAATTTTCTTTAATTTGACCTTGTTCCAAAAGCTGGTCTATTTTCTATTGGGCTTGCGGACAACCTAAAAAGCATGATAGTTTTTGGGTACACTTCTCTGCATAATTTTCCTAAGCTAAACTTTTCAGATTTTGTATTTCTGATTTTGCGTCAACTAAAGCGCGTTTCGTTATTCAGCAATGCAGAATAGGATTAGCTCGTTTCAGGGAAGTCCAAAATATACCCCTATAATAATATTAAGGGATTGTATTAGTACAATTACGTTACAACAACTCATTTATATCTAAAATAACTTACTCCATGGAAAGAATAGTGAGAAAAATAAAAAATAAAATCTTGATTATAATTGAAAAAGCACTATCCACCCAATTGAACAAGATAAGAGTTAAAATATTTTCAACATCAAACTTAAGCAACTTAAAACTTGTAGATTTAACTCCAAATGATAACGCCATAGAAAATGAAACATATTTTCATGCAATTTCAGATGCATTAAAAAATAAAAAATAAAAAACATCGCACTAACAGGACCATACGGCTCTGGAAAAAGCAGTATCATAAAGACGTTTGAAAAGAAAAACGAAGGGTTATACAAATTCTTAAACATATCTTTAGCATCTTTTAAAGAAAAAAATAAAGATATAATCGATGAAGGCAAGGAAGAGAAACAAAACAGACTCATAGAGCGAAGCATACTTCAACAAATGCTATACGGAGCGGATTCAGATATATTAATATATTCTCGATTTAGGAAAATAGTAATACCAAACAAAATAGAACTATTTTTCAAAGCTATATTAATTACAATTTGGCTAAGCGGCGCTTTTCTTACCTACCTAGCAGGCCCCAAAATTCTTGATGGTCTCAGTGAAAACTCTAATACATTTTTATTATTCATTTTATCATTTAGCTATATGCTTGCAATTCCATCTTTATTCATATATGACTTTTTAAAAATAAAAGGAAATATGTCTTTTAAAAAAATGTCCTTAAAAAATATTGAGATAGAAACTTGTGAAAGTAGTGACTACTCGATATTAAATAGACACCTAGATGAAATAATATATTTCTTTCAAGTTACTAACTACAACCTAGTTATAATTGAAGATTTAGATAGATTTGGCAGTCCAGAAATATTTGTAAAATTAAGAGAAATAAACAAATTAATTAATGACAACGACAAAACAAGCGGCGATGTAAAGTTCTTATACGCTATTAAAGATGATATGTTTGCACATAAAAATAGAGCTAAATTTTTCGATATAATTATTCCAGTAATACCTGTGGTAAACTCTAGCAACGCTTTAGATAAAATAATAAAAGAAAGATTAAACGATGAAAACAATGACATTCATGAGTTACTAAAAAAATCACAATTATTAAGGGAGGTTTCCAATTACTTAAACGACCTCAGACTCATACATAATATATTCAATGAATTCGAAATATATTACAGCGAATTAAAAAACAATAAGCCGGACGTTATAAAACTTTTATCCGTAATAATATACAAAAACTCGTACCCGCGAGATTTTGAACTTTTACATACAGGTGAAGGGAAGCTGTCAAAACTTTGCGGATCTAGAAGTAAATTAATATTAAACAAAAGAAATATAATCCAACAAGAAATAAAACAAATCAGAATAGAAATTAAAAACTCAGATAAAGAATACTTATCCAATATATCCGACCTTGTTTCATTATATCTTTTCCACATTTCAATGACATCAGGTGGCGCTCATGGCTATTACAATAAACAAAACAGCCTTATTTCATTTACAAGCATTGATGATGAAATAAGCTTTCAATTACTGCTCGAGCAAATAAAAAATGATGGCAGTGTCAGACTTCAAAATCAAAACCATCAAAATAATTTCTCCAAGTCACTCCAAGAGATTGAGAAGCAAATAAATCCAAATACAACATATCATCAAAGACTCAGCAATATAAAAAACAAAAAATCAAATAACCGGATTCAACTTGAATTAAAGATACATGAAAAAGAAAGAGAGATAAGTCAACTTAATCGATTGAAACTTTCAGAGCTATTACTTGATAACGTAGATGATTTTGAGAAGTTACTAGAAGAAGAAAAAAAAATAAATGACGGTACAACACCAGAAAACAATGAATTATTTAGATATCTTGTCCTCGATGGGCACTTAGACGAGGATTATTACTTATACATATCAAATTTCTATGAAGGCCGGAAAACTACAAATGACCAAAAATTTATTATGGCTGTTAGAAGCTACAATAAACTAGGTTTTTCACACCCAATAGATAACCCATCTGAGGTTTGCCTTGAACTCAGAGATGCTGATTACTCAAATGATACGATACTGAACGTAAATTTAATAGACTACCTAGTTAAGTCTACACTTATTAAAGAAACAAAAAAGACATTTGATTTTATATCTGAGAATCTTCAGGAATCAGAAAGCTTTATGAGTTCATATTTTTCAACCGCGGTAAATTTGAAAGAGTTCGTGATACTTTTTTCAGGACACTTCCATGAATACGCAAAAAACTCAATAGAACTTAACTTAAGCGAGGATCACTTAAAAAACATACTATCCAGCGTAAGCATTGATCACATTACATCAAAAATGAACACGTCTGGAGTGATAACTAAATACTTAAATAAAAACTTAGACAAAATAATAACTGGAAAGATTTTTGGAATCATTGATAAAAACATTTTACGTTTACTGACCGTTAAAGTGGAAACTCTTGATAAATTTTCAGATACACCTGATTGGTTAAGTTTCATATATGAAAATAACTTATATAAAATAAACCCTCAAAACATCAAGTTCTTATTACCTAATAATATTGAACTAGATCTTATTGAAAACTCGAATTACACGTCAGTATTAACATCTAATCTTGAAACATTAAAATGTTATATTGATGAAAACATAAATGAATACGTCGAAGAAGTAATTTTAGAAATAGAAGAATGCACAAATGAAACTGAGCCCACCTTAGTTAGATTACTTAATAACGATGCAATAACCGAAAGCAATAAATCAAAAATCATACAAAGACAAAACGCAAAGGTGAAAACAATAACAGAAGCACCAAAAAATTACTGGTTGGAATTAGCAAAAAATGTAAAAATGGCAGCGACATGGAATAATTTCACCTCATTATTTGAAAGTAAAGTTACTGATGATTCTGAATTCATGCAGCTTTTCAACATTGATTACTATGCGGAAAATTTAAAAAATGAATCATGGCATAGAAATACAGACATAGATGCAAAAGGGAGGCTTAGCTCTAAAATACTTAACGCTGAAAACATATCAAATAAAAACTATAATTTGCTAACGGCGAACCTATTTTACAGATACAAAAACTTCCCTAAAAACCTTTCAATAGAAAAACTACATATTCTTAGTAAAAATAAAGTAATCGTATTCAATGAAGAATCGTTCGCATTCGCTAGGAACCACGATTTTTTTGTGTTTTTTTTAATAAATAATATTGACTCATATATATCAGTAAAAAAGGATCTGGAAGATTTAGATGGTGAAATCATTAAGAAACTTATATTAAGTGAGATAAAAGATAGTCAAAAAGTTATTTTAACTTATGACTTACGACATCAAAATTTCTTACACAGCCAGGACTTCGCTATTGAACTTTCCAAATTACTTCTTGACAACAACGTCAGCCTAGAAGATATCGACCTCAATGTTCTAAAGTGGGTAAGTTATGCCTCTAAAGATATCGTTTCATCGATTAAACTTATAATCAAATCAATTCACTTATGGGATGAAAGTGATATATTCAGTGTTGTTGAAAATTTAGAATTCCCATTTAACAGAATAGCTTCTTATGGTAAACGTCCAAAAATCCCATACACTAAATTAAATTTAGAATTCACCACGATTTTGAAAAAAAATAATTATATATCTAGCTGCCCTATAAAAGGCAATATGATAGAAGTTAATACAAAAAACAAAAAATAGAGCAAGATACCTGATAAGAAATTTTTAGATAGTTCATTTTGAAATTAGCAGTGCTAAAAAATTACAAATTAGTATTGCATAAAATTTAAATAACACATGTTGTTTAAAATCCATAAAAACGTTATATTTATTTTTCTTTTAGATTTTCACTCCACACCAAAGTACTGAGTAAACTATTGAAATGAAAGTCATTAACATGGGTTCAAATCCCCCAGTTCGAACACTAAAACAAAAGGCCACTTCCGGGTGGCCTTTTGTTTTATGGGTCAAGTGGTGGCGTTAATTCTTACTTAACCGCTTACACAATTCCCATTCCAACTAATCAGATTTCAACGCCTGCATCGGCGCTATACTGCTTGCCTGCCAGGCTGGAACGATGCTGGCACCAATAGCAATGACCAACAGCGTAGATAAAGCTGATGCATAAATTGCCCATTCAAACGCGGCGATGGCAAATAACTGCTGACTCAAAGCTGTGCCGACAAAGTACGCCACGACGGTTCCCAGTAAAAGTCCGCTGATAGTGAGCTTGAGGGCATAACTGAGGATCATCATGGTCACAGAGGCTTTGCCGGCACCTATTGCCATGCGGATCCCAATCTCTCTGGTGCGGATGTTGACGATGTAACTCATCACTCCGCTGACGCCGCTGATGGTGATCACCAGCGCAAAGATGGCGAATGCCGTCAGCAGCTGGGCCAGAAATCGTTGTAATGACATGGCGTTATCGACAGCTGCTGCGAGTGTCTCGAAGGCAGAAAACGGCTGCCGACTATCCAGGTTATGCACGATTGCTTTGACTGCTGCCTGGTAGTCAAAAGCAGGCATGGCATCTTTATGTTCGCTGTGTGAGGCCATTAATATCGCCACATGATTGCTCGGTGCCTGGGCGAACGGGCGATAAATCCGATAGCCTGCAGGTTGGTCAGCGCCGTTTTCCAGCATATCGGCGACAACCCCAACTATGGTGTACCAGTTTTGCCCTGCGTCCGTCGAAATCCTGTGGTCAATGGCGCTTTCATCTGGCCACAAATGCGTCGCGAGACTTTGGTTAATGATCACAATGGGTAACGCGCCGCTATCATCATTGAGGTCGAATGGCCGACCTTGCAACATGGCGGCGCCAATCGTTTTGAAATAACCGTCGCTGACGGAACGGACAAAGGTATTGGGTAACACTTCGTCGAATTGCACATCCCGATCATCCAGATACAAGGCTTCCCGTACCAGACCGTCGTTAATAGCGACGGTATCGTTTGGATAAGTTGTGGCTAACGCCGCGGAGTCAAGCTGCGGCAAATTGCGTACTTGTTGCAATATTTGTTGGGTGATTTGCCCGACTTGCTGGCTGCTGGCATAGGTCGTCCAGTTCAAATCAAGCTGGGCAATACTGACCGCAGCCGGGTTAAAACCACGGTCGATATTTTGTAGGTTGCTCAGGCTCTTGATAGTGAGCCCGGCAGCGATGAGTAACGTCAATGACAGCGCAAATTGCCCCATCAATAAACCATTTCTGAACAGGCCCTGCTCTGTGGAATATGATGCTTTGCCACCTTCTTTGAGGGACGTCACCAGATTTGTGTTGTTAAAACCGGGGGCTAAACCTGCCACAACACCGGCAAACAAAGATATCACCAAGGCAAATATCATCACGTTGCTGTCTATGGTAATTTCTGACGCCAGGCTGCTAAAGGATGCGGCAAACGTTTTAAGAAGGTCGAGCCCCAAAAACGCGAGTAATAAACCAAGCAAACCTCCGGCTAACGAAAACAGCACACTTTCGGTCAGTAGTTGTTGGGCAATCCGCGTTTTGCTGGCACCTAATGAAGAGCGCACCGCCAATTCCCGTTTTCTTTTGCTCTGTTGCGACAGTGTCAAATTAGTCACATTGGCAATCGCAATTAAAAACAGCAGCAAAGTCGTCCCCAATAACGTATAGAGATATGGACGTGTGTCGCTGACAAGCGCTTCATGCAATGATTCCGCCGTCGCACTGAACTTCGTCGAGGCGCCATAAGCTTCCGGATAAGCTGTTTGCAGTCTGTTGGCGATCGTGCCGATTTCGGCATTAACGGCAGCCAGCGTTGCATGATTGGCACGTTTGGCGATGCTGCTCATCATGCGCATATTGCGATTGGCTAATGCGCTTTCGCCTGAGCGCCATGGACAAGACGGAATGGTCATATAAATGTCATTCACGTCAGGGAATTGTGGAAAATGCGGTAATACACCGATGATTTTGTGGCGACGATTATTAAATTCTACCGATTGATTGATCACATCCACGTCGCCATTAAATTCCCGCAGCCAGAAGTCGTAGGTTAATAACAGCAGCGGCTCAGCACCAATGTCATCTTCACTGGCGGTAAAGGTCCTGCCTAGAATGGGTTTCACATCCAGCATCTCAAAAAAGTTGGACGAGATAATGCCGGCTCTGACTCTGACCGGTTCCGCACGGCCAAGCATGGTAAAGGTCATACTGTGGTATTCGGCCATGGTTTCTAAGGTTGAAGCCTGCTGTTGATAATCGACCAATTCGCTGGCAGAAAAACCATAGCTTTGGCCACTGTTGTTGTCTTGCTGACGAATGATCATCAGCTGCTCGCTGTCTTGAAACGGCGTCGCCTGAAACATCAGGCCATTCACTACAGAAAAGATTGCCGTGGTCGCGCCGATGCTCAAAGCGAGTGTGAGAATGATCACCAGATAGGTTCCAGGCTGGGCGATAAAGCGCAGATAGGTGTAGAGAATATCGAGCTTCAGATTGGCAAAAATCGCGTTTATTCCGGTTGCTGATTCTGGGGTTGCTGATTGTGGGATTGCTGTGTGTGGGGCTGCTGGCATCGATGTGTTCATGGTTAGCCGCCCATCTGTTTTGCGAATGTCGCACAGGCTGTTTTACTAACCGTATCAACCAGTTGGCCATCAAACAAATGCACGGTACGTTTGGCGAAATGCGCATAACGGCTGTCGTGAGTGACCATGCAGATGGTGACGCCCTGCTCGTTCAAATCGGCCAGTAACTGCATCACCGCATCCCCGTTTTGCGAATCCAGATTTCCGGTTGGTTCATCCGCCAGTAACAGGCTTGGGGAGCCCACTAAAGCGCGGGCCACTGCCACCCGTTGCTGTTGGCCACCAGAGAGCTGATTTGGCTTGTGCCCAGCCCGCTCCAGCATATTCACTTGTTGCAGGACTTCTTTTACCCGCGCGGTTCGGATGGCCTTAGCGATCCCCCGATAAATTAATGGCAGTTCAACATTCTGACTCACTGTCATATCACCAATCAGATTAAAATCCTGAAAAATAAAACCAATCTCCCGGTTTCGGACTTTGGCCATCTGACTGGCGGTGAGAGTTGTCACCATCACATCGCTGATTTGATAGTTGCCGCTACTGGCCTGATCCAACAAGCCAATAATCGACAGCAGGGTCGACTTGCCGCCACCGGATGGCCCTTGAATAGACAGGTAATCGCCTGGGTAAATCTTTAGATCGATGTTTTTTAAAGCATGGGTTTCGCTGTCACAGGTTCGGTAAACCTTGTTGAGCCCGCTGATTTGGATTAACGGTGTCATCGGCTGCAAAGGATGGTGGGTGGTTGTCATGTTGCTTTTGCCTTTTATCGGTTTGTTTTTTTGTGCATCAGGCCGGAAAGTAAATTCCAGCCAGGAATTTACGGATTGATCACGAGGTGGTCCTGCCCGGAGAATTCAGGCAGCGCTGACAAGATCACCCGATCTCCCTCGTTAAGCCCACTGAGCAGCTGAATGTCTGACGTGGAGCTGGCGCCAAAGGTCACCTGGGTTTTTACCGCCAGGTTTGGCTGTGCCAGCTTGAACAAAAAGGCGGTATCGGTTTCACGCCAACTGGCCGGCTTGTCGAGTAACAGTACTTTGTCGAGCCGCGCAATTTCGATGATGCCGTTAACCCGAAGGTCGGGACGGGCTTCCGTGGGTAAATCGCGAGGCAGGCTGACATCGACTGTCACGGTGCCATTAAGCACAGACGGGTCGATGCGCGTCACCAGTCCCTGCAGCTGGCTGCGTCTGGTGTCAATTTTCACCAGTTGGCCAATCTTAATGTCCCTGGCCTGACTCTCCTGCACCCTAAGCTCTGCCTTCAGATTTTGCTGATCCGCCACCTGCGCAAGTTCGGTCCCTTTGACCACTTCCTGGCCTTCCTCCACCGAGATGCTCTGTAAAATGCCGTGTATGCCAGCCTTCACATCCAGCTGGGCTACTTGCTCTTCTAATAAAGACACTTGCAGTTTTTGTTGTTCGAGTTTGGCTTGCTCAACCTTCAGCAAGCTTGCCTGCAGTCTCGGCAGTTGTTCGAGTTCTAATCGCGCAATGTCCAGTTGAAGTGTCAGTTGCCGTTCCCGTAGCACTGCTTCCTGATACTTGTATTCCGGGATAATTTTGGTGACTCTGAGCTGTTGTTTGGCGAGCCTATCTTCGATCGCTTGTTGCTTTTCGACTTCCAGCAAACTAACGGCCGCCTGCAGTTTTCGACGCTCGGTGTTTTGGGTTTCTTGTAGGGCGTCGAGTTGGGCTTGTACCACCTCAAACTGGATCTGTTGTTGTTTAAATTCCTGGACCAGGTCGGGAGAAGAAAGTTTGAGGATCACACTGTCAGGGGAGACTTCGGCGCCGGGTTCGAGCAGGCGCTTACTGATTTTGGCATTGCCTTGGGCTGCGATCCATTGCCGATGGTTGGACGTTAAATTGCCAGGTGCTTGCACGTCTTGTACCAGCGTCCCGGTACGGACTGTGCCGATAAGCAATTGTTCAACATCAATCGCGGTAGGTTCAGCGCTTCGGGTAAAACCCGCTATTCCAGCCACTAACGCCAATACAGCCATAATAGCGATGACGAGGTATTTTTTGTGAGGCTTTCTTTTATCGTTTTGAGTGTCGCGTATCGTTTGCATGGTCTGGCCAAATCTGAAAATCTATCTGGTCAGGTTAACGGCTTAGCAAAAAGGTTGCAGATGACATTCGTTGAGCTTCAGTTGCTTGTTGCTGAGCTGCGCCTTTTGTCGACAAAACTCAAATAGAAGCAACCTGCAAAGCTGTACTTTAAAGATGGGCGTTCAGGCGTTGATACAGAATATCGCGGAAGTTTCGACTGAGTTTGACGCAAGTGTTGTCGCGTAAAATGATCTGATAATCGCCGTTGTCCATGCTAATCAGTTCTCTGACATAGTGAAGGTTGACGATGCACGACCGATGCACCCGTTGGAAGCCATATGGAGTAAGCCGTTGCTCCATGCTCTTCATGGTTTCCCGGACCAGATGCGATTTTGCCGGTGTGTGCACACTAACGTAATCGCCTTCGGCTTCCACCCAGTAGATATCATCAGCTTGCAGTAAGTAAACATGGCCATAAGATCGGATCACCAGACGACCACCTGGCGCAGCATCTTGCTGAATGAAGGCTGGCTTGTCACTTGGTGATGCCGTTTGCGTCTGACGCAGCAACTGGGTCAGTTGCTCGCCACGTTCGGCAATTTTGTTCTTTAAAATATGCTGCCGCGCATGTTTAAGACTTTCAATAAATCGGTCGTTTTCGATCGGTTTTAACAGATAGTCGACGGCGTGGGTCCGAAAAGCTTCCAGCGCAAATTCGTCGTAGGCGGTCAGGAAAATCACCGGTGGCATATGTTCGACACCAACCGCATTAATGACATCAAAGCCTGAAACTCTTGGCATCTTGATGTCGAGAAATACCAAATCCGGTGCCAGCGACAATATCGCCCGAATAGCATCACTGCCGTTTTCACATTCGGCGATGATCTGAATGTCGTCGTGTTGGGCGAGTCTGAGCGCCACACCTTCGCGTGCCAGCGGTTCGTCGTCAACGATGATTACCTTAATGGTCATGATCTAACCCGCAAAAAGTGGCGGCAATGTAAAATGCCGCCGAAAGGGAACATTGTAGCGTCACCTGTGTTATCGCTCTTGATTGGCTCGTGCCAGCGGAATTCGCAAGGTCACGATGACACCTTCCGGTGTCGCAGGCGTCAAGGTAAACGCAAAGTCATTCGCATACAGCTGGGTCAGACGAGCCCGTACATTACTCAGCCCAATACCTTCTTTAAAGGTTTTCAGGCCAACATTGCAGCCCACACCATTGTCTTCTATCTTGATAGTCAGATAATGATGCAGCACCTGCCCCGACAACCGCAGCAGCCCTTGCCCTTCCTTCTCGCCAAGACCATGTTGCATGGCGTTCTCAACCAGCGGTTGTAACAACATCGATGGCACCAACACGGACAAGCTTGGTTCATCAAACGACATTTCCACCTTTAAACGTGCGCCAAACCTGACTTGTTCAATGCCTAAGTATTGCTCGATGTGGTTGAGTTCCTTGCGAAGCGGAATGGAATGGCTGTCGCTTTCGTCCAGGGTTTGCCGTAAGAATTTACTCAGCCGATTGATCATTTCGTTGGCCTTGTCCAATTCCGATTTCATCACCAACACCGAGATCACATTCAGGGTATTAAACAAAAAGTGTGGATTAATCTGCATTTTAAGGGCTTGCAACTGCGCTGCCATCAGGCGCGATTGTAACTGGCTGGCATAAAGAGCCTCGTCAGTCGCCAGCTGAGCGAAGTTCCTAATGTTGAGATTCGCCACTAACAACGTATAGATAATAGTGTGAAACAAAAACACCCCATCCCCAAACAGGAAATGCCCGACATGTTGCCAAGGCTGGTACGTTTCCATTCCAGGCGCCATCTGTTCAAAAAAATGATAATGGAAACTAATCACCAACGCCGAGCTGATAGACAACCCCAGTAAAAACACCATGTGCAGGGCTAATCCGCTGAACCAGTTGTCCGGCTTCACCGGAAATCGTCTGGCGAGCCATAACACGACTGGGGTCATTACCACCCAGGGTAGCCACACCCGATAAGTTAAAAATTCGAGTTGCCGCAAAAATCTGAATTCAAAATGGTGGCTGGTTAACCAATCGGAAATTTGCGACAGGCCACTGTAAATGGCTAATCCAATCCAGATGGCGAAGAGTAACAGCGTGATACTCTTAAACTTTACCGGTGGTGGTTGCTGTAAATGCATGGTTGTTCTTTGCAACGAATGTAGCCAGTCACTTTAGCTGACCTGCCTGAAAGTTAACAGCATGGAACGATAAGCTGAGTGGCGACATGGTTCAAACGCGCAAAAACCGCGACAAACAAATTTTAGTGAAAGTGCAAGGCCGCGGGTTATGTCATGGCGAAAAAACACAATATAATCAGCCAAAAAGTTACCACCGACCTTTAACCACACCTAACAAACTGAATTTAAATAATAATTTACTCCTTCAGCAAATCTTCAGCAAAACTTCAGCGGTTCTTTTTGGGAGAAATCACGCCTGGCCGTTATGGTGTTGGCCATCATTCCTTGAGGGCTAAAAAAATGAAAGCTAAACCCTATGTTGCAGCAAAAATGCTGCTGTCTATCAGTCTGTTGTTGGTCTTTCCGGATTGTGTAATCGCGGATGCCATGGCCGGACAAGAAACAAACGCAAGCGAACAAATGAAACAAACCAAGTCCGGTCATATCATTTTTTCCAATACCGCCAAACCAAATGCGGCTTATCAGCCGAATGAAATGCTGCAGACTTTTGCCCTGAATACTGACAAAAATTTGTATTTAAATGCGCTGTTCGATGAACCACTGACGGCTTATTTGCAGGAATTAGCACCGGAATTGCCAGCTGCAACACTCAACCAACAGGGAAACTACCAGTTTACTTTCGTTGTGAACGACGCCGTGGTTTATACCGAAAACCTCAACCCCGGTGCTGGCTTAGCCCATGAGAAATCTACCAGCACTGTCCTTAGCAAACCCTTATTAAGTGCGGAAAATCAAGATTCCTGGGGGCGTTTTTTGTGGATGCGGTTTATGCATAACGCCGGCGAAAAAGTGCTGACCGAAGGTGTACATCAACTCAAAATACAAATCAGGCCTTATTTGAAAACACCTAAACTAAAAGTAGGCAAGGTGATAGCGACCGGTGAAATTGCCGTGACCGTGATAAAACCACACGCCACCGAGCAACAAATTGCCATTCAACCTATTCAGCCGACGACCGACTGGATGCTGTCAAAAGACAGTTACAACCAAAACCTCATTAGAGCGATGAATAAAAAAATTGCGCAGCGGGACTTTAAAGACATCAGCAGTGTGGTAGTGATTAAAGACGGTGAATTGTTGCTGGAACAGTACTTTAATGACAGTGACCGCTCAACTTTGCATAACCCCCGCTCGGTCGGTAAAAGTTTTGCATCGACCATGCTTGGTATCGCCATCGAAGAAGGTTTTATTAAAAACGAGCAACAAAAACTCAGTGAGTTTTACCCGCTGCAAAACTACCAGCATGACACGCCAGCCAAAGCCAATGTCACACTCCAACAGCTGCTAACCATGACGTCCGGCTTCACCGGTGATGATGCCGACTCTGCTTCTCCTGGCAATGAAGAGAACATGTATCCCACTGCTGATTGGGTGAAATTCACACTGGATTTACCGATGCAAAGCAGCCCAGCGCAAACCACCCCGTGGCAATACTTTACCGCGGGTGTGGTGTTATTAGGAGATATCTTGCAAAAAACCGTGCCTGGCGGCCTGGAAAGTTATGCCGATAAAAAGCTGTTTGCGCCCTTGGGGATCAAAAAGTATCAATGGCAATACACGCCGCAACAAGTCGCCAATACCGCTGGTGGCTTGCAGTTAAGCGCGTTGGATTTTGCCAAATACGGTCAGCTTTATAAAAATGGTGGCAAATGGGGCCAGCAGCAAATTCTGCCAGCCGCTTGGGTGAAGGCCAGTTTAGCCAAACAAGTCGCGCGAACCGACCAGCAAGACGGTGGCTATTATGGTTATTTATTCTGGAATGATCAGATGCAGATCGGACAACAGCAGTTCGAGGTCGCCTACGCCAGCGGTAATGGCGGCAATAAGATTTTTATTTTTAAAGACATACCGATTGTGATCGTCATTACGGCCAAGGCCTACAACAAAGCCTATGCCCATCCACAGGTGCAGCAGATGGTCAGCGAGTATCTTGTCCCTGCGCTGCTAAACCCGTAACAGCTGCAGCAACAGCATCCAATAATCCAGCGCCGGTTTACAGGTCCGGCGCTGGATAAGCGGCCAGAAATTGTTGTCGCTGCTGTTCGCGGTTTTGGTTGATACGGTCCAGCAATTGATTAAATGCCGGTTGTTGTTTTAACGGCGCAAACAACGGCGACAACGTTAAATACTCGCTATTCAGGTAGCCGATTTCGACCGCTTTTTGCAGATACTCCACCGCCAAAATCTGATCTTGCAGCGCCCATAACGCAATCAGTGAGGCTTCAAGATAATTGATTGGCCAACGTTCACCGCTGTTAACCACGCCATCCAGCGCACTTAGCCGTTGCTGTGCTTGGTCGGCGGGGAGCTGCTGGTTTAACAGCCGCAACAATGTCTCCGGATAAGATTGATCGGCAGTGACTGCTGCAGCCGTTTTAAACCAAGGCATCGCCTGTTCCTTTCCTGATAACAGCCACACCAATTCGGCATAAGTAACATAGACTTCGTAACGCTTGATATCGCGGGTCAGCACTTTTTCAAGTTCGATTTTTGCCTCGCTAAAACGGCCCTGCGTATACAACAACCTTGGGTAGGCTTCGTTGATAAACACATTGTCGGGATACAGCAAAAACAGCTGTTGATAGTTACTTTGCGCCTTGGCAGTAAATTTCAGCAACTCAAAAATCCGGCTGATTTGTAAATCAGCCATATGATTATCCGGTTGCAGCTGTTTCGCCTGTAACGTTAACGCATACGCCTGCACCAGCTGGCCTTTGGTTTCCAGCAAATGCGCTGCCGATCCCAAACTGGCATAGTTTGAAGGATCCAATTGCGCTGCCAGCACATAGTGCGTTAAGGCCTGCTCAAGATGGCCCAGACAATCCCAGGCATAGGCCACAGCCGCCTGGGCGGCGCTTGCTGCAGGCTTGTCATTCTCACTGCGACTTTCATTGTCCGCCAACGCTTGTAATGCCAATTGTTTGGCTTCAATCGCGAGCTCCATCGGCTGATTGTACCGGCAGACCGATTTACTCAGCGCCAAACTAAGGCCAAGCTTTGCCGCAGAATTAATGGGCTCTAGCTGCAGCACTTTCCGATAGAGAGCAATGGCATTCTGAGTGCTTTCGAGTTGCCCGGTGTTGGCGTAAAAATTGGCGCGTTCCAGCAAGGTCGTGACCGCATTCCCCGATTGCGACTGTGCTGTCACGGGGTTGGTCATGGGCTTGGTCACCTGACCGGTTGGGTGCTTTTGCGCAAACCAATAAGCCAACAGCAGCAGACTTAGCAGGATGATTAACATTGCAGCCTTCAGCGGGCGTTTTGCTGATGGCATTGCTGCTGTTTGTGTTGATGCTATGGCTGCTGTTGACGCATCTGCAGTCAACGCAGGCTCAGCTGCTGCCGGAACGGCAACAGTCGCGGCTGCAATAGATGCTACCGCAGCGCAGTCAACCGGACTAGCCAGCAACCGATAACCGCGCCCGCGCACCGACTCGATATACTTTGGCTGCTTCGGATCGTCATCCAGCGCTTTACGCAGCAACGTAATCCGCTGGGTGATGGTGTCATCGGTCACCACGGTGTTTTTCCAGACCGCTGCGGATATTTGTTCTACGCTGCAAATTTTTTCAGCATTCGCCATTAAATACAGCAGCAATTCGAACGACAACTTGGGTAATTCCAGCGGCTGCTTCACCGAATTGACCATGCGATACACTTTGAACTCATCCGGTTCGACAATTAAATCAAGCAGTTCTAATTGCCGCACGGTGTTTTTCAAAATGATGTTCCCATAGCTGATGAAGGTTTTTTATTTCAAATATCTGACTATCAGCGTTTCAACATGGTTAAAACGATTGCAGCAGGCTGAGCATACCTAGCTTCGCTTCGGATGAAAACCAAATCGAAACAGAACACTTTCCTGTTAGCTCATTTTTGTAATAACTTGTTCAGACTCAATTAAAAGCGCATGGCTTGCTAAATTGTCAATCGGCAGTGAATACAAATGCCTGCCCTATTTGCTGAAAATGGCCCGGCCTTTTAGCCTGAGAAACTCTGAAACTCAGAAACGACGTAACAACTGCGCAGCCATTTATTGTGCCGGATCCACGGTCATTAAGCACAGCGATTTAGGGTTAGTTGGCTAAACTGTCAGTTCAGATATGAGTCACAACAAATAAAATCAGCTGAAAAGTTGAATGGATTTATAGCAAGTAGCCATTGTGTGTAAACATCATCAGGATTGATGCTTTTAGCAATGTAGCGTTTAGAAAACCGCACTGCATTACAACAAATCTTTTAACTTCGCTAAATACCGTTCACTGACGGGGACTTCCGCGCCGTTTTTTAGTTGCAGTTGATATAAGCCATCGCCAACCACTTTTAGTACACAAATTTGTGCCACGCTGACTATCACACTGCGGTGAACCCGTAGAAATTTTTGTGGATCAAGTTGGTTTTCAAACTGACTGATGGGTGTGCGATGCAGGATCATCCGCTGCGGTAGATGAAGTTCCACATAGTTGCCGGCAGACTGCATCCATTGCACTTCAGAGAGCCGGACCGATTCAATTTTGCCAACCGAACGCACACTGACACTTTGCAGATAAGGCTGCATATTATCGTGGAGCTGATCCACATAATTGCGCACAGCTTCACCATAATTGGCCTGTTGCCGATGTTCAAGTAACGCCTCGGCCCGCTGCAATGTGCCGACAAGCCTTTGATCATCAAATGGTTTTAGCAAATAATCCAGCGCATGCACTTCAAATGCCTCAACGGCAAAATTGTTGTACGCGGTGACAAACACAATCAGTGGTGGTTGTGGTTGCCGGCAGATTTCCCGGGCCAGTTCCAGGCCAGTTTCGCCTGGCATCTGTACATCCAGAAATAGTACGTCGACGGTCTGCTGTTGCAAAAATTCTCTGGCCTGGACAGCACTTTCGCAACAAGCCACCACCTGCCAACCAGGATGTTCAGCCAGTGCAAATCCTAAATTGATCCGGGCCGGAGCTTCGTCATCCACAATCATCGCCCGGATCTGAACCCTTTGGTGATTAGTCAATATGAACTCCCTGACCAGCTGACTGCTGCTGAACCATTGGCAAAAAGCGGAACCCGGATAGCTTACTCCGGCACATATAACGGCATTTCCAGTTGTACCACAAACCGACCATTCAACCTTTCAGTACGCAAACTGGCCTGATCGTTATAGAGCAAAGCCAATCTGGCTGCAGTATTGGCTAATCCCAGCCCAAGACCCGGATTGGTCGGTTGTGAATCGTTGATGGGATTGCTTAGACAGATTTGCAATCTTTCCCCTTGTAGTTGCCAGTGGATCACAATATCACTGACGCCGTTATGGCCATCTAAATCATGTCGTATCGCGTTTTCCACTAAGGGTTGTAACAATAAGGGCGGACAATCACCAGCCCGGATCTGATCATTCAGGCCATGCATTGACCATTGCAGGCGGTCACCATAACGAAGTTGCTGCAGTGCCAGATAATCGCTGACAAAACCAAGTTCATCCTGGATCCGCACCCAATCTTTACTGCTGGCCGTTAAGGCATAACGCAGCAAATCACTTAAGCGGTTGAGGGCGCTGATCGCTACTTTTTTGTCATCAGAGCGCACCAAAGCACTAATGGCATTCAGCGCATTAAACAAAAAATGCGGCTCTAATTGCGCGCGTAATGAAGTGAGTTTTTGTTGTTCCAATTCCAGCCGTAGATTGAGGTTATCGGTAATGGCCTTTTGCATGGCCTGGCCCTGTGCCTGATTTTGCAGCCAAAAATGCACAGCGACCACCGCCACATAAGTTGCACTGGTGATGGTAAAGTCCATAAACCAGTTAAACTTCGCCCCATCCTGCAACTGATCCACAATCCCCTGCCAGCTCAATGGCTGCTGCCGGTGATGCAAAGCTAACCAAGCGGTGAAAACTAACTGCAACGGGTAATAGCTAAGCAACACCCACATGTATAACCAGATCACCCGCTTTGCCGTCAGCATCGGCAGTTGCTTTAAATCAATCGCCAGATACAGCAGGATACTTAGCGCCTGATAAGGCAGGCAGGCAAAAAACCAGCTCCACCAAACCTGCAGATACCGTACTTCAATTTCGCGTTTGAGAATATCGCTATAACCGGCCATCGCAGCCAATACACAGATCAATGCCCAGACCAAGCTGCACAGAACCGTAGTTTTGAGCAGCTTCACCAACAAATTATCCTTCGCCATTCTTACATCACCGCGGCTCAACCCTGCATTTTTATGGTGCGGCTGGTGCCTTTATTTGCTGCATATTGGCATCAAACAGCGTTTGGCCGGTTCGACGCCCCTGCGTATCATACACAAATTGCACCGCGGCAGGTCCATTACCATTACGAGCGGTTAGCCCGCCTTTACCATCATAAAAACGGATCCATTCCCGGCGCTGGCCATCACTGGAATAACTAAAACGGATTTCTGCCGTTAGTTGCTGCAAGTGGTCAAACTCCCGGACAAATTCAATATTGCCATACTGATCATAATGATTGGTGGATAGGGCTGGGCTATCTTGCATCGCTTTATCGGAGCCATCGGTACTAAAACCACGTAGCCCGATTTTATTACCCACCGCGTCATACAGATGTTCGCCTACTGCAACCTTGGGATCGTTGCCATTCACCGGTTTTAAGTCTTTGTCAAACACCAGCCAGCGCACAAAATTGCCATTGAGATCATAGACAATCCGATCCACCGCAGCGCCGGTGGCATTGTTCACCAGCTGGCCATCGGCGTCGATATTGTAGACAAAATCCAGCAAATCATCGTGGCCAAACTCCATCCGGATCTGCTGGAATAAAAGATTTGGCCGCATGGTCACAGGTTTTCCTGCCAGATTAAATCTTTGCTCGATCACAGTTCCGGGTTTGACGTGCTGCCACTGATAGCTGGCAATGCCCCATTCACTATCGACCGGCTGATTTTCCTGATCAAAAAACTGCAGTGATTGGCGCTTCCCGGCTGCATCGAGGCTAAATTCAGCCCGGTATACCTTGCCATGGGCGGCAATCTGTTCACCCGCTTTGTTATAAAAAGTGCGGATTTCTTGATTCGGCGCATAACTGATTTTAAGCACCGGCGAAAACCAGAAAAACCCCTGCCAGCTGCCGTGACTGTCAACCGGTTGATCACCCAATTTTTGGGACACCTCGGTCAGACGGCCTTGTCCGTCACGGACAAACTTAAAATGCAGCGTTTGGTGACGCTCTGCCGCGGTCAGTGGGTAGATACCGCGGATATCTTCCAGCGGTGACTCCCGAAATACCAAATGCCGGTAATATTCAACCGTTGCCTGCGCTGATGTTGCTGTCGCGTCGTTGTTTGCCAAGGCCGCTAAAGGCGCCAGCAAACACAACACTGCGGTAATGGCAGCGGATAGCCAGCCGCTGTGAATTGATTTTTTCATAAGATGCCCTGCAAAGGTGGTCAGCCATTGACTGATCAAGCCAAATAAAGCCAGCAAGTGGTGCCCCAGCTGGCCGGAAGATATTTAAGATTGTTTTACCGCGACGGCTTGTTGCAGTAACTGATGCAGATAACTCACCCCAAAATGGGCCATCCGTTCTACACCGGTACTGTCTGGCAAGGATTGCGACACAATGCCAACCAGCTCACCGGCGGCATTCAGTACCGGCGCGCCCGACATGCCATATAATCCACGATGATCGGTTTTACCTAAATCCACCATCAGATGGGGTGCTTTGAGTTCAACCACTTTGCCTGTGAGTTTGTCACCATGGCAATCGGCCGGTGCATTGTAACTGCAGCCAATTGCGGTTAGCTCATCGCCAACGGCCACCTCTTTGCTGGCCAGTTTCAACACGGCAAAACCCTTTGGCGCACTGTCTAAAGCAAACACCAGGGTGTCGGTTTCCAGCACCTTCATATCCAGCGCTTCATTGGCACTGCCATTCAGGGCTTTGCCAAAAGTTTGAGTCCGCGCTGGCGCCGCTTTATTGCGCAGTACCCATTGGGTTTGCGGCGGCAGTTCGGTGCCCTTGGCGCCGGTGTTTTTGGTCATCAGCAGCACATGCTTGGCGGTGACGCCAAAATAACGTCCCTGATACTGCACCACAAAACCATTGCCTAAATGGTCGATTTTATTGTCAGGTCCAAAGCTGACATCATTAACGCCGCTGATGGCGAGATCCTCAGACGTAGCGGCACTCACCGATCCCATAGCGCCAGCCCCTGCTAGCAATAAAACAGCGACAGTCAGTTTTGTTAATTTCGTTAAATGCATTGTGATGTACTCCATGATGAAAATATCTTCCAGCCCCTGGCTCTTACGCCTGACCACAGGTCATTGAGGACTGCTGTTGAAGTGGGAGTGTTGCAACGCTTGGCCGGTATTTGCAGCACTCATGTGATAAAAAGCCGGATCCGCGGGAGTAATATTTGTTAACAAATTAACGGTTGCGAAATAAAACCGGTATTTTTTGTTGCCAGATCCAGTGTCTTGAAGCCGGAAAGGTGGTTTGGATATGTCCGTGATCCCTGAACATGCGAGCAGTTGCTTTTGCCCGTTCGCCTACCCGCATCTCCAATGATTTTGGCTATACCGCCATTGCATGTTGATCGAAGTTTTTCAGTTAATTTGTTTTTGGCTGCAGCGCAGGGTCAACCACCATGGCATCAGCGGTCGCCCCATAAAATTCGGTATGGTAACTGGTGTTATACGCCAACCAGCCATTAGGCCCTTTTTTTGATACGCTGACAAAGGCGCCGACAAAACTGGTGCCATCGTTAAAGTCTTCCCGGAGCCGGTATTGAGAAATCGCCAAATCGCCGATGATTTCACTGTGTAACGGCTGCATTTGCACCGCAATAGCGCGGTTGCCTAGGTCATACCATCGTTTGCTATCCGCTAAAAATGTCGCTCGGTCTCTTTGCGGTTGACCAAACCCCCAGTTTCGATAATCCGGATGAAACAGTGCGGCATAAGCAGCAAACCCCTGTTGCGCCAACACCATCGCCACTTGTTTTTCATGTTGTTCAATGGCCTGGATCTCTGCAGCCTGCGACTTTTCTATCGCAGGCTGCGCTGTCGCAGACGCCAGAAAACAGCTACTCCCCAAGAGTAATATTCTGAATAACATTTTCATTTTCGCACCTCAATTTAAGTTAATTAGCTGAAAACGATGAGCATGCAGCGGCAACGCCCGGAAAACCTTTGCTATTGTGACCAAAGGCCACAAATCCGTGATCAATAGGCTGCGCTTAAAGAAGTGAACAAAACTGCGGAAAAGTGAAAGTGCTGCTTAAGCTTGTGAAATGATGGGATCCGCCACTAACTGAAATTCCGGCGCTAGTTGCCGGTAACTGCCAGGTTTATCAATCTGAAATCCGCGTAAGTTTTGCCGTAACACCGGTTGTAGTAAATCGGCAAATACTGCCACATCCTGCTGCACCGGCGACAGCCATAAATCAAACTGCTCGGGCGGCAACATCAGCGGCATCGCTTTGCTGTGGTAAGGCAACAGTTTTGGGTGTGGCGGTAAGGTAATGATAGAACAGGAATAAATCAGCTCACCGGTATCTTTATTCAGCCAGCTGCGATACAAACCGCCAAAAGCGATGGCCTGCTCACCGATAAAATCGTGATACACCGATTTGCCGTCGATCAACTCGGTTTCACCAAAACCGGCCGCCGGCACTATGCATCGCTGTTGCCGAAATGACATAAAACCGGCGCTGCCTTTAGTCTGCAGTTTGTCGGATCGGGTATTAAAAGAGGTGTATTGTGAAGGTTTAAAGCCGGTTTCAGTCGGTTCCAGCAATAACCACCAAACAGCGTCCTGCAACCGGCGTTGTCCTTGCTGTTCCAGCACTATCGAAATGGTATTGGTCGCGCGGATAAATCGCCCGGTGCGCAGCGCCCCCGACCCCACACTCAACGGCATGCCTAAGCCTTCCAGCAGACCAATCACCAGCGGATTATCCGTGACATTTAAGCGACCACACATAGGCACCTCTGGCATCAGGTTTTGGTTTACTTTGCACCTGAATGGGTGATTTTGCCAAGTGGGACAGCGGCAAATTAATTCGCAAACAGCCTGAAGATAAATTTAAGCCTCAATAAGCTCCTTGCTGGCCTAGCCATTTATTGAGCAACCAGCCTTTCAGATCCATACTTTGCCAATCTGGACACTGGAGTTACTTGATGGGAACCGGAACCGTATTTACTTACAACCGTAACCAAACCGTTAGCCTGCCGCTGGAGGCACATTTTCCTGAGCATGTTAAAACAGTCAGCGTACGTGTTGTCGGCCAGGACCGCATCCTAAGCCCGACAGTCAAAAGCTGGGGCTCATTTTTTCTACCAGCAAATACGGCGACTGATGACTATATGCCGGAACGCGCGTCGCAGGAACAGCTGGTGCGCGAATCGTTTTGAGGCAAAATGTGTGGCTGACTTTGATAGCTATATTGTTGTGATCATGCGCTGGCTGAACCAACACAACACTAAGTTTTAAGCTAATGCATGACCAACCCCTACCCAATCAAGCGGATCCGATGATTTGCGATATAAGCGGCAAAATCGAGATTTATGATTCACGGGAAGGCAAGTTGCAAAAACTGGCCCCATAACTGTTCGGAAAACCTAACGAAGATGATAGGTTTTAGGGACGCTACTTAATGATCTGAATTTGAGGCTGGTAGATTTGGAATATTTGATTCTGCATCAGCTACGGATTTTATCTTTATTTATCAACGCACAAGAGAGTCTAGCTAGATAAAGGTAATTCATAGTCCAGCCCTTCGAAGCATGACCCGAGGCGTTTTTTTATTAGCTAAAGATTGCCTTTTAATTATACTCGCCAGTCAATCACTGGCTACAGCAGTTACCGAGGAATTACGATGTTTAGATTTTTATGGATATTAATTGTTTGCGCTTCTTTTCAGTGCCTTGCAACTACTTGTGCAAGGGAGACAGGTGCGGAGTTTGCGCTTGGTGAAAAACATCGGGCGTCTTTCAAATTTCGATTTTGGGAAACTCGTTGGGCAATTGGGGGCTCTCAGGGTGAAAAGCAGGTCGTATTTTATATCGAAGCACCTGCAAGCCTAAATGGCGATAACTTTAATGAATTGCTGCTGGCTAAAGGGGTTTTAGATAATGCTCCTGATGGATACGGTATTTTTATTGCAGTTTTCCCTCATGAAACTCAAAAGAACACACTGACCAGCTTCATAAATATGAAAAAACACATGCTCGAAGGTGGGATTATTTCATTTAGTTATGGAACAGAAGATTGCCAACCCAGCTACACCTTTAAAATCAGCGACCTTCTGAAAGATACAAATAACTGGAATTCACAATCTTAGAGATTCGTCACTGGCTCTTAGTTCCTACAGGAAACTAACGCAAAGGCCACTAACCACCATCCAGAGCCGACTGGCACTAGTCCAGCGCTAGTCTGCATCTTTATGTCTGTTAAAACCAGACCAATCGCTGTTGCTGTGCACCTTGGTCACTATCAAATCACAGTACAAAAGTGTTTATCGAACGCTCCGACTTAAATAGATATGGCGCCCAAATAAACAGCGCGATAGAAGAGCTCAATAAAGATTTGAGAATATCAGTTCCGGCAACTGGTATGTTTGGGTACACCAGAATGACAACCATGCTATTCACAATCAGGAAAGCCATTGAGCTTGCAGCCATAACAAAATACCAGGTTTTAAAAGCAGATTTTTTCTTAAAAAACAAATACATTAGAACAATTGAAAACCCAAAAAACACCACATTCGCTACGATTTCACTCATGATCACCAGTTTAAATCCTAACGATGCGGTCACCATAATATCCTGAATCGTCCCGTCGTTCCAAATTGGGCTATAGGCTTGCCAAAAATGAAAAGATAACTTAAATGGTGAAATTAATACCCCAAAAGCAAGCAGCAACAGCCACCCTGCAAATTCCCAGGGAACCTTTTTTTCTTCAACTGCTGGAATGACGTCCATTTACTTCCCTCTTCAATTGCTCTGAATACATTATTGATAGGTGTAGTCTATCCATTAAATAGAAATGTGAATATCATAAATATTCAACTTACAGCCAATCGCAATGCAGCAAGGGAAAATGAGCTCCGTTGCGCCATAATCATCAAGTGACGGAATAAATCTATTCGCGTCATACCTTTACAGAAATGACTACTTTCCCAACTTGCCCCGTCAGCCAACGACCTCAATCCGCTGCCCCAACTCCGAACTTAAAATAGCCAGTTCAATCAACCGGATGCCCGCTAAAGCATCCGCAAGCGGCACCGGCAACTCAGCATCATCTAATAACGCAGCCACGAACTGCTGATAAAACAAAGCATAATTGCCAGCTAAGGTCGGGTAACTCAGCTGGCTATCAGCTGTCGCCAGCACGCCGAAGTCTGTAGCCTTCTCTACACCCCAATCCGCACCGCCTGGTACTTCACCAGCGCGCAGCGCATCTTCTTGTGGATCGAGGCCGAATTTCTGGTAACTGCCTTTTGCTCCCTGCAGCATAAAGCGCATCGTTGGGCTGGCGCAAAAGGGGCTGGAGTGCAGCACCACTTCTTTGTCCGGGTAATGTATTTGTAGGTGGAAATAGTCGGTGCTTTCGCCGCCGGGGCGCAAGGTGCGGCAACTGGCGCTGATGGCTTGTGGCATACCAAATAAGCACAGTACCTGATCAATTAAATGCGGGCCTAAATCCCATAAAATGCCGCTGCCGGGGCCGGCTTGTTCACGCCAGCGGGCGCGCGGTTGTGGCCGGAAGCGGTCAAAATGTGCTTCAAAATAATGAATGTTGCCAAGCTCGCCGCTTTTAATCAGCTGTTGCAGCGTCAAAAAATCACCATCAAAACGCCGGTTATGATAGACCGCGAGCTTGCGGCCGCTGTGCTTTGCAATCGCAGCCAACTGCTGGCCTTCGTCACTACTGAGTACCAGAGGTTTTTCCAGTAGCACATGTTTGCCTTGTTCGAGTGCGGCTTTAGCCAGTGGAAAATGGCTGTGATTGGGGGACGTGATCACCACCAGTTCAGCATCACTTTCAGTGATTAAAGTCGTGGCATCCGGATAATGGCTGAGCTTTGGGTAATCTGTCGCCACTTCAGGCTGGCTGCTGCTGATCGCCACTAATTCCAGCTCGGCTTGCAGCTTGATAAAGGGCAGATGAAAAGTGCGGGCCGACAGCCCGTAGCCAATGACGGCGGTTTTAAGCATAGATTTAACCAGCGTAGTCAAACTGTAGGCGGTCCAGCCGCGACACTGCGGCCAAACCTGTTTAAATTGCGTGTAGATGGCGTGCCGCAATCACGATGAAGCAGCAATATCCAACTTACGCACCCAAATATTCCTAAAACTAACTTTATCGCCATGATCCTGTAACTTCAGCGGTGCACAACCATGCGCCGGTTGTTGTGGTGGGCCAATCCACTCAGTGGTGCCCAGAATTTCAGTGTGGTTTTGCAAGAGCACGCCGTTATGCAGCACGGTGACAAAACCCGGTGACAAACGTTTGCCCCCTTCAAAACGCGGCGCGCGGTAGATAATGTCGTACTGCTGCCACTGCCCGTCTGGACGCATCGCATTGGCCAGCGGCACGGTTTGTTTATAAACCGAACCGGCCTGACCATTGGGGTAAGTTGGGTTTTGGTATGAATCTAAAATCTGAATTTCGTATTTATCCTGCAGGAAAATCCCGCTATTGTTGCGTGCCTGACCGGTTTTAGCCGGATCAGCCTTGGTGGTTCGCCATTCCAGATGGAGCTGAATATCACAGAAATTGTCGACCGTCCGGATATCGCCAGTGCCGGGTTTGACGGTCATTTCGCCATTTTGGATTGACCATTCGGCGGCTTTACCGTTATTGACGGAGCGCCACTGCGCTAAATCAGTGCTGGATGCACCCAATAAAACCAGCGCATCCGAAGGTGCAGCCTGTGGCGGTTGCGCGTCAGCAACCTTCACGACTTTTGGCACCGGCGTCCAGACTTCAGTTTTTGCAGCCAACACATGGCGCTGCTGGTCAGTCATCGCGGCAATCTCTGCCGCTGGTGGAAAATCACTGGCCAGCACATTGCCACACAGCAACAGGCTCAGGCTCAAAGAAAATGTTTTGTTATTAATCATCAGTAACTTACCTATATTCAGTCAGAAAAAGTTCGTCGGCCGTTGGTCTCCCCAAAATCATTGAAGAGGCGGAGGCCACGGTGGATACCGCGGCACGCGAGCGAATCTGGAACGCCAGCCCGCCCCATGAGCATAGTTAACTAGGCTATTGGGTCGCACTGGCGCCCCAGTGAGTCTTCGCGGCCAACACCCCCGGATCTTCAAGGATGCAGGGGATTAGGTCGCCCAGGCGCGATCGCCTTTTTTATAGGGTAAATTCCCGTCATATTTGCCCGGAATGGCTGAATACCGCAGCACTTCAGTGGCGCCCACTTTGGAGGTAAAAAACACAAATAAGGTGAGTTGTTTTAGTAACGTAAAGTAATGCGGCGCACTGGGCGCGACAACAGCAGCCGGTTGGTTTTTGTCGCCGGCCTTTTTCTTGGTCGTGACATTGGTGCTGTCATTTGATTGCAACTGCACGTTTCTCACCTTGGCTTCAGCATCCAGTTTCACCAGTAACTGATGCCGTTGCTCTTTCGAAAGCTGCATAAAATCAAGCTTGTAGTCTTGCTGGCTACGTGCGCGCAATTGTTTTAAACCATCCACAAACCAGCCTTGCTCGGTGGCGTTATAACAATCGTTAATTTGCACCGCCATTTGCGCGCCACAACCGGCGTCTTTGGCCCCTGGCGTGGTGGTTTTCGGTAAAATGGTTTCAGCAATTTCATCAAGCAAAGCGATATCGCTGGCGCTGAATAAGCTTTTGCTACCAGCGGCTGCAGGCGCTGTTAAACCCGCAGCCCACACTTCACCACCAACAAATGCCATACCAGTGGCGGCTGCAATCATTTTCAGAAGTTCACGACGTTCCATGTTACAGCTCCCCTTTTTTCAGCGCTTCGACCGCAAAATTGGCGGCGCGCGCAGTTAAGGCCATATAGGTTAACGACGGATTGACACACGATGCCGAGGTCATACAAGCACCATCGGTGACAAACACATTGGGTGCATCCCACACCTGATTGTTGCCGTTCAGCACTGAGGTTTTAGGATCCCGGCCCATCCGCGCGGTACCCATTTCATGAATGCCCATGCCTGGGCCGTAATCACCGTTATAACCCTGCACATTTTTTATGCCGGCTTTTTCGAAAAACTCCATCGCATCGTTCATCATGTCTTTGCGCATGCGGATTTCATTGTCTTTAAGCTCTACATCCATCGCCAGCACTGGCAAACCCCATTTATCCTTGACAGTGCGGTCCAGAAAAATCCGGTTGTCGTGGTGCGGCAACATTTCACCAAAACCGCCCATGCCGATGGTCCAGCGGCCCGGCTCGGTCAAAGCTGCTTTTAAGTCAGCGCCGATGCTGAGTTCGGCTACATCACGGCGCCAATTTTCGCGACTCGCCGCGCCTTGATAACCAAAACCGCGTAAATAATCGCGTTTATCACTGCCCCAGTTGCGAAACCTTGGCACGTAAAAACCGGTCGGACGGCGGCCGGAATAATAAGTATCCTGATAACCCTCCACTTCGCCCCAGGCACCAGCGTTGAGATGGTGATCCATCACATTTCGGCCCAAAGCGTTGCTGCTGCTACCCAAACCACCTTCCCAAACATCGGTCGCTGAATTCATTAAAATCCAGGTTGAATTAAAAGATGATGCGTTTAAGAAGATGATTTTACTGGTAAATTCAACTGTTTGATTCGTTTCGCTGTCAATGACTTCCACGCCACGGGCGCGTTTTTTGTCTTTGTCGTACAGCACTTGCGTCACGATCGAATAAGGCCGCACCGTTAAATTGCCGGTTTTCATCGCCACCGGTAAAGTCGATGACTGAGTACTGAAATAAGCGCCAAACGGGCAGCCCAACCAGCACTTGGAACGGTACTGACAATTAACCCGGTTTTGCTCTGGCATTGGTTTGGTGATATTGGCAGTACGGCCACAAATCAGATGACGGGAGCCACCAAAGGCTTTTTTAATGCGCGCTGCAACATCTTTTTCGACAATATTCAAATCAATGGCGGGCAAATACTGGCCATCCGGCAACACATCCAAACCATCACGATTACCGGCAATACCGGCAAAACGTTCCACATAATCGTACCAGGGCGCTAAATCGGCATACCGGATCGGCCAATCCACAGCCACGCCTTCTTTGGCGTTGGCTTCAAAATCGGCTTCGTTTAAGCGATAACTCTGGCGGCCCCATAATAAAGAACGGCCGCCCATGTGATAACCGCGATACCAATCAAAACGTTTTTTCTCAACATAAGGGTTTTCTTTTTCATTGGCCCACATGCCAAAGGTGCTTTCATTCAGCGGATAATCGCGTTTCAACGCCGGGTAGTCCTGCTTCATTTGTTCCGTCGGCCGGTCACGATGCGGATAATCCCAGGCCTCTTTAAAGGCGTTGGTATAGTCTTTGATATGCTCAATATTACGGCCGCGTTCCAGCAGCAGTACTTTTAAGCCTTTTTCAGTTAACTCTTTTGCCGCCCAGCCACCGCTGATCCCGGAGCCGACCACGATAGCGTCGTAATGATTAGTTGCAGTTGTCATCGCTTGTACCCTGTTTTATAGCCGTCGTTCTTGCAATTAGCCGGCTCTAATAATTATTTTGTTAATTGTGGTTTATCGCTCCCCTGCTCTCCCAAACAGTGGTGCCCCTTTTATTAGACGTCGCAGATCCGCACCGCCTGCGCCAGAGATAACACTCGGCCTTCGGGCGTGGTTGGTGTTGGTATAAACTCCTGCGCCAGATAACCTTTAAAACCGGTTGCGACAATTGCGCGGGCAATCGCGGCGTAATTCAGCTCCTGACTGTCATCAATCTCATGCCGCCCCGGCACACCCGCTGTGTGGTAATGGCCAAAAAATTGATGCTGGTCCTGAATGGTGCGAATAATGTCACCTTCCATAATTTGCATATGGTAGATGTCATATAGCAGCTTAAAGTGGTCTGATTTCAGCCGCTTACAAAGCTCGATGCCCCAGGCTGAACTGTCTGCTAGGTAATCTGGGTGATCAACTTTGCTGTTAAAGAGCTCCATCTGGATGACCACACCGCGCTTTTCCGCCTGCGGCAGAATTTGCGACAAGCCTTTGACTGCATGCTGCAGCGCGGTTTCTCTGTCCAGCCCTTTAGCATTGCCGGAGAAACAAATCAGGTTTTTGTAACCGGCGTCGGCGACTAAATCGATATGCGCGCGATAGCGTTTAATCAGTTCGTCGTGAAATTGCGGGTTACTCCAGCCGTCGACCAAATTCAGCTCAGCACCATTGCACATGGAAGAGTCAATGCCGTATTGCTTCAATACCGGCCAATCCGCCGGACCGACTAAATCGATGGCAGCAAAACCGAGCTTTTTCACCAACTGACACAGCGCTTCAATGGATAAATCGCCATAGGTCCAGCGACTGACCGAATGTTGGATATTGCCTTTGAGGGGTGTATTGGTGGCTGCAACTGCAGTATTTGTGTCCGCAGCAAATACTTGGCTCTGTAACAAACTACCGCCTAAGACTCCGGCGGTCAGTCCGCCAGCTGCCAGTTGTTTCAGTAATTGCCGTCTTGGCAGTTGTTCTTTCTGCTGTGGCGCGTTCATGCTGATTTCTCCGCGTTATCGACGGTGCGATTTTCAACAACAACAGTCTCGTTTTTAAAGATCAGCGCAAACAGCGCCAGTACCGCGGCGGCAAACAACGCCGGGAATAACCAGATTTGTTGCCAATCCTGACCAGCTGCAGTGGTGTAAGCAGCAGTGACCTGACCTGCGACACTAAAGCCAATCAGCATGCCGATACCGTAAGTGGCAAGCGTGATCAGACCCTGTGCAGCACTTTTGAAAGTGCTACCGGCTTTGCTATTGGTATAAATCTGGCCTGAGACAAAAAAGAAGTCATAACAAATACCGTGCAGCGCAATGCCGACCAGCAATAACCACATGCCAGAACCAGCGTCACCATAAGCGAATAACACGTAGCGCAGCACCCAGGCGGCCATGCCCAGTAATAAAGTGACGCGAATGCCAAACCGATTTAAAAATACCGGCAATGCCAGCATAAACAGCACTTCCGACACCTGGCCCAAGGTCATTTTGCCGGTAGCGTTTTCGACACCTACTGCGGTGAGAAACGGGTTGGCATTCTGGTAATAAAACGCCAGCGGGATACAAATCAGCACTGACGAGAGGAAAAACAGCGCGAAGTTGCGATCTTTAAGCATCGCCAGCGCGTCTAATCCCAGCAACTGGCCCAGTTTTAATTCCGAGCCTTTACCGGCTGGCGGCGTCGCTGGCAACGTGAAGCTATATAGGCCAAGCGCCAATGAAGCGACAGCACACATCAGGAAGGTATTTTTCAGCATACCGGCGGCAATCGCGCTTTGTGCATCCCAGCCAAACAGGTAACTAATCACCAGACCGGCGGCAATCCAGCCAACCGTGCCCCACACCCGGATTTGGCCAAATTCTAATTCCGGTTTTTTCAACTGGCCAAAAGACACCGAATTGACCAACGCCAACGTTGGCATGTAAGCCAGCATGTAGCCGAGTACCAACGGGTAAAAGGTCGTGAAATCAGTCGCCTGATACATCAGGTACATCAATACCGCACCGACCAGATGCAACACGCCCAATAAGCGTTCGGCATTGATATAACGGTCGGCAATTAAGCCAATGATAAAGGGTGCGATGATGGCGCCCCAGGATTGGGTCGAAAATGCCATACCGGTTTGTGGGCCATCGGCGTTGAGGTTTTGCGCTAAAAAAGTACCTAAAGTGACAAACCAGCCCCCCCAGATAAAAAACTGCAAAAACATCATACTGCTGAGGCGTATCTTTATGCTGTCCATCGTCGTCCCCCGTTGTTTTTATTAGAATGTTCAGTGGTGTAACCACCGTTTTTATTGTTGGGGTCAGAGTTACTTTTGGGGTCAGAGTAGTACTCTGACCCCAAGAGTTATTCTGCCCCAAGTGTTATTCCAGCCCTAAAATCCGGCGGTTGCGCGCGGCGTCGGTGGCGGCTCCGGCGAAATCGTCAAAGGCGCGAGCTGCTTTGTTGATCAAATGCGCGCTGATAAAAGGCGCGCCTTCGGCTGCACCTTGCGCTGAATCTTTTAAACAACATTCCCATTCCAGCACTGCCCAGCCGCTAAAACCGTATTGGGTGAATTTGCTGAAAATGGCTTTAAAATCAACCTGACCATCGCCTAAGGAGCGAAACCGACCTGGCCTTTCCTGCCAGTCCTGATAACCGCCATAAACCCCGGCGCGACCGTTTGGATTAAACTCGGCATCCTTAACATGGAACATTTTGATCCTTGGATGGTACAAATCGATAAAGGCCAGATAATCAAGTTGTTGCAGTACAAAATGGCTGGGATCAAACAGAATGTTAGCGCGCGGATGTTGGTTTACTGCCTGCAGAAAACGCTCAAAAGTGGCGCCATCATGCAAATCTTCACCCGGATGAATTTCATAACAAACATCGACCCCGGCTTCGTCAAAGGCATCGAGGATTGGTAACCAGCGTTTGGCTAACTCGGCAAACCCCTGCTCCACCAAACCGGCCGGACGTTGTGGCCATGGGTACATCAGATGCCACAACAAAGCACCGGAAAAAGTCGCATGCGCAGTAAGCCCTAAATTCTGACTGGCCTTGGCAGCCAGTTTCAGCTGCGCCACCGCCCATTCGGTGCGCTGTTGCGGTTTGCCGCGTAGCGCTTCGGGCGCGAAATTATCAAATAACTCATCGTAAGCCGGATGCACTGCCACCAACTGACCTTGTAAATGCGTTGATAACTCGGTGATTTGCACGCCAGCTTTGCTACAAATCGCCAGCACTTGCGCCACATAGGCTTCATTGTGCGCCGCTTGTTCTAAATCGAATAAGCTGGCGTCATTGGTCGGCATTTGCACGCCGTGATAGCCTAAGCTTGCCGCCCATTGCACCATCCGCGTCAGGCGGCTCAGTTCATGATCCTGTGGTTTGGCCGGGAACTCGCCCATAAACTGCGCCAGAAAAATCGCTGGGCCTTGAATGCTACTGACTGCTGTCGTCATATTGTCCACTCCAGGGCTGTGCCCATACTAAAATTAACGAATTCAGGCTTGCGAAGTATCCGGGATCTGCAGCCACTTCGCGTCAGACTGGCCGCTTGAACTAATGGTATCGATAAACGCCATGCCACGAAGGCCCGCAGCTATACCTGGCACTCCGGTTGGTGTGCCGCGCTCACCACGACGAATAGCCACCGCAAAATCGCTGTATAAATTGGCCATGGCTTCGAGATATCCTTCCGGATGACCCGCTGGTAAGCGACAACGTCTTAAAGCTTCGATACCAAGACCTGGCTGACCTTTGCCCGCACGCAACACCTGCACCGGCGCGCCGTGCGGTCGCAAAATAATTGTATTTGGCTCCATTTGCTGCCACTCGAGGCCGCCTTTGTCGCCATACAACCGGATCTTCAACCCGTTTTCTTCACCGGCACAAATTTGACTGGCGATCAGCACGCCACTGGCGCCGCCATTGGTGCGAAATAACGCCGCGCCGTCATCGTCCAATCGACGGCCTTCAACATGACTTTTCAGCTCTGCGCAGATTTCGGTGATTTGTTGCTGACTGATAAATTCCGCAAGGCCAAAGGCGTGGGTGCCAATGTCGGCCATACAACCGCTATTGCCAGCCTGACTTGGATCGGTACGCCAGCTGGCTTGTTTATTTGAAGTTGCTTCTAAATCTTCGGTCAGCCAGCCTTGTGGATATTCGACAAAAATTTTGCGCAAAGTCCCCAGCTGGCCGCTTTGCACCAGTTGCCGCGCCTGCCACACCATTGGGTATCCCAAATAAGTATGTGCCAGACCGTATAAGCGGTCGGTGTTGGCCAGATCGGCGGCTAAAGTTTGGGTTTCGCTCAGATTGATGCCCGCTGGTTTTTCACAAAACACATGAAAACCGGCGGCAATAGCGGCACGGCTAATCGGCACATGTAATTGATTCGGGGTGACAATCACCAGCATTTCCATGCGCTGATCCGCAGGCAAACTGGCTTCCACCTGCAGTAACTGCTGCCAGCTTGAATACAACCGTGAATCGTCAATACCCAGTGCATCACCAGTGCTTTGATTGTTCGTGGCATCCCGGCTAAACGCGCCACAGACCAGTTCGTATTGACCATCCAGCGCCGCAGCGTGCCGGTGCACCGCGCCAATAAAGGCACCTTCACCGCCGCCAATCATGCCAAACCGGATTTTCGCTAATTTCGCCATGCAACGGGCTCCTGCTGCTAACAGCAATTTAATCGTTTAAGAGAGGGGGCAACCAATCGCTCGCGTTGATGCCCTTTGCAAAAAATGTAACGGATTACATTTATGGATGTCAACCTAGATTATCGCAAAAACGACCGATATCGGGCAAAAATGCGCCAAAAACGCCCGCACTAACCACAGTTCAGGCCCCATTTTGCCCAGGGATCGCCCATTAAACGCTTTATTATTGTGCAATATCAGCAAAAAACCAGTCACACCGACTAGCAATCAGCTTTGACTCAGGTATGATTAAGAAAATTCATGATACCGGTTACATTGCACTGGTCATCAACCCAATTCCTGAAAAGCCTGACTACAAGGATATGCATGTCGAATATTCGTGCCGTCGCAGAACTAGCCGGAGTCTCGGTTGCAACCGTCTCCCGCGCGCTGCAACAACCGGATTTAGTGTCCGCCAAAACCAAAGCCAAAGTGCTGGCCGCCGTAGAAGAAGTCGGCTACAAACCAAATTTAATGGCGGTAAAGTTTCGCTCCGGCAAAACTCATAATCTGGTGGTATTGGTGCCAACCGTCGCCAACGTGTTTTTTGCCCGCGTCATCAGTGGCATGCAACAAGCGGCCGCTGAAAAAGGTTATTCGCTGCTGCTGGCCAACACTCAAGGCTCACAGGAAATCGAAGCCAGCTACGCCAAGATGGTGCAAACCTCACAGGCTGATGGTTTGATCCAGCTGCGGGCACACAATCCTTTTGGCGACATCACCGACGATCAAAGCATGCTGCCGATGGTCAATGCCTGTGAAGTGCTGGACCAACAACGCTTTCCGACGGTGATGCTGGATAACCGAGCTGCCGCCCGCCGTATGACTGAACATTTAATTGAGCTTGGCCACCGCCGTATCGCGATGGTGAAAGGCCCGCAGCGCAGCCCACTGACCCGTGACCGCTTAGCCGGTTATCAAGACGCGCTCACTGCGGCCGGTATTGCCTTTGATGAACAACTGTTATGCCCAGGTAATTTTAGTCTGCAATCTGGCCATAAAGCCGCCGCGACCCTGCTGGCATTGCCGCAGCCACCGACCGCGATTTTTTGCGAAAACGACGAAATGGCGATTGGTGTGGTGCAAAGAGTGAAACAAAGTGGCCTGCGCATTCCACAAGATGTGTCGGTAGCAGGATTTGATGACATTTCCTTTGCCGCTTATTGCGATCCACCACTCACCACCATCGCTCAGCCCGCCGAAGAATTTGGCAGCACTGCGGTGAATTTGTTGGTGGATATTTTACAAGGCCGCCTGACCAAGGCACCGAAAGTCATTTTACCTTTTGAACTCGTATGCAGAGCCAGTACCGGCCCTGCCCCAATTACCGTCGCGCCAATACATGAAGGAGAACAAGATGTCTGATCCAAAACGTCCATCTTTCTGCACCGGGCACCGCAATACTTTGGCCCATACTTCAGTGCAAAAAACGTCATCGCCCATTGCCGTATCAAGCCTCAGTCGGCGGCAATTTTTAGGTTTTGGTGCCGCTGGTTTAGCTGGCGCAGCCTTATTATCGTCCCCCTTGTTTTCAAATCCGGCCTTTGCGCTGACGGCAGATAAAGCTGCCACAGTCGGCAAACGCGTGGGTAAAACTGGTCTGCAGCTGTACACAGTACGCGATTTAATGGCGCAAAATGTCGCCAAAACGCTGCAAATGGTGGCTAAAGTTGGTTATCAGGAACTGGAATTTGCCGGTTATTTTGAACATAAACCCAAAGATTTACGCGCCATGCTTGATGGTGAAGGTTTAACGGCCCCTTCTTGTCATCTGCCGATTGAAGCTTTTGACAATGGCACCGATGCGATTATCGAAGCGGCGCTGACCATGGGCCATCACTATGTCGTTGTGCCTTATCTGACTGAACAGCAACGTGGCACCAGCATTGATACTTATCAAAAATTGGCGGCGCGTTTTAACCAGATTGGTGAAGCCTTGCATCAAGCCGGGCTGAAATTCGCGTATCACAATCATGATTTTGAATTCCAACTGACTGACAATCAAGTGCCATACGATGTGCTGCTGGCACAAACTGACCCACGTTATGTCAAGATGGAGCTGGATTTGTTCTGGACCATCAAAGCCAAACGTGATCCTTTGGCTTATTTTGCCAAACATCCGGGCCGTTTCCCGCTGTGGCATGTGAAAGATATGGATAGCAGCGGTAATTTTGCTGACGTCGGCAAAGGCACTATTGATTTTAAAGCTATTTTTGCCAAAGCCGATGTTGCAGGTTTAGCGCATGCCTTTATTGAACATGATGCCGCCAAGGATCCTGTTGGCACTATCACCCAAGGGTTTACCACGCTGAAAAGTTTACGCAGCTAAAGTACTGACCGTTAACAATGCAAAAGTGAACACCATAGCCGCGCAGCTGATTAACAAAAGCTGCGCGTTTTTTTGTAAATGGTTCGAAATTTGCTACACCTTTGCCAAAAGCCAAACCAAGCTGCATTGATTGCCGGACGCCACAAGCGATTGCAGCTAAGGATCTTAACGCGAGGGAGCACATCATGTCGGTATCAGCGGTCAACAGCGGCAACTATCACTATCAGCTGCAACTCACAGCGCCAACTGATGAAACGGCAGAGCTGGAATTCCAGCGGCAACAAGCTGCCGCCTTGGCCAATACGCAGGCGGCAAATGATGCGCCTGCTACCGCAGTGGCCGGTGTCTCGTCGACTTCAGGGTCATCATCTTCCAATTCGTCATCCTCAAAGCAGTCGACCTCAGTTCAATCGACCTCACAGCAAAACGAAAGTTTTATCAATCAGATGCTGGAACAGCTGATTGCCAAACGGATTGGCCTGGATAAGAAAAAACTTGATGAAATCAAAGCCGAAATTGAAAAGCTGCAACAACAGCGTGACGCCTTAGCGGAACAAGTCGACACCAACCCCAAAGTCGCGCAGCAATTGACGCAAATTGATAACAAAATTGCCGCCATGACCAAAATGATGGAAGAGCTGATCGCCCAGGATCTGGAGCGCCGGACCAAGCAGGAACAGCAACAACTGCATGCCGAAAACGCCAAAAACACCCTGCTGCAAAAGTATCAGCAACTGCTTTAACGGCGAAATTTGCCCGGATTGACCCGGACAGATTAGACTCCGGCAGTATGTAGTTGAATTTTAGCCGGCAGAGTAAAAAACATGACCTCGTCAACGACCAATACCAGTCCACAACCAATAAATGTGGTCACGGCTGATCACAACACCACCCCGTTGCAACCAAAACAAGCCGACTGGCCGGGTTTATGGCGCATGATCCTGGCCATGCTGATGTCGGGCACCATCGGTTTGTTTGTGGTGGAAAGTGGTCAGGACAACACGACAGTGGTGTTCTGGCGTTGTTTGATTGGCGGCAGCGCATTGCTGGCGTATTTAAGTTGGCGGCGGCAATGGCAAAAACTAAGCCGGGCCAATAGCGGCTGGCTGCTGCTGGGCGGGCTGGCGCTAGTCGCTAACTGGTTTTGCCTGTTTGGTGCTTATCACCTGAGCAGTATTTCGATTGCCACTTTGGTCTACCACACCCAGCCCTTTTTTCTGCTGTTAATCGTCGCGGTTAGTCAGCGACAGGCGATAGCGCCGACCCAATGGTTGTTGTTATTGTTGGCATTTTGTGGCGTGGCGCTGACCACCGGCCTGAACATCAGCGGCTCTGGCGACCAAATCTGGTTGGGTGTCGGACTGGCTGCCATTGCTGCCGCTTTATACGCAGTGGCGACTTTAACCACCCGGCAACTGACCGGCGTGCCACCGGCGCAAATTGCTGGCTTGCAAATGATGCTCGGGGTGCTGATTTTATTACCCTTTCCCAAAACCATGCTCACTGAACTGGCGATGCCACAGCTGGTGCCGATTATAATGCTGGGGTTATTACACACCGCGCTGATGTACAACCTGATGTATAGCGCTTTTCAGCGCTTGCCGGTCAGCAGCATTGCGCTGTTGTCTTTTATTTACCCGCTGGTCGCGGTGGTGATTGATCTGTGGTATTACGATATCCAGCTGCAACCACTGCAAATCCTCGGTATGGTATTGATTTTAGGGGCGATTGGCCTGCATCAACGCGGGCAGCTGCTACGGCGTTGATGTTGGTGCTGGTGCTAGCGCCGGCGCAGCGGCACCAGCCGTCACTTTAAAACGGCTGCTACCAATCAACTGCCCGGAATCGGTCACGACTCTGATTTGCCAATTGCCAACTGGGTTTTCCGGAAATTGTTGCTTGCGCGTCCAGGCGCGGTAACCTTCTTTACGACCGCCCTGAATATCCAACGCAATTTGCTCGACTGCGCCACCTTCATGGATCCACTGATGGTAAATCTGCTCTTTCAGACCACGTGGCGCCTGCACCGCGGTAAAGGCAAATAAACCCAACTGTTGTAACGTCGCCACATCAATGGTTTCGATACTGTCCCCCGGCGCGCGCTGGTGGTAATCCACATGCTGACTCAGCTGAATTTCACTTAAGCGCAGCACAGGCGCCGGCACCAGACTGCGTGCCAGCCAAATACCGCCCGCCAGCACGCACAACAACACCGCCAATAGCGGCAAGCGCCAAAACCCGGCGTTGGACAATAACGGCCGCATACTCGGGATACTCAGCAGCACGGCGATGACCAACGACAATAACAAGCTTTGGCTGGTGGTTAAGAAAAACAGCAGTGGCAGTACCACCATCAATACCGCAAATAGTGCAAAACTATGAAACGCCAGAAACAGCGCCCGTCGCTTCGCCAGCACATTGTTGTAGACCGGATCAATCACCGCGATTAAAGCGCAGCCCAACATTAACGCGGTAAACAACGCCTGCGGTTGATCCCAGTGAGTGGCCGCCAGAAAAAACGGCAGCGCAAAAAATAAACTTTCCTGATGCAATAACTGCGTGACAAAACGGGTTAAGTCTTCGGAAACACTGACGCCAAATCGACTGAGTAAACCGGAACGCAACCAATGCTCGGCCATTAACCAGACCCAACCGGCCAACATCAGTACTGCAAAAAACTGGGCGAAATGTTCGCGTTTTTCTACCAGCCATAAGCTGACCAAACCGCTGAGAAAACCAAATAACGCCACCAGGCCTGCGTACTTCTTGGTCAACCCGATTAACCAAAAAAACATCGTTTGAATACGTTGCATTGTTCACCAAAAAAAGCCAACGGTGTTGTTAGCACGGCTACTATACGCTGGATCCGCCCCTGCCGGGGATATACCCTTCATCCTTGAAGATGCGGGGGATATACCCTTCATCCTTGATGACTGAAGCAAACAAAACCATCAGGTGATTTTTATGTATTGTTCGCAGTCACAATTTCGTTTTATGGTGTTCCTGACTTATTCGTCCACCACGGGATATCGATGCACATGCCACATTTCACTGCCAACAGCACAACCAGCCAGATCCAAACTGAACCTTTGGTGCGTAGTCTGGGCCTGTGGGGCATGTGGTTACTGGTGGTGAATGGTCTGGTGGGTGCTGGCATTTTTGGCCTGGCTGGTGGCGCCGCGCGGTTGGCCGGCGACTACAGTCTGTGGGTATTTCTCGGCTGCGCCTTACTCATTCTGCCCATTTTGTTATGTTTTGCCGAACTGGCCAGCTATTTTAACGGTACCGGCGGCCCGGTTCGGTATGTCGGCGCCGCTTTTGGTGCTGCTGCCGGTTTTCAGGCCGGCTGGTTGTATTATCTGGCGCGGGTGGTTTCTGTCGCAGCGAACAGTGTGTTGTTGGTCGACAGCATTGGTTATTTCTGGCCAGAAGCCGCGAGTATGCTCTGGCGCACACTGATATTGGCTGCAGTTTGTGCCGGTTTTACCCTGCTAAATATCGCAGGCGCTGTGCAATCAATCCGCACTCTGGGCTGGCTGACCCTGGCCAAGTTTGGCATTTTGTTACTGCTGATTGGCGCCGGCATCTGGCAATACCTGTTGTACCCTGGGGTTGAAGGATCAACCACTTTGCCTGCAACTGGCTTGGTTCTACCACTGGGTAATGCCGACCTCAACCATCTGGATTTGGGGGCCGCCATGCTCTTGCTGGTGTACGCCTTTGTTGGTTTTGAATCTGCGGTCGTCCCGGCTGGTGAAGCGAAAAATCCAAAGCGGGATATTCCCAAAGCCTTGTTACTTGGCCTTGGCATGGTGACCCTGTTGTATATACTGGTGCAATGGGTCTGCATGGTGACGGTGCCAGCAATTGCCAATTCAACCACACCATTACTGGATGTGGCCGCGGTATTGGGTGGGCCGGTAGGCGCGGCCATGCTGATGTTTGGGGTGATTTGCTCTGTCGGCGCCAATTTGCTCGGCGCGATGTTTTCGACCCCACGCATTAGTTACGCACTGGCTCGTGATGGCAGTCTACCCGCCTGGTTTGGCGAGGTTCATCCCAGGTTTTTAACGCCGGCCAATGCCATAGTATTTTTTGGGGTTCTGGCATTTTTACTGGCGGCTGGTGGCTCATTTATCTATCTGGCAAGTGCCACAGTGCTGATCCGCGCACTGTTATATGGTCTGTGTTGCTGTGCGATCCCAAAGTTACGGCCGCAGCATCGCAGTCGTAGCAGTTTTATTTTACCGGGCGGATATGTGGTCCCCTTGCTGGGGCTAGCCGCATGCGGCTGGTTGTTATGGCAGGTCAAAGCAGATGCGGTGTGGTTAACTGCCGCCCTTTTGACCGTTGGTGTTTTGTTGTATGTTGCTGCGCGCTGGCAACAACGACAAGCGAGAAATAGTCAGTCCTGAACTATCAATCTGACCATAAACGTAGCTTGTCGCAGCCCAGATTGCCCCGATTGATAAAAGCATGCTATAAAGTAAATATCCCTATTTTGGGTTTGCCAATGGATGGTGTGAAATGCAGTTATTAACCGTTTTTTTAATAGTTTCGTTGTTGGTGATTGTCGCTACTTTAATTATTATTTCCATCAAACTGACTGATTTACTGACCGAAGCCAAAGCTTGCCGGATTGCGGTGCAAAATATCGAAGCCGATGATTTGTTTCAGCAAGGTCACTTCAGCGAAAATAAACGCAAAGAGCTACACAATCACAATACAGAAATTCTGAGTTTATTACAGCGCATCGAATTGCAGGTTGGCAATAAACTGAAAGCTGAACGAACCCGCGCCAGTGTGCTGACTCAGGCTGATCCATCAGTCGATACCGTCACCACCCGCTTTGGCAGCAGCCGCTTGTAATCACGTCTTGCGGAGCAACTTTGTAGTTCCGCTCCGCCTTTTTAGAAAGTTCTTCCAAGGCAATGCCGACATTTCCAGCAATTGGTAGCAACTCGCGGTGAAGCGGGTTGACAGCCTTTAGCCAGCACCGGATGATAAGTGTTTTGCAGCCATAACCCTGTTGGTTTTCATCGCTGCCCGTCTGCTAAAGTAGGTTTTTATGTTCGCTCGGACTCAATTAACGTTTATCTGGGGTTTTGCACTGGGAATTTCCGCGGCTTCAATGTTGTTTTATAGCTGGCATATGGAAAGTTTGACTGCGCTGCAACAGCAATGGCTGCAGGATCAGAGCGCGCAACAACAAGCGCAGTTACTGACACCACAAACGCAAATTGAAACCATCGATTTATTGATGAAAAGTTATAGCATCAGCGATGGCAACGAAGATCAGGACATGCGCTCCGAACTTATTCGCAGCAACCATTTGTCATTATTGCTCGAAGTGCAGCAACAAGCGGGGGTCGATATCACCGATTTAATCGATCCGGCCCACCCTTTTAATTCGGCCCAGCTGTACGCGGCATTGTTGCGGATTAAACAGCAACATGAAAAAAATCTGGCACGGCAACGTCTTGATCAGCGGATTAAAACCGAAACCAACAGTGCCGCTATTGCGACACCCTAGTTTTTTTCAATTTCAGACTATCCGCCTGCTAATTTGCGCGTACACTAAAATCACTTATCTCTGAGTGTCTGTATCGCTGATGAAGCCTGCTTTACCATCAAATGAAGCACAACGCTTGCAGGCGTTGTACCAGTTACAAATTCTTGATTCGCTGCAAGAGCCGGCTTTTGAAGCGCTTAGTAAGTTAGCCTGCCTGATCTGTAACGCGCCAACGTCTGCCTTAAGCCTCATTGACATCAACCGCCAATGGTTTAAAGCCAGTATAAATATCGAAGTCCCGGAAACTGCCAGAGAAGATGCCTTTTGTGCACATGCCATTCTGACACCGGATCAACTGACCTATGTGCCTGATACTTACAATGACCCACGCTTTTCCGACCACCCAGCGGTGCTACGAGAAAATGGCATCCGTTTTTATGCCGGTGCACCGCTGCGGATCAACGACGACATTGCACTGGGGACGTTATGTGTAGTCGATTCAGTACCACGCGAACTCAGCCCGAACCAGTTAGAAGCGCTACGATTATTATCAGCCCAAGCGGTGACGCTGATGCAAAACCGCCTGGTCGCTATCAACAGCTTAGAGCAGCAACAAACCTTAAAAACAGTCACTGAGCATGTGCCGGTATTACTGGGACAAGTTGATCGGCAGTTCCGATACGTGTTTTGCAATCAAAAATATGCCGACTGGTTTGGCATTGACACCGACGCGGCGATTGGCCGCACCATCGCGGATATCTTCGGTCAGCAGGCTTTTGCGGAACTAGAGCCTAGCCTGCATAGAGTGTTACAGGGTGAACAAATTGACTTTGTCGCCCAACCGCGGGCCGGTCGGGTTTTTAACATCTGCTTTGTACCGCAGAAATCACCCAATGGTCGTTATGAACACATCATTATCGTCGCCAGCGATATCACTGACAATCATCAGCAACAACTGAAAACCCAGCATGAACGTGACCGGCTGGATGCCATTATTCAAGGCACCAACCTCGGCACCTGGGAGTGGAATATTGCCAGCGGCCGTACTTATTACAACCATCGCTGGTTTAGCATGCTCGGCCTGCCACCAGAAAAACACACCACCATTCAATTGTGGGAGCAACTGCTGCATCCGGACGACTATGCGCATTCCAGGTTGATCTTACAGCAACACTATCGCGGTGAACTGCCGTTTTATGATGTGAAATTCCGGATGAAGCACCAAAACGGCCACTGGGTCTGGATCCATGCTGTAGGTCGCGTTACCAGTTGGAACGAACAAGGTGAGCCGGAATTAATGTTCGGTACGCATACCGATATTAGTGCCGACATGGCCAAAGAAGCGGAGATTTTGTCGACGCGTTCCTGGTTACAAGCCGTGATTGATTCTTCATCTGAAGTGGCAATGATTTCCACCGATATTCATGGGATTATTCAGCTGTTTAACACTGGCGCCGAGCGGATGCTGGGCTACAAAGCAGAAGAGTTGGTCGGTTTACAAAGCCCGGCGATTTTCCACGAGCCGGAAGAAATCATCCGGCGTTCTGCACAGCTCACGGCTGAATACAAACAAGATATTCAAGGCTTTGACACTTTTGTCTTTCGCGCACGTCAGGGCATCAGCGAAACCAGGCAGTGGACTTATGTCTGTAAAAATGGTGAACAAAAGCAAGTCAGGCTGAGCGTTTCGGTCATGCGTAATGAGGACGGTTCGGTATTGGGTTATCTTGGCGTGGCCATTGATATCACGCAGCTCGAGCAACTGCATCATGCATTATTACTCAGTGAACAGCGCCACCGCTCTATGCTGGAAAACCTGCCTGGTGTGGTGTACCGCTGTATCAACGACGAACACTGGACCATGTTGTTTATCAGTGACGAAGTCGAAAAACTGACCGGTTACCCGGCGAAGAATTTTATTCGCAATAAAATCACCACCTTTATTCAAATTACCCATCCGGATGACACAGAGCAAAACCGGCTCATTGTGGAGCGGGAATTGGCCAACCACGCCCGCTTCAGCACTGAATATCGTATTCAGCACGCCAATGGCAGTATCCGCTGGGTGCAGGAACTGGGGCGTGGTATTTTTGATCAGAATAACCAACTGTTGTATATCGATGGTTTTATCTGGGATATCACCGCGCAAAAAGAAGCGATGCTGGGGTTACGCGCCAGCGAACAAAAATTATCGTCGTTGTACCAGCTGGCCCCTCTGGCCATTGCCCTGACCAAATACCCAAGCGGCCATTTTGTTGAAGCCAACCCGGAATTTGGCCGGATGCTGGGGTATGACTGCCAGGGTATTACTAAAATGTCCTTCGCCAGTATTATCCCCCCCCGCCAGCAACAGTGTATCCAGCAGGAATTTGAGCTGCTCACTGCCACCGGTCGTTATGGTCCGGTTGAAACTGAGCTGCTGCATCGGGACGGTCATTTAGTCCCTGTGGTGCAAAGCGGTGTGCAAATCGAGAGTATCAGCGGCCAGTTGCAAACCTGGTCGATTATTCAGGACATCACCGAACGCAAACGTATTGAACAAATGAAAACCCAGTTTGTGTCGATGGTCAGCCATGAACTGCGCACCCCTCTGACCGCTATTTCCGGTGCTTTAGGGCTGATGGCCGGTGGCGCTTTAGGCCAGGTGCCGCTGCCGATGCAAACCATGCTGAATATTGCCGTGGATAACAGTAATAAACTCAGTCAGTTGATTAATGACCTCTTAGATATCGATAAACTGGTTGCTGGCAAAATGCAGTTTGATTTTTCGTCCTGCTCGATGCTGGATTTACTCAGACAGAGCATCGAACACAATCAGCCTTATGCTGACAAATATCAGGCAACGATCGACTTGCAAGCCGGCGAAGATGCGGCGGTACTGCTGGATCCGATGCGTTTTCACCAGATCATGGCCAACCTGTTGTCTAACGCCGCCAAATTTTCGCCCACCGGTTCAAACATTTCAGTCGCGTTAACCCAAACTGTGACAGAAGTGGTGGTGTCGGTGCAGGATCAAGGGCCTGGGATCAGCGAAGAATTTCAGCACCGGATGTTCGAAAAGTTTTCGCAAGCCGACTCGGCCGATGCCCGCAGCAAAGATGGCACCGGGCTTGGCCTTGCGATCGTCAAGGAGTTAACCGAGCGAATGCAAGGCCGCATTAGTTTTCAAACATCGACAACAACCGGCACTTGTTTCCATCTGCATTTTCCAAAACAGTCTGGTGAATTGATCCAGCACAGCAATGCGATTTTAGTGGTCGAGGACGATCCGTCGATTGCCGGTTTTATCCGGGCGCTCTTGGAATCTTCCGGTTATCTGGTGACCACCGCGCACAGCCTGGCCAGTGCCCGCCGCGCTATGGCACTGCGCAGTTTTGCCGCGATGACGCTGGACTTAAACTTACCCGATGGTCACGCGGCCGCGTTAATTAACGAACTTCGGGGAAACGCTACGACAGCAGCTTTACCCATCCTGGTCATTTCCGTTGAGAAACAACAAGATGGCCACAGTTTCAGCGGTTTTACCGCCTTTGACTGGCTGGAGAAACCCATTACCGCTGCAGAATTGTTATCGTCGCTGCAAAAACTGCTGACCGCGACAAGACCAAAAATTCTGCATGTCGAAGATGATCCAACCTTCAGTACTTTGCTCAGCCATTTCACCCCGGAAAATGCCGACATTGCCAATGTCGCCACGGTTCAGCAAGCCCGCCAGCTACTGCAGACTCAACCCTTTGATTTGGTTGTGTTAGATTTGGGTCTACCTGACGGTTCAGGTTGGGAATTACTGCCATTGATTGCAGAGCATCATCAGCACTTGCCGGTGCTGATCTGGTCAGCGGATGAGCTAACGGACGAGCTCCGGGCAAAAGTCGATGCCGCGTTATCGAAAAACCACCAGGCGATCCCACATTTGTTGTCGACCATTTCCCGTTTATTACAACGATGAACCGGTGACGAATATTTTCACTTGATTGCGACCAGCGGATTTCGCCTGATACAAGGCCTGATCCGCTTGTTCAATCACCTGATCCGGAAATTCCATACCAAGGCCACTGGCGATGCCGGCACTAAAAGTACAGTGGAATTTATTGCCATCAAAGGTAAAAGGTAACTGAGCAAAGGCTTCTCGCATTTTATCGACGATTTTCTGCGCTTTTTCAACCGGACATTCCGGCAATACCAACAAAAATTCTTCACCGCCATAACGGCCAATCATGTCACTTTTACGCAACTGCTGTTTCAGTAAATTGGCCAGACTGGTGATCACCTGATCACCGGTCAGATGACCGTAATTGTCATTGACCTTCTTAAAGTGGTCGATATCCAGCA
>Ga0115550_1000216_pt1 | contig 52108 bp, 46 predicted proteins | sample COGITO_mtgs_1005_FD_87177 | JGI IMG/M metagenome (GOLD analysis project Ga0115550, IMG submission 87177) | Pelagic marine microbial communities from North Sea - COGITO_mtgs_100511 | ecosystem: Environmental > Aquatic > Marine > Epipelagic | place: Germany:Helgoland, sampling site Kabeltonne...
ACCTTAATGGACGATGGCGCTTCGCTTATCGGCCCTACCATTTTTGTTAAGATATTAACTTTACGGAACATGCCAATCTCACACCAAAAACCGTAGGTTCGATAAGCGCAGCGCCATCGAACATCTTGTGATGTTTAAAAACTTCCAACCTGTCGGCAAGGAAAATATTAACACTTTCGCTACACTAACAATTTACGGCCGGAGGCAATGGAATGTCGGACTATCGCCGCGCTTATGCAACGGGTGCTTGTTGGTTTTTTACCGTCAACCTTTGTCATCGTGACCAAAGGTTACTGCTCGACGAAATCGAATTATTAAAATGTTGTATTCGAAAAGTACACCGGCAACGGCCATTTACCATTGATGCATGGGTGGTGTTGCCCGAACACATGCATTGTATTTGGACATTACCTGAAGGCGATGCCGACTACGCCGGACGGTGGCAAGCCATTAAAAAGGCGTTTTCGCGGGGCTTACCGTCAACAGAATTTCGTAGCGCCAGCCAAATTCGACAGCGGCAACGAGGTATTTGGCAACGGCGATATTGGGAACATCGGATCCGCGATGACGACGATTTTTGGCGGCATTTGGATTATATTCATCTTAATCCGTTAAAACATGGTTGGGTCAATCGGGTGCAGGAGTGGCCGCATTCGACCTTTCATCGTTACGTGAAAGCAGGTTATTACACCGTCGATTGGTGTGGCGATGGGTGTAGCGACAGTTGTGTTGAAATCGCTGGCGATGAATAAGCTTTTGGTTTGGTGAGTGGCCGATGGCGCTTTGCTTATCGGCCCTACAATATTTACTCATAAAAACGAACGTTAAACCGTAGGTTCGATAAGCGCAGCGCCATCGAACACCGGCATAAAAACGTCGATTTAATCAGTTTTTCACTTCTAACAAATACTTCGCCACCGCCAGCCGGGTTTCGGCGTCGAGATAATCTTGTTTTGGCATATGCGGATAGTCTTCGCGTTTTTTCACTGGGTTAGCGATGTAATCGGCGAGTGCTTGCGGGTCATCCATGTACAGTGATTGGATCACTTGTACCGGTGGGCCAATCAGCCGGCCGGTGTAGGCGTGACAACCGGTACAAATACCCAGATAAGCATATTTGCCTTTATCTTCCGCCGCCACGGAACGGGGTGCGGCTGGGGTGTCGAGCAAATAACTAACCACAGAATCGGTGTTGCTGAAGCTACAAGCCGGCCAGCTGCTAACGCCAACCGTAACGTATTGCTGCGCGTTATTGATACAGCTGTTATTGGTATTACCGACCCGCACTATGTCCGGGTTGCCTTGTTTTAGCTCTGTCGATAGCAGCACTTTGGCTTCGGCAATGGTGTCATAACCATTGTTATACATCATATTATTTAAAATCATGATTTCATCAGGTGTTGGATCAGAACCCGGATCCAAAGTGGTATTTGGCGCATTTTGATGGTCGGTAATAATAATACCGGCAGTTTTATTGTTGAGGATCAGGTTGTCTTCAACAATCACTTTATCCGCCGCCATAATCAAAATGCCGGTCCCGGCCGGAATGCCCGCCACCATACTGCCCGGCGCACCAAAGTTTTTGGTGTTGTTATCGCTGATCCAATTGTTGCGGATAATCACATCCACGGTGTCTTTGATTGGCAACCCTGGCGTCACAAACGCCAGAATGCCGCCGGTGTTATGATGCACAAAGTTATTTTCGACCACCGCATGGCGGCTATTTTCAATTTCGATACCGGCCACGCTATCAAATACTTCATTGTTGGCGACATGAATATAATCGCTCATGCCGACATAAATGGCGGCGTCTTCAATGCCCGACACCACGTTGTGTTCGACAATGCCGTTTTCACCCAATTGCGGGAAAATGCCATAGACGCCGGTGTCTTCGATGATGTTGTTGCGGATCTCAAAGTTGTTGCCGGCTTGGCCCATAATGCCGTTGCCTTTGTATTTGGTGATCAGGAAATTCTCGACCACGATATTATTGCCCGAATACAAAATGGCATCGTTTAAGTGTCCGTCACCAAACAGTTTTGGCCTTTTACCTTCAACAATCACCCCGCTTAACCGGATATTGTTTTTATCGATATACACCGTTTCGGTGTAAGTGCCGGGCCAAACCTCAATCACATCACCCGGATTGGCCGCCTTTACCGCATCCATAATCAGTTGGCCGTCTTTGACCTGATGCACTTTGCCGGTCGGTGCGGCGTTAATCACCGACTTTTTCACATTACCAGATTTGGCGGTACCAGCGGCGCTATAGCTAACTTCAGGCGCGTAACTGGGTGCCACTGGTGCTTTGGATTCAAAAAATTTACCGGCAAAAAATGCCGCAGGCACCAGCAACGCCAGCGCTATCGTAGTTTTTTTCATGGTTGGGTCCCCTGGGTTTTGGATGATGCTGTTATTTTTTCTGAGTTGTTTTGTGACTTGTTTTGTGACTTGTTTTGTGACTTGTTTTGTGACTTGTTTTGTGAGTAGTTTTCTGAGTTGCTTTCTGTATTGGTTTTGATGTTTAGATCGATGGCTGTCCGCAATTCAGCTGGCAACGGCAACCCCGAAGGTAGCCGATCCGGCACCATCGGCATTAAGCTTTCATCCGTTAAGCTGTGTAAAAATTTGCTAATTTGGCCAATTTCTTCCGGGGTCAGTTTCGGCTCCCAGATATGCCAATGCAGCAGCAGTTTTTGGTCGGCCACCGCATGACCACGGCCTTTGGTATAAAACTCCGCCGCTTCTGCCAAAGTGGCAAACCGACCAGAATGCATATAAGGCGCGGTGCGGGCGACATTGCGCAAACTCGGCACTTTAAAAGCACCACGCAGCTTAGATTTATCGCCGTTATTGCCAGCGCCCTGATCAAAAGGCATGCCGTCCGGCTCCGGCGTGCCAATCACTGCAATTTGCTGATTGGTAAAAAGGGGTGGTGTATGACATTCGGCGCAGCGCGCAACAAAAGATCGAAACACGTTCATGCCTTTAATTTCTTCTTCATTCAGCGCTTCGTGGTAACCATGGGCATATTGGTCATACCGGCTATTGAGTGAAATCAGCGAACTTTGAAAAGCCGTGAGCGCCACAGCAACCTGCGACAATTCCAGCTGCTGTGCCTGCGGAAAAGCCTGGGCAAACAGCGCCGGATATTCGCGACTCGCGGTTAAATCTGCCAACAACTGCTCTGCGGTATTAGCCATTTCGTGGGAAGCAAATAACGGAATGAGCGCCTGTTGCTCTAGCGAATCAGCGCGTGCATCCCAGAATAGTTTTTTTAGAAAACCAACATTCCATAAACTCGGGGCACTGCGGGTGCCAATGTCACCATGGATGCCGGTACTCAGCGCTTTACCATCCGCAAACCCCTGCCCCGGCTGATGACAACTGGCACAAGCCTGCCGGTGATTGCCCGACAATAGCGGATCAAAAAACAGATAACGCCCTAAATCAATTTGCTGTGGACTAAAACCGTCGCGTGCTTTGGGCAAAGCGGTTTGGGTACCGCCAACGCCTTTATTCTGCAAAGAATCGTAAGCGTCATAGCGGGTGACCAACTGGCAACTATTGGCTGCAGTGCGCTCAAAACTGGGTGGGCAGTGGCTATTTAGGGTGATCGGTGTTGCCCCCCCATTCGAAGCAGATGTAGCCAGTGCCAGCAGCAAAGACAATATCATGGTAATCCCGCACCGATGTACGACGCCACGGCCGCAATATCGGCATCGGAAAGCGCTCGACTCATCAACGCCATTTGCCGCCCCGGTTTATCGGATTTACTGCTGCCGCGCACAGCACCGCGAAAATGCTGCAGCTGCAGTTGCAGGTAATCTTTATCGAGCATCTGCAACGACGGCGCATTTAACGTAGGATTTCCTTCGGCTTTGGCGCCATGGCAAGCGCCGCAAGAACCAATATACAACCGGCGGCCTTGATCAAGTTGCGCGGCATTGTTACCGGCCATGGCAACAGGATCAGCAACAGCAGTTTGCTGACTATAAAAAATTGCCAGCGTTTCAATCTCAGCTGCCGTCAGCGTTTTCGCCATCGCAGCCATTTGTTGTCCTGCCAAATCATTGGCCGCCGCCCCACGTTCACCCAATTGAAACTGCAAAAGTTGTTTTTTAAGGTACGAAGCCGACTGCCCCGCCAGCTGTGGCGCTTTGGTTGCCTGACGTACTGCTGCGGCATGACAAGCGTTGCAAGTGTCGGCAGTTGCGGCGAAAGCCCACTCAATATTTAATAAAAACAATAAGCTGGCCGATAGCGACAATAATTTTGGTGGTAGCATCAAGCTTCAGCCGAGGCTGCTCATTCCGGTAGACATGGGCTGTAGCTTGCTTTTTTGTCCCACAAGGTTCAAACCGAAAAGTGTGCAAAATTGTCCAGTTGGCTTTATTTAGCGCTTTGCATTGTTACTATCAATGCGACTAGGACCGTCTCTGACTGGTTGCAAAACCAGGTTGCGAATAGCCAATGACTAAAAAGCAGCGCGACTGTCTGATCCCGGGCCACCAACAAACAATAATGACAACAAGCGGTAAAATAACCGGTTAAAAAAACGGAGAGAGCGATGTCAACAACAGCTAAGTCCAGAAGCGCTGCACCAATCAAGTCAAAGCACACCGCATTTCAAATAACCAGCCAACCGCTGACATGCAAAGCGCAGCCATTGGCTCTTTGCATTAGCTTGCTGCTTGCCGGTTACAATAACCCGTTGCTGGCGCAGGAAAACGTCAAAGCCACGAACAACACCAAAGATCAGGCCATCGAAACCATCACCGTCACCGCGCAAAAACGGGTGCAAAACGTGATGGATGTGCCGGTGGCCATCGATAGCATTTCCGCCACCGATTTAAAAGAAACCAGTTCAGTGTTATTGGGCGATATCGCCGACTACACGCCGGGCTTTAAATTCAGTAAAGACGCCGTGGTGCAGGCAACGGCCACCATGCGCGGCATTTCCAGCAGCAATATCAGCACCGGTGGCGACCCATCGGTGGCAATTTTCTTTGACGATTTTTACCTGCCACGCGCGGCGCAAAGTGTGATGTTTTCGGACATGCAGCGCATTGAAATCCTCAAAGGCCCGCAAGGCACACTGTTTGGTAAAAACGCCGCCGCTGGCGTAGTGAATATGATCCCAAATGCGCCATCGCAAGAAGACGAAGCCTTTTTAAAAGCCACGGTTGGCAACTATGCGCTGCGCCGGTATGAAGCAATGGCCAATACCGCGCTCAGCGATGAATTTGCGCTGCGCCTGAATTTAATGAGCAATCAACGGGATTCGTTTTTAAATAACGTCTACCAGAACTACCAGGGTGAAGAGCTGGGCAATACCGATCATCAAGCGGCACGATTGGCCGCGTTGTGGCAACCAAGTTCCGCCACCAAGGTGCAATTTAGCTATGACTGGGACGACGTGAATCAGGGTTATGCGCCATCGATTGGCGTCAGCCCTTTTGCCTACAGCACCAATCCGCTGGACCGAACCATTGAAAACGATGTGATTGACGGCCATGAACGGCGCGATATGAGCGCGTTATCGCTGAAAATCACCCATGATTTTAACGACGACTGGTCAGGCAAACTGATTAGCAGCAAACGGCAATGGGAAGTTTCAGGCCGCGATGATTCTGACGGCACTGCCGATAAAACCCGTTATCTGGACACCATCAACTTTGAAGACTCCGATATTTTCTATAACGAGCTGCAAATCAACTACCAAAAAGACCGGCTGAGTTATGTCGGTGGTATCACCTACAGCACAGAAAATGTCTTTCAAACCACCAGCCTGAATATAATGGCCGACACGGTCGCGAGGCTCACCACCGCCAATCTGAACGGCATGCTGATCGGCGCTTTGCAAGGCGCGGGTTTGCCAGATGAAATGATTGCGCAAATGGGTTTACCGGCCGATCATCTGTGGAACCCACAAGACTGGGCCAGCATTTTAAGTGTGATGGCGATGGTTGACCCAAGCGTCGGTGACTTATTACAAATGCTCGGCGCTGCGCCTTTTAGCCCGGAACTGGTTGGCGCAATCGCCGCCACCGGCGATTTAACCTATCAGGCCATCGGTGCCGGTCTTGGGATCAACGAGATTTTTGGCCCATCCAATGCTGGCAAACTCTGGGCAGAAGATATTATCAACAGCGGCAAGTTTACCTCTTATGGTGTCTATTCCGATGTTGATTATCAATTCAACGATCAATGGGGTTTCACCGGCGGCCTACGTTATAGCCGCGATGACAAAGACTTCAGCTGGGAAATTAAAGAGCGCTCATTTGGCGCAGCGATGCCGGGCCTGACCGACTTTTTATTCCCGGTGATGCCACGCCTCGATGCCGGTCATAGCTGGAGCAAACTCACTGGTCGCGCCGTGACCCGTTATCATCTGAATGAAGACAGCATGTTGTATTTATCTTATTCAACTGGTTATAAATCAGGCGGTTACGATTCATTAGATCCACGTTCAGCGCTAACACCTTTTGCGCCTGAAGAAGTCGGTAACTTAGAACTGGGTTACAAAGCTGATTTATGGGGCAAGGTGCGGCTGCAACTGGTTGGCTTTCAGATGGACTTAACCAACCGCCAACGCTCGGTGAATAGCAAAGAGCCAGGCGCTGGTGTCGCGGTGCCGGTGGTGATTAACGGTGACCAGGATATCAATGGTGTAGAAATGATCCTCGATTATCAGGCCACCGACACCCTGAAACTGAGTCTGGTGACCGAATATCGCAGTACTGAATCCAAGTGGCAGCAGTTCTACAATGCCGAAGGTAATTTAGTGACCGATGTTGAAAAGTCTTCCACCGCCGATTCTTACACCATGAGTGCCGACTGGACGCCGGCGCAGCAATGGCTGGCGGGCGACATCAAACTACACATGGATTATGTGTATGAAGAAAATACCCGTGCCGACGACCCGGATTTACTAGAAGTGGCCAAAACCATTCCGGCTTATTTTGCCGACAGTAAGAGCCTGAATGCACGGCTGAGCTGGGCCAGTTCGGACCAACAATGGGAGCTGGCGCTGTGGGGCAAAAACCTGACTGACAATGCAACCACCGGCGGTATTGGTGGCTGGGCGGCAGATGTGCTGGGAACGCCGATTACGTCGCTGAATCCGCCACGGACTTATGGCGCCGAGGTGCGGTATCAGTTCTGACCCAAATTGAGTGTTTTGCCGCGCTTTACCTCTGACAAGGAACACGGCAGTATCTGTTACAGGCAAAGCCCGGTGTGATGCCGGGCCGCTGAACACAGGAGCAAACAATGATGGGCAGGTTGTGGATGGTACTTTCGACTGGCCTGTGGTTGGTGCTTGGTTGTTTCAGCCAGCCGCTGGCAGCCGCTGAGTTTAAACTGCAGCCCAGATTGTGCCTGCACTATCCACAACAACAGTGTGAACTCAAAGTCAAAGTCAGCTGGCAACAACAGGGGCCAGCTTGTTTATACCAAAAAGCCGGGCAACTGCCGCTGCTTTGTGGTGATGGCAAAGAGCAGTTACTCACACTCAATTTATCTGCCCACACCCAATTTGAACTACGTTCACAAGCTGACGGCGTTGTGCTGGATTCTCGTTTGATCCGGGTGCTACAAGTTGATTTAAATGCCGGCGATCAGCTGCTTAAACGCAGTCGCGCCAGCTGGGGTAACCCATAATGCATCAGTTATTGCTGATTGAAGATGATTTGGAACTGGCGAAATTGGTGGCCGATTTTCTGCAAAGTGAAGGTTATAAAGTTACCAGCTGTGGTAATGCGCAAAAAGCCAAAAAGTTGTTGTTAGCGCAGCGTTTTGATTTGATTGTCTGTGACGTGATGCTACCGGGCAGCAGCGGTTTTGATTTAGTGCGGCAAATCCGCCAGCAATTTAAAGGGCCAATTTTGTTTATGACGGCGCAAACCTCGGTCGGCGCCCAGTTACAAGGACTGGCATTGGGCGCGCAGGATTATCTGCTAAAGCCATTAGACCCGCGCATTTTGCTGGCCAAAATTAGAATCTTTTTAAGTGCCACCGAGCCTGCGCAAATCAGCACTGTGCTGGAAAATCACAATCTGACGGTCGACAGACTCAGCGGCCAGGTCACGATGGCAGGTCAGAATATTTGCCTGACCAACGCCGAACATCAGTTATTGCTGGCGCTGCTGGATAACTACGGCATGGCAATTAGCCGCGAGCGACTGTTTCGCGAACAGCTGGGCCGCGAATATGACGGTGAAGATCGCACCATGGACGGCCGCGCCTCAAGATTACGGCGTAAATTACAAGCCGTTGATACACACTGGAATATTCGGGTGATGTGGGGTCAGGGCTATAGCATCAGTTATGCTGATGTCACCACCGCTGAACCACAGAGGGCAACGGAAAAATCTGATCCGGCGGAGCCTGGCCTATGAGATCAACGCTGCTGCGGTTTTATCTTGGTATTGTGCTGGTGGTGTTGCTGCTGTTTTTCAGTCTGAATCAGCTGTATAGCTGGGTTTATCAGCGTGATGACATTGCCGATGCCGCACAAAGTATGCTGCTGCACGTCAATGAATATACGTTGCAGCAACGGCTTAGTTGCCGCATTTCGGATACCGAAGATTGTGTGGAGGCGTTATTTGTCACTTATCCATCCGGTATGTGGCAACCGCAACCGGGTTTTCACTACGCTATTGAAGTGATGCGCGACACCAATGGCAGCGCCTCAATGTGCAGTGAAGTCGCTGGTGGTGAACTTTTATGTCTTAGTCAGCTTAATTTACCCGATGGCACCGATTTTAGTATTGACCTCGCGCATGTGTTTATTCTGCTGTTATTGCTGAGTTTGTTTTGGTTTAGCCGCAATGTGTTTCGCGATGTCGAAACGCTGCGGCAAAGCGCGTTGCAGGAAATTAAACTTGGCCATTTACCGGCTTTTCGCTTAAGCGCCAAGTCCTATTTGCAACCGCTCGCCCGCTCGTTAAGCCGGATGAATCAACGTATTACCGACTTAAATTCACTACAACGGGAAATGGCCGACACCGTTTGCCATGACATCAAAACGCCATTAGCGCGGCTGCGTTTTATTATGCTCAGCATCGAAAGCCAAATCAGCCCGGCACATTACGCCCAGGTCCATCGTAATCTGGCGGAAATTGAAGACAATGTGTATGACTATCTGCGACTTGCGCAACAGGATTTTCGCGCCGATTTACAACTAAGCCAACTTAATTTGCCCGCGCTGGTGCAGGAACTGATTGATAAATTCGCCGCCAATTCCGAACATCAGCTGGCCTTGTTGCCAGGCCCAACGCTGATGATCCAGGCCGATCAAAAACTATTACAGCGGGCACTTTCAAATTTGCTTAGTAATGCGCTGCGCTATTGCCACGATAAAGTCTGGATTGAACTCGGCACCCAAGGCTCGGATATCCTGATTGATATTTGTGATGATGGCAGCGGCTGGCAGCGGCATCTGCCAGCCTTAGCCGACAGCGCCGCGCCAAATCCGGCAGGCAGTCAGGCCAACCTTGGTCACACCGATGGCTTGTCGCATCATGGGATTGGACTGGCGATTGTATCCAGGGTCGCGCATCAGCACGGCGGCGAATTTATCCGGCTCGATCAGCCCGAAGGCGGCGCTATCGCCAGGTTACGGCTGCCGGTGGGATCGGACACTATCCCCGGCACCACGGCTACACAAGAAACTTTGCCGCTGTAAGACTGTTAAAGCAGCGGCAAAAATCCTGTTCGGCTTAAGTCACCACTATACTGCCAAACGACAAGGCACTAATCGCAAAAAACACCAACCAGGACAAATGTTTACCCTTAGTGTAATAAGCAGAAAGCACACCACTTGCCAAAAATATCAAACCAACCGTCAGCAGTAACACCGCAGAGTCCGGCAATAACAGCAACAAGGCGGCAAAGCCAAACCAGCACAAGGTGGTGATATGCCAGGCGAAGCGCAAGGTGCCTTTGGTAAAGGCATCACTGCCAAACAAATGTGGCAAATTATCACGTTTAAATAACCGGCTAAGCAGGTAACGCTCACCCAATATCGAATGCACTAAACCACATAACACCAGTAAAATTGCTGCGATTGTCAGCATGAAAGTTCCCCTCTATGCATTAACGCCCTGCCTCATAACTATCGGAACGTGGCAGCTGTGCATCCAAATCATCCCAATTTGCTTTTGACGACACAAAATTATGCGAAATGGGCCGCTCGGAAATAGCTGAATCTAAAATGCCTAACCGCAACCGGAGCCGCGCTGGATCAACAACATTGCTACTAAATATGGGTGAGGCACAGATTTTACAAAAATGGCGGTGTTTGCCAGGTGCACTTTCAAAACGAGCCAATAACTGCTTACCAGCGGTGATTTTCAAATCGGTCTCAGCCACAAAACCATTGGTGGCGTAAGCCGTACCACTGCTTTTACGACATTTTGAACAGTGACAATGAATAATAGAATCAATAGGTCCGGTGATTTCCAGAGTAATACCACCGCATAAACAGCTGCCTAAATACATGAAAACTCTCTGTTACTTTGATTGAGCAAAACTTTTGGCGCAAAACTTTTGGGGTCAGAGTACTACTCTGACCCCAAAAGTTTAGCACCAGAAGTTTAACCCCAGAAATCCGGTTTCTTTGCTGGTACAAATAGCTTACAAACCAACAGGTCCAACCCGTTCGATCGTCACCTTAGCTGTGGACCGCTTGGCGAGCGCCAGAATTTCTCTATAGGTCATGCCATTAATTTTACTGGCAAGTTTTTGATAGCTTAATGTGCGTAAATCAGGTTGTGCCAAAAACTGTTCGACACTGGTGATTTCTGACACCTGAATTGCCAGCAACGCCGCAGTAAAATCAAATCGCTCTTTGTCGCGCAGATTTTTTTTAATGGTGATGATCCCCTGCTCGGCAGATGCAGCTGAGGATCCATCCACCCGAAAGCCGCTATCGGTAGCGGCACATGCGCTGAGTAAAACACTGAACAAACTAACCAAAACTAAAGTAACCCAAACCAAAGTAACAAAGTTCCTTTTCATCCTAATACCTTCCCTGACGTTGATCTGAAAATCCAGCTTGGGGTCAGAGTACTACTCTGACCCCAAAAGTTTACTGACCCCAAAAATTACGCCCAACCCTAACACAAAATACATTAAATTTACAAAAACAGGCTAATTCTTAGCAAGTCGTTCTAGTATCAGCTTATTTTTGCGATTTACCACGCTGCAGATTCCAGTCCGGCGTTTGCTGCTGTTGTAAATGACGTAGGAAAAAATCGAACTGGCGGCGCTGAATATAGCGGATGGGGCCGGTCGAGCGGCCGGTAGAATGCTCGCCGCCTGGCACCAGCAATAAATCAAAGTCTTTGTCGGCTTTAATCAAAGCATTGACCAGTTGCATGCTGGAGGCCGGATCGACGTTGCTATCTTGCTCACCATTAATAATCAATAACTTACCCTGTAAACGCGCCGCATGTTCGGTCACTGAGGAGGCGGCATATTGCGGCCCGACCGGGTAACCCAGCCACTGTTCATTCCAGCTGATTTTATCCATCCGATTGTCATAACAACCGGCATACGCAACCCCCACTTTATAAATTTCCGGATGAAACAGCAGCGCTGCCACAGTGCTTTGACCACCGGCTGAAGCGCCATAAATGCCCACTCCGGCTTTTAAGTCATACCAGGGAAATTTAGCCGCTGCCGCTTGATGCCATAACACCCGATCCGCAAAACCGGAATCGGCCAGATTCTGCCAGGCGACATCGTGAAAGGCTTTGGAGCGATTGTTGGTGCCCATACCGTCAATTTGTACAACGACAAAACCAAGATCGGCCAGCGCCTGCATGCCAATCACTTTGTCACCGCCGGAATGATAACCAAAGGGCCAGAAACTTTTTGGCACAAAACTATCGTGTGGACCGGCGTAAATATTTTCAATCACCGGATAGTGTTGATCGGGCTTAAAATTCTGTGGTGTGACGATCAATCCCCAAATATCGGTGTTTCCGTCACGGCCTTTGGCGACAAAAGGTTTCGGCGGTTTAAAACCAGCTTTGGTTAGCTCGCTGATATCGGCTTTGGCTAAAGTGCGGATCAGTTTACCGTCACTGCTACGACGTAATTCAGCGACATTGGGTAAATCCACCCGCGAATACAGGTCGATGTAATACTTTCGGTCGGCTGAAAAACTCAGCTGATGCTGCGCCGGCGCCTCGGTTAAGGCAAAGAGCCCGCTGCCATCAAAATTGACTCGGTAATAGTGCACAAAATACGGGTCTTGCTTCGGATCCATGCCACTGGCGGCAAACCACAGTTGCTGTGTTTTTTCATCTACGGCCACCACCTCACGTACCCGCCAGTTACCTTTGGTGATCTGGTTTTTTAAGGTGCCTTTGCTATCGTACCGGTAAAGATGAGCATAACCGTCTTGCTCCGACAACCACAAAAAACCTTTTTCCGAACCCGTTTCAGTACCTGCTTCAATCCCATGTAATACCTGATAATACGCCGACCACTGATCAATAAAAGTCTTACTATTTTCGCTCAGCAAGGCCCGTGGCTGCGCATTTTTGGTATCCACCGCAATCAACCGCACCAGCTGATGTCCACGCTCGGTATAACGAAAGCTAAAACCGCTGCTATCGGCCTGCCACTGCAGCTGATCCAGCTGATAAGGCTTACTGAACAGCTCATTTGCAATAGGCTTTACGCTGGCAGTTTTTAGTTGCACCAGCACCGGCTGGTCAATATCCACCGCATCACCGGGTTTGGGATAAAGCTGGCTGATGGTTTTGGGTTCCAACTGCTCGGTCGGCGACGACAACACCCGGTTGATGATCCTGGCGGTGCCGGGTTTGACTTTCAGCACCACAAAAGCGCTGCTATCCGGCGCCCACTGGATAGATTCCGGGTCGTAAAAGTTATCCGGCATGCCATCGTTGGTTTGCAATATCAGCTTACCGCTACTATCGGTTACCTTAAGATTATCCGCCAGCACTTGCACTTGATAAGCGCCATCCGGCGATTGTCGTAGCGGATTGTGCGCCGCGAAGCGCAAGTCGCGCACCACACCAAAAGCTTTTGGCCGGTTCGGCCGGACAACAGTTTTACACTCACTTCCGTCCAGCGCACATAACCAACTGTTGTTGTCATGGAAAAACCGAATTTGCTGGCCGTTATCGCTATAGCTAAAACTATCAAACGGTAGCTGCAACGCCTTGTACTGCTGACCGGTGGCTTTGCTAAATGCGGTGCTCATCAGCTGATGATCAAATGCAGGCTTTGGCGTAGCGTCGCTGACACTGGCCCGATAAAACATAAATCCGCCTTCGACACTCAGTTTATAGTGAAACTGCTCACCACTCTCCGCCCACTGCGGCTCCAGCAATAAATCGCGGGTTAGATGGATCCAGTTGTCCCGTAGTGCTAACGAGCGTTCGACCCATGCCGGGTCCACCGCCGCTTGCGCCGTTTGCGTACCAAGCAGCAGGAGCATAGTGCCAATGACGATTGATTTCATATTTCTAAATACCTTGATGATGCATACGCTAATTCGCAAAAGGTTCAAGCTAGCGAAAAAAACCACTAAAAAACAGCCAGTCACGCACATTCGCGTTTAACGCCATGCGTAGCCGGTTGGAATGCTGGTTGCAAACAACAGCTTCGTTAATCAGCGCGATCAACAGTTGCGGCAGGACACCAGGGCGCACGGCTTTGGGTATAAATATCTGGAATTTGTGTGGGTACATAAGGTGTATCAAAACTGGCCAATGTTGCGGCAATTTCATCGCTGCTGCTATCGCGCCAAAACAGGCTGGAGCCACAACAATGACAAAAGCCGCGGTAAATTCCGGCCGATGACTGAAACTGCACCAGCAAATCTTCACCGGCAAGCAGCTTAAAATTAGAAAGTTTCACACTGACATAAGTGGCAAAAGCAGCGCCATGCTGTTTCTGACACATCCGGCAATGACAATGCGACGCACGAATTGGCGCCGTCAGCTGGTAACGAATTTGGCCACATAAACAACTACCCTGGTACATTTGGTGCTCCTTGCGAAGTGGTCATGACGATGTTGTTATTTCAAATTAAGGCCAGCCGCCCACGCAAAAACGACGTCATTCAGTGCTGTATTCTAATCATGCACATTGCGCCATTGCTGTGGTTGCAGCTGGAAAACGTCAGTGAGTCAGCAACTAAACCGCGATATCAGCCATGATCCGGTATCGTCGGCTCCACCAGCTTCGCCAATTGTTCCAGCGACTCCTGCCAGCCTAAATAACACATTTCAGTGGGGATCACGGCCGGGATCCCTTGTTGCACGATGCTGATTTCGGTACCGCAAAGCACAGATTTCAACTGAACGGTGACCTGCATTTCACCGGGCAAATTGGCATCGTCGAACACATCGGTGTGGCGGATTAGCGTATCCGGAATAAGCTCCAGATAAGTCACCGTGAACGAGTGGCTGCTACCGGTGCCAAAATTAGTAAAAGACATGCGGTAACCACCACCAACCCGGACATCGATTTCATGAATAGTGCCAATAAAACCATAGGGCGGGATCCACCGCTCTAAGGCACTTTTATCAGTAAACGCTTTATAAACCCGCGCCGCAGGCGCTTTTAACACCCGGTGTAACCGCACTGTACCTGTTTCATTCGACATTGTGAGCTCCTAGTGGTGACTAATTGACTGTTGGTGCCAGACGGATCCCCAAGGGGTCAAAGCAGCCTGATGATTGATCCGTTGCTGCGCATTTTCGCCAGAGAAAATTAAGCATCAGCCGTCATAGTCGGATCTACTTCGTCAAATTCGACAACGGCCAGAAAATTTGTTTAATAACGAATATTTCTCGTGTATTTGTGGCCGATCACCAACCTAGCTGAGCCGCGGTCGCTGACCAAAGCAGCATATAGATGACCTTCCGGCAAAGCGGAGGAAACATGATGTCCGCAGCCGCGTGGATATCATTCATGACCGCCATCCTTGTCGTCGTCTTTGATGTCTTTGATAACCTCTTTTGTCCCTTTGCCAATTGCTTTGACGGTATCTCTGGAGGTGTGGCCAATTTTTTTGGTCACATCCCGTGTGGTATGACCGATGGTCCGACCCGTTTCTTTGATGGTGCTACAGGATGCAAGTACCGTGATGGCCGCAGCAGCGATGATTATTTTCGCGATATGATTCATTTGATTGTCCTTAGCTAACACCATGACTATGCCTGTTTAGAAAGTACCAGTGCAACCACTGCAGTATAAAGTCGAATATACCCTATAGCTGTGGCAGCTTTAAATCGTGATGGTTCAGGTATTTAATAAGTTCTAAGGTCATTGATCCCTTTCGCAGATTGCAATAGTTAGCCATACCGCTGTTGGATCCTGGCGATTGAGTGCGTGATAATTTGCTCAAGAACAGCCAGATCAAGATCAGCCAACTGCTTGAAGTACAAACAAGATTTGCTCATCTTATGTTTGCCAAGCACTGCAAACAATGGCTGGGTACTTTCCTCACAGTCTAAATACACCACCAGTTCGCGCCCACGAATGGCAAAGCCGGCCAGCGGAGCTTCACCGCTGTGGCCGCTGTCGTAGACGTAGTGGTACGAGCCATAACCGACAATGCTGGGGCCCCACATTTTCGGCACCTGGCTGGTGAGTTTCGAAAACAATGCCATCAGCGCACGACAATCCAGCGCCTGCTGCGGATTGGCCCGTGCAGCGATATACAAATCGACACTTTCGTCGGTAGCTTTGGTTTTATTTTTGTTTTTGTTTTTGTTTTCAGCCATCTGCCTGCTCCTGTTCCGCTCGTTTGCAACTTGCATTCACCATCATTCAAAACGGCGTCCGCAATAGCCCGAGTAATACCTGCATACCATCCAGATAATGACCAATCCGCAGATTTTCGTCAAAGCTGTGCTGATTATTGTCAGCGTTCACCAGCGGCAGAATGACAAAAGGCACCGCCAGCGCGCCAACCAGCTGCGCGGTCGGCAGACTGCCGCCCATCATCCGAATTCGTACTACCTTGCGATCGTCACCTTGCAACACGCCATACACCCAGTTACCCAGCGGCGTATCCATTGCTGCGCGCGCCGCTTCACCGCCGGTTCCAAGGGTCAACGAAGCAATTTTGGGATGGGCGGCGCGTTCGGCGTCGGTCGGTTCAGCATTCACCAGATACCAGCCTTGGGCGCGAATATGGCGTTTAATCAGGTCAAACAGGTAATCAGAACCAGCTTCAGGTGTGGTGCGCAGGTCCAGTTCCGCCACCGCTTGATGTGGAATAATATTGGCGGCTTTATCGCCAATCGCCGCCGCTTGCATGCCGCGGATATTCAGCGACGGATATTGCTGCGCTTCCTGGTAATTGTGGCCAACCGCATCCGTTTTGGCGATGCCAAAGCTCTTTCGCATCAAAGCCTCGTTATCCGCAACGGCCGCCAGTACCTGACGTTCAGCCGCGCTGAGTTTCACGGTATCGTAGTAGCCGGCGATGGTGACCCGCCCTTCGTCGTCTTTCATCGACGCCAGCAAAGCCGCCAGGCGCTGCGCTGGATTGGGTACATAATTGCCATAATGACCGCTGTGTAGCGGTGCTTTGGCGCCATACACAGTCAGCCTCACTGTAGCAACGCCACGGTTACCAAAAATCATCGTGGCTTGGTTGCTTTGATGCTGCGGGCCGTCCAGGATCAACAGCCCATCGGATTTCAACAGCGCCGCATGATCTTTAGCGATTTGGCTAATGGTCGGCGAGCCTTTTTCTTCTTCGCTATCGAGCAGCACCTTGACGTTAAATTCAGGCGTCAGGCCAGCTGCTTTTAACGCATCAAATGCCGCCAAAAACATCATGATAGGGCCTTTGTCGTCTGCTGCGGCTCGGGCAAAAACCCGCAGCTCCGGATCCAGCGGCACTTCGTGCAGCCGCGTCTTGTCGACCGCCTCCCACTGGCCTTGAGCGCTGCGCCGTTTCACCACCGCCTGCCATGGACTCGGCTGCGCCCATTGTTCCGGCAACACCGGCTGACCATCGAGGTGCATGTAAAACAGCACGGTTTTGGCAGCAGGTTTTACGCTTAGATACTCGGCGTAAAGCAATGGTTTACCGGCATTTGGCAACTGCTGCGTCTTAAAACCCCGCCGCACAAAAGCCCGCTCCAGCCAATCGGTATTCTTTTGAATATCAGCAGCGACAATTGCATCGTTCGGCAGCGCCAGCAATTCGAAGTATTCAGCAAAACTCCCTTGCGCCGCTTTGAGCACCTGCGTGTCAGACGGCAGCGCAACTTGTGCGGATACGCAGCTCGTGATGAGGGCAAAGGCGAAGGCAACACAGCGGGTACGGCGGATGGACATGGTTTTTTCCTTCATTCGGACTTGATAGCTAAAGACATGAGTAACGTCTGAATTTAGTCGAGCGATGAAGCGATGTCTGTAACCAACAGCGGTAAAGCTCAAATTGTTACCTGCCACCCACGCTTGAAACGAAGCTATGGTATGTGGACCAAGTCGGTTCTTTCTCGATGTTGATCTCAATTGGATATACTTCGTGACCGGCAAGCAATGTGTTCAATTGCCCAATCCATTTGTCGACGTCCTTGACGTACCAAATCCACTCTTTTCGTCCATTGCCCGTAACAACGAGCATAAGATGGCTAACGCCATTCGCGTCTAATGATTCAATTGCATCCTCGAATGCAATTTGTTTTTCATTAGATGAACGGTCAGGCATGCCATTATTTGAATCAACGTCAAAAGACCAATAGATATTGATAAGATTGGGATAATCAGCTTCTAACTGTCCTTTAGGGACAGCTTGCATACTGCGATAAATGACTGGCTTACCATTCTGCTTACCTTGCGCCGTAAAGTAGATATTTTCAGCAAAGGCCTTGGGCATTAGCAAACTACAGATGATGAATGCTGCAAGTAGTCTCAATCTGTTTCTCCTGTTTTTTTAGAAATTTAATGCGTTAAAGGGGGCGCAGTATCGGGCTCAGATCACGCTACCGTAAAATATCTTCGTTCTCAAGCGTTTAAAGTACTTGGACGCTAAGTGGCGGCTCTACATGTTGCCACCCGAGCAGTAAAGGCCAAACAGAAATATTGGTGTGTGGTGGACAAGTTTGTTTAGTGACCTTGTTCGATGACGCTGCGCTTATCGAACCTACAGGGGAGCAAACGGCCAGACATCATTCAAGGTGCTTTCAAAGACAAAAACCTAACCGATAAAAGCCGGTCATCCTGAATTTCAGAGACTCAGACAATACCGCAGAAAAAGGCTACGGCCATCCAGTTGAGCTCAGGCCATTTGGTAAAAGTTATGCGTGGATCAGGCGAATAAAAAGTGGTGGCATGTGATCGGCTCACAAACTGCTTAAGTAAACCCCTATGTTGAGGTGCTTTTAAATTTCACCAAACAAGGGAAAAATTCAAATGAAAAAATTAACAGCTTTACTGGCGGCCTTGTGCATCCAGGCGATTTCCTTGCAATCAGCAATCGCACAGGACGGAAAAGCCGCTTTGGTGCCTTTGCCCTCGGTCGACGACTTCTCCAGAGGCGAGGATGGCTGGAGCTTAGGACTCGGCTTTGGTGTTGAATATGAAACAGCTTACGAAGGATCAGACGAATTTGGCTTGGAACTTGAGCCTGCCGGCAGACTGCAGTGGCGTCACGGTGACGATGTGTTCTTTTTTGCCGGTGAAGCGCTCGGCTGGCGTGGTGTTCGTGCGAATACCTGGTTGTTCGAGGCACTGGTAGGATTCGACGAGGGTCGGAAGGAAAGTGACTCCGACGACGGTTATTTATTCGGCCTTGGTGAGCAAGATGAAGGCGCTGAACTGGTACTGCAAGCGCGTCGTGCTTTTGATGCCGATTGGCGTTATTGGCTGGTTGGTCGTGTGGTGACGGGTGGTAACGGCAACCTTGGTCTATTTGGTGTTGGGCGCCGTTTCGGCGACCAAATCGACGGCACTGGTTCTGAACTTAACGTTGTGATGGTTGTTCACGACAGTGAATACGCCAACAACGGTTTTGGCGTCAATTCAGCCCAGGCAATTGCATCCGGCTTCAATGAAACCAGAATGAGTGGTGGACTACGCTCCGTCGGAATAAATTACAATTTCCGCGATGATCTCAATGACAATTGGCAGCTTTACGGCGAAGCACTGTTTGAGTATTTTAGCTCCGAGGTGCGGGAGAGCCCAATCGCTAGCAGTAACTATGAAGCCGAAATCGGCGTCGGCGTTATTTACGTATTCTAAATCGATGTTGTGCCGGGCACTGAAAATGCGAATTCGATCAAGGACACGCGCTGGTCAATCGCCGTTGATAACTGGTGTAAGCAGAATATTTGAATTAGTCTCGACTTGATCTGACATTTTACATAAAAGGTTGCAATCTGGTTGGCCGTTTGGCTACGAGCGAGAAGCCGATGCTCAGAAGTGCGGTTCTCAAAAAACGAATGGCGGCTTTGCTTTATTTGCGGACGTTCGACTTTTCGTGAGGCCAACGCATTACCAAAGGTATCGTATAGAACAAAGCCCCTTTAATCGGGGGGCTTTGTTAATTTATTGCTGCCCAAAACTACCTTAACTTACTTTTGCTCTACCTTCGACAACGACGGTGGGCCTGAATCCCAATTCCAAGTGTCAGGATCTGCTTAAGGATCGAATTCTGGCATCAGCAGGTAACCAGTAGATGCTTGCTAACCCTGAAGGAAAATTTCCAGGCTTTTTAGCAGCTCTTTTACTGCGCCATCTTTTGATGCAGCAACACTCCAGGCGCTTTCATATTCAACATTAAAATCGATAGACTTCAGCGTTTTTCCGTTCTGATCATTCAAAAAAAACTTTCCGTTCAATAGACACTTAGATGTACTTCCATCCGCGATAATACCAAACTTAGAAAACTCAAGTTTCAACCTGTAATGCCCTGATGACGATTTATCTAAGTCATCTTTATGAGCGATAGCTCCATTCAGACTAAATAAGATAGAATCATGCAAGACTGCAAAATCACTATCATCAAAACTGTAGGTATACCAGTTGTACTTATCATCAAGATACTGAGCAAGCTTAGCTTCCCCTTTATCCCTGCTACTCGCATCACTCGATGTAACTTTATTTTCACTGACAACAAACGGTAATAATAAAATTGGCTGGTATTTTTTATTGATGGTAATCGGTTTTTTTTGCAAAGAACCAGAACCATGGCAACCAGAAATGAGAACTAAAAAGAACAAACTAAAAAGTAATTTAGCCACAGCAAAACTCCATAATAAAAAATTCTATACATTAAAGACATGATTTTACAACATTAGCTGTGTTAATCGCTCTGATTATTTAATTTCAGATCTATGAAGTGCTCAAATGGTTTTGGCAACATCGTTATAGTCTGAACCTGGTAACCTGCAGAAACGAGAAATGGATAATTCACGTTTTTTTTAAGTTCTGACAATGCGTTAATGTCTCGAAATTTTCGAGAGCCACGCTTCATGTATTCTTTGGAACGTCCGCTTTCAGTGAAAAGCAGTAATTCGACGACCACCAGAACCATCGTAAGCAACGGGCACTAAACTGCCCGACCAATTAATAAATCACCAATGCAGATTCCGGAATTTGCAAAGCAAGTTGCTGAACTGGTGAAGTATTAAAGGTCCAATTAAGCACGATAAAAATACGACTTTTGGTTGATAACCAAAAGCCAAATTTACAACTTAATAATGAACTACCCGCGCGAACTTATTAATACAAAAGGGCCTTTCGGCCCTTTTGGTTAGGTGTTTCGGAGAGTCACAAACTTAATTACACGCTGACATTCAGATAAAAAAAACCGGCGCTATTGCTGGCGCCGGCTTTTAGAGTTCAGCTTAAACAACCAATTTTATTACCGATAATCTTCCGGACTAGGGCAAGCGCACATTAAATTCCGGTCGCCGTACACGTCGTCAATCCGTGATACGGTTGGCCAGAACTTGTTGTCGGCGACGTATTGCGCCGGGAATGCGGCGTATTGACGGTCGTAGACGCGATCCCAGTTGGCGTCGAAAATGTCGGCCATGGTGTGTGGCGCGAAGTGCAGCGGGCTGTTGTCTGCTGTCCACTCGCCTGCTTCCACCCGGGCGATTTCAGCACGAATAGCAGTCATCGCTTCGATAAACTTGTCCATTTCCACTTTGGCTTCAGATTCGGTTGGTTCAATCATCAGCGTGCCAGCGACCGGGAATGACATGGTCGGAGCGTGGAAACCGTAGTCCATTAAGCGTTTAGCGATGTCCATTTCGGTCACGCCAGTGGCTTCTTTTAATGGACGCATGTCGATAATACACTCGTGCGCAACACGGCCGTTGGCGCCTTTGTATAATACCGGGAACATCGGACCCAGCTTCGCTGCCATGTAGTTGGCGTTTAAAATCGCCATTTCGGTGGCCTGACGTAAACCGTCGCCGCCCATCATTTTGATGTACATCCAGCTGATTGGCAAAATGCCGGCGCTACCAAATGGTGCGGCCGAAACTGCGCCGTTATCCGCGCCAGTACCTGCAATTTTCACTACTGCATGGTTTGGCAGGAACGGAGCCAACTGTTTTTTGACGCCGATTGGACCCATACCTGGGCCGCCACCGCCGTGTGGAATACAGAAAGTTTTGTGCAGGTTTAAGTGCGATACGTCAGCGCCGATAAAGCCTGGTGATGTCACGCCAACCTGGGCGTTCATGTTCGCGCCATCCATATAAACCTGGCCGCCGTGCGCGTGAATAACGTCACACAGTTCGCGAATAGATTCTTCAAACACACCGTGCGTTGACGGGTAAGTCACCATAATGGCAGCTAATTTGTCAGATACAGCTTCGGCTTTGGCTTTTAAATCAGCCATATCGATGTTGCCGGATTTATCACAATCCACCAGCACCACTTCAAAGCTCGCCATCGCAGCAGTCGCCGGGTTAGTACCGTGCGCCGACACTGGAATTAAGCAGATGTTACGGTGTGAATCACCACGGCTTTCATGGTACTTACGGATGGCAATTAAACCAGCGTATTCGCCTTGTGCGCCAGAGTTTGGCTGCATCGACATTTGGTCGTAACCGGTAATATCGACCAGCCAATCAGCCAGTTCGCCGATCATCTGGTAATAACCTTCGGCCTGATCTTTTGGCACGAACGGGTGTAATGACGCAAATTCTGGCCAGGTTACCGGGATCATTTCGGCAGTGGCGTTTAATTTCATGGTGCAAGAACCTAATGAAATCATCGCGTGGTTTAAAGCTAAGTCTTTGTTTTCCAGCTTTTTGATATAACGCAGCATCTCAGTTTCGCTGTGATACTGGTTAAACACCGGGTGCGTTAAGTACTTCGACGTCCGCACTAAATCAGCAGGAATAGAGTTCGAGCCTTTGGCAACGATAGCAGCATCCAGTGCGGCTACATCTAAACCGTGACCGGTACCGAATACCACATCAAACAACTTGGCGATATCGGCCGCTGCAGTTTGCTCGTGGAAGCTCACGCCTAAAGTATCGGCTAAATCGGTACGGAAGTTCACGCCAGCAGCTAACGCACGGGCTACGACTTCGCTGCGATTGCTTACCGAGAAAGTCACAGTGTCGAACCAGCTGTTGTGTTTCAGTGCCACGCCTTTGGCAGTTAAGCCTGCTGCGAAGATATCAGCTGAACGGTGAATACGCTCGGCGATGTTTTTCAATCCTTGCGGGCCATGGTACACACAGTAGAACGATGCCATATTGGCCAGTAATACCTGCGCAGTACAGATGTTGGAGTTGGCTTTTTCGCGGCGGATATGTTGCTCGCGCGTTTGCATCGCCATACGCAGAGCCTGATTACCACGACGGTCTTTCGACACACCGATAATGCGGCCTGGCATGGAACGTTTGTAATCATCACGGGTAGCGAAAAACGCTGAGTGTGGGCCACCAAAAGCCATTGGCACACCAAAACGCTGTGCTGAGCCTAACACTACGTCAGCACCTAATTCACCAGGTGAGGTTAACAGCAACAGCGCCATTGGATCGGTCGCTACCGCTACAATGGCTTTTTTCGCTTTTAAATCAGCAATCAGCTGGGCATCGTTCCGCACTTCACCGGTCGTTGACGGGTATTGAATCAGCGCACCAAACACATCGTGGTTCACTGCGTCGGCCGCAGCACCTACGATAGTTTCAAAACCGAACATTTCAGCACGGGTGCGCACTACATCGATGGTTTGTGGATGCACGTCATCAGCGATGAAATAAGTGTTAGATTTGTTTTTCGTAACACGTTTGGCCAGCGCCATTGCTTCGGCAGCAGCGGTCGCTTCGTCCAGCAGGGAGGCAGAAGCCAGTTCCATGCCGGTTAAATCTAATGAAACCTGTTGGAAATTCAGCAGCGCTTCTAACCGGCCCTGGGCAATTTCCGGCTGGTATGGCGTGTACGCAGTGTACCAGCCTGGGTTTTCCAGCACGTTACGCAAAATCACGTTCGGCGTATGTGTTGGGTGGTAACCCATACCGATATAAGAGGTATACATTTTGTTTTTGCTGGCGGCAGCTTTTAAGTAAGTCAGCGCATCCGCTTCTGTGGTCGCTTCGCCGGTGGCCAAAGGCGTAGTCAGACGAATACCGGCAGGTACCGTTTGAGCAATCAGCTCTTCGACACTGCTAACACCCAGCTCAGAAAGCATGGCGGCAGTTTCAGTCGCGTTCGGGCCGATATGACGGGCGATAAAATCAGTTTGATTCGCAAGTTGCGACAGGGTTTTCACAGAAGTGGTCATGCCTGGAATTTCCTAAAAAGCTTAACGGGGGTGAAAGTTGGCTTTAATACGCAGTTAACTGGCATTTAGCCTTGTCTTTCACCAATTTAACACTGGATTTATCCACGATGGGATAAAACAAAACCCCGCGTTGCGGCGGGGTTTAATTTAGCCTCGAAGGCTTATTCTGCGATAGAAGCGGCGTAACCGGCAGCATCTAATAAACCAGCCAGTTCGGCTTCGTCAGATGCTTTGATCTGGAACATCCAGCCATCGCCAAATGGCGCGCTGTTCACAGTTTCTGGTGAGTCGTTCAGCGCGTCGTTGACGGCAACGATTTCGCCTGAAATTGGCGCGTAAATATCAGAAGCAGCTTTTACTGATTCAGCAACAGCAACATCGTCACCCTGAGCAACAGTGTCACCCACATCTGGCAATTCAACAAACACCATATCGCCTAACAGGTCTTGTGCATGTTCAGTAATACCAACGGTGTAAACGCCGTTACCTTCGCTGCGTACCCATTCGTGTGATGATGCGTATTTTAATTCTTGTGGGATAGTGCTCATGTTTGTTCCTCAGACCTTTTATTCTCAGTATTTATTAATGAGTATTTGTTTGTTGTTTTTTCGCTGGCAGACAACTTTTGCCGACCAGCGCAAAGCTAGTTTAGATGACTTTTTTGCCCATACGTACAAATGAAGGTTTCACCACCTGTACCGGCACTAATTTACCACGGATATCCACTTCTGCCGTGTCGCCAACCGTAGCCGGGACGCGAGCCATCGCAATACTGTAACCCAGGGTTGGTGAAAAAGTACCTGAAGTAATTTCGCCTTCGCCGCCCGCTACAAGCACTTTTTGACCATGACGCAGCACACCTTTTTGCTCCATCACTAAACCAACCAGTTTAAAAGTACCGGCAGCACGTTGTGCTTCCAGCGCGGTGCGACCAATAAAGTTACGATCACTAGGCTCCCACGCGATGGTCCAGCCCATATTGGCGGCAAGCGGAGAAACTGTTTCGTCCATATCCTGGCCGTACAGGTTCATGCCTGCTTCTAAGCGCAATGTGTCACGGGCGCCTAAACCAGCAGGTTTTACACCAGCATCGAGCAGTTGTTGCCAGAAATTCGCCGCATCGGCGTTTGGCAAAGAGATTTCATAACCATCTTCACCGGTGTAACCGGTGGTCGCGATAAACAAATTACCGGCTTGCACGCCAAAAAATGGCTTCATGCCAGCAACTGCAGCTTTTTGCTCATCGGATAATAAGGTAGCCACTTTCGCTTTCGCGTTCGGGCCCTGCACTGCGATCATCGCAAATTCAGGACGCTCAGTCACATTGACGTCAAAGGCTTTGGCTTGGGCATTGATCCAAGCGAGATCTTTTTCGCGGGTAGCAGAATTGACCACTAAGCGGAAAAAGTTTTCAGTCATGAAATAAACGATTAAATCGTCAATCACGCCGCCGGCTTCGTTCAGCATGCCGGTGTACAGCGCTTTGCCTGGAGTGGTCAGTTTGGCAACGTCGTTGGCGACTAAATAACGCAGGAATTCGCGGGTGCGTGCGCCTGTCAGGTCAACAATGGTCATGTGAGAAACGTCGAACATACCAGCATCGGTGCGGACCGCGTGGTGTTCTTCAATTTGAGAGCCGTAATGCAGTGGCATATCCCAGCCATGGAAATCGACGACTTTAGCGCCTGCTTCGAGATGTTTGCCAATTAACACAGTTTGTTGAGCCATCTGTACCATCCTCTGCGCTGATGTGGACACCAGCTATTGTCATAGGGTAGTAAAGGTACTGCAGTTCCAGCTTGTCTGACAGCATGCCACTTTTACCCTTCATCATTGAAAATCCGGGGTTGTTGCCTTCGCTCGTTCGCCCCAGTCACATAGACTGCTATGCTCCTGGGGTCTCACTCACTCGGCGCCTACCCGCATCTTCAATGCTTTTGGGTAAAGATCACTATGGCTTCTGCCCGGCAATTTTGCTGAATTCCACAGCATCATTACGGGTATCGCTAAAAGATGGCGCGGATTATAGCCGATGGACTCAGCTGCAAACAGCCCCATTTTCATTAGATTTAATAATGCGACAACAGCTCAAAAAGGCGCTTTGTATACCTTATATTATTGTTTTAGCATTAAAGTTTGATGACCTCAGGCCTTGCCAGTTGCGGTAAGTCGCCGCTGTTACCAAGTGCAGCAGCCATGATTTTTTCCTTCAGCAACGGCAGTTGATTGGTTAAATTCATCCCAACAGCTCTGACCAGCTTCGGCAATTTCAGTTGGCTACCAAAACCGCGTTTAAACAGCTCCATCGCTGCAATCATTTGTTGTGCTTCACTTTTTCGCCAGCGTTCGTACTGTCTTAACATGCGGTGTTCGGCCAGCGGTAAATTAGTGGCTAACTGATTATTGATTAGTTCTGCTAATGCAGCAACGTCCATCAGCCCCAGGTTCATGCCCTGCCCGGCCAATGGGTGAATGGTGTGCGCAGCATCGGCCACCAACACTGCTTGTTGGCGAAACCATTGTTTGGCGTAGCGCATGGTCAGCGGATAAACTGCTCTATCGCTGACTACTTCGGCGACGCCTAGTACGGCATTGCTGGCGGCAGTCAGCTGTTGGTTAAAACTTGGGGTATCGAGTGCTAACAAGGCGGCCGCTTGTTCGGGGCTGGTGCTCCAGACAATCGAACACAGATGTGCGTCGGCCAGCGGCAGCAGCGCTAAAGGCCCGGACGGTAAAAACACCTGCCGCGCCGTTTGTCGATGGGGTTCAACGGTGCGGATGGTCGCGACCAGCGCATGTTGCTCGTAATCCCAAAACGCGATCGGTAATTGCAGCTGCTGGCGGACAAACGAATTGGCACCATCGGCGCCGACCAGCAACTTCGTCAGCAGCATTTGGCCATCTTGTAGCTGGATCAGATTTTGCTCTTCGCCGGCATTGATCTCTTTGATTTTCACCGCAAAACGGCAACTGATTTGCGGCAGTTGTTGCACCCGCGCATACAGCTGTTGGCGCAATTGTTCGTTATCGACAATAAACCCCAGCGCATCGTGATTAAGCTCGGCCGCGTCAAAATGAATTTTGGCAAAGCTATCGGCTTCCCACACTTCCATCCGTTGATACGCCGGATTGGCTGTTAATTGCGGCCACACTGCCAACTTTTCCAACAAGCGCTTTGATGCCAAATTCAGCGCACTCACCCGCTGAAAATTGGCCGGTTGTGGCAACGGCGCCGGGCCTTGATCGAGGAGCTGAATAGATAAATGCTGGCTGTGTTCGCCGGTTGCCAGCAACAAAGCTAAAGTCAGACCGGCACTACCGCCGCCTACGATCACTACATCTGAAGTTTGCATGCTTTATGGCGCCGCCGTTGGTTTTGATTTGGGATTTTTTGCTGCTGGATTGCCTGACAACAACAATGACTCAAGCTGTTGCTGTTGGCGCACAATTGGGCTTAACCCCATACTTTGCTTGGCAAAAGTATGTTTAAGCTCTGGGCAATTCATCATCGCCGTTAAGCCGAGGCTGCGCCCCAGCGCCATCAGTCGGCTGTCATTGGAGAACAGTCGCACCAGCGTATCGGTGAATTGGATCACCTGGCTGATATCGGGTTGGCGTAGCTGCTGATAAGCGCGGGTGATGGCGTAACAGCCGATATCGGAAGGTTTTTCCGAAGTTAACTGTGTCGAGATGAGGCCAGTAATAGCGGCGATATCACGCAGTGCCAGATTAAACCCCTGCCCGGCGATCGGATGTAAATTATGCAGGCTGTTACCGCAAAGCAATACCCGATGGCTGGAAGGTTCAGCGCTGTATTTAAGCGCCAGTGGATACAATTGCCGCTGGCCAACTTTTTGAAACACGCCGGCGCGATAACCAAAAGCTTGTTGTAATTGCTGTAAAAATTGCTCATCCGGCAGCTGCATCATCCGCTGCGCTTGCTCTGGTGGCAAAGTCCAGACCAGCGAATAACGTTGTCTGGTTAATGGCAACAGCGCAATCGGGCCATCGGCAGTAAAACGCTCAAAAGCAATATGTTGATGCGATTGCGCCAGCCCGATATTGGCAATGACGGCGGATTGGTGATACGGCTGCTGCGTCAGCGCCATGCCCGCCAGTTGCCGGGTTGGCGAATCGCCACCTTCACAGATGATCAGCAATTTGGCCTGCAGTTCGACGCCGCTTTGCAGCTGCAGAATTTGCTGATCTGTTGTGGTTTGAAGGCTCTCGATACGATCCGGTCTGAACCAGTGCAAACGCCCTTGCGCGCTAAATTTTTCTAATTTTGGGTATAACAAAGCGCCAAGCCATTCAATTTCCAGCACTTGCCCCAGGCTTTGCCGGTTAAATTCTGCCGCGTTTAAATAAGTTTTGCCGAAATGGCCGCGATCCGACACCTGAATTTGCTGGATGGCACAGGCGTTTACTGAAATTTCTGACCATAAGCCCCATTGCTGCAGCAACTCCACACTGCCAGCAGCCAGGGCAATACTGCGGCTGTCAAAGCTATTGGCCGGTGCCTTAGTCGATTGATTTACGCCAGAGTCGGCTGCTTGTTCAATAATGGCCAGCCGCAACAACGGATGTTGCGATAACAACACCTGCGCCAACATAGCACCAGTCATGCCACCACCAGCAATCACCAGATCAAAATTGCGCCCGCCTGAATTCACTTAATATCCTTCGCCCTCACCCTTGGGGTCAGAGTACTACTCTGACCCCAAAGATCCAGCCATTAGTTGTTCGATAGAAATCACTGGGGTCAGAGTACTACTCTGACCCCAAAGATCCTACTCTGCCCCCAAAAGTCCAGCCATCAGTTGTTCGATGGCGCTGATTTCTTTGGGCACGGTATCGGTCAGATTGAAATGCCCTGCTTTAGTCACCAGCAAGTCGTCTTCAATCCGTACCGCGAGGCCCCACCATTTTGAGTCGCAATCTGAGCCGGTTGGAATATACAATCCAGGTTCAATCGTGAGCACCATGCCGGGTTCAAAGGCACGTTCGACTTCATTTACTTTGTAGGCGCCGACATCATGTACGTCGAGTCCGAGCCAATGGCCGAGGCCGTGAATAAAATACTTCTTACAGGCAAGTTCAGTGATTAAAGTCTCCAACTCGCCGGTTAAAATACCTAGTTCCAACAAACCTTTCGTAAGCTCATAAATAGCAGCCGCCAACGTGTCTTTGCTGCTATTGCCCGGTTTTACTGCAGCACAAGCGGCATTTTGCGCGTTGAGCACCACCTGATATAACGCCGCCTGTTCAGCATTAAATTTACCGTTAACCGGAAAAGTGCGGGTGATATCCGCGCTATAACCTTGTAATTCACAGCCAGCGTCAATCAGCACTAAATCACCGTCTTGAAGCTGCGCATTATTATCGGTGTAATGCAAAATACAGCCATTTTCGCCGCCACCAACGATGGTGTTATAACCACTTTCGCGGGCGCCTTGCATGCCAAAATGATGGCGAATGGTTGCCTCTAACTGATATTCCCACATACCCGGTTTACAGACTTGCATCGCTCTGACATGCGCTTCGGCACTGATTAAACCGGCTTGACGCATCAATGCCACTTCGGCTTCATCTTTAAATAACCGCAGCTCGGCGATAATCGGCCGTAAATCCAGGATTTGTGTCGGAGCGGCATAACCACGTTTTGGGTAATTGCGCAGCGTCGCCAAAGTGCTGCTGACCAGCGCATCAAATTCCGGGTAAGTGCCCTGCGCATAAACCAACGTAGTTTTTTGGTTTACGGCATTGAGTAACTCAGTGTCCAGCGCAGTGTTGGCAATGGCAGGCAAACCAAATTGCGAAGCCGCCTGCTCGGGGCCAAAACGGCGGCCTTGCCAGATTTCGGCCATTTGATCTTTGGCCCGGCATAACAGTAATTCGCTGGTGTCGCCTGCTGCAGACTTTTGGATGATTAACAGCGCGTCGGGCTCAGGAAAACCGGTTAAGTAGGTAAAGTCACTGTCCTGACGAAAGGCAAACTCGGTATCGCGGCTACGGGTAATTTCTGCAGCCGCTGGCACTAACAGCACTGAATTTAACGGTAAATTGGCCGCCAGACGGGCGCGGCGTGAAGCAAAATGGGCAACGGACATTCATTCACTCCGGACTAAAATGCGGTGTTCGAACCGAAAAAAACCGCTTAAAAAACCACTTAAATAACCGCTTAATGCAAGGTTTTTGAAGCTACTTCGCTGATAGTAAATTTCTGGCCAACTTCATTAAAACAAGTCAGCACCATCAAACGCACATGTTCCAATACCAAATAATAAGACTCTTCATTTTCCGCTTCGCTGGCGTCATCTTCAGTGTAAATATCAATATGGGTCACTTCCGATAACTGTTCAATCGCGTCGCGCACATCAACCGAAACCAAGGACAAATCCGTTTGCTGAATGGCAAAACCAACCAAAAACGATTGCGCCCATTCCACTAAAGCTTCGAGGCGTTCCGGCATCGCATCATCGTCAGTTGGAACTAATAATTGCAAACTGTAGTCTTCATCAGCGAGTTGCTTGGCGGTTTCGGTGATTAATTGTTCAATAGACACTTTTAATTGTGCATTGAGCGCCTGTCCATCGTTTAAGAAGTCGTACAATACTGGTAAAATCGTCGCCGAATCCGCCGGAACACCGGCACTGAGCATGCCAGCAATCAAACCATGTAACTCGGCAGCTGACGCCATCACCGAATTTTGATCAAGTTGACTGGTCCAGTGATCGTAATTAAGCAGTTGAGAATTCATTGAAGGTTGCCATGACAATAAAGATGCTCACTATGCTATCACCAGAGCCCGGCAGCGCCAAGTCAACCGCAACTGTCTGAGCAAAACCTGAACCCTATTCGTTTTAAGATTGAAGGCCATTATGTACCCGAAAAAGCAAAACCCGGAACAACCACCAGCCAAACCAAAACAGAAACAACTGACGGTTTCAGTGTTAGGCCGCCATATGAAAATTGCTTGCCCGGCTGGCCAGGAAGAAAAGCTGCAAAATGCCATGCTGGAACTGGAAGAACGGGTTGGCAAAACTCGTTATCAACCAGGCGTACATGGTGCCGAAGACGTATTACTGATGATTGCGTTAAATTTGTGCAATGAGATCCTGGAACTGAAAAAGAACGCAGAATAAGGGTTCCAGCGCGTTATTCCAGTGATATACTTATTCCGTTCTCTGGGTTGTTTGTGATCAAGCCGATGTCCCCGAGCCGATAATTGTTTATACATAGGAATTCTTTTCCAGCACTATTGTGCAAGCCCGGCTCGTATCGGGAAGCCTGCGGTGCTGATCTGACTTCCGCCTTGAACCTATGGTTCGAGGCTAACGTTTGACACGGCAATCTCGAGAACACTTACCTGCACCACTTTTTTGTTTTATCCTCTGCTGAATCTACTTATTTAACTATTGCAATGCGACGACTGAACTCATTTCAGTTGTCAGTATTTGCGACCACCTAGCAGTTGGAGCATACCGTTGTCCGATATCAGTACCAGGCGCAATCAACTTCGCCAATTAATCCGCCAACGCCGTCAGGGGTTAAGCCATGAGTTGCAACAACAAGCGGCGGTCGATTTAGTCCGGCAATTTTCTAACGAACCACGATTGTCTAAACTACAACATATCGCCTTGTATCTTTCTAACGATGGCGAGCTGGATACCGGGCCGCTGATCCAGGCGTTGTGGCAACAAGGGAAATCGATTTACCTGCCAATATTGCACCCACATAAACCAGGTTTTCTCGTGTTTCAGCATTACCGCCCAGACACCCCAATGACCCAGAATAAATTCGGGATCTTCGAACCTGAACTTGACGTCACGCAGTTAAAAGCGTTGCCGGAAATAGAAATGATTGGCTTACCGCTGGTGGCTTTTGATAATAAGGGCAATCGGATGGGCATGGGTGGTGGGTTTTATGATCGCACTTTAGCCAACGCGGTATTTTGCCAACCGGCGCCAATATTAGTGGGTTTAGCCCATCAATGTCAGCAGGTGGAACAAGTGCCAGTTGAATCCTGGGATGTGCCGCTAAATTTAGTGGTCACACCGGAGCAAGTGGTCACACCGGTACAAGTGGTCACACCGCCAGCGTTTTCGCGCTAAAACCGGGCTCATTCTTCCAAGTAGCGACCAAGTTTCGGCCAAGTTGTTGATGTTCCGCAGCAACTGCGTCGAGGTGAAAGCAGCCGTTGGTACTGGTAAGCAGCAAACTTTTTGATATACTCGCCGCTTCGCAGTCACAAAATGGTTTGTATGGAAATCCTGATCCTCGTAAGTTTAATTCTGCTTAACGGCATTTTTGCCATGTCAGAAATTGCAATTGTCACCGCCCGTAAATCAAGATTGACCGCACTTGCCCACAATGGAAATTCTTCCGCTGCTATCGCATTGAAGCTGGCCGAAGATCCAACCCAGTTTTTATCAACAGTGCAGATTGGTATCACCTCTATCGGTCTGTTAAACGGTATCTTTGGTGAAAAAGTGTTAGCTGGCCCTTTTGCGCTTTGGTTGCAAAGCTTCGGTATGTCGGTCGAAATCAGTTCCTTTCTTGCAACTGTGCTGGTGGTTTTTGTGGTGACCTACGTATCCATTGTGGTCGGCGAGCTGGTGCCAAAACGAATTGGCCAAATCAGCGCTGAAACCATTGCCTGCATCATGGCCAAACCGATGTTATTGCTCGCATTATTAACCAAACCTTTTGTCTGGTTGTTATCTGGCTCAACCCGCACCTTGATGCGGGTATTTGGTTTTTCGCAAAATCAAAATTCCAATGTCACCCATGAAGATATCCATGCGTTATTGCAGGAAGGTTCCAGCTCTGGCGTTATCGAACACAACGAACACACCATGGTGAAAAACGTATTCCGCCTCGACGAGCGCAGTATTTCTTCATTGATGGTGCCACGCTCGGACATCGTGTTTTTAGATGTGGAACATTCGATTGAAGAAAATCTGAAGCTGTTAACGCTGTCGCCACATTCGCGTTTCCCGGTTTGTCGTGGCAATGCCGACGAACTGATTGGCGTGGTATCGACCAAACAATTACTGGTGCAATCGGTGACCGGCAATCTGACCGATTTAACTGCCTTAGCCCATCCGTGTAACTTCGTGCCAGACAGCTTAACCGGCATGGAATTGCTGGAACATTTCCGCACGTCCGGCAGCCAGATGGTGTTTGTGGTTGATGAATATGGCGATTTAAAAGGTTTAGTCACGCTACTGGATTTAATGGAAGCCTTAACCGGCGAATTCACCCCGGACAGCGGCGAAGATATGATGGTGATCACCCGCGAAGATGGCTCCTTATTGCTGGACGGTTTATTGCCGGTGATTGATTTAAAAGATGCACTACATATCAACAAGTTACCAGAAGAAGAAAGCAACCGTTACCAAACCTTAAATGGCCTGATTATGCTGCTGTTGGGCAAAATGCCGCAGACCGCCGACAAAGTTAAAATCGGCGTTTGGTCGCTGGAAATTATTGATATGGACGGCAAACGGATTGATAAAGTGCTGGCGATTAAAGATCCGGAACCAATGGATGATGGCGAGCTGGATAACGACAGCGAAAAGTCGGGTTAAGCGACTGGATCTAAATTAGATACACCCGGTTATACTTTGTTACAAGAGCTCGGCTTTTGCCGCTTTAATCCGACAGTTCACCGCAGTTTATCCGCCGCCTTTAAGGCGGCTTTTTCTTTTCATGGTAGGCTGAACTGTTTTTAACCTGACCCATCCGCAGTCAGAGCCCCTCAACATTTTGCATTTTTTTGGAACATCTATGACAATCAAACCCTGGGCGACCCTATCGTCCACGCTATCGACTTTATTGTTGCTCGGCGCCTGTGCCAGTAGCCACTCGGATGTCACACCAGCAACAAGTAACCAAGTGTCAGCTGATGCCAATCGCATCGAAGCCCACATGACCTTTTTAGCTGACGATGCACTGGAAGGCCGCGACACTGGCAGCCAGGGCCACTTGATCGCCAGCCAGTATATTGCGACTAACTTTAAACAGCTAGGACTGAAGCCTGCTGGCGACATGGTTGATGGCCAACCAGGTTATTTTCAAAAAATGAATTTGAAAAAAGGCCAGTTGTTGAAACACAGCGCGGGTCTGACGCTGCATCACAACGGCGTAGATACTGTGGTGCCTTATCCAAAACACTTTATGACCCGATCTAGCAGCCACGACGGTAAAGTCGCTGTAAAAGCAGAATTAGTCTTTGTTAGTTATGGCATGGTGTCGCCGGAATTTGGTATCGACGATTACGCTGGCCTTGATGTTAAAGGCAAAATTGTGGTGATGTTGCCAGGACGCCCACATAAGCTGCCAAGCGAAGAAGCGGCGCATTTAAGCTCACAAAAAACCCGTTTAGCCGCCGAACGTGGCGCCATTGGGATTATCTCGGTCCACACGCCGGAAGCCGAAAAAACCCGCCCATACGCCAACAGTTTGTTGTACCTGAACAGCCCGGATTTAAGTTGGGTCAACAAAGACGGTGTGGCGGAAAAAGATTATCCGGCAATTAAAGTTTCAGCCTACATGCACATGGACGCGGCCAAAACTTTGTTTGCTGATGCGCCGAAAAGCCTGGAACAAATTTATGCCATGCTGGAAAAGAAAGAAGTACCTAAAGGCTTCGCTCTGACCACTTCGGCCAGCCTGACCCGTGAATCGAGCCACAGCATGATCCAAAGCCAAAACGTCGCTGCGGTATTGGAAGGTTCTGATCCAATCCTGAAAAACGAATATGTGGTGGTGACGGCGCACTCAGACCACATTGGGATTGGCAACGACTTACGTTCAAAAGACAAAATTAACAACGGTCTGATGGACAACGCCGCTGGTGTCGCCATTCTGTTAGAAACGGCCCGTTTGTACACACAATCTGCAGTAAAACCAAAACGTTCTATTCTGTTTGTTGCGGTAACCGGTGAAGAAAAAGGCCTGTTAGGTGCTGATTATTTTGCCCATTACCCGGTAAAACCAATTGAATCACTGGTCGCCAACGTCAACCTGGATATGCCGGTATTGCTGTACCCATTCGCTGACATGATAGCCTTTGGTGCCAATCACTCAACCTTAGGCGCTACAGTTAGTCGCGCGACGGAAAAACATGGCATTAAATTAAGTGCGGATCCCATGCCAGAGCAGGCAATTTTCACCCGTTCAGATCACTACACGTTAGTGAAAAAAGGCGTACCAGCAGTGTTTCTGATGACTGGCTTTACTTCAAAGGATCCGGCACAAAAAGGTGGCGAGATTTGGGGTAAATTCTTCGCCAAGCATTACCACAAACCAACCGATGACGTTGCCGGTTTAACCAAAGATTTCGGCCCGATCCGTTACGACTCTGGCGCGCTGTTTGCCGATATCAACATGGCCATTATCGAAGAAATCGCCAACTCCGAGCAACGGCCGCAGTGGCTCAAAGAATCGTTTTTCGGCAAAACCATTGGCCTGAAAATTAATACTCAGCAATAGCAAAACCGCAATTTCTGGGGTCAGTACCTTTTGGGGTCAGAGTAGTACTCTGACCCCAAAAGTCGACGTTGTTACAGAGTTTTATGCCTTACACAAATGCACTGTCACTTCTTCGCGGTCGTGATACAGATGTTTCGCCTGAAATTTTACTGCAAGGCCAGCTTCGTCAAAACGCGTCTGCATCTGCCCCAATATTTCCTGCAGCGTTTCGTAGCGTTTTTTCATTGGCAATTTTAAGTTAAAGATACTTTCCTGACACCAGCCTTTAATCAACCAGTCGCAAATGAGTTGGCCGACCCGGTCTGGTTTTTCAATCATGTCGCAGACCAGCCAGTGCACGTTGCGTTTTTCCGGACGGAATTTAAAACCATCGACCTGAAAATGTTTCACCTGACCGGTGTCCATCAGTTTTTGGTCCATCAAACCGTTATCAATCGCCACCACCATCATCGAGCGGATCACCAATTGATAAGTCCAGCCACCAGGGCTTGCGCCTAAATCGACTGCGTTCATGCCAGACGTTAAGCGGGTTTCCCACTCATCGCGAGGAATAAACTGTAAAAATGCTTCTTCCAATTTTAACGTACTGCGACTTGGCGCATCATTCGGGAACTTCAAGCGGCGAATACCGTTTTCCAGCTCACTGCTGTTTTCAGGGTACGATAGCGCCAAATACGCCTGCTTACCGGACAACAAAAACAAATGCAGCACCGGCGCGCGTGATTGTTGTTTTGCCAACATCACTCCGGCCTGACGCAGACTTTGCCGCAGTGGCACGGTTAACTTACGCGCCAGTGTTGATAATTCTTTACCGTCATTGGTATCCGGATATTCCACCCGAACTTCACCACAAGGGCTAAGTTCTGCACTCTGTGCCAGTTCAACCACAGCACTGACGCGATCAGTCGGCGGCAACTCAATTAAATCACCAATCACCAACGCCCACTGGCGAACAAACACCAGCTTCTCAAACGGGAAATCACGATAGAATTTGGCCAGTGCTTCGCTGTCGTAAGCTTCAAACACCATATAGGCGCTGTCATTTTTCAGTTTGCAGTAACCAAATACACCGTGTTGACCGGCTTTGTCCTGAATTTCCGCCGCGCATTCTTTTTCAAAACCAGCACGACAGTACAAAATTAGTTGTTTCATGTTTATTTCCTGATCCAGGCAATCACCGCCAGCAATAGCCAGCTTATTAACAGCAACTGACCGCCCAATGGCGCCAGCTGACCAAAATGCAGAGGCAGCGCAAAAAGCCCCGCCCACACCGTATAGACAAAAAGCCACAACCCAAGATGCCAGCCAATGATGACAAAAGGCAGTAATTTACCGGGGCTAGCCAGAGTTTTTAAATAGAGCCCTAAAGCCAATAACGCCAGCGTCTGAAACGCCAGCAGCGCCGTGCTGCTCAGCAACGAGGCCAACATTTTGCCGCTAAACTGCGCCAAAAATACATGGGAAATGGCGGCAGACATACCCACCACAATCGCGCCATATAAAGCTGTCAGACAGAGGCTTAATTTAAAAAAAGTTTGTTGATTTAATGGATTCAAAAGTATTTTCACTTATTTAGTCTGTGTTTTGGGCTTGGACTGCTACAGGCATTTGCTACTTTGTGAAAGGCATAATCTGCCGCACAAAAGCAGCTGCCGCCGCAGCCGCCTGCACCAGCAATTGTGCTTGCGTCTGACCATGGCGCTTCAGCGTTTTTAAATCGTGATCGCCACCACCAAGCCAGCTGATTTCAACCAAAGGCCAGCTGCAGCCGTTCAAATCTTCTGGCGTACCAAAAGCATCACGCTCGCCCTGCACTATCAATAACGGCTTTTGCAAAGCCGAAAAATGCGCGGTGCGCGGTGCTATTCCGAGAGCTTTTTTCGCCGGTGGGCAAAACGGATAACCAAAGGCCAACACGCCGAGAACTTGCATAGGCAATACTGGTTTACTAACTACTGCTACTTCAGCCGCCAGTATAGTCGCCACCCGACCGCCCATCGATTTCCCACCGATAAACAGCGGTAAATCAACTGGCATGGCGCTCAACAGCGCCGCCATTTCCTGCAAAAGTGTAGCCACTTTCGACGGTGGTTGTTTTTTACCAGCAACCGTTTTTGCCATATAACCAAAATTAAAGCGCCAGACTTCAATACCCTGCGCTGCTAATAACTTTGCCAGCTGCTGTAAATAATCACTCTGCATTGGTGCGCCGGCACCGTGTGCCAGTAATAATCGGGCGATCGGCTGGTTTGCTTTATCGATAATAAAATCAGCGGCATTTAACTGGGTACTCAACTGGGTACTCAATCGGTCACTGGCGCAATATTAAATTGCTGCTCTTTAAAATCTTCTTGCTCGCGCTCGACCAGCTCAATCATCCACTGCCGGAAAGCGGCAATTTTGCCAAGTTCGGTCTGATTGTCACGACAGACCAGATAATGGGCATCTTTGGTTTGCAGCACATGATTAAACGGCACTATTAAACGGCCGGAATTAATGTCGGGTCTTGCCAGGATATTATGCGCCAGAGCTACGCCCTGACCATGAATAGCGGCCTGCAATACCATGGCACTGTGGCTGAAAATCGGCCCCTGATTGACATTAAAGTGCTTAAATCCCTGACTGGTAAACCAAGCTTTCCAGGCGTCACGGGTGGTGTCGTGTAATAAAGTATGAAAACGTAAATCGGCCGGCTCGTTTAACGGTTTGGCGCGGTTCAGCAGCATCGGCGAACAGACCGGCAACAAATATTCGGTGTGTAGTTTATCTGAATGCAAATTGCGCCAGTTGCCACGACCATAATAAATGGCGACATCAATATCGTCGCTCATCGAACCTTCTTCGGCATCCACGGCGCGAATTCGCACGTCAATGTCCGGGTGTAATTCACTAAACAGGCTTAACCTGGGCACCAGCCACTGAATGGCAAAACTTGGCTGCAAGCTCACGGTTAACGCACCTTTGGCACCTCGTGCCAGCAGTTTTTCCGTTGCTTCATGCAAGTGCAGGAATATCTCTTTAATATCCAGAAAATAACCCTGACCTTCCTCGGTCAACAGCAAAGAGCGGTTCTTGCGCATAAACAACTTCAGACCTAAATGGTCTTCCAGCGCTTTAATCTGATGACTAATGGCCGCCTGCGTCACATACATTTCTTCTGCGGCCTTGGTAAAACTTAAATGGCGGGCAGCAGTTTCAAATGTTTTTAGTGCATTAAGCGGTGGTAACCGGCGGGCCATAGTTCATCCTAATACTGATTAATAGCTTGTTACTTGCCGTTCGCAGGAGGAACATAACCTTCGACTTTGACTTCCTGGCCTTCAAACAAAAACTGCTGCATGTTTTCTTCCAGCAATTTGCGATGCTCCAGGTTCATCATGTTGAGTTTCTTTTCATTGATCAGCATGGTTTGCTTGGCTTGCCACAGGGCAAAGGCTTCTTTGCTGATGTTATCGAAGATTTTTTTACCCAGTTCTCCCGGATAAAGTTGAAAATCGAGGCCTGGTGCCTGCTTTTTCAGAAAAACACAAAATACTTCACGAGCCATCAGTTAATCTCCTGCCATCAAAACCAGCGGTCGCCGGTGGGAACGGCGGCATTGTAATCTATTTTCGACTTGGTTGCCTTAACCGTTATCCAACCGGAAAAGTAGCGGCCGGCACAGTTACGGCTGGTCTGGCTTGGCAAATTCTGGTTGTTGCTCGATAAAACTGCGGATTGGTGCTGGCAAACCAACTTCGGCTAATTGTGTTTGTTGATACCAACTACCGGGTTGTTGTTCTTGTACCTGTTGTAGTTTTGGTAAATGGCTATGATCAATCTGCCAGACCGTAGCGTTTAATTTGTAATGGGTAAATTGATGTACAAATTCGCCATGCTTACGTGCTTGCTGCAATAAAACATCATCAGCTGCGACTTGCGGCAGCGACCATAACGAAGCCCAAATCCCGGGCGCTGGCCGTTTTTGCAAAAAGACCTGTCCGTCTTGTTGCAACCAAAGAAAATGTCCGTCTTTCACCGGCACGGTTTTTTTCGGTTTTGGGGTTGGCAGTTCATCAACCCGGTTTTGCAACAACGCCTGACAGGTCAACGCCAGCGGACACTGCTCACACAATGGCTGCCGCGGCTTGCAGATGGTGGCGCCTAAATCCAGTAAACCCTGGGCAAAACTTTTGCAATTGTCAAAGGGGGTAAGCTGCAAAGACAAGGCCCACAACTGTTTGTCGACGGCAGAACTATTGGTGACGCCGTTAATCGCAAAATACCTTGCATACAACCGTCGCACGTTACCATCGACAATTGGGCCATAAGCATCATAAGCAAACGACATAATGGCGCCTGCGGTATAACGTCCGACACCGGGCACTTTTAATAAGTCATCAATACTTTCCGGAAAAGCGCCAAGCTCGCTGATATAGATAGCAGCTTTATGCAGATTACGAGCTCTGGCGTAATAACCAAGACCCTGCCAATGCGCCATCACCTGGTCATTGCTGGCATTTGCTAAAGCTTCCACGGTCGGAAATGACAACATCCAGCGGTTAAAATACGGAATAACGGTACTGACCTGAGTTTGTTGCAGCATCAATTCAGAGACGAGCACCCGATAAGGATTACTGGCTTGCTGCCATGGCAACTGATGACGGCCATGTGCCTTTTGCCAGTTAACTACCTGACTTTGAAATGTTTTTACTGCTAACTGCTGCAACATAGGTTCCAAGACTCCGTTTTGAACGTGCAGTCTAACCCGCCAATTAAGCGCTGCCAATGCAAAGTCGGTTGAGTAGATGGGCGTAACCACGCATAATGTGCGCCGCTAAAATGTCCGATAGAGAGTGTCCAGATGACCACACCAGATAACACAACCGCCACTTCAGCCCAGGATGACAGCACCGAACAGCCAAAATATCTGCGCCGTATTCGCAGTTTTGTGCTGCGGGAAGGTCGGTTGACCAAGGGCCAGCAGCGCAGTTTAGAGTTATTCTGGCCAACCATGGGTCTGGAACATCAGCCGCAGCCTTATGATTTTGCACAGGTGTTTGGCCGCCAAGCGGATCTGGTCCTGGAAATTGGTTTTGGCATGGGCAAATCTTTTGTTGCCATGGCAAAAGCCGCACCTGAGCTGGATTTTATCGGTATTGAAGTGCACAAACCTGGTGTTGGCGCCTGTTTAGGTGAAGCCGAAACCGAAGGCGTCAAAAACATCCGCTTATTCGAACATGACGCGGTCGAAATTCTAAACGACAGCATCGCCGACGGTTCTTTAACCACCATCCAACTGTTTTTCCCCGATCCATGGCACAAAACCCGTCACCATAAACGCCGTATTGTGCAGCCTGACTTTGTGCAGGTGCTGCGCCGCAAATTAAAAGTCGGTGGTGTGTTTCACATGGCGACCGATTGGGAAAACTATGCTGAACACATGCTGGAAGTGATGACGGCCGCTGAGGGTTATCAGAATCTGGCCAGCGATAATTTATATGTGCCCCGCCCGGACAACCGGCCACTCACCAAATTCGAAAACCGTGGCGTCAAATTAGGCCATGGTGTTTGGGATTTAATGTTTAAGAAGACAAATTAATGCTGACCCCACCGAGTCAACTGCTACTTAGAAATATCAACGACTTAACTGGCAAAGTGCTGCTGGTTGAACCTATGGCCGACGATTTAGCCCGCGAACTGGCGCAAGCTGCGCCTGAATTGCAGCTGTTTTGTTACACCACCGACAAAACTGTCGCCAACAGCTGGCAAGCACAATCAGAAGCACCATGCTTTTTTTCAGTGGCGCTTACAAGCGAAGAAGTGTTTGATACCGTTGTTATTTTTTACCCAAAAAGTAAAGAGCAGCTGTCATTCAGCCTGTCGCAGTTAACGGCAAACATCAGCGCAAAAACTGAAGTTTATTTGGTGGGTGACAATAAAGGCGGCATCAAAAGTTTAACCGGTCATGCTGAAAAGCTTGGGCTTACCGCGCACAAACTGGACAATGCCAAACACTGTCTGTGGTTTGCACTCAATGGCCTGGCCGATAAACCGCAACCTGCTATTGCGATGCAACAATTCAGCGCCAAAACTGCCCACAGCAGCATTAAATTCTGCTCCTTGCCTGGCGTGTTTAATCACGGCAAGTTAGATATTGGCACCGCGATTTTATTAGAACATGTGGCACATATTCATCAGGGCACAGTACTGGATTTTGCCTGCGGCGCCGGTATTGTCGGTAGCTATTTATTACAGCAACAGCCAGCATTAAAAATGTATTGCTCAGATGTCAGCGCCTTAGCGGTTGACAGCAGTAAAGCCACTTTTGCGCTGAATCAGCAAAGCGCCACTGTGCTGGCCGCCGATGGCATGCCAAATGGCACACCGCTGTTTGACCATATCATCAGCAATCCACCGTTTCACACCGGGATCAAAACCGACTATAGCGTGGCGCAGAAGTTTATTGATGACAGCAAGGGCAAACTGAAAAGTGGTGGCAGCCTGACGATAGTTGCGAACGCCCATTTACCTTATGCCGAATGGTTAAAAACGACTTTTGGCAACGTCAAAGAACTGGCCAGACGCCAAGGATTTGTGGTTTATATGAGCCGGAAAAGCTAAGAAAATATCCACAGCGGCTGAGTTTTACCCGCCGCTACCAACTGAAAACGCCTTACCCTAAATCAAAGTACTCTCTCAAAGCGCTATATACCCTAAATCATTGAAGATTCGGGTAGGCGACGAGGGAGCGAAGCCCCAGGAACATAGCTGTCTATGTGACTGGGGTGAGAGAGCGAAGGCAACAACCCCGAATCTTCAAGGATGACGGGGATATCAAAGCACTATCTGCCGTTGACAGTACAACCCCAGATACTCTTCATGCTGCGGCATTAACGCCGGCACCAAAAACAACTGCCCTGCTTCAACCCAATAAATCGCGTTTTGTTCAAACTGTAATGCCATATCTAACGCACTGGCTTTATCACAGAGCACCGCAAAGCTATTTTCCTGAAAAGTTAAATCGGGTGAAGCGCCAATCAAGGTGCGATATGGCAGATGCAAGTCGTTAAGGTGGGTTTCGAATTCGCGGTTTAACGTCAAATTGTGTTGCAGCGGGTATATTTCACCTTTGGGATTTTGCGCACTGATAATGGCAAAATCGATTTGATCACCCAGCGATTGATGGCACAAAAATACGCTGGTTTTATAGTTTTCCCACAGATCCATCGTCGGCTCCTGTTGGCAACAATCGGCGTAAAACCGGACAAAATGACCGGTTCAAGGCCACTGTCGATACCGCAGAAAGCAGCCGACACTCACTATAACCGGCGCCAACATATTTGTCAGGGTGCTTCACTAAATTTGCTTAAATTTGCTTAAATTGCTTAATTTGCTTAATTTGCTGAAAATGCATAACATCAAAGTTCTAACCATCTGACGTAAATTAAGGTTTAGTGACCGGATACATGAAGCCCTTATTACGCACGACCTCAATTAAAGGTGCACTGAGCTGGGTGGTAATGCTGATTTGTAGCATTACATTGTTTGCTTCGTTGACCATCTCGTCATTGCAAGACATCAATTTTCAAAAGAAAAAGCTGGTAGACCAGCTACACGCCTACGCCAATATCGTTGCCTTTAATTCCAAAGCCAGTATTTTATACGATGATGCCGAGATGGAAGACGGTCGTCTAAAGTCGTTTGCCGCTGTCGATATTTTGCACAACATTCATATTTATAAATTAACAGCTGAGACCAATCAGCTGAGCTTTTTTTCCAGTTATAACAGGCGTGATGTAGGCCCCCACCCGACGCAGTTCGATAAAGTCGATGAACTGTTGGAACCACATTTTGATGGTGATGTGATAGAAATTGCCAAAGCCGTTGATTTTGAAGGTAAAAAAATCGGCTACATTTACTTGCGTGCCAGCCTCGATGAATTGAATAAATACATGCAAAACAGGATCTTGTACGATTTATTGATCGCAATTATCGCTTTAATCGGTGCGTTTTTCGTCAGCGTACGTTTACAACGTCGATTTACCAAACCGATTGAAACATTGCTAAGTGTTGTACAAAAAGTAACCAAAGAGAAAAGTTATTCGGTGCGGGCACCGGCGGCAAATATCGAAGAGCTGCATATGCTGGGGCGAGCTATTAATAATATGCTGGATCGAATTGAACAGCAGTTTAACAAGGTGCAACAGGCAGAGCTGGAAATCCGCCAGCTAAACCAGGGGCTGGAGCAAAAAATCAGTGAACGGACTTTGGCTTTAAAAAGCTCCAATCAAGATTTGTTGAATACTTTAGAAACCTTGCATCAGTATCAAAATCAGATTGTCGAAACTGAAAAAATGGCCAGTCTCGGCCAGATGGTGGCCGGTGTGGCACATGAAGTAAACACACCGATTGGCTTGGGGGTCACAGCGTCAACGCTGATGCAAGACAAGCTAGCTGATATCCAAACCGCCTTTGACGAGAAAAAATTGACCTCTTCGCAGCTGTCCAAATTTATGGCTGAGAGTAAAGAAAACCTTGGGATTATTTATCGTAATCTGGAGCGGGCTGCCAGTTTAATTCGCAGCTTTAAGCAGGTTGCCGTCGATCAGTCGAATGAAAACAGACGCCAATTCAACATGCTACAGCTGATGAATGAAGTTTTGCTTTCGCTGCGGCCAAACTTGAAAAAGACCCAGCATCAGGTGGAACTGGAATGTGACCCAACACTGGAAATCGACAGCAAACCAGGTCCGGTCAATCAAATCCTGATTAATTTAATTATGAACAGCCTCATTCACGCCTTTGAACAGACTGATCATGGCACCATTAAAATTAAGGTCAAAGTTGAGCACAGCCGCTGCTTTATTCATTACTCCGATAACGGCGCTGGTGTGCCGGAACATATCAAAAAACGGATCTTTGATCCCTTCGTCACCACCAAACGCGGCGAAGGTGGCAGCGGCCTTGGGATGCACCTGGTGTACAACCTGGTGACTCAGGCACTGAATGGTAAAATCAGCCTTGAAAGTAGTCTTGGCCATGGCGTAAACATTATGTTTGACTTCCCGGTGGTGATTAAAGCATCAGCCGAACAAACCATCTAAGCAACATAACCTTTTGAATTTAAATTGTTTTAATCAAAACAGATGCACCGTAAATTAGCTCTGGCTAATTGTTAACAAAATCACTTGTTAACATTTGGCCCGAAAGCTATAATTGCAAAAAAAATGACAACCGCTTGTCATTTTCGCGCTTTCGACCTGTTTAAAAAACCAACACAATTTACATAAGGTTCATCTCCCATGCAGACGCCTGTAATATTGATCGTAGAAGACGAAGAAGTAACACGTTTAAACCTGGTCAGCCTGTTTCAGGGTGAAGGTTATGACGTGCTGGAAGCTGTTAATGGTGAAGAAATGCATCAGAAACTGACCGACAACGCAGTCAATCTGATTGTAATGGACATTAACCTGCCAGGGAAAAACGGCTTAATTCTGGCGCGGGAGTTACGCCAGAAAGAGAACATCGGTCTGATTTTCCTGACCGGTCGTGACAGTGAAGTCGATCGTATTCTGGGACTGGAAATTGGCGCTGATGATTACCTGACCAAGCCATTTAACCCGCGTGAACTGACGATCCGTGCCCGCAACCTGTTAAGCCGTACTGTGTCACAGCCGGTGGTTGAAGAGCATAAGAGTATCGTTAAGTTTAACGGTTGGACTTTAGATGAAAACAGCCGCAACCTGACTTCACCAAAAGGTGTGTCACGTCGTCTGCCAAAAGGTGAATACCGTGCGCTGCGTCTGATGCTGGATACTCCGGGTAAAATTTTCACCCGCGAACAGTTAATCCGTCATATGACCGGCCGTGATTTACGTCCAAACGACCGGACTGTTGATGTCACCATTCGCCGTATCCGCAAACATTTTGAATCGGATGTAGATAGCCCGGAATTAATCAGCACCATTCATGGTGAGGGTTATCGTTTTGTCGGCAAGCTAGAAAAATAAGTTTTAGCCTTCATCCTTGACGATGCAGGGGTGTTGCCTTCGGTCGTTCGCCCCAGTCACATAGAACAGCTATGCTCCTGGGGTCTCTTTCCCTCGTCGCCTACCTGCATCGCCAATGATTTTGGCTAAAAGCTTGCCTTATTAGTTGAAGTGTGAAACCGTTATCAGTATTGTTCGACGTACTCATGTAGAGCGGCCAGGTGCCGCTCTATTGTTAAGTGAAATTCAATTAACTGCCGTTCAATACTCTGCCAGTTTGGCTGTTCTTCCTGCTCTAATTGCTTCGCTTGTTGCTGCACCCATAACAACCCTACTGACGATGCTGCACCCTTGAGCTTATGGGCGGCTTCCTGAAACTCTGTTAAATCCTGCTGCGTTGCGGTTTCCAGCATTTTATTGATGTACCCTGGCAACACCTGCTGAAACAGCTGAATACTACGTTTGACCGAATTCTTACCGAGCGACTGCAAATAGTCCTGCAAGGTATTGATATCAAGCACCGTGTCCTGTGGTGTTGTCACCACGGTTTGCACCGAGCGCACCATGCTCGGTGAAAACAACTGCGCCAGTATCTGATCCAGATTGGTGGTATTAATAGGTTTCGCCAGCGATCCGGCAATCTGAATACCCGCCAGCTGTTGTTCGGCTTTTCGCACGTTGGCGCTTAATACCACGATCGGAATTTGCGCCAGATGTTCCTCTTCTTTCATAAAACGGGCGATCTGATCACCGGTCATATCCGGCAACTGCATATCCAGCAGCACTAAGTCGATGTCATCTTCGGTTTCCAGCAACGCCAGCGCATCTTCGCCAGTTTCGGCATGGATCACCAAATGACCACGCTGCTCCAGCAGATTGCTGGCGATTTCCGCATTCAGCGGCACATCTTCCACCAACAAAATAGTCAGACTTGGACAAGAAACTGCGGCAACCTGTGCCGGCTCCGCCATCAATTCAGTTGGTAAATGCACGCTAAAACTACTGCCCTGATTCAGTTGGCTCTGCAGGTTGATTTCGCCGCCCATCGCTTCAGTCAGAGCTTTGGAAACTGATAAACCAATGCCCGAACCAACAATACTTAACCGCCGACCGTCACTGGATTTGTAGTACATATCAAAAATCCGCGACTGCTCTTGCGGCGCAATACCAATACCGGTGTCGTTGACCATAAAAATTAAGCTGCACCGATCAGTGTCTGCCACAAACTCGCAGTACAGGCTGACCGTGCCTTTGGCGGTGAACTTCACCGCGTTATTTAACAGGTTCCATAACACCTGGCGGACGCGGGTTGGATCCAACCGTGCAAACACCTGAAAATCACCGACCTGCTGCAATTTAAACTGCAGACCTTTTTGCTGACAAATCAGCTCCGCGAAGTTAGCGATGTCGCCGATAAACTGCCCCAGATCAACACTTTGACAGACGATATCTAAATCCTGCCGGTCGATTTTATCCAAATCGATAATGTCATTAAAAATGTTACCGAGGGTTTCTGCGCTACTAAAGATGGTATTGGACCAGCTGCGCTGCTCGTCGGTCAGGCCCGTTTGCAGCAAGCGGCGGGTCAAACCAACAATACCGTTCAGTGGTGTGCGCAGCTCGTGGCTTAAAGTCGCGATAAACTTGCCTTTGTCCTGATAAGCACGTTCCAATGCTTGTTCGGCTAATTTCCGTGAAGTGATATCACGGCCAAAGCCAAGCAAACCGATGTAACGGCTTTGCCGGTCAAAAAACGGCACTTTACGCATTTCAAACCACATCACCTGCCCTTGTGGTGTGGTGTATTCGACATCAAGTGTCAGCTCGGCCTGATTGACCGACACTTCGTGGTCAGTCAGGATGGCGGCCGGTGCCACATCCGGCGAATAAATTTCTGATGGGTAGTGGCCAATCAGTTCAGCAGAAGTTTTACCAATTAACTGTTCAAACATTTTATTGCAGCTGGCAAAACGGCCGGTTTCATCGCGGTAATAGAATAAATCGGGCGAGCTGTCGACGATAGATTTCATCAACAAACTTTGTTCTTCCAATTCGATTTGGGTTTTTTTGCGTTCAGAAATTTCTTTGCGAAGTTCGTCAATTGCCCGGCGTTTGGCCTGAAAAGCTTTTTTACGCTCTTCAATTTCGAAGTTCAGTTGGCGGATGTTTTCCTGCAGATTTTCATTCAGTAGGGTTTCTTGCCGCGCCGAGTCTTTCAGATAAAACAAGGCGGCATCGAGGTGTCGAATAAGATACAGCAGTATTGCGACAAATACCGGCGCCGCTACGGCGGCAACCAACAAGGCAATAGCCACCATGTGCCAGTGCACCTGGTTGTATAGGATCAGGCTGACCGCGAGTGCCAATAAACCACTGCTGAGCATCAGAAACAGCGTCATCAGGCTGGCCAGCTGTAACCAGCCCCACAACTTGAGAACTGCAGCTAATCGACGCACCCAAGGGTGAACCGGATATTGGCTCAATGCTGCGGTCCTCTAGTCAGCTCCACTGGCAATTACAGTGTTGGTTCAACGGATACCAACACATTGCGGTAGGAACAATAAGTTTTATTCACGTTACCAACAGCATACTGCCCTGTTCTGCTGGCTGCTACGGCCGGACGATGTAACTTCAGTTTATATTCGCGGCCGGCAACTTCAAACTGACCGGTGGCGTCGCGACTTTGCGTGCCGCACAGCAATTGTGCCAGTTGCCGGTAATTGTCAGCTCCAAACACATTGCCGGAATTGAGTAATGGCCGGTTGCTGGTATTTGGTGCATATTTCCAGTCGGCGAAATTAGTCAGCAGCTGACCTTGTTGCAAGCTGAAACTATCGCCATTGGTGAAATAATGGCTGTTCATTGCAGTCAGTTTAGAAGGTTGAAATTGACTGTGTTCGCTACGTTCTGCCAGAAAGACACCGTTATTGCCTTTAACATGGAACCGGACAAGATCCGGGTTTTTCTGATCAAAACCAACCATCAGCGCAGTGGCTTCGTCCACGCCAAAACCAAAATTGGTTTTGGTTTGCGCAACCAAAGTCAACAGGCGGCCCTGACGGCCGCGTTCAGAAAAATGCGTATCTAACACGCCCCACGGAAACAAATTCAAGCCACTTGGTTGATAAGTGAGACTTTTTTCATCAACACCTTCACCACAGCTGCGATCATTTTCACAGCCATCAGACGGAGCCGGCTGTGCCAGCGCTCCTTGATACAGCGCTTGAGCGCTTTGGCCATTACTAATCATTACCGTCTGCTGGCCACGATAACTACCACCTGATAATACGGCAGTACCCGCACTGGTGCCGGCCAACACCAGTTGACCGCGTTCGAGCATAGTGCGGATTTTGGCGAGTTCCGGGGTGTCGGAACCATCCGGTTGCTTCAACGCTTTATAGGTCAAGCTCTGATCGCCGCCATTAATAAATACCGCATCAGCTTTGCTAATCAGATCAACGGCATTTTCTGAACCTTTTAAACAAAATTCTTTTTGCTGGACGGCTAAATCCGGATAGACCCTGGCGCGCTGAAAACTACCTTGTTCTTTAGTTAAATGTTGCGAAAAATTATTACAGCCAGCAGCGGTACCGGCACTGTCTCGTAACGCCGCCTGATACGCCGCATTGACCGGCAACCAGCTTACCGTTGCGCCAAGTTGTTGGAACAATGAAAGGTAATAATCAACGGCAGCATAGGGGTCACGGCCAGATGCCGTCAGTACTAAAATATGCGGTGTTTTTTTCACGCTGACTTCGCGCGCCAACTCGACAAATTGCTGATACAAACCCAATGAAAACTGATCGGTACTTTGTGCTGGGGCAACCTGCTCTTCCAGCCGTGCTTTTTGGCCCGTGCTGGCGGTGACTGCAATTTCCAGTTGATCAAAAATGTAATTGAGCTCAGCGCCACTCAGACTGCTATACAACTCACGACCAGACACCCAGCTGCCATTGACTTCAACTTCACTGCTGCGCCATAACCGGCTTAACTCACGTTGGCTCACTGGTGTATCAGCAAGTTTCAGCTGTAAATGTTGCAACATGGCAGCGACTTGCTGCAATAACGGCTTGCGATCGGCAGGCCAATCGCTGGCGCTGGCACTAGCGATGTTGCTGATATACTGCGGTTGAACCAGATACAACGCGTGTTTTTTAGCTGACCTGGACCACTCTGGCGCTGAAGCACAAGCAGATTCTTGAGCTGAGGAACAAACCGACAGGCCTCCCCCCATTAAAACCATTGAATATGAAGGGAATTTTTTCGTTTCGGCCGCGAGGGTGGACCCAATCGGCAACATCAACAGCAGCAGTGGCAAGCGGAATCGGGCTAATTTCATAGTCTCTTTCTTGTTATGTAGTTGGCATCAGGTCGTGCGTAAAACGAGGCAGCTAGATTAACTGGTATTGACATATTTGCCAATTAGAAGTAATTCTTCCGGTGCCGCAAAATAAAGTGATGCTGCGAAACTGTATTGGTATGTTAAAAAAAGCTCACCGACTGGATTCCTATCACTACTCGTCATTCTATCTTTCGGAGTGGTTTAACAAGTAGAAACTGCTTTGACAACCCAAGTTGTACTGGCGGTTTCTGTCAACAGAACCCCACCTTGATTGATTCTACCATCAGCTCCACAGACTACGATTTACAACATGGCGAAGTAGCCGCCGCACAGGCATTGGCATTAGCGAACGAAATTCCGATAGCGCAGCTGACTTTAAGCTCAGATGGCAACGCCAGTTTGCCTATTTTCAGCAGCACCGGTCAGTTATTAGGGTTAGAAGTTGGTAAAGTCAGCTCCTTGTATCAAAGCGCCAGAAGCGCGGTACTCGATTATCAGGTGGCGTTGCCTGATGCGATTGCTGCTATTACAGCATCACCGTCGGACGTGTTAGGGCTTGGCAATAAAGGTCGGCTAGCTGCGGACAAAGATGCTGATATTGTATTGATTAATATAAATAATCTTCAGATAGATAGTGTTTTTGCAAAAGGAAAACTGCTGGTTAAATCTGGTAAAGCAGTGATGTTTGGTACCTTTGAAAGCAATCATTCGTAGAAGACAGCAGTAGCTATTTTTTAAACAACACGCGGCGCTGACAACCTGAACACTCACTCAGACGCTACTTCGAATTGATCTGCTTTGCTTGTCACCCCGTAAACTGACAGAGTAGAATACCCGAGTGTTTTAATCGGGTATTTTGCTTTTCAAGCGATCACTCGAAAAAATGGATGACCTTATCGCAAATTTTTCATAAGACAAATTTGTGAACTGCGGTAAAATGCAGCCCTTTTTCGGCTATCCAGCAGTTGTGGCAATTTATTCCGGCCTTTATGCCCTGAATCTAACCGCCCGCTGTGCTGAACTTTTTTGCAATCGACGGACTTGGAGAATTCATGCCGACAGCGATGCCAGATGTAGCCAATCACTCTAGTGCCACCACCGAAGGGGTACTGGACTGGGTTGGAATGAGCAATATTGAAGTGCCACTGATGCTGGCCATTGCCGGTGAAGCGCCACGTCAGGTTAGTGCGCATGTGGAAGCTTTTGTGAACTTAAAAGATCCAAAAGCTAAAGGCATTCATATGTCCAGGTTGTATTTGTTGCTGGACGATTTATCCCGTGAATCCAGCTTAAGCCACGCCAGCCTCTGTGAATTGCTGGACGGTTTTATCAGCAGCCATGAAGATTTAAGCGATCAGGCCTTTGTGAAGTTCGATTTCGACCTGCATTTACGCCGCAAAGCGCTGATCACTGAAAAACAAGGCTGGAAAGCTTATCCGGTGACGGTTACCGGCCAGGTGGTTGATAAAGAATTATCGGTTGAACTGGCCGTTAAAGTGCCTTATTCATCGACTTGCCCATGCTCTGCCGCTTTAGCACGCCAGCTCATTCAGGAAGCTTTTACCACAAAATTCGCCGGTCAGCAGCAAATCAGCAGCGAACTGGTGGTCGACTGGTTGGGTACCACCCAGGGCATAGTCGCAACACCACATAGCCAGCGTTCAGTGGCTGAAATTAAAGTGAAGCTCAATCACAAACTGACCGATTTCCCAATCGTTGCATTAATTGATGCGATTGAAGATGCGTTAAAAACGCCGGTGCAAGCCGCGGTGAAACGCGCTGACGAACAGGAATTCGCCCGCCTTAACGGTCAAAATCTGATGTTCTGTGAAGATGCCGCCCGTCGGGTGAAATACACACTGAACCAGCTGAGTGAATTTGATGACTTCTGGCTTCGCGTGAACCACTACGAATCACTGCACGCCCATGATGCGGTGGCCGTGACTGTGAAAGGCTTAAAGAACGGCTATCGCGCCTGAAATTAGCGAAAACCGCTGGATTATTCTCAGATCATAAGCGCATAACTAACGCATAACATTCGTGGTAATCCAACTAAAAAAGCTGCTTCGGCAGCTTTTTTGTTGGTTTTTTTTCATGATTTTCAGCTATTACCGGCTAAAGTTGTAATTTTATTACAACACTCATCGGATCAGCTACAGGCGACGACTGGCGGGTTATTCACCAAAAGTCAGCTTGCATTTTTGTCGATTTATCGGTATATCTAACTCAGGTCTTTATGTTTAGACGTCTAAACGACGCATCGGCCACTCTAGAGTAAAAACACTAACAACCCTTGACCCTTGAAAGTATTGCCGTTATTTTCTTTCAAACGTAAAAAAACTAAAAATAAGAATAATAATTCATTAATTAAACATATTTATACCGAATTCTTTTGAGGCTGCGGCTTGAAGGACGACGGGTTAATACCCTAAGTCATTCGAGTTGCAGCGCGGCGGCGGTCGAACGAGTCCCCATGAACATAGTTGTCCTATGTGATTGGGGCGAGTGAAACCGCCAACAAAGCTG
>Ga0115550_1000220_pt1 | contig 51092 bp, 45 predicted proteins | sample COGITO_mtgs_1005_FD_87177 | JGI IMG/M metagenome (GOLD analysis project Ga0115550, IMG submission 87177) | Pelagic marine microbial communities from North Sea - COGITO_mtgs_100511 | ecosystem: Environmental > Aquatic > Marine > Epipelagic | place: Germany:Helgoland, sampling site Kabeltonne...
GGGCGGCGGAAGCCAACAACGGCGTGGCGCTGACCTACACCATTCCGAAAGAGGGGGCGGGTAGCTTCTTTGACATGATCGCCATTCCGGCTGATGCCAAGAATGCGGAGGCGGCTCACACCTTCATCAACTACCTGATGAAGCCTGAGGTCATCGCCAGCATCACCAACTTTGTGCAGTTCCCGAATGGCAACAAGGCCGCGACGCCCCTGGTGGATGAGGCTATCCGTACCGACCCGGGTATCTACCCCAACGCCGAGACGCTGCAGAAGATCTATACCTTCCCGGATCTGCCGGCCAAGGTGCAGCGTCTGATGACCCGCAGCTGGACCAAGATCAAGTCTGGCAAGTAAGTGACGAGTACCCCTCCCGGTCTGCAGTTCGGCCGGGAGGGTGGTGACAACCCGACAGGTTGAACGGCGCGTATGGATGCGCAGCTGGCATACCAAAACAGATGAGGACTGATACGTGCACACAACCAAGACTGTGACTATGACCCTGGCCCTGGGGTTGGCAAGCCTGGCTCATGCTGCCCCCGTGGTTCATTTCTACAACTGGTCCGATTATATCGGTGAAACCACCCTCAGCGATTTCCAGCAGGCGACCGGGATCAAGACCGTCTATGACGTGTTTGACTCCAACGAGACCCTGGAAGGCAAGTTGCTGACCGGGCGCACTGGTTACGATCTGGTGGTGCCTTCCAACAACTTCCTGGCCAAGCAGATCACGGCAGGCGCATTCCAGAAGCTGGATCCCGCCCTGCTACCCAATCTGGCCAACCTGGATCCCGTCTTGCTCAAGCAGCTCGACAAGGTGGATCCGGGTCACCAATACGCAGTCCCCTACCTGTGGGGAACCAACGGCATCGGTTACAACGTCGACAAGATCAAGGATGTGCTGGGAGTCGACAAGATTGACTCCTGGGCTGTGATTTTCGAACCGGAAAATATGCAGAAGTTGTCCCGCTGCGGTGTCGCCTTCCTCGACTCGGCGGACGAGATGATCCCGGCCGTGCTCAACTACCTCGGACTCGATCCCAACAGTCATAAGCCGGAAGATATCAAGCGTGCCGAGGAACAGTTGCTGAAGGTGCGGCCCTATGTGACCTATTTTCACTCCTCCAAGTACATAGGCGATCTCGCCAATGGCGACATCTGTGTCGCGGCGGGTTTCTCCGGCGACATATTGCAGGCAGCGGCCCGTGCCGACGAGGCGGGCAAGGGAATCAATATTGCCTACAGCATCCCGAAAGAGGGGAGCAATCTCTGGTTTGACATGATGGCTATCCCGGCGGATGCCACCAATGTGAAAGAGGCGCATGCCCTCATCAACTATGTGCTCCAGCCCGAAGTGATCGCCAAGGTCAGCAACTATGTGGGCTATGCGAATCCCAATGCCAAGGCGGGAGAGTACATGGACGAGAGCGTGCGAGATGACGAGTCAGTCTATCCACCCCAGGTGGTGCTGGAACGGCTCTATGTGCAGCAAGCGCATCCCCGGGCGGTACAGCGTCTGATCACCCGGAGTTGGACCAAGATCAAGTCCGGAACCTAACCTTGGCGCCCACCCCGGGGCGCCAGATTGTTTTATGGATCGGCCAAAGGCCGGTATCACGTTTGGGAGTTTGGTAATGGCGATAGCCTCCAGTGCCTACAAGAAAGCCCTCGAGGGCAACCAGCAGCGCAAAGAAGTGCTGGTCAAAATAGATCGGGTAAGCAAGCAGTTCGATGAAACGCTGGCGGTCGACAACGTGTCCCTCAACATCCACAAGGGGGAGATCTTCGCCTTGCTGGGAGGTTCCGGCTCCGGCAAATCGACCCTGCTGCGGATGTTGGCGGGATTCGAGCGCCCCACAGAGGGGCGACTGTTCCTCGATGGGGTCGACATCACCGACATGCCGCCTTATGAACGTCCCATCAACATGATGTTCCAGTCCTACGCCCTGTTCCCCCACATGACGGTGGCGCAGAATATCGCCTTTGGCCTCAAGCAGGATGGCCTGCCCAAGGCGGAGGTGGATGCGCGGGTGGAAGAGATGCTCAAGCTGGTGCAGATGGCCCAGTATGCGCGCCGCAAGCCGCATCAGCTCTCCGGTGGTCAGCGCCAGCGGGTCGCTCTGGCTCGTTCCCTGGCCAAGCGCCCCAAGCTGCTGCTGCTGGACGAACCCATGGGGGCGCTGGACAAGAAGCTGCGTTCACAGATGCAACTGGAGCTGGTGGAGATCATAGAGCGGGTCGGCGTAACCTGCGTCATGGTGACCCATGATCAGGAAGAGGCCATGACCATGGCCGAGCGGATCGCCATCATGCACCTCGGCTGCATCGAGCAGATAGGCAGCCCGATGGATATCTACGAAACCCCGGCCAGCCGGCTGGTGTGCGAGTTCATCGGCAACGTCAACCTGTTTGACGGCCTGCTGGTGGAGGATGAGCAGGACCACGCCACCATCGCCTGCGCCGATCTGGAACAGCCCATCTACGTGGGCCACGGTATCAGCTCCCGGGCCGAGAACAAGAAGGTGACCTACGCGCTGCGGCCGGAAAAACTGCTGATGAGTACCCAGAAACCGACCGAGATCGAGCATCCGGACTTTAACTGGACCAAGGGTGAGGTCTATGACATCGCCTATCTGGGTGGTCACTCGGTTTATCATATCCAGCTGCCCTCGGGCAAAATCGTTCAGGCTTTCATCGCCAATGCCGAACGCCACGGCAAGCGGCCAACCTGGGATGACCAGGTGTTCCTCTATTGGGAAGATGACAGCGGCGTGGTGCTGCAATCATGAAGGCATTGAGACGACTGAAGCGACTGGGTGGGCGCCAGCTGGTGATCGGCATTCCGTTCTTCTGGCTGTTCCTCTTCTTCCTGCTGCCCTTCATCATAGTGGTGAAGATCAGCTTCGCCGAAGCGGACGTGGCGATCCCGCCTTATACCGACGTGGTGAGCTGGGCCGACAATCAGCTCACCATACTGCTCAACCTGGGCAACTACCTGTTGCTGCAGGAAGATGAGCTCTACATAGCAGCCTATATCGGCTCTCTCAAGATAGCCTTCATCAGCACAGTGCTCTGTCTGCTGATCGGCTATCCCATGGCTTACACCATAGCGCGCGCCAACAAGGAGACCCAGACGGTCTTGTTGTTGCTCATCATGATGCCAACCTGGACCGCCATTCTGATCCGGGTCTACGCCTGGATGGGGATCCTCAGCAACAACGGCCTGCTAAACAGCCTGTTGATGGGCATAGGCCTCATCGACGAGCCGCTGCAGATCCTCAACACCAACCTGGCTGTCTACATCGGCATCGTTTACTCCTACCTGCCGTTCATGGTGCTGCCGCTCTATGCCAATCTGGTCAAGCATGACCAGAGTCTGCTGGAGGCAGCCTCCGATCTCGGTGCCCGCAACCTGACCCGCTTCTGGCGGATCACTGTGCCCCTCTCCAAGAACGGCATCATTGCCGGTTGTATGCTGGTGTTTATCCCGGTCGTGGGTGAGTTCGTGATCCCGGAGCTGCTTGGTGGCCCGGAGACCCTGATGATCGGCAAGGTGCTGTGGCAGGAGTTCTTCAACAACCGCGACTGGCCGGTAGCCTCTGCCCTGGCGGTAGTGATGCTGGCGGTGCTGATAGTCCCCATCATCCTGTTTAACCGCAACCAGGCTAAGGAATTGGAGGGCAAGGTATGAAACGTTTCGGTTTTGCCAAGATGATGCTGTGGCTGGGGTTGCTGTTTATCTACCTGCCCATGGTCATCATGGTGATCTACTCCTTCAACTCCTCCAAGCTGGTGACGGTGTGGGGAGGCTGGTCCCTCAAGTGGTACTTCGGCCTGCTCGATAACAAGCAGCTGATTGGATCCGTGCTGCGCTCGCTGGAGATAGCGCTCTACACTGCGGTTGCTGCCGTGGCGCTGGGGACTGTGGCTGCCTTCGTGCTGACCCGGATCCCGCACTTCCGCGGACGGACCCTGTTCGGCGGCATGGTGACGGCACCCCTGGTGATGCCCGAAGTGATCACGGGTCTGTCGTTACTGCTGCTGTTCGTTGCCATGGCGCAACTGGTGGGCTGGCCTGCCGAGCGTGGCATGCTGACCATCTGGATTGCCCATACCACCTTCTGTACCGCTTATGTGGCGATCGTGGTGTCGGCGCGACTGCGGGAGCTGGATCTCTCCATCGAGGAGGCGGCCATGGACCTGGGAGCCAAGCCCTGGAAGGTGTTCTTCCTGATCACCATCCCCATGATCGCTCCTTCGCTGGCGGCGGGCGGCATGATGTCGTTTGCCCTGTCGCTGGATGATCTGGTGCTGGCGAGCTTTGTCTCGGGGCCGGGCGCGACCACCTTGCCGATGGAAGTTTTCTCGGCAGTGCGGCTCGGGGTGAAACCCGAGATCAACGCTGTGGCCAGCCTGATCCTGCTGTCAGTGTCGCTGTTCACCTTCAGCAGCTGGTATCTGATGGCCAGGGCGGAAAAGCGTCGCCGCGCCGAGATCGCCATGACCACCCAGATGCAGGCAGTCGCCTGACCTCGTGCTAATATCCGCATTCTCTCGTCAATCCGGAGGATGAGAATGCGGATCTCCATCTTTAGTGGCCAGGGTACCGAACTGGTACCGGGCCTGGTCAGTGCCATCAACAAGCAAGCCACTACCATACCGCTCTGGTGCGGTTTTGGCGGCCTGGGTGGCGATGAGCAAAGTGACCCACGTCATCATGGCGGCCCGGATAGGGCGCTGCACTACTACCCTGCCGATCACTACCCCTGGTGGCACAACTGGCAAACCGCCATGGGCCTTGCTGCGCCCCGCACACCCTGGCAACCAGCCGCTTTTGGCGAGAATCTGTCCGGCCTTGGGTTGACCGAGGAGCAGGCCTGTATTGGTGATGTCTATCGGCTCGGTGAGGCGCTGATCCAGATAAGCCAGCCCAGGTCCCCTTGTTTCAAACTGAACCTGCGCTTTGGTTACCCCCAGCTCTCTCAGGTGATGCAACTCAGTGGTCGCTGTGGCTGGTTGTTGCGGGTGCTGGAGGAGGGCACGGTCGCACCGCAGGAGACGATGGAGCTGGTCGACAGACCCTATCCCGCTCTGACCGTGAAGCGCACCGCAGACATATTGTTCAACCAGGTGCGCAACGAAGCGGATCTGCTGTTGCTGCTGGAAAACCCGGCGCTCTCCCCCAATTGGCGCCAGCATGCGGCCAACTGGCTGGAACATGGTGTGGTGGCTGATTGGCAGCGCCGTTTGCTGGGCCCGGCCGAATTTCAGTTTTCCTGAGGTCGGTTGGAAAAATGTCACAGCGGTGCACCCTTTCTGTGAACCCTGGGCCAAAGCGTTGAATAGTTGAACCAATGGCCACTTTTTTCCTGTCAAACGTAAAAAAGGCTTGTGTCATGTCAGGGCTTTAGGTAAATTCTCGCCCCGCAGACATCGGTGTGTAGCGCAGCTTGGTAGCGCACTTCGTTCGGGACGAAGGGGTCGGAGGTTCGAATCCTCTCACACCGACCATATTAGAAAAGGCCGCTCAATGAGCGGCCTTTTCGCATCTGGATTTTGCTGATCCTCGGTACGAAAAATATTGTTGGTTGCTGGTTGTGACCGAGGCATATCGATACCGAGACAGCTTTTCTTGTCTCTTTCCTCTTGTCTCTTCTTGCCATCGTGTTGCGCAGCCATTAAAAGGGCCACCGCTCGGTGGCCCATGGGTGGAGTCTGATCCTGACTCCGGCACTCTAGATTGTGGCAATCTCGCTATGGGTCTTGTCTATGGTGCCCTCCTTGCGCGCCAGGCGCTTACTCAGATATGCCAGTGCTGATGCCGCAATGCCTTGAAGCTGTGTTGAGGTTGCAAGGCCGCGTGCTTGGGGTACTCACTAATGAAATGTTCGATTCCCTCCATCAGTTGCGAACGTAATGAAGACACGGGCTCATGCCAGGCTTGCAGGCATAAATGGCCGGGGATCAACTGCTCCTGATAATCTTCCAGCAGCTGTTCTGGCCAGGGTTCAATACCGGAATTGCGTTGCAGTAGATAATGGGCGGCGGGTTCACGGGCATAAATGAACTGAATCTGGGCCAGATCGCGTTGGCTTAGCGTTTGACTGTTTATGTGACAGGTCAAATATTTTCCCGTCTTCAGATCCAAGAAGTGACCGCGTTGCCGACAGGCTACGATGCGATACCAAGGCAGGTGCGAACAGAGAGAGTATCCCTCAAGCTCCTGTTCCAGCCAGTGGCGACACTCGGGTGTCTGCACCTCGTCGAGCATGGACTCGAGCTGTGTCAACAAGGCTCTGGATGGTTTGGTGGCCAGTTTCGCACTCATCGCCTGCAATCCTCCCTCTGCACACAATCCCGAATTTCAGTATGGACCCGTGGGCGGCAGAGGGGGTAACGATTCTAATGATTAAAATCAGATTAGCAGCGTGGTTTTTATGCAATGGGTGAGTCAGCCCACCAGATAGGTACCGGTACCGAAGGCGATGTGGGTGCCCTCTTCGTTGTGCAGTTCCATCCGGGCGACGGCGACCTTGCTGCCGGCGCGGATGATGTGGGCGGTGGCGATGAACTCGTTGCCGCGGCCCGGGCGCAGGTAGTCCACCCGCAGATCGATGGTGCCGAGGCGGGAGAAGCGCTCCTTGAGGTAGTTGGGGGAGAAGTCTTCCAGCTCGTCGATGCAGGAGGCGGCGACTATCATGCCGCCGGCCACATCCAGCAGGCTGGCGGTGACGCCGCCGTGCAAGATGTTGTGGAAGGGGTTGCCGATCAGCTTGTCATCCATCTTGATGCGCAGCTCCACCTTCTCGAAGTCGTAGTGGGTCACCTGCATGCCAATCAGCTTGTTGAACGGCATCCGCTCGGCGAACAGGTTGGCAATGCCACTGAGCGCCATCTTCTTCAGCATGTGTTTCATTCTCTGATACCGATCCCTGTCATCAAAGCCGAGTAAAAACTCCAGCCAGTCTGCAACACTTCATTAACAGTCGCAATGGCAGGTTTATTGTGAGCGGCGGCTGCTTTAGAATGGCGACCCCAAAGGAGAGCCCATGACCGTCATTGCCGAAACCTTGCCCGATACCCCTCTTGCCCTGTTGCAGGCGGTATTCGGCTACCAGCAATTTCGGCCGGGCCAGCTGGAGATCATCGAGCAGATAGTGGCGGGACGCGATGCCATGGTGCTCAAGCCCACAGGTGGCGGCAAGTCACTCTGCTTCCAGATACCAGCGTTGCTGAGACCCGGGCTGGGCGTGGTGGTCTCCCCGCTTATCTCGCTGATGAAGGATCAGGTCGACAGCCTGCGCGCCAACGGTGTGGCGGCCATCTACATCAACTCGGCCCTGAGCCGGGAGGAGATGATCCAGAACTTTGCCGCCATGCGTCGCGGCGAGATCAAACTGCTCTACGTCTCCCCCGAGCGCTTGTTGCAGCACGAGTTCATGGATCGGCTGGCGGAGCTGCCGCTCGGCCTGTTCGCCATCGACGAGGCCCACTGCGTCTCCCAGTGGGGCCACGATTTTCGGCCGGAATATGCGGCGCTCGGCCGGCTCAAGCAGTGGTTCCCCCAGGTGCCCGTGGTGGCACTCACCGCCACCGCCGACGAGGCGACCCGCAGCGACATGCTGCACCGGTTGGAGCTCAACGATCCCTTCATCCATACCGCAAGCTTTGACAGGCCCAACATCCGCTACAGCCTGGTGGAGAAGTTCAAGGCGGCGGAGCAGTTGCTGCGCTATGTGCAGAGCCAGAAGGGCAACTGCGGCATCGTTTACTGCTCCAGCCGCAATCGAGTGGAGGAGGTGGCCGAGCGCCTCTCCCGCCACGGCAGCAAGGCCGCGCCCTACCACGCCGGTCTGCCCCTGGCCCAGCGCCAGCAGACCCAGGATGCCTTCCTCAAGGATGACATCGAGATAGTGGTGGCGACGGTGGCGTTCGGCATGGGTATCGACAAGCCCAACGTGCGCTTCGTGGTGCACTACGACATCCCCAAGAACATCGAATCCTACTATCAGGAGACGGGCCGGGCCGGCCGTGACGGTACCCCGGCCGAGGCGCTGCTGCTGTACGACCCCGCCGACATAGGCCGGGTGCGGCGGCTGCTCGACAACATAGAAAACCCGCAGCAGTTGCAGGTTGAGCAGTACAAGCTCAACGTGATGGCGGCCTTTGCCGAGGCGCAGACCTGCCGTCGTCAGGTGCTGCTCAACTACTTCGGTGAATACAACGACAAGCCGTGCGGCAACTGCGACATCTGTCTGGATCCGCCCAAGAGCTACGACGGCACCGAAGATGCCCAGAAGGCGCTCTCCTGCGTCTGGCGGGTGGGTCAGAACTTCGGGGTGGGCTATGTGGTGGAAGTGCTGCGCGGCTCTCTCAACCAGCGCATCAAGGACCATGGCCACGACAAGCTGTCGACCTATGGCATCGGCAAGGATCAGAGCCACGAATATTGGATGAGCGTGATCCGCCAGCTGATCCACAAGGGGCTGCTGACCCAGAACATCACCCGCAATCTGGTGCTGCAGTTGACCGAGGCATCTCGCCCCGTGCTGCGTGGCGAGATGAAGCTGGAACTGGCGGTGCCGCGGTTGCAACCCATCTCCAGTCGCAAGGAGAAGCGCAACGGCCTGCTGGACAACGCCAACTACGACAAGCGACTGTTCAAGGAGTTGCGCGGTCTGCGCAAGCAGATCGCCGAAGACGAAGAGGTGCCGCCCTACGTGGTGTTCAATGACGCGACTCTGGTGGAGATGGCTCAGCTGATGCCGATGACCGAGGCTGAGATGCTCGCCATCAACGGCGTCGGGCATCGCAAGCTGGAACGCTTCGGCGAAGCCTTTATGGACCTTATCATCGACTACTGTCGGCGGTAGGCAATGACCCCGACTCCCGCTCAGAAGGGCGGGAGGGGAGGCGAAATTTTTCACCTCCAACTCTGGGCAAGACGAGGGCCGGGGTCGCCTGGGCAAGGCGGGTTATTTCAAGCTGGCATAGAAGGCAGCCAGATTTTCCATGTCTGCTTCGGTCAAGGGGGCCATAAAAGGCACCATCAAGGGCTCCTGGCGGCTGCCATCCTTGAAGGCTTTCAGCTGTTTCACCAGATAGGCGTGGTTCTGGCCAGCCAGATGGGGATAGTTGGGGATCAGTGCCTTGCCTTCTACCCCGTGACAGGCAGCACAGACAGCCGCCTTGGCCTTGCCCGCTTCGATATCGGCGGCCTTGGCCAGATGTCCCCAAGCCAGTGCCAGCAGCGGCAGGGCATACACCCATCTTTGCATCTTCTTCTCCTTGAAATGAAATAGCGCAATCGCCTGTTAGCCGAACTCGGCCGACGGCGGTATAAAGAGTGACACGAGCATACGCAGGGACGAATCGCACCACCATGAAGCTGATCAACACTTTTGCCACTGAATTGCCCTGGGCTTGTGAGCCTGTCGTCCCCCAGCCACTGCGTGAACCCAGGTTGCTGCATCTCAATCGTGGCCTGCTGGCCGAGCTGGGACTGGATGGTGTCAGTGACACTGACTGGCTTGCCTGTTGTGGTCTGGGGCAGCCGCTGCCTGGCATGCAGCCTGTGGCGCAGGTCTATGCGGGCCATCAGTTTGGTGGTTACAGCCCGCGCCTCGGTGATGGCCGCGCCCTGTTGCTGGGGGAGCAACTGACCACCGATGGCCAGCGCTGGGATCTACATCTGAAAGGGGCGGGCAAGACGCCCTTCTCCCGCTTCGGTGACGGCCGGGCCGTGCTACGATCCAGCATCCGCGAGTATCTTGCCTCAGAGGCGCTCCATGCCCTCGGTATCCCTACCACCCGCGCACTGGTGCTGGTGGGCAGCAAGGAGCCTGTCTACCGGGAGCAGGAAGAGACGGGCGCAACCGTGTTGCGTACCGCGCCCAGCCATCTGCGCTTCGGTCACATCGAATACTTTGCCTGGAGTGGTCAGGGGGAGAAGATCCCGGCTCTCATCGACTATCTGCTGCGTTACCACTTCCCCGAACTGGAAAACGGCGCCGAGCTGTTTGCCGAAGTCGTGCGCCGCACGGCACGGCTTATCGCCAAGTGGCAGGCGGCGGGTTTTTGTCACGGGGTGATGAACACCGACAACATGTCGCTGCTCGGGCTGACCCTGGATTACGGTCCCTACGGTTTCATCGATGCCTATGTGCCGGATTTTGTCTGCAACCACTCGGATCCGGATGGTCGCTATGCACTGGATCAGCAACCGGCGGTGGGTTACTGGAATCTGCAAAAGCTGGCTCAGGCGCTGGCCGGGCATGTCGACGGCGACACCCTGGCCACCTCGCTGGCCCAGTATGAACATCAGCTGATGCTGCACTACTCCGAGCTGATGCGAGCCAAGCTTGGGCTGACGCAGTGGGAGGAGGAAGATCCCGCCCTGTTCCGCCAGCTGTTCCAGCTGCTGGCGAGCCAGGGGGTGGATTATCACCTCTTCCTGCGCCGCCTGGGTGAGGTGACAGGGAAGGGGGAGTGGCCTGTCTCTCTGCTGGCCTTGCTGCCGGATCCTGCCCTCTGGCAGGGATGGCTTGAACTTTATCGGGTCAGGCTGACCCGGGAGGGGAGCGAGGATGCCGTCCGCAAGGCACAGATGGATGCCATCAATCCCAAGTACGTGCTGCGCAATGCCCTGGCCCAGCAGACGATAGATGCCGCCGAGGGTGGGGATATGACCCAGTTCGAGCGGCTGCTTGCTGCCTTGCAGCAGCCCTATGATGAACAACCCGAGTATGCAGATCTGGCTACGCCCGTCCCCCAGTGGTATTGCGGTGGTGAGCTTTCTTGCAGTAGCTGAGGAATAAACCATGAATTGGCGCGTGAATCGCATCGAACTGGAACAAGGCGTTGTGATGCTGGATTGCCCGGGACTCTGCTGGGATACCTTTCCGGCGCTGGCCGAGGGCTTGCTGCAGGAGTGGGAGTTAGGGCTTGTCGACAAGGTGTGGGGCGCCGATCGTCACAGCTGGCTGCTGGAATTTGAAGGGAGTCAGCTCAGGCTGGAATATGAGCACTACAGCGGTTGCTGGCTGGCGGCAGTGCAGCCGGCAGATCGCGAGGTGGTGATCTGGCTTGGCCGACTGCATAAAGATTGAACTATCGGTTTGGGGCCTATGGTCTTGACCCTTAGGCGACAATGGCCGCTGGCCGAATCAGCAGCATAAAGATTGAACTATCAGTTGGGGGGCGTATAATCTCGCCCCTCAATTATCGCCAATGGTGGCGGTATGGGTTCCCTAACCCCATTAACCAAAAAGGTCACAATATGAATTTGACCCCTGCTCAGCACCGCACGGCGCTGGTGCGTCTCTCTTTGTTCCACATCCTGATCATTGCCAGCAGCAACTATCTGGTGCAGCTGCCGATCACCATTTTCGGCTTTCACACCACCTGGGGCGCCTTCAGCTTCCCGTTCATCTTCCTGGCCACCGATCTGACGGTGCGGATCTTCGGTGCCGGTCTGGCACGCAAGATTATCCAGACAGTCATGCTGCCTGCGCTGACGGTGTCCTATGTCCTCTCGGTACTGTTTTTCGAAGGCAGTTTCCAGGGGGTCGGTAATCTGGCCGAGTTCAACCTGTTCGTTGCGCGCATCGCGCTGGCCAGCTTTATGGCCTATCTGGTGGGCCAGTTCATGGATGTGGTGGTGTTCAACCGGCTGCGCCTGCTCAGGGCCTGGTGGGTTGCGCCAGCTGCCTCGACCCTGTTTGGCAATCTGGTGGATACTATCGCCTTCTTCAGCATCGCCTTCTGGCGCAGCACGGATCCCTTCATGGCCGATCACTGGGTCGAGATCGCCACCGTGGACTATGTATTTAAGCTGCTGATAAGCCTTGGGTTGTTTGTACCGCTCTACGGTGTTTTGCTGCGTTACCTCAGCCGCAAGCTGGTGGGTGAGGCCGGATTGGCCGGTCTGCAAACGGCGACGCGCCAAGCCTGACGAGATTGACCACCCCAGCGGTGGTCAATTTTTTTGCACTTTCGGAAAATAAGGGTTGCTTAGTTAAATGAGAATGATTATTGTTAACTTGTTTTCCGGGAAAGACTTCATTCGTTCCAACGTGATGGACTTCTTGTGAAGGCACGACATTGCTCACATTGCTTCCAGTTATAGGGCCAGTTCTTCTGGCCCTCTTTTTTTGTCTTTTTTTCAGCAAGTTTCAGCCATAAAAAATGGGAGCCAAGGCTCCCATCGTCATGTTGATTTCGGCTTACTCGATATCGAGTGCCTCAGGGGAGAGGATCACCCCTGTGGTATCTGCGTAGAGATGATCATCCGGCAGGAAGGTGACGCCACCGAAGTTGACCGGCAGATCCGTCTCTCCCACGTCCTTGCTGTCGGCGCCGACCGGAATGGCCGCCAGTGCCTGGATGCCGATATCCAGATCTTCCAGGATGTCGACTTCGCGCACGCAGCCATAGCAGACGATCCCTTCCCACTCGTTCTCGGCGGCCGTGGTGGCAATGTCGCTGTCGATCAGGGCACGGCGCATGGAGCCACCGCCATCGATCAGCAGCACGCGGCCGACGCCGTTCTCTTTGACGAGCTCACGAATAAGACCGTTTGATTCGAAGCATTTCACCGTGGTGATGACGCCGCCGAAAGAGGCGCGGCCGCCGAAGGAGCAGAGCATGGGTTCGAGCACATCCACCATGTCCTGATAGATGTCGCACAGTTCTGAAGTGTTGTATTCCATTGTGTCAAATCCACCGCTGGAAACAGGTGGAACCAGTATAAGGAGTGGGACTGGCATTTCAATGAATATTCCTTGAACAACAACAGGGATAACGTTTTCTGCATAAGCTCAATGCAGTCCATCCCTTGTTTGTGAGAGGCCCATAGTGTTGATCCGTCATAAATTGATCCTGAATACCGCGCTGGTGGCCGTTGCCATGCTGGTGCTGAGCGCTCTGTTCCTCTACTCCAGCCAGGTAAGCCGCCACCTGGCTGAAGCCCAACGCAATGTGGACGGGCTCGAAATCGCCATGTTGAACCTGCGGCGTGCCGAGAAGGATTTTCTGATCCGCAAGGATCTGACCTTCGTCGAGCGCTTCAATAAAGAGTTGGCTGATTTCCACACCCTCAACCGGACTCTGAGCACAGATGACAACATCAGCGTCGTGCACGGTGAACTGGCCCGGCTGGATCAGCAGATGGGGCTCTATGGCAAGGTCTTCAACGATCTGGTGACCCAGCAGCAGACTATCGGGTTGGGGCCGGAAGATGGGCTTTATGGCCGCTTGAGAGCGGCGGTGCATCAGGTTGAAGAGGGGCTCAAACAGCTGGATCAGCAAGGGCTGCTCGTCACTATGCTGCAACTGAGACGGGCGGAGAAAGACTTCATGCTGCGCTCTGACATCCAGTATCTGGAGCGTTTCCAGACCCTGCACAAGAGCTTCCAGGATAATCTGGCAGCATTGCCGGAGGCTGACCGTGGCAAGCTGGAGCAGGCCAGCCAGCAGTACCGGCAGGACTTCGTTGCCCTGGTGCAGGGGATGCAGGTGCTGGGACTGAAAGAGGATGAGGGACTGCGCAACCAGATGCGGGATCTGGTGCATCAGACCGAGCAGGGCTTTGCGGCTGTCGGCCAGCATATCGCCGACGAGCTGGTACGGCAGACCTCCCGCCTCAACAGTCTGATGCTGGTGTGTGGCGGAGTGATCATAGTGCTGATTGGCGTCATGAGCGTACTGCTGGGCCGCAGCATAGACAGACCCATCTCGCGGGTGAATGACACAGTCAATCGCATCCGCCAGGACAATGACCTGCGCCTCAGGATTGAGTTGAAAGGGGCTGACGAGATGGCCCAGCTGGCGGGCAATCTGGACGTGATGCTGGGCGGCTTTCGCCATCTCATCGGCGACGTGAAGCAGAGCGTGCATACCCTGACCGAGGCGGCGGATCACCTCTCCAGCAACGTCAGGCGCACGAGCGAAGGGGCGTCAAGGCAGTTGCAGGAGACAGACCAGGTGGCGACGGCCTCCACCGAGATGGGTTCCACCATAGAGGAGATAGCACGCAACACTGAGCAGGCTGCCAACAATGCCCAGGCGACCAACATCAAGGCGATGGAGGGGCGCACCGCGGTCGAAAACACGGTTCGCCAGATCCGCTCGCTGGCGGGCAATCTGGAGAGCTCCTCCCGCGAGGTGGCCCAGTTGCAGAAAGAGAGCGAGACCATAGGCTCTGTGCTGGACGTGATCCGCGGCATTGCCGAGCAGACCAACCTGCTGGCCCTCAATGCGGCCATAGAAGCGGCGCGGGCGGGAGATCAGGGCCGTGGCTTTGCGGTGGTGGCAGACGAAGTACGCAGCCTCGCCATCCGTACCCAGAAGTCGACCCAGGAGATCGCCGGCATCATCAGCTCGCTGCAAAAACAGACCGGCAGCATAGTGGGCATGATGGCAACCTGCCGGGAGCAGGGCAACAGCAGCTCGGAGCAGGCCAGCACGGCGGGTGATCTGCTGGGGCAGATCACCCAGGATGTCACTCACATCATGGACATGAGCACCCAGATCGCTGCCGCCATCGAGCAGCAGAGCCTGGTGGCCAACGAGGTGAATCGCAACGTGACCAACATCCGTGATATCGCCCAGGAGTCGAGCCTGATGGCGGAGGAGAATGCCAAGTCCAGCCATGGGTTGACCGAGCAGGCCAAGCTGCTCCACCAGGCGGTGGCCAAGTACCGGGTGTAGTTGCCTGCACCGGGCGGGATAGTCAAAGGGAGCCATAGTGGCTCCCTTTGTTGTTTGAGGCTGGTCGTTCCTAGATGAGGAACAGGGTGGCCAACCCGAGGAAGATGAAGAAGCCGCCGGTATCCGTGATGGCGGTGATCATCACGCTGGCGCCTATCGCGGGATCCCGGCCGAGACGGGTCATGGTCATGGGAATGATGACCCCCATCAGGGCGGCGACCAGCAGGTTGATCATCATGGCCAGCGTCATCACGGCACCCAGCGCCGGATCCTGATAGAGCAGATAGGTCGCGACCCCCATGGTACCGCCCCACACCAGGCCGTTGACGAATGCTACTCCCAGCTCACGCCACAGCAGGAAGGAGATGTTGCCCGCCTGGATATGCTGCAGTGCCAGTGCGCGGACTATCATGGTGATGGTCTGGTTGCCAGTGTTACCACCGATCCCTGCGACTATGGGCATCAGGGCCGCCAGCGCCACCAGTTGCGAGATGGTGTGTTCGAACAGACCTATGACCCGTGACGCTACGAAGGCGGTACAAAGGTTGATGGCGAGCCAGGCCCAGCGGGTCTTGACCGCCTTGCTGACCGGGGCGAACAGGTCTTCATCCTCGCTGATACCCCCCATGCGGCGCAGGTCTGTGTCACTCTCTTCATACACCAGGTCCACCACCTCGGCGACGGTGAGGCGACCCATCAGCTTGCCCTTGGCATCCACCACGGCCGCGGAAATCAGGTCATCCCGCTCGAAGGTTCGGGCCGCCGCTTCATCGTTGTCTTCCGGGTCGAAGGTAACAGGATCCCGCTCCATGACGTTGGCGACCAGGGTATCCGGTTTGTGCAGCAGCAAAGTGGTGAGGGGCAGCTCCCCCTGCAGGCGGTTGCTCCTGTCGATGACGAACAGCTTGTCGGTGTTGACGGGGATCTTGCCGCGCAGGCGCAGGTAGCGCTGTACTGTCGCCAGGCTCACCTCGGCTCTCACCGTGATGATCTCGAAGTCCATCATGGCGCCGACAGTGTGCTTGCCATAGCGGATCACGTCCCGTACCCGTTCGCGCTGGGGCGGGGCCATGGAGGTGAGCAGGCGGCCCATCAGGTTGCGAGGCAGGTACTGACCCAGATAGATCTGATCGTCGATATCAAGGGAGCGCAGTGCGTGCAGCAGCGCCTTGTCGCTCATGCCGTTGATGAGGCTGTCCCACACAGTCTCCGATGCCTCGACCAGGATCTGGCCATGCTTCTCTTCATTCACCAGCTGCCACAGCGCGTGCCGCTCGTCCGGCGGCAGGGATTCCAGGGTATCGGCAACGTCGGCGGCGGGCAGTCGGTTCACCAGACGGATGATTTCGCCAGTCTGGTCGCGCTGCGCCGCATCCTGTGCCGACTGGGGGTCGAGCAGGCTGTCGGTGAGGGCATCGTCGGCCAGCAGCAGGGTGAGGATGCGCCTTCTGTCTTTTTCACGCTGTTTGGCGCTGTTCTTGACGGGGTGAGACATGAAACGGAATTCCTGAAATCGGTTGGCCGGATGACCTACCCATAGGATACCAGACTCAAAACAGGAGGTTATGACCATGAGTGCCGTCAGACGTCATAAAAAACCGCCGCCATGATGGCGGCGGTTTGAATGGACTGGCAGATTGCGGGTTCAGGCCAGTGCGGCGGCTTGCACCCCATGGTTGGTCTGGCCGAACCAGGCGAGCTTGTCGGCCAGGGTTACCACGGAGCCCACCATGATAAGAGCCGGGCTCTCGACCCCGACGGCCAGCTCCGGCAGCTGGTCGAGGGTGCCGCGGATGACCCGCTGGTTTAGCTGGGTGCCCCGTTCGATCAGCGCCACCGGCGTTGTGCCCGCCTTGCCGTGAGCCGTCAGCTTCTGGCGTATGGTGGCGCACGATGAGAGTCCCATGTAAAACACCAGAGTCTGTTGATCCCGAGCCAGCAGAGGCCAGTCCAGATCCTGGGTGCCACCCTTGCCGTGGGCTGTGACGAAGCGCACGCTCTGGGCGTGATCGCGATGGGTGAGAGGAATGCCCGCATAGGCCGCGCAGCCGCTCGCCGCCGTGATCCCCGGCACCACCTGGAAGCCCACGCCGCTGCCGACCAGCGTCTCCAGCTCCTCGCCGCCCCGGCCGAAGATGAAGGGGTCGCCCCCTTTCAGCCGCACCACCCGTTGCCCCTTGCTGGCTTCCTCCAGCAACAGCTGGTTGATGCCCTCCTGGGGCACGCAGTGGTTGCCCGCCTGCTTGCCGACGAAGATACGCCTGGCATCGCGGCGCACCAGCGCCATCACCTCGTCGGAGACCAGCCGGTCGTAGACCACCAGGTCCGCCTGTTGCATGTGGCGCAGGGCGTGCAGGGTGAGCAGACCGGGATCCCCCGGGCCTGCGCCCACCAGGATCACTTCCCCCTTGGCACCTGCATCCTCGGCAAACAGAGCATCGGCCAGCTGGTTGGCCGATGCCTTGTCACCCCGTGCCAGCGCCTGACCGAGCCGGTCGGCGCCAAGCAGCCTCTCCCAGAACTGGCGCCTCTCTCCCATGCTGGCGAAACGGGCCTTGACCCGCTCACGCAGGCCGCCGGCAAAGGCGGCCACAGCGCCCAGGTGCTGGGGCAGCAGGGCCTCCAGTTTTTCGCGCAGCAATCGGGCCAGCACCGGGGCCTTGCCGCCGGAGGAGATGGCCACCATCAGCGGTGAGCGGTCGATGATCGACGGCATGATGAAGCTGGAGCGTTTGGGGTCGTCCACCACGTTGGCGAAGATGCCCGCCTTGTTGGCGCTCTGGTAGACCAGCGCATTGACTTCACGCCTGTCGGTGGCGGCCACCACCAGCCACTTGCCCGTCAGGTGTGCCGGCTCGAACTCGGCAGCCAGCCAGTCGATCGTCCCGCTGGTGGCAAGGGCTGCCAGTTCGGGGTCGAGTGCGGGAGAGACCACAGTCAGGCGGGCACCGGCGTCCAGCAGCAGGCGCGCCTTGCGCTCCGCCACCTCGCCGCCGCCGACCAGCAGTACGGGTTTGTTGTCGAGTCGGCAAAAGATGGGCAAGTAGTCCATGGGGCCTCCGGATCAGGCGGTTTGGGTCTGGCTGGCGGTGGCGTCTGTCACTGCGACCGGACGATCCGCTTTCGGGGTGGCATACCAGTAGCCCAGTCCCATGAAGAGGGCGCCGGAGACGGCATTGCCGAGGGTCACCCACAGCAGGTTGTGGCCTATGCCGCCCAGGGTGTAGGCCTCGGAATGGGCACCGAACCAGGAGAGGGCGAACAGCGTCATGTTGGCGACCGAGTGCTCATAACCGGAGGCGATGAAGGCCAGCAGGCACCACCAGATGGCGATGAACTTGGCGGCACCCTCGGTGCGCAGTGCCATCCAGATGGCGAGGCAGACCAGCCAGTTGCACAGCACCCCTTTCATAAACAGGGTCAGGGCCGGTGCCTGGGTCTTGGCCAGCGCCACCTTGTGGGCCAGGCTGCCCGCATCCGGCAGCAGGCTGCCGCCGTAGGAGTAGATCAGCGCCACTGCGATGGATCCGAGCAGGTTGCCAGCCCAGGTCTGGGGCAGGATGCGCAGCAGATCGCCCATGGCGATCTTACCCGTCTTCACCCCGAAGGTGAGGAACATGGTGTGGCCGGTGAACAGCTCGGAGCCGGCGATGATCACCAGCGTCAGGGCGATGCCGAAGGTGGCTCCCATCACCAGCGGGCGAATGCTGGGGTCGACCAGGTTGCCCAGGGTGAAGATGAGGATGATGCCCAGGCCCACATAGGCCCCCGCCATGGCGGAGCTGAGCCAGAAGCCCAGCTTGTCGCTGCGCTCGAAGCGGTTGATGCGGGCCGCGTTGGCGGCGCACTTGTTGATGGTGTCGGTATACATAGGTGTTCTCTTTAAGGGGACCGCCCGCGGGCAGCCCCGATATTCATGGAATTAGACGGCGACCCAGACTTGCTGGTTGCGCACTTCGACGGGGTAGCTCTGCACCGACATGGCTGCATTTTCGAGACAGTGGCCATCGCTCAGGCGAAAGCGCTGCTTCTTGAGCGGGCTGGCAACCCAGAGCGCGCCCTCGTGTTCGCAGATCAGACCCCGCGACAGCACGTTGGCGGCGAAGAAGGGGTCCCGGTTGTCGATGGCGAACACCTCGGCCGCTGCGCTCGGGCGGAACAGAGCGATCTGACGCCCCTCGATCAGAGCGCAGACGCCGGTTCCCGGCAGGATGTCGTTGAGTTGGCAGGCGAATTTCATGATTGAACCTCCACATCGAGCGAAACAGGCATATTCTGGCGCCCTTCGATCAGGGCGCAGACGCCGGTGCCCGGAAAAATATCATTGAGCTGACAGGCTAATTTCATCACTTTGCCTCCACTTCGATCTGATAGACGGGAATGCGCTCCGCCGGAGTGGCGGGCCTGTGCTGATCGCGCTCGCTGACGAACTGCACGTCCGGGTCACGCTTGCCGCTGTTGATGAAGTGGCTGAAGCGCTTGAGCTGCTCCTCTTCATTCAGGGTGCGGGACCACTCGCACTCGTAGCTGTCGATCAGCACCTGGATGTCGCGCTCCAGCGTCTCGGCCAGCCCCAGCTTGTCGTGGACTATCACCTCGCGCAGGTAGTCGACCCCGCCCTCCAGGTTGCCGAGCCAGACCGAGGTGCGCTGCAGCTTGTCGGCGCTGGTGACGTAGAACATCATAAAGCGGTCTATCAACCGGACTAACGTCTCGCGGTCCAGATCCGATGCCAGCAGGTCGGCGTGGCGCGGCTTCATGCCGCCGTTGCCGCCCACATAGAGGTTCCAGCCTGCGTCGGTGGCGATAATGCCGACGTCCTTGCCCTGGGCCTCCGCACATTCGCGGGTACAGCCGGAGACACCGAACTTCATCTTGTGGGGGGTGCGAATGCCCTTGTAGCGGTTCTCGAGGAAGACCCCGAGGCCGACGCTGTCCTGCACGCCGAAGCGGCACCAGGTGCTGCCGACACAGGTTTTGGCCATGCGCAGCGCCTTGGCGTAGGCCTGACCTGTCTCGAAGCCCGCGGCCAGCAATTTCCGCCAGATGGCGGGCAGATCGTCCTTCTGGGCACCGAACAGGCCGATGCGCTGGGCACCGGTGATCTTGGTATAGAGCTTGTAGTCGCGGGCCACTTCGGCCACCGCCAGCAAGCCTTCCGGGGTCACTTCACCACCGGCCATGCGTGGGATGACGGAGTAGCTGCCGTCTTTTTGCATGTTGCCGAGGAAGATGTCGTTGGTGTCCTGCAGCTGGGTATTGAGCGGGCTCAGCACATAGCCGTTCCAGCAGGAGGCGAGGATGGAGCCGACCGTGGGCTTGCACACCTCGCAGCCATAGCTGCCGTGTCCGTGTCTGGCCAGCAGCTCGTCGAAGCTCTTGATCCCTTCCACCTTGACCAGGTGGAACAGCTCCTGGCGGGAATGGGGGAAGTGGGCGCAGAGGTGGTTGTTGACCTCTATGCCCTGCTTCACCAGCTCGGCGTTGAGCACCTGGCTGATGAGCGGCACGCAGCCGCCGCAACCGGTACCGGCCTTGGTGTGCTGCTTGATGGCGGCCAGCGTGGTGTGGCCCTCGGCGACCGCCTGGGCTATGTCGCCCTTGGAGACGTCGAAGCAGGAGCAGATCTGGGCGGTGGACGGCAGGGCATCCACCCCCAGTGTCGGCTTGGCACCAGCATAGGCGGGCAGGATCAGGGTATCCGGGTGGGCGGGCAGCGGCATGGCGTTGAGCATCAGCTGCAGCAGGTTGCCGTAGTCATCCACATCGCCAACCAGCACGGCGCCGAGCAGGCGACTGTTGTCTTCACTCACCACGATACGCTTGTAGACGCCGGCCTGATCGTCCTGGAATACATAGCTGTGGCTGCCGGGGGTGCGGCCATGGGCATCGCCGATGGAACCGACGGAGACGCCGAGCAGCTTGAGCTTGGCGCTCATGTCCGCCCCTTCGAAGCGGCTGTCGCCACCGAGCAGGTGGTCGACCGTGATCTGGGCCATCTTGTAGCCGGGCGCCACCAGGCCGAAGAAGCGACCCTGCCAGGCGGCGCACTCACCGATGGCATAGATGTCGGGGTCGGAGGTGAGGCAGTGATCGTCGACAGCTACGCCGCCGCGCTCGGCTATGGCCAGTTCAGAGTAACGGCCGAGGGTGTCCTGCGGGCGTATGCCGGTGGAGAAGACCACCACATCTACTTCAAGCGTGCTGCCGTCGGAAAAGGCGAGGCGATGCTGGGCGTCACGACCGCCGTGCATCAGAATCTCGCTGGTGCTCTTGCTGGTGTGAACCTGCACCCCCATGGATTCGATCTTGCGGCGCAGCAGCTGGCCACCCTGACCGTCGAGCTGTTCCGCCATCAAGACCGGGGCAAACTCCACCACATGGGTCTCGAGGCCGAGCGCCTTGAGGGCACCGGCCGCTTCCAGGCCGAGCAGGCCGCCCCCAATGACAACACCACTCTTGCCGCTCTTGGCGGCGCTGCGGATGGCTTTCAGATCCTCTATGGTGCGATAGACGAAGCACTCGTGGTGCTGACTGCCTGCTATGGGAGGCACCCAGGGGGAGGAGCCGGTGGCCAGCACCAGCTTGTCGTAACCGACCACAGTGCCCTTGTTGGAATGCACTTCGCGGGCCGCCCTGTCGATTTTTTTCACCGCTTCGCCGAGCAGCAGGCGGATGCCGTGCTTCTCGTAAAAACCGGGTTTGACGAGGGAGAGATCTTCGCTGGTGTGGTGGGAAAAGTAGGAGGAGAGATGGACACGATCGTAGGCGGGACGCGGTTCTGCACCGAAGACGGTGATCTCGAACCGGTCCGGATCGGCCCGCTCGATCAACTCTTCGATGAAGCGGTGCCCCACCATGCCGTTCCCTATGACGGCCAGCCTGACTTTGCTCATGATTGCCTCTAGTTTGGAGTAATAAAACATCATTCTGAGGCTAGGCTACCCAGTCGCAGGGACGGGACGATTGATGCAAATCAAGTGTCTATTTATATATCTCCTCAGGGGTAATTCGATACAATTCAAAGCTATACATAAATAGGTATACCAGTGGTGCATTCTGGGCTTTGGCTGTCATGGAGTAAGGAGGGGCAAGAGGGGGAGCCCGTCTGGCCAGGCATAATGAAAGAAAACACCTCGGCAGAGGTGCTTTCACTGTCGGCGTCTAGGTAGTGCGGCGGATTATGGCGGCACAGATCACCGCTCTTTCGCGGTGGCCTGATAGGGCGCGCGGGCGCAGGTTTCGCGGATGACGGTGCGCAGCCAGCGGTGGGCCGGATCGGCGTCCAGCCGCGGGTGCCAGAGCAGGGCCAGGGTGATCCCGGGCAAGGGGAAGGGCAGGGGCAGAGTCACCAGATCGGCGTACAGGGAGGCGCAGTGCAGGGCTGGCACTGTCGCCACCAGATCGCTGCCCCGCACCAGCGCCAGCGCAGTGGCAAACCCCGGCACCAGGGTGGCGATGGCACGCTCCAGCTTCAGGGCGGCGAGCGCCTCGTCGACGGGGCCGTGCTCCTGCCCGCGCCGCGACACCAGCACATGGCGGGCGGCGGCATAGCGGGCGGCGGTCAGGGGCTCCTCGCACAGTGGATGGCCCCGCCGTACCACGGCGACGAAGCGATCTTGGAACAGCGCCTGGGTGCGCAGCTCGGGCGCCGTATTGGTGCCGATCACGCCGGTTTCAAAATCCAGCTCACCGCTGCGCAGGGGCTGGCTCTCCTTGTCGGGCTTGGCCATGAAATGCAGCCGCACCCCGGGCGCCTCGGCGGCGAGCCGCGCCAGCAGGGCCGCCCCGACACTCTCCACGAAACCGTCACTGGATCTGAGACGAAAGGTGCGCACCAGGTGGGCCGGATCTATCTCCTGCTGGGGGCGCAGTACGGCTTCGGCATCCTGCACCAGCTGGCTGACCCGCTCGCGCAGGGCCAGGGCGCGTGGTGTTGGCACCAGCCCCCGGCCCGCGCGCACCAGCAGCGGATCCCCTGTGGTGTCACGCAGACGGGCCAGCGCCCGACTCATGGCGGAGGGGCTGAGTTTCAGCCGCCTGGCCGCCCCGGCCACGCTGCCCTCATCGAGCAGCGCATCCAGGGTCAGCAGCAGATTGAAATCGGGGGTGGTCATGGTCGTGCCCTCGCCGAGCCGGGTGTTAGTGGTGACCAACCTGATGGCGGTCGGTTGGATTCATCATACGCGAGAATCCGGCTCTTCATATGGCGTGCTGTGCAGCTATAAGTTGCAAGCCGTGCGTCTTCCGCCAGATACACGCTCCGACTAGCCTTGTCGGCATCATAGTTCGCCGGAGGTCATGCCCATGTCACATTCCATCACAATCCCGACGCCTTTTGCCCGCCGTGTTGGCCTGCTGGCGCTCGGTCTTGCCACCCTGTTGCCCATGCTGGCGGGGAGCATGGCCAACATGGTACTGCCCGCGTTGGGGCAGGCGTTTGCCGTCCCCTTTGCCAGCGTGCAATGGGTACTGGTGGCCTATCTGCTGGGGATTACCTGCCTGACAGTGGTGGCTGGCAGGCTTGGGGACAGGTTTGGCCGGCGGCGTTTGCTGCTCTGGGGCATGGCGTTGTTTGCATTGGCGTCCCTGCTGTGCACCCTGGCTCCCACCATAGGTTGGCTGATCGCGGCGCGCGTCCTGCAGGGAGCCGGTGCTGCCTGCATGCTCTCTCTGGCGCTCGCCATGGTGGGGCAGCTGGTGCCACCAGAGCGGCGTGGCTGGAGCATGGGACTGCTCGGTACCCTGTCGGCCTGCGGCACAGCCCTTGGCCCCTCGTTCGGCGGCCTGTTGATCGGTGCGTTTGGCTGGCAGGCTCCCTTTCTGCTGCTGGTGCCCGTCAGCCTGCTGGCACTGGGGGCCGGCATGCTGGGTCTGCCACCTGAGGGCGCTTTGCCACAAAGAGAGAGGGTGAACCTGGCGAGTCTGTCGATGCTGGTGATGGCGCTGCTCTGCTACGGGCTGGCGCTGACCTCGGGAGGGACTTTGGCGCTGGGGTTGTGGGCGGCGGCTCTGCTTGTCACTGCACTGTTCATTCGCCGCGAGCGCCTCGACCCCTCTCCCCTGTTGCCACTGGTGCTGCTGGCCGAACCCCGGCTCAGGGGCGGCTTGCTCGCCAGTGCCCTGGTGGCCAGCGTCATGGTGGTGACACTGCTGATCGGCCCCTTTTACCTGCGCGGCGTGTTTGACCTCGATATGGCGACGGTCGGGCTCATGATCTCGGGGGGGCCCCTGCTGGCCGCCTTGACGGGTATGCCTGCCGGCTGGCTGGTGGACAGGTTTGGCGTGCTATGGGTCGTTCGGTCGGGGTTGGCTGTCATGGTCATAGCAGCCCTTGGACTGGCAACCCTGACGGCGGGATATGGTCCGCTCGGCTATCTGCTGCCCATACTGCTGCTGACGGCCGGTTATGCATTGTTCCAGACTGCCAACAACAGTGCCGTGGTCGGTGGGGCGAGTGAGCAGGCACGGGGGGCAGTAGCGGGCTTGTTGACCCTGTCGCGCAATCTGGGCCAGCTGACGGGGGCGGCCGGGCTCGGTGGCCTGTTTGCCACTCTGGTTGGGACGCACAATCTGAGCATGGCCATGCCGACCGATCTGGTGTTCGGTACTCAGGTTACCTTTGCCCTGATCGGCCTGCTCACAGGGTTGGCGCTATGGCTGGTGGGGCGCAGACGAGAGGAGGCGCTGGCGGTGGTGTGAGGATCATGAGACACAAAAAAGACGCCTCCATAGTGGAGGCGTCCAGAATAGTCAGTGCTGTGCCGAGACTCGCTTACAGGATAAAGCGGCTCAGGTCCTCATCTTCAATCAACTTGCCGAGGTGAGCGTTGACGTAGTCGGTGTCGATCACGAAGGTCTCGCCGGACTTCTCGGAGGCATCGAAGGAGATGTCTTCCATCAGTCGTTCCATCACGGTATGCAGGCGACGGGCACCTATGTTCTCGGTGCGCTCGTTGACCTGCCAGGCCGCTTCGGCCAGACGGCGGATGCCGTCCTTGGTGAACTCGATATTGACCCCTTCGGTGGCCATCAGCGCCTTGTACTGATCGGTCAGGGAGGCGTTCGGCTCGGTCAGGATACGCTCGAAGTCATCTGTGGTGAGCGCGGTCAGCTCGACCCGGATCGGCAGACGACCCTGCAGCTCGGGGATGAGATCCGACGGGCGGGCGACCTGGAAGGCACCGGAGGCGACGAACAGGATATGGTCTGTCTTGACCATGCCGTGCTTGGTGTTGACGGTACAGCCTTCCACCAGCGGCAACAGGTCGCGCTGCACCCCTTCACGGGAAACGTCCGGGCCTGAGCTCTCGCCGCGTTTGCAGATCTTGTCGATCTCGTCGAGGAAGACGATGCCGTTGTTCTCGACCGCCGCTATGGCTTTTTGCTTCAGCTCTTCCGGGTTGACCAGACGAGCGGCTTCCTCTTCGATCAGCGCCTTCATGGCCTCTTTGACCTTGATCTTGCGCTTCTTCTTCTGGTTCTGGCCCAGGTTCTGGAACAGCCCCTGCAGCTGGTTGGCCATCTCTTCCATGCCCGGCGGTGTCATGATCTCGACGCCCATCGGGGAGGCTGAGAGCTCCAGTTCGATCTCCTTGTCATCCAGCTGACCTTCCCGCAGTTTCTTGCGGAAGATCTGGCGGGTGTTGGAGTTGTCGGCTTTCTCTTCCTCACCCCAGGTGTTGCGCGGGTTGGGCAGCAGGGCGTCGAGGATGCGCTCTTCGGCGGCCTCTTCGGCGCGGTATTTCATCTTCTCCATCTCTGTCTCGCGCACCAGCTTGATGGCGACATCGGTCAGGTCGCGGATGATGCTGTCCACTTCCTTGCCCACATAGCCCACCTCGGTGAACTTGGTCGCTTCCACCTTGATGAAGGGCGCGTTGGCCAGCTTGGCCAGACGACGGGCGATCTCGGTCTTGCCGACACCGGTAGGGCCTATCATCAGGATGTTTTTCGGGGTCACTTCATGGCGCATCTCTTCACCGAGCTGCATCCGGCGCCAGCGGTTGCGCAGGGCAACGGCGACGGCGCGTTTGGCATCGGCCTGACCAATGATGTGTCGGTCCAGCTCGTGAACGATTTCTCTCGGGGTCATCTCGGACATGATGGCATTCCTGTATCCGGGGCGGGCAGGGCCCACCCCTTCGAAAATGGGTTACTTGGCTGGCTTATTTAGCTGAATAATCCAGCACTTCTATGGTGTGGTTGCCGTTGGTGAAGACGCAGATGTCGCCCGCAATCTTGAGGGATTTCTCGACTATGGTTTTGGCATCCAGCTCGGTGTTTTCCAGCAGGGCGATGGCCGCGGACTGGGCGAAGTTGCCGCCCGAGCCGATGGCGATGAGATCCTGCTCCGGCTGCACCACGTCACCGTTGCCGGTGATGATGAAGGATTTGTGTTCGTCAGCGACCGCCAGCAGGGCTTCGAGGCGGCGCAGGGCGCGATCGGTGCGCCAGTCTTTGGCCAGCGCCACTGCGGCGCGCTCCAGATTACCCTGATGGGCCTGCAGTTTGGCTTCGAAGCGTTCGAGCAGAGTGAAGGCATCGGCAGTACCGCCAGCGAAACCCGCCAGCACCTTGCCGTTATAGAGACGATGAACCTTGCGGGCATTGCCCTTCATGACGGTGTTGCCGAGGGATACCTGGCCATCACCACCGATCACGACCTGACCGTTGCGGCGAACTGAAACTATGGTAGTCACTTTACTTACCTCGCTTGAGCCGAATAACGGCCTGACTGTGCATGGCAAGAAAGATGGGGATGCCCGACTGGCTTTTCAACCCTGGGGGGTATCCGAAGCGGGTCGACCTCTATCGAGACTAGGTGGCGCAGAAAAGAGAAAGGGCCGGGTCTGTCGACCCGGCCCTTTCTCAAGGTTCCCCTGACAGGGTTCACCCCTTCTTGGGGATGCAACCGCTGATGCCAGCGCTTTGCAGCTTGCGGTTGGCCGCATCTGTGGCTGCCTTGCCGCTGAAGGGACCCACCATCACCTTGTAGACGGCACCACCGGCTCCGTTGACAACTTGCAGGCTGGAGGAGAGCCCGGCGGTGAAGGCGATACGGGCCTTGAGCGATTCGGCAGAATCCTGCGAACGCAGGGCGGCGCACTGCATCATGTAGCGTCCGCTGTCGTCCCCCGTGGCTGCCGCAACTTGTGGTTTGGGCGCAGCGGCCCGCTCACGTTCCAGTTCGGCACGGATCTCCCGCTCCATCCGCTCCCGGTCCGCCTGACGATCGATCACCTGCTCCTGGGCGCTGGCCACAGGGGCGGGTTTGGCCGGTTGAACCGGTTGCGGCTTGTAGGGCTGCACCTGACCAATGGGCGTACCCGGTTGGGGGATGTCGGTCGGCACCGGCTGCGGCAGTTTCTCCGGCTGCAGGGTGAGCGTCTCCGCCGGTGGTGGCGGCAACACACCCGGCTGGGGAGGTGGTGCTATGACATCGACCTGTTTGTTTTCAAGCCGTTCGATATAGCTCCACTTCTCCTGGGGCAGACCATTGTTCTGCGTCTTGGGCTTGTTGGCCTTGACCTGTTCTTCAATGGTGGGGGCATCGCTGCCCTTGCCATTGATCATGTAAAGGAAGCCGCCGAAACCCGCCAGCAGCGCCCCGGCCAGCAGTGCCGGGATAACAGGAAAGCGGCGAGGTGCCGCTTTCTTGGTGTTACGACCACCGGCCCGTCTTCTCGGGCTGTTGCCGACGTAATCCCGGGTTGCCATCTATTACATGCGCTCCAGGGTATGAATGCCCAGCACGCCCAGACCCAGTTTCAGGACCTTGGCAGTGGCGGCGCACAGCAGCAGGCGGCTCTGTCGGGTGGCTTCATCGACGCCATCCTTGTTGATCGGACAGGCTTCGTAGAAGGTCATGAAGTTGCCTGACAGCTCGTACAGATAGGTACAGAGCAGGTGTGGCATGCCTTTGTCGGCAACGCCGTTGACCGCGTCGGAGAACTGGATCAGCTTCTGGGCCAGTACCTCTTCCGCCTCTTCGTTCAGGGTCACGTTGCCAATAAGCGTGCTGGCATCGATGTTGGCTTTGCGGAAGATGGACTGGATGCGGGTGTAGGCATACTGCAGATAGGGCGCAGTGTTGCCTTCAAACGACAGCATCATGTCCCAGTCGAAGATGTAGTCTGTGGTGCGGTTCTTGGAGAGATCCGCATACTTGACCGCGCCCATGGCGATGGCGTTGACCACGTTGGCCTTTTCTTCGGCAGAGAGGTCGCTGTTGCGGCTCTCCAGCAGGGCAGCGGCGCGCTCTTCCGCTTCATTGAGCAGGTCAACCAGCTTGACGGTACCACCGGAGCGGGTCTTGTAGGGACGGCCATCCTTGCCCAGCATCATGCCAAAGGCGTGGTGCTCGAGCGGTACGGACTCAGGTACATAGCCCGCCTTGCGGGTGATGGTCCAGGCCTGCATCAGATGCTGGTGCTGACGGGAGTCGATGAAATACATGACCCGGTCGGCGCCCAGGGTTTCATAACGGTATTTGGCACAGGCTATGTCGGTGGTGGTGTAGAGGAAACCGCCATCGCTCTTCTGGATGATGACGCCCATGGGCTCGCCATCCTTGTTCTTGAATTCGTCCAGGAAGACAACGGTGGCGCCTTCGCTCTCGACCGCCAGCCCTTTGGCTTTCAGGTCGGTGACGATTTGGGGCAGCATGTCGTTGTACATGGACTCGCCCATGATGTCCTTGTTGGTCAGGGAGACATTCAGGCGGTCGTAGTTGATCTGGTTCTGTTCCATGGTCATGTCGACCAGCTTCTTCCACATGGTGCGGCAGTACTCATCGCCACCTTGCAGCTTGACCACGTAGTTGCGCGCACGCTCGGCGAAGGCTTCGTCTTCGTCGTAGCAACGCTTGGCCTGGGTGTAGAAGGCTTCCAGATCCTTGAGCGCCATGTCGCTGGCGTGCTCGTTGGCCATCTTCTCCAGATAGGCGATCAGCATGCCGAACTGGGTACCCCAGTCACCAATGTGGTTGGCGCGCACAACGTTATGGCCGAGGAACTCCAGAGCACGAGCGGCCACATCACCGAGCACGGTAGAGCGGATGTGGTGCACGGCCATCTCTTTGGCGACGTTCGGCGCCGAGTAGTCCACCACCACGGTTTGCGGCGTCGGCAGCTTCACGTTGGCGTTGGCGCTGGTCACCATGGCCTCGACCTGGCCGGACAGCCAGCGCTGGTCGAAGAAGAAGTTGATGAAGCCGGGACCGGCGATCTCGACCTTGGCGATCAGATCCGAGGCGGGCAGGTTTTCAATGATGGCAGCGGCCAGCTCACGGGGATTCTTGCGGGCCGGTTTGGCCAGCAGCATGGCCAGGTTGGTGGCCAGGTCACCGTGAGCCTTCTCCTTGCATCGGTCTACTTGCACCCGGGCTTCCAGGTCCGCCGGCAAGACGCCTGCTGACTTGAGATTGGCTACCGTTTGTTCAAGTAGATGATGAATATGCTCTTTCATAACTGACCACCAAGGTTGCGCGTCGAAAAATGACTGATATATAAGGGCGTGAATTTTACCCGCATCGGCCCGAGAAAACTATAGGGACGGCCCGCCAGAGTTGGTCGGGCGGATATTTCACTGCATTTGCCACCACTATCCAGAATATTCACTGGGATAAGCGGTGCTTATCCATTTCTACTGCATATCGAATCGGCTTGTCCAGGCTATTTTCCCCTGATTGTTAAGGGTTTTTCTATTCCAACTGGCACTCAATGATCTGCTCTGGTGCGGCCGTCGTATCAAGAAGCATCTCCAACAGAGGAATAACCTGATGAAACTGGCGCTGTTTCCCCTCTCGGCTCACCTGCTGCCCGGTGGCATCATGCCGCTGCGCATCTTCGAGCCCAGATACCAGCGCATGATCGCCGAGGCGGGAGATCAGGGCTTCGTGCTCTGCATGCTCGACCCTCGCCAGCCCGATGCGCTGCGCAACATGTACCCCATCGCTACCCGGGTGCGAATAGTCGATTTCGATCAACTGCCGGACGGTCTGCTGGGCATTACAGTGCTCGGCATGGAACGGGTCAGGATCGTCGATCTGTGGCAGGAGTCCGACGGGCTGAGAGTCGGCGAGGTGGAACTGCTGCCGCTCTGGCAGACAGGACGACTCAATGCCGACCAGCACTCCCTGGTCAGTGCATTGCAGGAGGTGTTCAACGACTACCCGGAGTATGCGGCTCTCTACCACAACCCCGACTGGGATGATGCCAGCTGGGTGGCCCAGCGCTGGCTGGAGGTGTTGCCCATTCCCGTGGAGCAGAAGCAGTGGCTGCTGGCGGCGGAGAACAACCTGCCCGCGCTTTCCCTGCTGAGTGGCCTGCTGGTTGCCACTCATTGAGGGCGAATGTGCGACCCAGGGGTGATCCTTTTTCCGCGTCAGGCGTAATGGTGATGACCACAACATTCAAGGTATGGCGCAATGGCATATACTGGCCAACCCCAATCGACTCTGCGCAGGATATCGCCCCCCATGGACAATCCAGATGGCGATCTGAAGTCTCTTCTCATTCGGGTGGCCGAACATGCCGACAAGGCCGCGTTTGCCACTCTGTTCACTCACTTTGCGCCGCGCATTCGCAGCTACGGCCTGCGTCACCTTGGCAGCGAGGCCAACGCCATGGAACTGGTACAGGAGACCATGCTGCTGGTGTGGCAGAAGGCTCGTCTCTACCATCCCGAGAAGGGGGCACCAACCACCTGGATCTACACCGTCATGCGCAACCAGAGCTTCGACATGCTGCGCCGCCGCCGCGCCAGCAAGGAGGATCTCTGCGCCGAGGAGCTGTGGCCCATGCTGGAGTTCAGAGCGGAAGAGGAGCATCTGAGCGGTGGTGAGGATGCGGTGCTGACCCGCCAGATGGCGCACTATCTTGCCACCCTGCCGGAACCGCAACAGCAGGTGGTACGCGGCATCTATCTGCAGGAGTTCTCCCAGCAGGAGCTGGCGGAGCGACTCGGCGTGCCCCTTGGCACCATCAAATCTCGCCTCAGACTGGCATTACAGAAATTGAAAGAGCAAGTGGAGCAAGGCCATGATTAAAACCCATCCGACTCACGCCATGTTGCGCGCCTTCGCTGCCGACGAGCTGCCCCTGCCGCTGGCCGTCGGTGTCTCTGCCCATTGTGAGCTCTGCCCCGAGTGTGCAGCCAGTCTGCGAGCCTGCGAAGAGGAACTGGCTCGCCAGTATCTGGAGCCGACCGAGCAGCCAGCCGAGGTGAGCGAGCCCATGCCAGCCGGACTCGACGCCGTACTGGCCGGCATATTGCAGCAGCCAGTGGCCAGCCGGGCCGAGCTCGGCCAACCGGCGCCGTCCACCCCCGAATTGCAGGTAGCCGGCCATTCATACCGCCTGCCCAGGGTGCTTGCCCGTCACCATGCCCCCAAGTGGCGCCATATCGGTGCCATTCGCCAGCACAGTTTGCCGCTGGACGAGATGGGGGCCCGCGCCAGTCTGCTTCACATCGAGGCCGGTGGTCGCATCCCCGAGCACACCCATCAGGGTTATGAGCTGACCCTGTTGCTGGCGGGCAACATGCAGGATGGTGACACCTGCTATCAGGCGGGGGACTTCATCTGGCGCGATGCCAGCCATGCCCACAGCCCGCATACGCCGGATGGTTGCCTCTGCTATACGGTGCAGGATGCGCCGGTCCAGTTCACCAAGGGACTGTCGCGGCTGCTCAACGGCATCACCCATCGTCTCTATTGAGGTGGGGCAGCAATAGAAAAAGGGACCGAAAGGTCCCTTTTTCATTCGGCTATTTGCCTGTCATCAGGCAACAAACACCAAGTAGACGGCGAAGGCTACGATGAAGCGGTATATGGCGAACGGGATGAAGTCGAGGCGACGGATCAGCGCCAGGAAGGTCTTGATGGCAATCATGGCGACCACGAAGGCAGTGATGAACCCCACCGCAAACATGGGAAAGTCGGCCATGGAGAGGAGGTCGCGGCTCTTGTAGAGATCCAGCCCGCTGGCCGCCACCATCATGGGCACCGCCAGAATGAAGGAGAACTCGGCCGCCGCCTGACGGCTGATCCCCATCAGCATGCCGCCACTGATGGTGGCACCGGAGCGGGAGAAACCGGGCCAGAGCGCCAGACACTGGAACAGACCTATGCCGAACGCCTGCTTGTAGCTGATGTCATCCAGGGTCTCGGAGCGTACCGTCGGACGAAACTTCTCGGCGATGATCAGCAAGATGCCGCCGGCAACCAGGGCGTACATCACGGTTTCCGGTCCGAACAGGTTGGCCTTGATCCAGCTGTGAATCCCCAAGCCGATGATCACGGCGGGCAGCATGCCGAGGATGATGTGCACCAGGGAGAGGGTGGCGTGATCCTGAGGTGGTTTCTGGCCAAAGTGGATGCCAATCAAGCCAAACAGGCGGCGCCAGAAGACGGCCACGACAGCGAGAATGGAGCCCATCTGGATCACCACTTCGAAGGTGGCGGCCTTGGGCCCTTCGAAGCCCAGCAGGTGGCCGACGATGATCATGTGGCCGGTCGAGGAAACGGGCAGAAACTCGGTCAGGCCCTCTACTATGCCCAGCACAAAGGCGACAAACAGGGCGTAAGACTCTGTCATGGTTCAGATCTCTTGGTTGATTGGTCCGGATAAGGTCAACCCCGAGCTGGGTCGGGGTGGCCAATGATGGAGGAAAACCGGGCAGGCAACCAGAAAATATTGGGGCGCTGTGAGGGGCTGTCGTCATACAGGGTTGCCAGATCCCACCCTGCTCCTCCCTTGTCAGGGGAGAGGGCCCGTCTCTCGGGGAAGGTGCCGCCGTCACGCTCCTCTTGTCCACGCCGATGCAACAGTGGCTCCTCCCCCTCGCAAGGGAGGCGGTGGGAGAGGGTCAGGCCAGGGTCGTCTCTATCTGCCGTTGCAACGGCTCATCCAGCGGGGGTAAGGCGAGGACATCGACAGCGTTCACTATCTGCTCGGGGCTGCTGGCGCCAATCAGGGCGCAGCTCACCACGGGATCGCGCAGCACCCACTGCAGCGCCAGTTGTGACAGATCCTGTCCTCGCTGCTGCGCCAGGGTGTGCAGGGCCCGGATCCTGGCCAGCTTGTCCGGAGTGATCTGTTCCGGCTTGAGAAAGGGGCTACCGCTGGCGGCACGGGAATCCGCCGGTATGCCCGCCAGATAACGGTTGCTGAGCAGGCCGCCAGCCAGTGGCGAAAAAGCCACCACTCCCACGCCTTGCTCGCGGCAGACCGGCAGGGTTTCAGCCTCTATTTCCCGCTGGAACAGGGAGTATTTGAGCTGATTGACCAGGCAGGGAGTCCCGAGTTCGGCCAGCCGGCTCGCCGCCCGGGCGGCCAGTTCGGCCGGATAGTTGGAAAGACCGACATAGAGCGCCTTGCCCTGACGCACCATGAGCGCCAGTGCCTGGCAGGTTTCTTCCAGCGGGGTGCGGGGATCCGGCCTGTGGTGATAGAAGATGTCCAGGTAGTCGAGTCCGAGCCGGCGCAGACTCTGGTGCAGGCTGGCAAACAGATACTTGGCGCTGCCGCCGTCGCCGTAAGGGCCGTCCCACATCACATAACCCGCCTTGCTGGCGATGATCAGCTCGTCTCTGTAGGGGGCCAGACTGCCCTTGATCACGCGGCCGAAGGTGGTCTCGGCGGAGCCGGGGGGCGGCCCGTAGTTGTTGGCCAGATCGAAGTGGGTAATGCCCAGATCGAATGCCTGATGCACCATGGCCTTCACCCTGGCGGGATCGCTCCCCTCGCCGAAGTTGTGCCACAGCCCCAGCCCTATGCTGGGCAGGCGCAGGCCGTGGCGGCCGACGGATCGATAGGGTTGGTGCTGGTAACGGTCGGGGGCGGCTAGGTAGTTGTCATCCATAAAGACTCCTGAATCGGCTCGATAACTGTCAGTGTGCTGTCATGCCCGGTGTCGTTGGCCAAAGCGCCCACCCTTGCCGGAAGAAAGGGCGCACACAAAGCGCTTCCCTGACAGAGGGGGGGTCAGCAGGTTCCTCCCCTGACAGAGGGGAGGTCGGGAGAATGACGCCACCAGCACCTGTTTTAGTCTGCGGGGATAAAACGGTAACGGGTCTGGTGATGATAGTGCTGGCCCGGCAGCAGCCAGGGATCACCTAGCGCTGGCCGGTTGGGACTGTCCGGCAGCTGCTGCGCTTCAAGGCAGAAGCCGTCGTAATCCTGATGGGGCTGACCGTTGCGGTTCGGCGTGTTGGCCAGCCAGTTGCCGGTGTAGAACTGCAACGAAGGCTGGTTGGTATAGACCTCCATCGTCAGCTGTTTATCCCCCGACACCACCTGCGCTGCTCGCCCCTGTTCAGGACCATTGAGGAGAAAAGTGTGATCGTACCCCTTGGCCTGCCGTTGCTGGGGGTGGCTCAGCCAATCCAGGCCCATGGGGCGTGCAACCCGCAGATCGAAGGGACCTTCCACTGGCGCAATGGCCAGCGGCAGGCCGCTGCCGTCGGTAGGCAGGAAGTAGTCGGCATTGAGACTGATGGCATGGTCGCGCACATCGCCGCCCTTGCTGCCCCCATCCAGATTGAAATAGGCGTGGCTGGTGAGGCTGACCGGAGTAGGGGCATCTGTGCTGGCTCTGAACTCCACCACCAGGTCGTACTGTTCCAGTCGATATTCCATCGTCACCCGCAAGTTGCCGGGAAAGCCCTGATCCCCTGCCTTTGACAGCAGGACGAGTTTGACCCGATCCGATTCCTGTTCCTTGATCTGCCAGATCCTGTGATGAAACCCCTCCTGTCCACCGTGCAGGCAGTGAGGCGGTTGATTGGCATCCAGAGCCCAGTGCTGGCCATCACGCACCAGCTCTGCCCCGCCGATACGGTTGGCAAAACGGCCTGCGACGGCGCCCAGCCACACCTGTTGCGCGGGATAGGCTGCATCGGCGCAGCCCAGCAGCACTTCACGCCGTGAGCCTGCCACCGGCAGGGTGAGGGAGGTGAGGGTGGCGCCAAAATCGAGGCCGCGCAGGCGCAGCCCTTCTTCATTTTCCAACTCGAATGGTGTCATGGCTTGCCCGCCCCTGTGCTTGTATGGGTACGGCAGACATGGCTGTCAGTCGTGATGATCGGGTGCATATCGTCCGGCAGTGTGAATGCTGTCATAGCTTGCCCGCTCCTGCACTGGCGCGGCAGACATAGCTGTCGGCCTTGATGCCGAAGCGGGCCGGGTACTCGGCGTCGACGGCGGCAATCACCTCGGCGACCTGCGCCGGGCGGAGCAGGGCAACCACGCAGCCACCGAAGCCGCCGCCGGTCATCCGCACACCGCCCTCACGGCCAAGTTTGGTTTTTATGATCTCCACCAGACCGTCGATGGGGGGCACAGTGATTTCGAAGTCATCGCGCATGGCGGCGTGGGACTCGGCCATCAGTTGGCCGAGGCGTACCAGGTCGCCGGACTCCAGCGCATCGGCAGCGGCCAGAGTACGGGTGTTGTCGCCCACCACATGGCGGGCGCGGCGGTAACAGACCTCATCCAGTCCGGCTTTGCCTGCTTCCAGTGCCGCCAAGTCCAGATCCCGCAGTGCCTTGACCCCGTAGTGGCGGGCGGCGGTTTCACACTGCTGGCGGCGGGTGTTGTACTCGCTGTCCACCAGACCGCGGCGCACGTTGGAGTTGACGATCAGCACCGCCAGGTCGGATGGCATGGGAATGAGGCGGGTTTCGAGCGAGCGGCAGTCGAGCAGCAGGGCGTGATCCTGCTTGCCGCTGGCGGAGATCATTTGATCCATGATGCCGCAGTTGCAACCGACGAACTGGTTCTCCGCCTGCTGACCGTTGAGGGCAATCTCGGCCTGGCTGATGTGAAGCCCCATCGCCTCCTTGAAAGCTTGGCCTATGGCCACTTCCAGCGAGGCGGACGATGAAAGGCCTGCCCCCTGAGGCACGTTGCCCGAGACCACCAGATTGAGGCCGTGCAAGGCCTGGCCGCGCTCCTGCAGGTACTTCACCACACCGCGCACATAGTCGCTCCAGCGTTGGCTGGGGTGGTGCTCTATGGGCTGGTGCAGGTCGAACCGGTCGCGCTGGTTGTCGTAATCGGCGGCGATCACCTGCACCTGACTGTCGTTGCGCAGGCCGATGGCGACACAGGTTTCGTAGTCGATGGCGCAGGGCAGTACGAAGCCGTCGTTATAGTCGGTGTGTTCGCCGATGAGATTGACGCGGCCGGGGGCGCGCACCAGCAGGTCAGGTTGCTGTTCGAACTGCTCGACAAAAACGGCGCTGACGCGTTGGCTGGGGGTCATAGGGCCTCCTCATTGGCTTGGCTGGTGTGTTTGTAGTGGATTGGACTGAGTGCGCGAAGTCGTTCTGCCGCTTGTTCCGGCGTCAGATCGCGCTGGGTTTCTGCCAGCATCTCGAAGCCCACCATAAATTTGCGCACTGTGGCGGAGCGCAGCAGCGGCGGATAGAAGTGGGCGTGCAGTTGCCAGGCCTCGGGGCAGTCTGAATGGGGCGGGGCGAAGTGCCAGCCCATGGAGTAGGGAAAGCTGCACTCGAACAGATTGTCGTAACGGCTGGTGAGCTCCTTGAGCGCCACCGCCAGATCCTGCTGCAGCTCGGGGGTGAGGCTGAGCAGGGAGGGCACATGGGTCTTGGGCAGCAGCAGGGTTTCGAACGGCCAGGCGGCCCAGAAAGGAACGACTGCCAGCCAGTGTGCTGTTTCCACTACGATGCGGCTGCGATCCGCCAGCTCCCGCTCCACATATTCGACCAGCAGCGGGCGGCCGTGCTCGGCCAGCCAGTCGCGCTGGTGTTGCTCTTCGCGGGCGATCTCGTTGGGCAGAAAGTCGCTGCCCCAGAGCTGGCCATGGGGATGGGGGTTGGAGCAGCCCATGACGGCGCCCTTGTTTTCAAACACCTGCACCCATTGCCACTGGCCCGACAGCTCGGCCACCTGTTCCATCCAGGTGGTGATCACTGCCTCTATGGCGGGCAGCGGCAGCTCGGGCAGTGTCTTGCCGTGATCCGGCGAGAAGCAGATGACCCGGCTGGTGCCGCGGGCGGCTTCCAGTTTCAGCAGGGGATCCTGGTCGCCGCGGGTGGCCGGTGTGTCTTGCATCAGGGCGGCGAAGTCGTTGGTGAAGACGAAGGTGCCCTGATAGTCCGGGTTCTTGTCGCCGGTGACGCGCTGGTTGCCCGCACAGAGGAAGCAATCCGGATCGTGGGATTGGCTCGGCGCCTGACTGACCTTCTCGACCTGACCCTGCCAGGGACGCTTGGCCCTGTGGGGGGAGACCAGCACATATTGACCGGTCAGCGGGTTGAAACGACGGTGGGGGTGATCAACAGGGTTGAACATCATCACTCCTCATTACCTGATGAAATGGATGGGGTGGCCGCCAACGGGGGCCTGGAAGAGAGGGCGAGCGGCGCTGTGCATGCTTACGCCTCGTACCCCTGTGGATTTCTGGACTGCCAGCGCCAGCTGTCGGCGCACATGGTTGCGAGGTCACGGCTGGCACGCCAGCCCAGCTCGCGCTCGGCCTTGGCGGGATCGGCCCAGCACTCGGCGATGTCGCCTGGGCGCCGGGGTTCGATGCGGCAGGGTAGCGGTTGACCGGAAGCGGCTTCGAACGCTGCGACCATCTGCAGCACGCTCTGGCCCTGCCCCGTGCCCAGGTTGTAGGTATGTACGCCGCCCTGACGGGCGCAATGCTGCAGCGCTTTGACATGCCCCTCGGCGACATCCATCACATGGATGTAATCGCGCACGCCAGTGCCATCTATGGTGGGGTAATCGTTCCCAAAGACAGAGAGACAGTCACGACGGCCGATGGCGACCTGGGTCAGAAAGGGCATCAGATTGTTGGGGATACCCTGGGGATCTTCCCCCATGGTGCCGGACTCGTGGGCCCCGACCGGGTTGAAGTAGCGCAGCAGCGTCATGCTCCAGTGCGGTTCGGCTCGTTGCAGATCCTCGAGGATCTCTTCGATGATCAGTTTTGATCGACCATAGGGATTGGCGGCGCTGCGGGGGAAATCTTCCCGGATGGGCGTGCTGGCCGGATCACCATAGACGGTGGCCGACGAGCTGAACACCAGGCTGTTGACCCCCGCGCGTTTCATCGCCTGCAACAGGGTGAGGGTGCCAGCGAGGTTATTTTCATAGTATTCGAGGGGAAGGCGAGTCGATTCACCGACCGCCTTGAGGGCGGCAAAATGGATCACTGCCTCTATCTGCTGTTCGGCGAAGATGCGATCCAGCAGTGCCGGGTCACGTATGTCCCCCTGATAGAAGAGGGGTGCACGCCCGCTGATGGCGGCGATGCGGGCCAGCACGCCCACCTTGCTGTTGCAGAGATTATCCACCACTACAGGCTCCATCCCAGCGGTCTGCAGGGCCAGGCTGGTGTGGCTGCCAATATAGCCGCAGCCGCCGGTGACCAGTACTTTCATCCTCTTCTCCATGCTGAAAAAAGCTTGTGAAGGAGTTTAGCCGAGCCCCTGACGAGCAAACTGTGAACTGCTTAACAAAAGCGTGTAAACGATTACACTTGCGCGTGTGGTCATAAATGACACGACTTGGCTTTTTCCCCTGTCATCACTGATGATGCCCGGTATAATGGCTCCGTCTTGAACTGTGAAATAAGTGAAAACAGCATGAGTACCATCAAGGATGTCGCCCGTTTGGCCAATGTATCTGTGGCAACGGTTTCACGGGTGATGAACAACTCACCCAAGGCCAGTGCTGCTTCTCGCGAGGTGGTACAAAAAGCCATGGCCGAGTTGGGCTATACCCCCAACGCCAACGCCCGAGCACTGGTCAGCAAGACCTGTGACACCATGGGCGTGCTGGTGGGTGACGTGGCAGATCCCTTCTTCGGTGCCCTGATCAAGGGGGTCGCTGCGGTGGCGGTGGAGCAGGGATTGCACCTGCTGATGGGTAATGGTTTTCACAGGGCGCAGCAAGAGCGCGAGTCCATCGACTTGCTGATCGGCAAGCGGTGCGAGGCGCTGGTGGTACACAGCAAGGCGTTGAGTGACGAGGAGTTGATCGATTACGCCCTGCGGGTGCCCGGCATGGTGCTGATCAATCGCGACATTCCTGCCTTGAAGGGGCGCTGCATCGCTCTCAATAATCGACAGGGGGCCGCCACTGCGACCCGGCATCTGCTGGAGCTGGGCCACCGGCATATCGCTTTTCTCAGCTCGGACCACGCCATCGAGGATGCTACCTTGCGGTTTCAGGGTTACCAGGATGCGTTGACCGAGGCTGGGCTGCGCGCCGATCCCGAGCTGGTCGAGAGCGGCATGCCCAACGAGGAGGGGGGTGAGCGCGCCATGCTCAACCTGCTGGCCAAAGGGCAGCCCATCACGGCCGTGGTTGCCTACAACGATGCCATGGCTGCGGGGGCCATCTCCGTGCTGGCTGACAACGGCCTCAAGGTGCCTGAGGAGGTCTCGGTGGTGGGCTTCGATGACATCATCTACGCCCGATACCTGAGGCCCAAGCTTTCCACCATGCGTTATCCCATCGAGCTGATGGCGGCCCAGGCAGCCAAGCTGGCGTTGCAGCTGGCGGCGGGTGAAAGTGAAGCTGTGCAGAGCCGCATTTACACCCCGACGCTTATCAATCGTCACTCTGTGGCACCCGTTCGAGCCTGATCCCTCCTGTTTCCGTCAGTTTCCTGTCCCGGATCGCCCTTTTTCAGGTGGGCGATCCGGCTGCGCTCATTTTTACCTTCATTTAGCGATTTTTTACCCTGCTTTACTTAACACAATTGGTGTAATCGTTTACATCCGTGTGAGCAAGATCGCCGATCCCTGGACAAAACTCCCCTACACTGCATAGGTTTTCAGCGTCGATGCAGGGAGAGAAAAAGATGCTCAGGGAGATAGTGGCTCGTCAGGATTGGCAGACCCAGGCGATTACATCGGTGAATCGTCTGGCGGCTCATACCCCCTTGTTCAGCTGGCGCAGCGAGGCGGATGCCCGTGCCGCTCTCGCCTCACCGTCACGGTTGCTGCTGGATGGCGAATGGCGTTTCTCCTTCTTCGAGGCACCGGAGTTCGTGCCTGAGCAGTGGCTAGAGCAGGATCTGGCGGATGCCTGTGCCATCTCTGTGCCCGGCAACTGGCAGCTGGATGCCGCCTATCCGGCGTCGCGTCCCGCCACTGACGGCCCCATCTACACCAATATCAAGTATCCCTTCCCCTGTGATCCGCCCCGGGTACCGGCAGACAATCCGACCGGCTGTTACTCCCGCGAGTTCGAGTTGCCAGCCGACTGGCTGGCCAGCGGCCAGACCCGCATCATCTTCGACGGGGTGGACAGCGCCTTCTACCTGTTCTGCAACGGCCGCTGGATCGGTTATTCCCAGGACAGCCGGCTGCCTGCCGAATTCGATCTGAGCCCATGCCTCAATGCCGGTCGCAACCGGTTGGCGGTGCTGGTGCTGCGCTGGTCTGATGGCTCCTATCTGGAAGATCAGGACATGTGGCGCCTCGGCGGGATTTTCCGTTCCGTCAGCCTGCTGCACAAACCCGAGCGCCATCTGATGGACGTGCGGCTGACACCCGTGCTGGATGCCTGTTATCGGGATGCTCGCCTCAAGGTGGAGTTGCAAGTCAATGAGGGCGCCGGGCTGGCGGTGGAGGCCAAGCTCTATTTCAGTGAGACGCTGATCGCCGACCGGCGCCAGCTGCTGGGTACAGGCGCCATCGACGAGAAGGGCGCTTACACAGACAGGGCCGAGCTATGGCTGGAGGTAGCGGCGCCGCACAAGTGGAGCGCCGAGACGCCCCACCTGTATCGACTGACCCTGACCCTGCTGGATGAACAGGGCGAGCCCATCGAGAGCGAGGCCCATGATGTGGGCTTCCGGGCGGTGGAGATCCGTGACGGTCTGCTGCGGGTCAATGGCCAGCCTCTGCTCATTCGCGGCGCCAACCGCCACGAGCACGACGCAGCCCTGGGCCATGTGGTGACCCCTGCCGCCATGGAGCAGGATCTGCGGTTGATGAAACAACACAACTTCAACGCGGTGCGCTGTTCCCATTACCCCAATCATCCTGACTTTTATCGCCTGTGCGATCGGCTCGGTCTCTACGTGGTGGACGAGGCAAACCTGGAGACCCACGGCATGGTGCCCATGGGGCGACTGGCGCAGGATCCCGCCTGGAGTGGCGCGTTTCTGGAGCGGGTCACCCGCATGGTGGCGCGCGACTTCAACCACCCCTCCATCATCATCTGGTCACTGGGCAACGAATCCGGCTATGGCCCTGCCCACGACGCCATGTATGGCTGGCTCAAGCGCAGTGATCCGAGTCGCCCGGTCCAGTACGAAGGGGGCGGGGCAGACACTGCCGCTACCGACATCATCTGCCCCATGTATGCCCGTACCCATCAGGATCAAGCCTTCCCGGCCGTGCCCAAGTGGGCGCTGGCCAAGTGGATCGGCCTGCCGGGCGAGACCCGGCCACTCATCCTGTGTGAATACGCCCATGCCATGGGCAACAGTCTGGGGGGCTTTGCCCACTACTGGCAGGCGTTTCGCGATCATCCCAGGCTGCAGGGCGGCTTCGTGTGGGATTGGGTGGATCAGGGGCTCGACAAGCAGACCGGCGATGGCCGCCACTATTGGGCTTACGGCGGTGACTTCGGCGACCAGCCCAACGATCGCCAGTTCTGCTGCAACGGCCTGCTGTTTCCGGACAGGACGCCCCATCCCGCCCTGTTCGAGGCAAAGCGGGCCCAGCAATTTTTCGAGCTGACATTGCTGAGCCAGCATCCCCTGGTGGTGGGGATCGACAGTGAATACCTGTTCCGTACCACGGATAACGAATTGCTGCGCTGGCGACTGTGCGAGAACGGCGTTGTCGTGCAGCAGGGGGAATGCCCACTCACACTCGCGCCTCGGGCCAGTGTGGCGCTGACCTTGCTGGATACGCTGCCAGCCTTTGCGGCAGGCTCCCTCGCCTGGCTGGAGCTGGCCATAGTGCAACCCGCAGCTACGACCTGGGCCGAGCCGGAGCATGAGGTGGCGCACCAGCAATTTATGCTGCCAACGCCCATGGCGATTCCGGCGGCGTTTAAACCCGCCGCGATAAGCGAGCTGTCGGATCACTGGCTTGTCTGCGCGGCTGGCAGCGAGTGGCAACTGGACAAAAGCAGCGGCCGCATCCGCAGTTGGCAGAAACATGGCCGCGAGCGGCTGCGGGAGGCCATTGCCGATCACTTCTATCGCGCGCCGCTGGACAACGACATAGGCACCAGCGAAGCGGATCACGCCGATCCCGACGCCTGGATGGCCCGTTGGGAAAGGGCAGGGCTCAACCATCTGCAGCATCGCTGTCTCGGGTTGGAGGTCAATGCTCATCAGGGCTGTGTGGTGGTAACTCACGGTTACTTCGTCAACGAGGCGCTCAAGCTATCGACCCGCTGGCAGCACAGCTTTGGCGCCGATGGTGCCATGGGACTCACCATCAGGGTGGAGGTCGCCGCAGACATGCCATCGCTGCCCCGCATCGGTGCCAGGCTCTGGCTGGATGAAGGAGTGAACCATGAGTTCAATGAGGTGAGCTGGCTGGGCCGCGGCCCCCATGAGAACTATCCGGATCGCCTGCTTGGCGCAGATCTCGGTTGCTGGCAGTTGCCTCTGACGGCTCTGCACACCCCTTATGTGTTCCCGACCGACAACGGACTGCGTTGTGAGACCCGCCAACTGTTGCTGGGGGACCTGACGTTCGAAGGGCAGTTCCACTTCAGCGTCAGTCGCTACAGTCAGCAGCAGTTGACCCTGGCGCGCCATCAGACCTATCTGGTGGCGCAGGGAGGCCTGCACCTCTGTCTCGATGGTTTTCATATGGGGGTGGGTGGCGATGACTCCTGGAGCCAGAGCGTGCGACCGGAATATTGGTTGCAGCCATGGAGCTACTATTGGAACTGTGTTCTACGCTGAATCTGACCTGTTCATAGGTAGCGAAAAGGCACGTTCAGGTCCCCACCAAGCGGGGTTAACTTCAACACCATGATTTTTAATGAATTTATTGCTATGTAACAGAGTGTAAACGTTTTCATTTTGTTGCCATGATCACAGATCGGCATACAACAAACTGATTACATTAGGCTGGCGCCAGTTCAATTGGTGTACAGCATTCCCTACAAAAACAGATAGAGAGATCGGAGCATAACAATGAAAAAAATCACGACAGTTGCCGCCGTACTGATGAGCCTGATGGCAGGGGCCACTGCCCATGCTGAAACCCGTTTGGGGGTTACCGTCTACAAGTACGACGACAACTTTATGGCTGTGGTACGCAAGGCCATCGAGAAGGAAGCAGCGGCAAACCCGGGTGTGGAGCTGCTGATGAATGACTCCCAGAATGACCAGTCCAAGCAGAACGATCAGATCGACGTGCTGCTGGCCAAGGGCGTGAAGGCCCTGGCGATCAACCTGGTTGACCCGGCGGCTGCCCCTGTCGTGATTGAGAAGGCCCGTGGCGAAGATATTCCGGTCGTCTTCTACAACAAGGAGCCGAGCACTGCCGATCTGGCCAGCTATGAGAAGGCTTACTACGTGGGTACCGACTCCAAGGAGTCAGGCATCATTCAGGGTCAGCTGATCGCCAAACACTGGAAAGCCCATCCCGAGTGGGATCTGAACAAGGATGGCGTCATCCAGTTCGTGCTGCTCAAGGGCGAGCCGGGCCACCCGGATGCCGAAGCCCGCACCTCCTACGTCGTCAAGACCCTGAACGATGGCGGTCTCAAGACGGAGCAGCTTCACATGGATACAGGTATGTGGGATACCGCCATGGCCAAGGACAAGATGGATGCCTGGATCTCCGGCCCCAACGCCAACAAGATTGAAGTGGTCATTGCCAACAATGACGGCATGGCAATGGGCGCCGTCGAGTCACTGAAAGCCCAGGGCAAGACCGCCATTCCGGTGTTCGGCGTCGATGCGCTGCCCGAGGCGCTGGCCATGGTCAAGAGCGGTGCCATGGCGGGTACAGTGCTGAACGATGCAGCCAACCAGGCCAAGGCCACCTTCGAGCTGACCAAGAATCTGGCTGAAGGCAAGCCGGCCGGTGAAGGTACCCAGTGGACTATCGTCGACAAGGTCGTACGTGTTGCCTACGTGGGTGTGGATAAAGACAACCTGTCTCAATTCGAGTAACTCCCTCCTCCAGGGCAAGGGAGATCCCCTTGCCCTTTTTTCAACCAGATGTGATGGCTGATATGACAACACAGCAACAATCAGAATGGCTGTTGGAGATGATTGACGTCAGTAAAAGCTTTCCCGGCGTCAAGGCACTCGATAATGTCAATTTACGGGTCCGTCCTCATTCTGTGCATGCGTTGATGGGCGAGAACGGGGCGGGGAAATCCACGCTGCTCAAGTGCCTGTTCGGCATCTATGAAAAGGATCAGGGCAAGATTTTCTTCAAGGGGCAGGAGGTCAATTTCACCTCCTCCAAAGAGGCGCTGGAAAATGGCGTCTCCATGGTGCATCAGGAGCTCAACCTGGTATTGCAGCGCACCGTGATGGACAACATGTGGCTAGGTCGCTATCCCACCAAGGGCTGGTTTGTCGACCACGGCAAGATGTATGACGATACCAAGCGCATCTTTGACGAGCTGGATATCGATATCGATCCCAAGGTCAAGGTGGGCACGCTCTCCGTGTCCCAGATGCAGATGATCGAGATCGCCAAGGCATTCTCCTATGACGCCAAGATCGTCATTATGGACGAGCCGACCTCCTCCCTGACCGAGAAAGAGGTAAACCACCTCTTCAAGATCATCAACAAGCTGAAAGAGAAGGGCTGCGGCATCGTCTATATCTCCCACAAGATGGAAGAGATCTTCCAGCTGTGTGACGAGATCACCATATTGCGGGATGGCCAGTGGGTGGCAACCCAGCCGCTCAAGGGCATGACCATGGATCAGATCATCGGCATGATGGTCGGTCGCGAGCTGACCCAGCGCTTCCCGGAAAAAACCAACCAGCCCAAAGAGGTGATCCTCGAGGTCGAACATCTGACGGCAAAAAACCAGCCCTCCATCCAGGACGTGACTTTCAACCTGCACAAGGGGGAGATCCTCGGCATCGCCGGGCTGGTGGGGGCCAAGCGCACCGACATAGTAGAAACCCTGTTCGGCATTCGCGACCACAGTGCGGGTGCCATCAAGCTGCACGGCAAGGTAGTGGCGAATCATACGGCGCACGAGGCCATCTTGAACGGTTTCGCCCTGGTGACGGAAGAGCGCCGCTCCACCGGCATCTATTCGCGCCTCGATATCGCCTTCAACTCCCTGATCGCCAATATGGACAGCTACAAGGGCTCCATGGGGCTGCTCAGCAACAACAAGATGAAGAGCGACACCCAGTGGGTCATCGACGCCATGCGGGTCAAGACGCCGACCCAGCAGACGCAGATCGGCTCCCTCTCCGGTGGCAACCAGCAGAAGGTCATTATCGGCCGCTGGCTGCTGACCCAGCCGGAGATCCTGATGCTGGATGAACCGACCCGTGGCATCGACGTGGGAGCCAAGTTCGAGATCTACCAGCTCATCCTGGAGCTGGCGAAGAAGGACAAGGGCATCATCATCATCTCGTCTGAAATGCCCGAGCTACTCGGGATCACGGATCGCATCATGGTGATGAGCAATGGCCGGGTCGCCGGGATCGTCAACACCAAAGAAACTGACCAGAGCGAGATATTGCGCCTGGCATCTCTGTACCTCTAGAGACAGGAAGACATTTATGGAGTCGGCTAAAAATTTCAATCTGATGCAGGCGCTCAAGGAAAACGCCATCTATTTGGTGCTGCTGGTGCTGCTCATGGTCATAGTGATCCAGGAGCCCTCCTTCCTGAGCCTCACCAACTTCAGCAACATCCTGACCCAGTCTTCGGTGCGGGTCATCATAGCGCTGGGGGTGGCGGGCATCATCATCACCCAGGGGACGGATCTCTCGGCCGGTCGTCAGGTCGGTCTTGCGGCGCTGATCGCGGCGACCATGTTGCAGGCGCTGACCAACGTCAACAAGGTGTTTCCCAGCCTGGGGGAAGTGCCCATCCCCGTGGTGATCCTGCTGGTGTGTGCCGTGGGTGCGTTGATCGGGCTGGTTAACGGTCTGATCGTGGCCTATCTGAACGTCACCCCGTTCATTACCACCCTGGGCACCATGATCATCGTCTACGGCATCAACTCCCTCTACTTTGACTCCGTGGGTGCCTCGCCGGTGGCCGGTTTTGACCCCCGCTTCTCGAGTTTCGCACAGGGCTTTATCCGGATAGGAGGGTTCAAGCTTTCGTATCTCACCTTCTATGCGGCCATCGCCAGCGTCTTTGTCTGGGTGCTGTGGAACAAGACCCGCTTTGGCAAAAACATCTTCGCCATCGGTGGCAACCCCGAGGCGGCCAAGGTTTCCGGCGTCAATGTGGCGGTCAACCTGGTGATGATCTATGCACTGGCCGGTGTCTTCTACGCCTTCGGCGGCATGCTGGAAGCGGGCCGTGTAGGCAGTGCCACCAACAACCTGGGCTTCATGTACGAGCTGGATGCCATCGCAGCCTGCGTGGTGGGTGGTGTTTCGTTCGCCGGTGGTGTGGGGACGGTTGCCGGCGTGATCACAGGGGTGCTTATCTTCACCCTGATCAACTACGGCCTGACCTATATTGGAGTCAGCCCTTACTGGCAGTTCATCATCAAGGGCGGCATCATCATACTGGCGGTGGCTCTGGACTCCATGAAGTACGCCAAGAAGAAATAACAATTGGCAGGGAGGGTTGGCAATGCCGGCCCTCTCTTCTGGAGGGAACCCATGCCATTCAAGGTCAAGATTTACCTCTTGCTGCTATTGGCCATTCTGGTCACCATCGGCACCGCCTGGTTCAGTGTGAATCACTTCATCAGTGGTTACATTCGCACCCAGTCCACCCAGAACATCAATGAACAGATAGCGCTCGTCAAAGAGAAGCTGGCGGGAGACATCAATCAGAAAATCCTGCTGGCGGCCAACCTCAACTTCGGCGTGACCAACGTCAAGAAGACCCTGCAAGAGACCGGATTTCACAACATCGTCAAGGTGATTGGCGACATGGCGTTCGACGTGGGCGGTGTCATCAACGATGCGGCCAAGGTGGATGCCCTGCGCAAGCTGATCCCCGAAGCCAACAACCAGATCACCATCAGCCCGTTACAACAGGTGGATGGCAAGCCGGTCATTACCATACTGGTGCCGCGCGGTGCCGATTCTGCCTACCTTTATTACCTCGACATGAGCGAGTTCAAGCGTCTGCTGGAGAAAGTGAGCGGGGAAGGGCGCTACTTCTCCCTTGCTGACGGTCAGGGCAATGTGCTCTACAGCAGCAAGCCGCAGGGAGAGAGCGAGTCTCGCCCCAATCAGCTGGATATTCGTGGCAGCAGCTGGACCCTGACCGGTTATGTCGATCTCGACTATATCCGCGCCATGACCCAGGCACTCAACGGCAAGATTGTCATGGCCCTGCTGGCGGTGGCTGTACTGGTGCTGGTGCTGGCCATGCTGGCGCTCAATGTGGCCTATCGTCCCATCCTCTCGTTGCGGGATCTGGTGCTGGAGCTTTCTCGCGGCAGCGGCGACCTGACCCGCCGACTGGCGGTGACGAGCAAGGATGACCTGGGCCAGATCTCGGCCGGCATCAACCGCTTCATCGAGCGTCTGCAGGAGATGATGAGAGAGGTGCAGGGGGCGAGTGGCCAGCTCAATACCGGTATCGAAGGATTGGCCAACCAGACCGGTGCCGCTCAATCCTTGCTGGCGGATCATGTGCGCGAGACCGAACAGGTGGTGACGGCCATCAATGAGATGAGTCGCACTGCGGTTTCCGTCTCGGAGAGTGCCGCCAGCACGGCCCAGCTCACCGGCCAGAGCCAGCAGCTGGCGGATCAATCCCGTCAGGTAGTCGATCAGGCCATGGCCAGCGTGATGGCGCTGGTGGACGAGGTGGCGGCGACGGCGCGATCCATCGAAGCCATGCAGCAGGATGTGCAGCAGATTGGTTCAGTGCTTGGGGTAATTGGCAGCATTGCCGAGCAAACCAACCTGTTGGCGCTCAATGCTGCCATAGAGGCGGCTCGCGCCGGTGAACAGGGACGGGGTTTTGCTGTGGTGGCGGACGAGGTCCGCTCGCTGGCTGCCCGCACCCAGAAGAGCACGGCCGAAATCCAGACCATGCTGGCCAGCTTGCAGCGGGGCACTCAGACTGTGGTGGATGCCATGAGCAACACCAAGCAGAGTTGTCAGGGGGCGGCCGAGAACACCACCAAGGTAAACGAGTCGCTGGACTTGATGGCGGGTGAAGTGGTGGAGATCAACGATCTCATCAGCCACATTGCCACGGCGGCCGAGCAGCAGAGTGCGGTAGCGGAAGAGATCAATCGCAACATGAGTGCTATCGCAGAGGTGATCCGTCAGCTGACCAGCAACGGGGAAGAGACGGTGGCAAGCTCGGCGTCGATGCAGAAGACTTATGATCGGCTGAGAGAAATCGTGGGGCACTTCCGACTGGCGTAATAGCGCTATGGTGTGGCCGAGGTAAAAAAAGGCCAAAAAGATGGGGGCGACTTGCGTCGCCCCCGATAGTCTTATCGCTCATATCCTTGAACGAAGTTGCTCCCTGCAATCCCTGACTATACCTCTTCCTTTAGGTTTCCCCTTCCCAATCCTTTGGGGTGTCCTTTAGCCATCATGGCCTGACGAGTCATCCGTTCCCGTCGCACTTTCTCCGTCCCGGGAGGTGTCCTTTACCACATCCTGTGGTGAGTCCATTTGCCCAACCCTGGCAGCCAGTCTTACTGACCGACTTCATTGCGTCCGTGCAGGAGTAACTATAAGGATTTCAGGAGGGACGACAACGGCAGTGTGAAAAACGTTTTTACCGATCTGGTTACGAAGGAAACCTTTATGTTTTTTTTGTTTTTAAAATCATCATGTTAATGATTTTTTGTTCAGGTTTTTAGATCCTGTCTTCCGACTATCGCGGGGTCTTTTCAGGCGCCTGGCTTACGCAGTCAATGGCGAATGTCTCACGCTCCATTTAACTCGGGTTCAGGAAGTGGAGAGGGAGTCACTACAGGGGAGCAGGGGGATGAGAATGGCTGTCAATACGGTGAGATTCAGTTGTGCTCTTGCAGCCGCTCATAGATGGTTTGGCGCTCTTCCGGGCTAAGAGAGGAGAAGTAGTGGGTGAACAGGCGCAACAGCAGGGATTTGTTCATGCCGTCCTGCTGGGTCAGGTTTCCCAGCTCGTCGATGGCCGCCGTACTCAGGGAGAAAGTTGCCTTTTTATAGCTGGGTTTCAGGTGTTCGCCACGCTCGATAAAGGCGAGCGCCGTCAGGGCTTCATCCCGATGCAGGCTCAGCTCAAGACTGACTACTTTGGGTTTGCCCTTGGCGTAGAAATCCGCATCCTCGATAAACTCGTCGATGGTGAATTTCTTCTGATGATGCAGATTGTGCTTCTTCTTCAGGTCGGCAAGGCCCATTTCACACCTCCAGCTCCAAAAACTCTTTGGCGATGGTCCGGATCTCTTCGGCCGACTTGCCATCTGGCTCGATCTCCATGACGGAGAGGCCCTTCTCTTCACTGTCGTCATAGACGTTGCGGCTGTAGGTGATGGCGTTCAGTACATCGACCCCGAACGAGGAGCAGACCTCCTTGGCCTCCAGAATGCGTTTTACCTGGTTGGGCAGAGCAGGGCACTGGGTCAGTACAACGGCAGCCTTGAGGGTGGGATTGACCATCTTGCAGGTGGTGATGAGGTCTTCCATGTGCGGCAACGTCTTGAGGTCGCGGCGCTTGGGTCTAAGCGGGATCAGGGCATGGGTGGCCACCGCCATGGTGGAGCGCAGAGCCCGGTTATCCTGGCCACCGCAGTCGACGATAACGTAGTCGTAGCGGTTCTTCAGGCTGAGCAGGTCGTTGCGAATGTTGCCGTAGAGCTGCACGCAGTTGATCTGGGGGAGACCCGGGTTGTCATTGCGCTCCTGGATCCAGTCGGAGGTGGTGCGCTGGGGGTCACAATCGACCAATAACACCTCGCCATGAAACCGGGTTCTGAGGTCGACTGCCAGATTCTGAGCCAGGCAACTCTTGCCGCTCCCACCCTTCTCACCACCGACCAGCAGGATCATGACAGTCCCCTATCCCTATGAAAAATAGCTGCCTTGAGTATAGGAGGGGGTTGATGCATGACAAGCCAAGAGGAGCCGGGCTCCTCCTGGCTTTCACACTCAGTAGTGCTGACGACCTCCGTACCACTGACACACATACTCGGGGACCAGCATCTGGGGGGCCTTGTCCACATGGCAGACCACCATGGGGATGGCAGGGGCGCCTTGCGCGCTGACCAGGGACGGTGTTACGGGCAGAACCAGGGCGGCAAGTAGAAACAGGGACTTGATCTTCATGACTATCTCCTTGGTGACAGAACAGGGCGTGATCCGGATCACTTTCTGAGTTAAGTCGAGTCGGCCTGTGACGCAAGGTTGCGAAATAAATTCAACTAATGAAAAAAGTTTGAAAAGAGGGTGTGGCAGGGTCGGTGAAAAATGCATGACCAAGATGCTGGTTTTGTGCATATCCATATAAAAGGTATGTCACTGACAGCTTGCGGCACCGGCCTGTGCTGGCGGGTCTGGCACAATGCCATGATCTGGGACAAGAAGAGGATTATTCAGCGAGCGATCCGGTTATGACTATTTATCTTGGTCTCCCTCCCTTTAAAATCAGTGAAGAATTCATTTTTTTGAATATTAAATTCAATAGATTAAGAATTTCTCTTTATGTGTATGAAAAACAAGTTTTTTTGTTTTGGTTTGTTTCACTCTGTCGAGATTTAAAATGAATGAAATAAGCTGAAATATGAAATTAAAGTGTAGGAAATTGCTTATTCAATCGGTTCTCTTGAATGGGAGATTGTCAGTTCTGTTATGCTCGTCAAAGAATAAACTGTGGTTTTATTCAGTTCTGGCTGAATGTGATCAATGTCCAAGTTTGGCGTGATTTGCAGGTCTAACCTCGGTCTCGAAAGGCAAGGGCAGGATAGAACACAAGCTGAGTACCCTACATAAAGAATATCCCGCCTTAGCCACGAGCATGAATAGAAGGAATCTATTCAATCACTCGCAGGGACCACTGCTAGACGGAATATAATCATGAGCAAATTTTATGTAGGTTCTGAAGTTGGCCAATTGCGCCGCGTCATGCTGCACCGCCCCAACCTCAGTCTGAAGCGTCTGACCCCTTCCAACTGCCAGGATCTGCTGTTCGACGATGTCCTGTCCGTTGAGCGTGCCGGTCAGGAGCACGACAAATTCGCTCAGGTACTGCGCGATCAGAATGTCGAAGTTTTCCTGCTGACCAAC